>Ga0308165_1001656_pt1 | contig 30290 bp, 25 predicted proteins | sample PhyWR2_FD_201032 | JGI IMG/M metagenome (GOLD analysis project Ga0308165, IMG submission 201032) | Phyllosphere microbial communities from UC Gill Tract Community Farm, Albany, California, United States - DLSLW.R2 | ecosystem: Host-associated > Plants > Phyllosphere > Unclassified | place: USA... | reverse complement strand
GAGGGGAATCGTCTCGACTACAAGCCAGTCAACATGCAACCGTTGACAGTCGAAACATTTAAACCTAAAGCACGTACTTTCTAAAAGGTCAGAACATGACACGTACTCTGAAATTCAAGATCTACCGTTACGATCCGGACAAGGACGAAAAGCCGTACATGCAGGACCTGACCGTCGAGCTGAAGCCTACCGACAAGATGCTGCTGGATGCCTTGCAACGCATCAAGTCCGACGTCGACGATTCGCTGGCGCTGCGCCGTTCGTGCCGTGAAGGCGTGTGCGGTTCCGACGCGATGAACATCAACGGCAAGAACGGCCTGGCCTGCACCACCAACCTGAACGAGTTGAGTGAGCCTATCGTACTCAAGCCGTTGCCGGGTTTGCCGGTGATCCGCGACCTGATCGTGGACATGACCAACTTCTTTAAGCAGTACGATTCGATCAAGCCTTACCTGATCAACGACAGCATTCCTCCTGAAAAAGAGCGTCTGCAATCGCCTGAACAGCGTGAAGAGCTCGATGGCGTGTATGAGTGCATTCTGTGCGCCTGCTGCTCGACGTCATGCCCGTCGTTCTGGTGGAATCCGGACAAGTTCGTCGGACCTGCCGGCCTGCTGCAGGCTTACCGTTTCATCGCGGACAGCCGCGACGAAGCGACCGGCCAGCGCCTGGACGATCTGGAAGATCCGTATCGCCTGTTCCGTTGCCGTTCCATCATGAACTGCGTCGATGTCTGCCCCAAGGGTCTGAACCCGAACAAGGCCATCGGCAAGATCAAGGAACTGATGGTTCGCCGCGCCGTATAAGCAGTTTGCAGCAAGCGGGCGGGAGGCGACTCCCGCCCGTGGTTTTATACCGCTTCACCAGTGATTGCCTTCCGCGCCGGTTTGCCAGTGTGGCCGGAAGAACGAAGTCAGCACCGATTAAAGTGATTTGAATCCATGTCCCAAAGCCATCAAGACGATCCCGCCAAACGTGCACGCTTGCGCTGGCGCGCACGTCGCGGATTGCTGGAAAACGATCTCATCCTGACGCGTTTTCTCGATGCCAATGAAGAGAGTATGACCGACGATGAAGTCGACGCGTTTTCCCGCCTGATGGATCTTGGCGACAACGACCTGATGGACTTGCTCCTTGTGCGCAAGGAGCCTGAAGCAGCTGTGGACTTGCCGCAAGTCCACGCCTTGCTCAAAAAATTGCGTAGCGCCTGAACGTTCCACTGAGTTCTGGCAAGATAGGTTCAAAAGCGGCCGGCGTTGTATTAGAGGCTGTTGCAAAATGAAGTTGGCAAGGTCCTGGATCCTGCGTTAATTGCAGGCGAGGATGCGAAGTTCCTTTTGCAACAGGCTCTAAAGCGGTTGATTTGCGATTTTTGATTAACGATTCATCATCACAGCTGAAGGAAGAACTATGCCCACCTCAGATATCAAAGCGACCCTGTCGTTCTCGGATGGCACGCCATCCCTGGATTTCCCCGTCTACAAGGGCACCATCGGTCCGGACGTCATCGACATCCGCAAACTGTACGGCGCCACCGGCAAGTTCACTTATGACCCGGGCTTCATGTCGACGGCGGCATGTAATTCGTCGATCACATACATCGATGGCGACAAGGGCGAGCTGCTGTACCGCGGTTACCCGATCGAGCAACTGGCCGTCAACTGCGACTTCCTGGAAACCTGCTACCTGTTGCTGCACGGCGAACTGCCGACCGCAACGCAAAAGGAGGGATTCGTCGAGACGGTGACCCAGCACACCATGGTTCACGAGCAAATGAATTTCTTCTTCCGCGGCTTCCGTCGCGATGCTCACCCGATGGCTGTGTTGACCGGCTCTGTCGGCGCTCTGTCGGCGTTCTATCATGACTCGCTGGACATCAGCAATCCGGTGCACCGCGACGTGTCCGCGATCCGCATGATTGCCAAGTTGCCGACACTGGTAGCCATGGCGTACAAGTACAACATCGGCCAACCGTTCGTGTACCCGCGCAACGACCTGTCGTACAGCGCCAACTTCATGCGCATGATGTTCGCGAACCCGTGCGAAGAGTACAAGGTCAACGAAGTGCTGGTGCGCGCGCTCGACCGCATCCTGATCCTGCACGCAGACCACGAACAAAATGCATCGACCTCGACCGTCCGCTTGGCCGGTTCGTCGGGTGCGAATCCGTTTGCATGTATCGCAGCCGGCATCGCCTGCCTGTGGGGTCCTGCTCACGGCGGCGCCAACGAAGCGGCATTGACCATGCTGGAAGGCATCGGCTCGGTGGAGAATATCCCGGAGTTCATCAAGCAAGTGAAGGACAAGAACTCCGGCGTCAAGCTGATGGGCTTCGGTCACCGCGTCTACAAGAATTACGATCCGCGCGCCAAGCTGATGCGTGAAACCTGCTACGAAGTCCTCAATGAACTGGGCTTGCATGACGACCCATTGTTCAAGCTGGCCATGGAACTGGAAAAGATCGCGCTGGAAGACGATTATTTCGTGTCGCGCAAGCTGTACCCGAACGTCGACTTCTACTCCGGTATCGTTCAGCGCGCGCTGGGCATCCCGACATCGATGTTCACCTGCATTTTTGCCATGGCGCGCACCGTGGGCTGGATTGCTCAGTGGAACGAAATGATCTCCGATCCGGAACAAAAGATCGGTCGTCCACGCCAACTGTTTGTCGGCTCGCCGAAACGCGACGTTTCGCCAATCGACAAGCGCGGCTGATAACGGCGCTGATGGTCGTCCGGCCAGGTCGGTCATCAAGCTGTCATCATTGCGTTGCGGCTTGTTGCATGGCGGCGGGGCTTGCCCTTCCGTCGGTGCAACAAATGAAACAAATAAAAAGCGAATCTCAAGGATTCGCTTTTTTATTGGGGATAAGGATATATAATTCGGGCTATGTTGGCTGGATAACTCAAAAAAGTTCAGGTAGACATGGTCCTTCCCCACAACTTGATGTGCAATCCGCTAACCGGTCAGGCCGTGTCGCGGAAGGTTAGATTAACCCGCTAATCTCGCGAAACGCGAAGAAAGGTGAGCCAGATATGACTCAGCTCTACGAGCAATATAATCTCAACTCCTACCTCTTTGGTGGGAATGCGCCGTACTTGGAAGAACTGTACGAGGCGTACCTCAATAATCCCGGATCCGTACCCGATAATTGGCGTGCTTATTTCGACGCGGTGCAACACGTGCCTGCAGTGGATGGTTCCAATCGCCCTGACGTCGCCCACGCGCCGGTCATCGCTTCGTTCGCCGAGCGCGCCAAGCAAGGCCCGATCCGCACCGTGGTCGCTTCCGCCGACACCGAAATGGGCCGCAAGCGCGTCGCCGCAACCCAACTGATCGCCGGCTATCGCGACCTGGGTTCCCGCTTCGCCAACCTGGATCCGCTGCAACGCCAGGAACGCCCAAGCATCCCTGAACTCGAGCCGACTTTCTACGGCTTCAGCGATTCCGACATGGATATCGTGTTCAACATCAGCAACACGTATTTCGGCGGCGAAACCGCATCGCTGCGCGACCTGCTGCAATCGCTGCGCGACACGTACTGCCGTTCGATCGGCGCCGAATTCACCTACATCAGCGACCCGGCTGAAGTGCGGTGGATCCAGGAACGCCTGGAGCCGACACGCGCGTTGCCGCAATTCTCGGCTGAAAAGAAAAAGCACATTCTCGACCGTCTGACCGCAGCTGAAGGCCTGGAGCGTTACCTCCACACCAAATACGTCGGCCAGAAGCGCTTCTCGCTGGAAGGCGGCGAAAGCTTCATCGCCTCCCTGGATGAAACCATCCAGCGCGCAGGTGAAAAGGGCGTGCAGGAAATCGTCATCGGCATGGCCCACCGCGGCCGTCTGAACGTGCTGGTCAATATTCTCGGCAAGACGCCGCAAGAGTTGTTCTCGGAGTTCGAAGGCCATCACGCCGACGACCTGCCGGCCGGCGACGTCAAGTACCACCAGGGCTTCTCCTCCGACATCAGCACCCCCGGCGGCCCGGTGCACCTGTCGCTGGCGTTTAACCCGTCCCACCTGGAAATCGTCAACCCTGTGGTTGAAGGTTCGGTCAAGGCGCGTATGGATCGCCGCGGCGACAAGGACGGCTCGCAAGTGTTGCCGATTCTGGTCCACGGCGATGCAGCTTTCGCCGGCCAGGGCGTCGTGATGGAAACACTGAATCTGGCGCAGACTCGCGGCTACGGCACTGGCGGCACCGTGCATATCGTGATCAACAATCAGATCGGTTTCACCACGTCGGATCCACGCGACTCGCGCTCGACGCTGTACTGCTCGGACGTGGTCAAGATGATCGAAGCGCCAGTGTTGCACGTCAACGGCGACGATCCTGAAGCCGTCGTGTTCGCCACGCAGATCGCGGTCGACTACCGCATGCAGTTCAAGAAGGACATCGTCGTCGACATCATCTGCTTCCGCAAGCTGGGTCACAACGAACAAGACACACCGGCGCTGACACAGCCGCTGATGTACAAGAAGATCGCGCAACATCCGGGCACACGCAAGCTCTACGCCGAAAAACTGGCTGCGCAAGGCACCATCCCGGCTGATGGCGGTGACGTCATGGTCAAGGCCTTCCGCGATGCGATGGACAGCGGCAAGCACACGGTCGATCCGGTCATCACCAACTTCAAGAGCAAGTACGCTGTCGACTGGCTGCCGTTCCTGAACCGCAAGTGGACCGACGCTGCCGACACCGCTGTCCCGTTGGCGGAACTGAAGCGCCTGGCGACGCGCATCACTACCATCCCTGAAGGCTTCAAGGCGCACGCGCTGGTCGAGAAGGTCATCAACGACCGCGCTGCAATGGGGCGTGGCGATCTGAACCTGGACTGGGGCATGGGCGAACATCTGGCCTACGCGTCGCTGGTTGCGTCCGGCTACGCCATTCGCCTGACCGGCCAGGATGCCGGCCGCGGCACCTTCGTCCACCGTCACGCCGTTCTGCACGATCAGAACCGTGAACGTTGGGATGCAGGCACCTACATTCCTCTGCAAAACGTCGCAGAAAACCAGGCGCCGTACACCGTCATCGACTCCGTGCTGTCGGAAGAAGCGGTGCTCGGTTTCGAATACGGTTACTCGACTGCCGAACCGAACACACTGACGATCTGGGAAGCCCAGTTCGGCGACTTCGCCAACGGCGCGCAAGTCGTGATGGACCAATTCATCAGCTCCGGCGAAGTGAAGTGGGGGCGCGCTTCGGGTCTGGTGCAGATGCTGCCGCACGGTTACGAAGGCCAGGGTCCTGAGCACTCGTCCGCGCGTCTGGAGCGTTACCTGCAGCTGTGCGCCGACAACAACATGCAAGTTGTTCAGCCGACCACCGCTGCGCAGATTTTCCACTTGCTGCGCCGTCAGATGATCCGCTTGTTCCGCAAGCCGCTGATTATCCTGACGCCAAAGTCGCTGTTGCGCAACAAGGATGCCGGTTCGCCGCTGTCCGACCTGGCCAAGGGCTCGTTCCAGACCGTCATTCCGGAGCTGGACGACAAGCTCGACGCCAAGAAGGTCAAGCGCATCATCGCCTGCTCGGGCAAGGTCTATTACGATCTGGTCAACGCACGCAAGGAACGCGGTCAGACCGACACGGCAATCATCCGCGTCGAACAGCTGTATCCGTTCCCCCACAAGGCATTCGCTGCTGCGCTCAAGCAATTCCCGAACTTCCAGGAACTGGTCTGGACGCAGGACGAGCCGCAGAACCAGGGCGCATGGCTGCAAATCCAGCACAACATCTTTGAAAACCTGACTGACGGTCAAAAGCTTGCGTATGCAGGTCGTCCAGCCAGCGCATCGCCAGCGGTCGGTTACTACGACAAGCACTATGCGCAACAAAAGGCGCTGATCGACACCGCGTTTTCCAAGCTCAAGGGCTTTGTCCTGACCAAGTAATCAGATCGTGCACGGCGCGCATTGCGAGGGCGATGCGCGCTGACGTTTATTGAATAACCCGAATCGGAGAAGTTACATGGCACAAATCGAAGTAAAAGTCCCGCAATTATCAGAATCCGTTGCAGAAGCCACGCTGCTGCAATGGCATAAAAAAGTGGGCGAAGCCGTCGCACGCGACGAAAACCTGATCGACGTCGAAACCGACAAGGTCGTGCTGGAATTGCCGGCGCCGGAAGCCGGCGTCATCACCCAAATCATCAAGGCCGACGGTTCGACCGTGGTCGCCGGTGAAGTCATCGCGATCCTGGACACCGACGCCTCCGCACAAGTGAGCCCGCTGGAAGTCAAGGCTGCTCCCGCGCCCCAAAGCACCAACGAACCGACGCCGGTTGCCGCTCCTGAGCTGGCCAACAAATCCAACGTGGCCATGCCTGCCGCCGCCAAGATCCTGGCCGACAACAGCATGTCGACGTCGCAAGTGTCGGGCACAGGCAAGGACGGCCGCGTCACCAAGGGCGACGTGCTGGCTTCCCTGAATGCACCGAAAGCGGCTGCACCAGCTGCCGCTGCTGCCAAGCCGGCGCTGCAACAGGTTTCCGCTCCAGGCAAGCCAAGCCTGGAAAACCGTCCGGAAGAGCGCGTGCCGATGAGCCGTCTGCGCGCACGCGTGGCCGAACGTCTGCTGCAATCGCAAGCGACCAACGCCATCCTGACCACGTTCAACGAAATCAACATGCAACCTGTGCTGGACCTGCGCGCCAAGTACAAGGACAAGTTCGAAAAAGAACACGGCGTCAAGCTGGGCTTCATGTCCTTCTTCGTCAAGGCCGTGGTCCACGCACTGAAGAAGTACCCGATCGTCAATGCATCGGTTGACGGCAACGACATCGTGTACCACGGTTACTTCGACATCGGCGTTGCGGTCGGTTCGCCACGCGGCCTGGTGGTTCCGGTCCTGCGCGATGCGGATCAGTTGTCGATCGCCGACATCGAAAAGAAGATCGGCGAATTCGGTCAGAAGGCCAAGGACGGCAAGCTGTCGATCGAAGAAATGACCGGCGGCACCTTCACCGTGTCCAACGGCGGTACTTTTGGTTCGATGCTGTCGACGCCGATCATCAACCCACCGCAATCGGCGATTCTGGGCATTCACGCCACCAAGGATCGCGCCGTGGTTGAAAACGGCCAGATCGTGATTCGTCCGATGAACTACTTTGCGCTGTCCTACGATCACCGTATCATCGACGGTCGCGAAGCCGTCCTGAGCCTGGTCGCGATCAAGGAAGCGCTGGAAGATCCAGCCCGCTTGCTGCTGGATCTGTAATCCAGCATGGCCGCCGGGAAAGCTACTGCGCAACCCGATCTCGCCGCTGTGATGCTCACCGTACATCCGTACGGCTGCGCTTCTCGCGACGACCTCGGATTGCTCGCTACGCTTGCCCGACGGCCCACAGAGCCGGCTAGGCGCTGAAAGCTTTGGCGTTCAGCGCTTTTTTTGTCTCCGCGGGTTTTCGGGCTCGCGCACAACGAACTAGGAATAAAAGATGAGTAAAAATTTTGACGTGGTCGTCATCGGCGGCGGCCCTGGCGGCTACATCGCGGCAATCCGCGCAGCACAACTGGGCTTCAACACCGCCTGCATCGACGAATGGAAAAACGAAAAGGGCGGTCCTGCACCAGGCGGCACTTGCACCAACGTCGGTTGCATCCCATCGAAGGCGCTGCTGCAATCGTCCGAGCACTATGAACATGCCGGCCATGCATTCAAGGACCACGGTATCGACGTCAAGGGCCTGAGCCTGAACCTGCCGCAAATGCTGGGTCGCAAAAACACCGTCGTCAAGCAGAACAACGACGGCATCCTGTACCTGTTCAAGAAGAACAAGGTCACCTTCTTCCACGGTCGCGGCAGCTTCGTCAAGGGCGACGCCAACGGCTACGAAATCAAGGTTGCCGGCGCAACAGAAGAGTCGATCACCGCCAAGCAAGTGATCGTCGCGACCGGTTCCAACGCGCGTGCACTGCCGGGCGCACCGTTCGACGAAGAACTGATCCTGTCGAACACCGGCGCATTGGCCATCACCGAAGTGCCGAAGAAGCTGGGCGTCATCGGCGCCGGCGTCATCGGCCTGGAAATGGGTTCGGTCTGGCGTCGTCTGGGCGCGGAAGTCACCGTGCTGGAAGCGCTGCCGACCTTCCTCGGCGCAGTCGATGAACAAATCGCCAAGGAAGCCCAAAAGCTGCTGGCCAAGCAAGGCTTGACAGTCAGCCTGGGCGTCAAGATCGGCGACATCAAGGCCGGCAAGAAGGACGTCAGCGTCGACTACACCGACGACAAGGGCAATGCGCAAAAAGCCGTGTTTGACAAGTTGATCATTTCGATCGGCCGCACCCCGAACACCACCGGCCTGAACGCTGAAGCCATCGGCCTGAAGCTGGACGAGCGCGGCTTCATCGCTGTCGACGGCGACTGCAAGACCAACCTGCCGAACGTGTGGGCGGTGGGCGACGTCGTGCGCGGTCCGATGCTGGCGCATAAGGCGGAAGAAGAAGGCGTTGCCGTTGCCGAGCGTATCGCCGGTCAACACGGTCACGTCAACTTCAACACCATTCCTTGGGTCATCTACACCTCGCCGGAAATCGCCTGGGTCGGCAAGACCGAACAGCAACTGAAGGCTGACGGCATTGCGTACAAGGCCGGCACTTTCCCATTCCTGGCGAACGGCCGTGCACGCGCACTGGGCGATACATCGGGTATGGTCAAGTTCCTGGCGGATGCCAAGACCGACGAAATTCTCGGCGTGCATATCGTTGGCCCGATGGCGTCGGAACTGATTTCCGAAGCTGTCGTGGCAATGGAATTCCGTGCTTCCGCCGAAGACATCGCCCGCATCTGCCACGCTCACCCATCGTTGTCCGAAGCAACGAAGGAAGCAGCGCTGGCAGTCGACAAGCGCGCGTTGAACTTCTGATGAAACGAGTTTGCCATTACCGGTAAACTCTGATCATCTCCGATGGGCGAGCCTGGCTCGCCCATTTTGTTTTATGGCTGCAGTAGTTAGCTGTAATGAATAGTTCGTCTCCGGCGTCGGAGACAGCGCATTAAAATAAAGATCAACCATGGATGTCCGCGAATTCTATGATCACGCGCTGAGCGAGCGTGGCTTCAAATCCGACGAGGCGCAGCAGCGCGCCATCGATCGCCTGCAGCGCGCCTATGAAGAATGGGTGGCGTTCAAGTCGCAACGGTCCAGCACCTTCAAGCGCCTGATCAATCGTCCCGACGTACCGCGCGGCGTGTACATGTGGGGCGGCGTGGGACGCGGAAAATCCTTCCTGATGGACAGCTTCTATTCGGTGGTGCCGGTGGTGCGCAAGACGCGCGTCCACTTCCATGAATTCATGCGCGACGTGCATCGCCAGCTGGACGAACTGAAGGGCATCGCCAATCCGCTTGACGAGGTCGCCAGACGCATCGCCAAGAAATACCGCCTGATCTGTTTCGATGAATTCCACGTTTCCGACATCGCCGATGCGATGATCCTGTACAACCTGCTCGGCGGCCTGTTCGACAATGGCGTGTCCTTCGTCATGACCTCCAACTACAAGCCCGACACGCTCTATCCGGACGGCCTGCATCGCGACCGCATGCTGCCGACCATACAGCTGCTCAACAGCAAACTCGACGTCATGAACATCGACGCCGGCGTCGACTACCGCAAGCGCGCGCTGGAACAAGTCAGGATCTATCACACGCCGCTCAACGCCGGCACCGACAGCGAGTTGCGGGAGGCCTTTGCCGCCGTCGCCGAGACCGCCGACGAAGACACGCGCGTGCACATCGAAGCGCGTGAAATACGTGCTTTGCGTCGCGCCGGCAGCGCCATCTGGTTCGATTTCGCCACCTTGTGCGGCGGCCCGCGTTCGCAGAACGATTACCTTGAAATCGCCAGCCGTTTCCAGACCGTGATCCTGTCGGGCATCCCACGCATGTCTGCGGCAATGTCGTCGGAAGCGCGTCGCTTCACCTGGCTCATCGACGTGTTCTACGACCACAAGGTCAAGCTCATCATGTCGGCCGAAGTGGAACCGGAAGAACTCTATACCGAAGGCATGCTGGCAAATGAATTCCACCGTACGGTTTCACGTATCATTGAGATGCAATCGCGCGAGTACATGGATTCCGAACGCCGTCTCGCGGCCGACAAGCTTGCTTGATTATGGATAAGGGTGACATGCAATCATTTTTTCAAAAGACCTGCCGGGTTCCGGCCGCCATGCTGATGGCGGCAGTGGCTGGGCTGACGTTGCCGCTGCCGTTGGTCGCCGCCGAACCGGCGCCTTACGGGACACCCGGCAAGCCGGCGTTCAATGAGCGCTATCCGTCGGGTTCGATCCGTTCGACCGATGAAGCCGACGAGATCCTGGCGGAGGCCGACAAGGAGCGCCTGATCATCGAAGATCAATACATCGCGGAACAGCGCGACTGCTACAAGAAGTTTTTTGTGGCAGCTTGCCTGGACGGCGCCAAAGAACGCAATCGCGTCGCCGGCAAGCAGGTGCGCGATGTGGAAGTCGAGGCCAACGCTTACAAGCGCCAGGCCAAGGCCGATGATCGCGACAAGTCGCTGGCCGAGCAACGCGTCAAGGACGAACAGGATTCGGCGCGCCGCGCCGCCGACCAGAAGGAACGCGACGCCGCTGCGGCGCGTAAGGTGCAGGAGAGCGCCGCCAAGCAGCAGCAAGTCAAGGAGCGCGAGCAGCAAAGCGCGGGAAAAGAGGATGCACGCGTGAAGGCGCATGAAGCACAGCTTCAACAGAAGCAAGCTGCCGACGCCGCCAAGGCGCCGCAACGCGAGGCCAATGAAAAGGCCTACCAGGAAAAGGTCAAGGCGGCCGAAGTGCATCGCAAGGAAGTTGAGGCCAACAAGGCTCAGAAGGACCGCGAACGTGCCGCCAAGCAACAGCAGGCGCCGGCTTCCGGAGCGGCCGTCGCGGATCCCAACCAGCCGAAGTAACCAGACCGCGGCCGCTTGCTTTGCCGTGAGCGCAGCAGCCGACAACGATTGTTGACCTGCGGCAGGTGGATTACACTGTGTGCAGTTCTTTTTTAGCAGCGGCCGCGCGCAATCCTCAATCTGCGGCCCGCTGCAACCCCCAGCCGTTTTTGCAACAGAAGCCGACATGACAATGACGCACCGCGAAGATATACAGCGCCGTATTATCGAACTGGAAGTGGAGCACCGTGATCTCGATGCCGTGATCGACCTGCTTTCACGCGAAGTGCGTCATGAGGAATTACAATTGCGTCGTTTGAAGAAGCGCAAGCTGCAATTGAAGGACCACATCATGTTGCTGAAAATGCAATTGATCCCTGATATTCCGGCCTGAGTCCGACGCGCGTTCCAGCAACTTTTGACCGGTTTCATTCGCAGCCTCCATCCGCCGCCATGACCTTGCCGCGACGGCAACGTCGTCGGCGACAGCATGGCGTCCGGCATACCCGGTTCAGGTTTAACCTCTTTACAGGCATGAGTCAGTGAGTTCCATCGAAGATACCGCCGCATCCGTCCCCCATGGTATCCATGATGCCGAGGTTGAGCGGTTGTTCGGCGCCGGCGGGCCGCTGGGCGGGCAGGTCGGCAGCTATCGACCGCGTCACGCCCAGACCGAAATGGCCAAGGCCATCGCTGACGCGATTGCCGGGCAAAGCACACTGATCGCCGAAGCCGGCACCGGCACCGGCAAGACCTTCGCCTATCTGGTTCCGGCCTTGCTATGGGGCGGCAAGGTGATCGTTTCGACCGGCACCAAGAACTTGCAGGACCAGCTTTATCTGCGCGACATCCCGACCGTGCGCAAGGCGTTGAGCGCCCCCGTCTCGGTGGCGCTGTTGAAGGGACGTTCCAACTACGTTTGCCATTTCCATCTCGAGCGCACGCTGCAGAACGGCCGTATGACTTCGCGCGACGATGTCGGCTACCTGCGTGAGATTTCGCGCTTCATGAAAACCACTTCCTCGGGCGACAAGGCCGAGTTGTCCAAGGTGCCGGAAAACGCACTGATCTGGAACCTCGTCACGTCCACGCGCGACACCTGTTTCGGCGCCGAATGCCAGTACTACCAGGATTGCTTCGTCATGAAGGCGCGCAAGGAAGCGCAGCAGGCCGACGTGGTCGTCGTCAACCACCATTTGTTCTTTGCCGATGTCGCTTTGAAGGATACCGGCGTGGCTGAATTGCTGCCGACCGCCAATACCGTGATTTTCGACGAAGCGCATCAACTGCCGGAAACCGCGACAATGTTCTTCGGCGACACCGTGTCGACCTCGCAAGTGCTGGAACTGTGCCGCGACGTGCTGGCCGAAGGCCTGTCGCATGCGCGCGACGGCGCCGACTGGGCCAAGGTGGTGGCACCGGTCGAGAAGGCGGCGCGCGACCTGCGGCTGGCTTTCCCGGAGGATATCGTACGCCTGGCGGTCAACCAGATCGCACCGTCCAGCGTGTTCTTCCCGGCGCTGGAAACCTTGCGCGGCAACATGGACGGCATGATCGCCGTGCTCGAGAAACAAGCCGAGCGCGCCGAGACGATCGAGCAATGCCGGACCCGTGCCATTGAATTGGCGCACCAGCTTGAAAAATGGAATGGCGCGCAAGACAAGACCGCCAGCGAAGATGGGCAGAGCTACGTGTTGTGGGTCGAAGCATTCACCTCGTCGCTGCAGTTGCATCGTACGCCGCTATCGATCGCGCCGATCTTCAACAAGCAGCGCGAAGGCGTGCCGCGCACATGGATCTTCACGTCGGCGACGCTGGCGGTGAAAAACGATTTCCATCATTACACTTCGCAGATGGGGCTGTGGGACGAGCCGGCAAAATCCTGGCCAAGTCCGTTCGACTATGAGCAGCAAGGTTTGCTTTATGTGCCGAACAACCTGCCGCAGCCGAATTCCTACGAGTACACCGATGCCGTGATCGATGCGGCGCTGCCGGCCATCATTGCCGCCGGCGGTCGCACCTTCCTGCTGTGCACCACGATCCGCGCCGTCAATCGCGCCGCGGAGCGCTTGCGTGAGGAGTTCGAACAACGCGGGCTGCCGTTTCCGCTGATGGTGCAAGGCGAAGCCGGGCGCACCGAATTGCTGGACCGTTTCCGCGCGTCGGGCAATGGCGTGCTGATCGGAAGCCAGAGTTTCTGGGAAGGCGTCGACGTGCGCGGCGAGGCGCTGTCGCTGGTGATCATCGACAAGCTGCCATTCTCGCCGCCGGACGATCCGGTGCTGGCGGCGCGTATCGCCGAGCTGGAAAAGAAGGGCCTCAACGGCTTCGTGCATCATCAATTGCCGGCAGCGATCATCAACCTGAAGCAGGGCGCCGGTCGCCTGATCCGCGACGAGACCGATCGCGGCGTGCTGATGATCTGCGATCCGCGGCTGATCTCCAAGGGCTATGGCCGCCGCATCTGGCAAAGCCTGCCGCCGTTCAAGCGCACGCGTGAAATCGGCATGGTGGAAGATTTCTTTGCACGCCGTGCCGCCTTGGCCGCCGCTGCGGAAAACTGAGAATGGCGGGGCTGCGTTCCTCATCCGCCTCGACTGCGTTGGTGCCGGTGCGCGCCAGCGAGCTGGTCGTCGGGCAACCGTCTCCCTGGCCCATCTACAACGACATGGGCGATTTGCTACTGGCGCGCGGCACCATGATCGACACGCAAGGCCAGTTGGACGGGCTGCTCGAACATGGGCTGTTCCGCAATGAAAAATGGGCTGACGAGCCGGACACCGATTCGGCGCCTCTGCCGAAGTCACTCGATATCCTGCAGAAGCGCCGCCGCTCCAGAGGACTGCGTCCGCCAGCGCCCAGTCGCGGGCAAGAAAGCATCGTCGGCATGGACGAGGTGCGCTGGCAGATCGGCGACGCCGTCACGTTGCAGCTCAAGGAAACGCCCGAGCTGCGATACACCATCAGCTTGATCGGCAGTCTGGCCGGCAAGAGCGTGCTGGTGTCACCGCCCGTGAAAGACGGCAAGTACGTCCACTTGCGCGATGGACAGGTGGTGGTGGTGCGCGCTTTGTCCGGTCGTCGGGCGTACGCCTTTGCGACCAGCGTGCTCAAGTACCAGAATCTGCCGTATCCCTACCTGCATCTGGCCTGTCCGCGTGAAATACGTTGCACCGTGATTCGCCAGGACGCGCGCGTGGAGGTCGACCTGGATGCCTTCCTCACCATCGGTACGGCGCCGCCGGCAAAAATCAGCTTGATGGATATCAGCGTCGGCGGCGTATCCGGCATCGGCAACTTCCTCGGCAGCAGTAAAGACGCCGGGGGGCGCTTGCGCTTCATCGTCAATGTCGCGGGCGAAGAGCGCGGGCTGGATCTTGACGTGGTGTTGCGCATGGTCGAGGCCGACGCCGATCCACGCTACGCCAAATACGGCCTGGAATTTGTTGACGTGGCGGCGCGCGACCGGGTGATTCTGTCGGCGTTTGTTTATCAAACCGTCAGTGAAACAAACTGAACCTCGACTGAACCCCGGCTAAACCCTCTCGCCAAAATCCGATTTTCTGCAAGGCTGGAAATGCCGCCGTTTTTGCGTTGAAGCGACGCATTTCTCCCTGAATCGAGCCCGGCGCTTCGGGTAAAATGGCGGGATGAAAATTCTCATCAGCAACGACGACGGCTACCTTGCTCCAGGCATCATTGCGCTGGCCGACGCCTTGTCCGCGATCGCCGAAATCACCGTGGTCGCGCCCGACAGCAACCGCTCCGGCAGTTCCAACTCGCTGACGCTGGACCGGCCCCTGTGGGTCGAGCGGGCCGGTAATGGTTTTTACTACCTCAACGGCACGCCGTCCGACTGCGTGCACGTGGCGCTGACCGGTCTGTTGCCGGACCGTCCCGACCTGATCGTTTCCGGCATCAATCAAGGCCAGAACATGGGCGACGACACCTTGTATTCAGGAACAGTTGCCGCAGCCACCGAAGGTTTCCTGTTCGGCATCCCGGCCATCGCGTTTTCGCAGTTGCACAAAGGCTGGGAGCACCTCGACAGCGCCGCGCGCGTTGCCCGCGAAGTAGTCGAGCGCCAGTTCGACGCCATCGCCAAACCGTATCTGCTGAACGTCAACATTCCCAACCTGCCGTATGCCGAACTCAAGTCCTGCGTAGCGACGCGACTGGGCAAGCGCCATATGTCGGAGCCGGTCTACAAGATGCGCGATCCGCACGGCAAGGACATCTACTGGATCGGCCCGCCAGGCAGCGTCAAGGACGCCGGCGAGGGCACCGACTTCCATGCCACCGCAAATGGTCACGTGTCGATCACGCCTTTGCGGATTGACCTGACGCACACCAGCCAGTTGGCCGACCTGAAGAAAGCGCTCGCATGACCGGCAAACCTAGCCGCTTTCCGCTGTCTTTGTCTTCCGTGGTGGAGAAGAAGGGCCAGGCCGCGTCCGGTACGCCTGCGCGCATCGTGGTGACGCCGCAAACGGCAACGCGCAACGCCGCGTTGGACTCCGGTCGCCTGGCGGCGAAGTCGCAGGCGGCACGTGCTGCGCAGCATCCGCCTGCATCTTTGCAAGCCGACAAGTCTTTCAGGCCCTCTACGTCCTCGCCGTCCTCATCGCGGACGGCGTTGCCGACGCCGATTGCCACCGCCAATCGTTCGGCGCCGCTGGTGTCCGAAGCGGTGCGCAAGGCCATGGTGGCGCGCGTGGCCAAGCAGGGCGTCAGCGATCAAAAGGTGTTGGCGGCGATGGAGGCGGTGCCGCGTCACATGTTCATGGAGCCGGGCTTGTCGAGCCAGGCGTATGTTGATGCTTCGTTGCCGATCGGACATCACCAGACCATTTCGCAGCCCTACATCGTGGCACGCATGATTGAGATCATGCGCGACAACAACAAGGGCAAGGTGCTCGAACGGGTGCTGGAAATCGGCACCGGCTGCGGCTATCAGGCTGCCGTGCTGTCGCTGGTCGCCAAGGAGGTGTACTCCATCGAGCGCATCAAGCCCTTGCATGAACTGGCCAAGACCAATTTGCGGCCGCTGCGTATCGCCAACATCCGCTTGCATTACGGAGATGGTATGCTAGGCCTGCCGCAGGTGGCGCCGTTCGACGGCATCATCCTGGCGGCGGCCGGACTGGAAGTGCCGCAGGCGCTGCTGGAACAGTTGGCGATCGGCGGGCGCCTGGTGGCGCCTGTCGGGGGGCGTCAGCAAATGTTGCAGCTCATCGAACGTATCAGTAAATTCGAGTGGACCAGCGAAACCCTGGAAGAATGCCATTTCGTGCCGCTGCGTCCTGGCACGGTGTAACAAGAAATAAAACAAGCTATTCAGAATACGGCGGCGAGCGGTTTTTGCCTCGCCGATCCCGATGAACTTCTCGCGCCAGGCGCGGGTCAACGTTATCGTTGTACAAAATTTAATGTAATGAGCATGAAAAATAATCGTCTGGTCTGGTTGGGGATTGTCGTGAGTCTGCTGGCAGGGTGTTCCACGACACCGCGCACCGCCGCTCCTGTGGTGGAACGTACGACCAGCTCGGCCAAGCCGGCGGCAGATCCCGCCAAAACCGTGGCGGCCGCACCGGCGCGCCCTGAAGGAAAAGGTTACTACACGGTGAAGAAGGGCGATACGCTGTATCGCATCGCTCTGGAATCGGGCCAAAGCTATCGCGACATCGTGGCTTGGAATAACCTGACCAACCCGAACGATATCAAGGTTGACCAAGTGCTGCGCGTCTCGCCGCCCGACGGCGTTCAAACCGGCGCCGTAGTTGCTCCGGCAGCGGGCGCATCGGGAATCGAGGTTCGTCCGTTGGGCGCCTCGTCTTCTGCCGGTGCGGCTCCCGCAGCGGCCAGCTCAGGCACCACCGCCAACAAGACAGGTCCGCGCGGCGACAAGCGCGCCTATTCGGACAGCACGCTGGCCGAGTTGGAGAAGCCGGACGCTGCGCCAACGGCGATGGCCCCGGCGGCAGCGCCTGCCGCTGCGGTCCAGGCTCCGGCCAAGGCCGAAGCGGCGCATCCCGCCGAGAAGCCGGCGGTTGCAGCGGCGGCAGCCGATGATGACGCGGTATCGTGGATGTGGCCGGCCGAAGGCAAGGTCGTCGGCACTTTCGACGGCGGCAAAAAGGGCGTCGACATCGCGGGCAAGAGCGGCCAGCCGGTGATGGCGGCGGGTGCGGGCAAGGTCATGTATGCCGGTGCCGGCATCCGCGGCTACGGCAACCTGGTGATCGTCAAGCATTCCAATAATCTGTTGTCTGCCTATGCACACAACAAGACGATATTGGTGAAGGAAGGGCAAGCCGTAACCAAGGGGCAGAAGATTGCCGAGATGGGAAATTCGGACAGTGACAGCGTCAAGCTGCATTTCGAAATTCGCCAGCAGGGCAAGCCTGTCGATCCGTCGAAATACCTGCCGCCACGTTAGCGTATGAGCCCAAGCCCTCGCGATCACCTGCCAGATGACGAGTCCCGATCGGACGATCCGGTCGAGCCGTTGGAGGCAGTCGACGACCTGGAAGTCATTGACGAGGATGAAGAGGTTGAGGCCGAGGGCGAAGCAGAAGTCGTCGTTGTTGCCGAGGGCGTGGAAGAACTCAAGAAGGTGCTGGCAGCCGAGCTGTCCACTGATACCACCCAGCATTACCTCAACCAGATCGGCACCCGGCCGCTGCTGACGGCGCCGGAAGAGCTGTATTTCGCCACGCTGGCCAAGCAGGGCGATTTTGCTTCACGCCAGAAGATGATCGAGCACAACCTGCGCCTGGTCGTGTCGATCGCCAAACACTACATCAACCGGGGCGTCGCCTTGCTCGACCTGATTGAGGAGGGCAATCTCGGCCTCATGCGCGCCATCGACAAGTTCGAGCCCGAGCGCGGTTTCCGTTTTTCGACCTATGCCACCTGGTGGATTCGCCAGAGTATCGAACGCGCCATCATGAACCAGGCGCGCACGGTGCGCTTGCCGGTGCATATGGTGCGCGAACTGAATCAGATCCTGCGGGCAAAATACCATCTGGAAGCGCAGCACCACGACGGCCGCGACGCCACCGCAGAAGACATTGCCCATCTGGTCGATCGTCCGGTCGAGGACGTGCAGGACGTGCTGGCGCTGTCGGAACATGCGGCGTCGCTCGACACGCCGCTCGACAATGATCCGCAGGCCAGTCTGATCGATCTGTTGCCGGGCTCGCTGGACGAGAGTCCTGACACCAAGGCGGAATACCACGAAGTGTCGATATTGATCCGCGACTGGCTCAGAAATTTGCCGGACAAGCAACGCATCGTCATCACGCGGCGCTTCGGACTGGACAACGACGATCCATCCACCTTGGAACAACTGGCTTCAGAGATGGGCATCACCCGCGAACGCGTGCGCCAGGTCCAGCAAGAAGCCCTGATCAAGCTCAAGCGCAGCCTGCTGGCTCGTGGCGTCGGCAAGGACGCACTGTTTTAGCTTCCCTCCGCCGACGGTATCGCCGACAATAGCGTTTTTGGTCTTTTGGCCGCGATGGCGGCCGCATCTATTTTTCTATGCAGCAAAATATCATTAATATCAAAGCCCTCGACATGGATGGGCGCGGCGTCGGTCATCTGGCGAACGAAGACGGCACGCAAGGCAAAGTAATTTTCGTCGAAGGCGCCTTGCCCGGCGAACAGGTCAGCTTCCAGTCTTACCGCAGAAAGCCGAAATGGGAAGCCGCCACCATGACTGCCTTGCATCGAGAATCTTCCTTGCGGGTCAAGCCGCAGTGCGACTATTTCGGTCTCTGCGGCGGCTGCGCCATGCAGCATCTTGAACCGTCGGCACAAGTCGCGATGAAGCAGCGCGTGCTCGAAGACAATCTCTGGCATCTCAGCAAACTCAAGGCGGAAACCATGTTGCGGCCGATTTACGGACCCACCTGGGGCTATCGCTATCGCGCGCGGATTTCCGTCAAGAACGTGGTCAAGAAGGGCACCGTGCTGGTCGGTTTCCATGAAAAAAAATCGCCGTTCGTCAGCGACATGAAGACGTGCGAAATCCTGCCGCCGCACGTTTCGGCAATGCTGATGCCGCTGCGCGCGCTGATCGGTTCGCTCAGCATCATCGACCGTCTTCCGCAAATTGAATTGGCCATCGGCGAGGGCGACAAAGGAGTGAAAACCACGGTCATGGTCTTGCGCGTGATGGAGCCGCCCAGCGCCGACGACGAGCTCAAGCTCAAGGCTTTTGCCGACGAGCACAAGGTCGAGTGGTGGCTGCAGCCAAAAGGTCCGGACACGGCGCATCCGTTCTATCCGCCGCAATCGGACCTGCATTACACGCTGCCGGAATTTGGCATCCGCATGCCGTTCAAGCCGACCGATTTCACTCAGGTCAATCATCAGATCAACCGTGTGCTGGTCGCGCGGGCCTTGCGCTTGCTTGATGTACAGCCCGAAGATCGCGTTGCCGATTTATTCTGCGGCCTGGGCAATTTCACCTTGCCGATTGCTACGCTGGCCCAGGAAGTCGTCGGCATCGAAGGCAGCACGGCCTTGACCGAGCGCGCCGCCGAGAACGCCAAGGTCAATGCGGTCTCGGACAAGACGGCGTTCTACTGCCGCAATTTGTTTGAAGCGACCACCGAAGATTTCATCGCGCTGGGAAAATTTGATCGTATGCTGATCGACCCGCCGCGCGAAGGTGCGCTGGAAGTGTGCAAGGCAATTGCCGGCCTGGGCGAGCGGCATGCCCATCTGAAACCCAAGCGCATCGTCTATGTATCCTGCAATCCGGCCACGCTGGCGCGCGACGCCGGTGAACTGGTCAACTTGGGAGGCTACCGCCTGACGCTGGCGGGGGTGGTCAACATGTTCCCGCACACGGCACATGTGGAATCGATGGCTGTCTTTGATTTGCCGGATTGAATTGTCTTGGGAGCATGAAAAAAGCCGACCAGAAGGTCGGCTTTTTCTTTGAAGCAGTTTGCTGCGGATCAGTCGCGATTACCGCCGACAATGCCCAAAATTGAGAGCAGGTTGACGAATACGTTGTAGACGTCCAGGTAGATCGCCAGAGTGGCCGAAATGTAGTTGGTTTCGCCGCCATTGATGACCTGTTGCACGTCAAACAAGATGTAGGCCGAGAAAATCGCGATTGCCACCACAGAAATGGTCAGTTGCAGCGCAGGCAGTTGCAGGAAAATGTTGGCCAGCGAGGCGACGATAATCACCAGGACGCCGGCAAACAACCATTTGCTCATGCCTGAGAAATCGCGCTTGGACACGGTGGCGACTGTTGCCATGACGCCGAAAATCAGCGCGGTGCCGCCGAACGCAGTCATGATCAGTTGGGCGCCGTTGGAGAAGCCCAGCGTGTACTCGATCAGGCGCGACAGCATCAAGCCCATGAAAAAGGTGAAGCCGAGCAGTACGGCGACGCCCAGCCCGGAGTTCTTGGTCTTTTCGATGGCGTAGAAGAAGCCGAAGGCCACTGCCATGAACACCACGAAACCGATCATCGGGCTGCCGGCGAACAGGCTCAGATGAAATTGCACGCCCAGCCAAGCGCCGAGCACGGTCGGGATCATCGACAATGCGAGCAGCCAGTAGGTGTTGCGCAGCACGCGATTGCGGGCCAAGGCACCGGTATTCAGGTTTTCAAGTGTGTTTTGCGAGTAGTTGTTCATTCGTCCTCCGATAGCGTTAAATGCGAACAGAGCATAGCACGACGCTCACGGCATGAGACACCGTAACCAGACTGAAGTTCGCCTGTGGAAGTCGTGGAATTTTGTCAGTCTGTCATGCTTTGCAGCGAATTAGGGTGATAAATGGTCGTTTCGTGGTAGAATTAAAGGTTGATTGAATTGTTAATTAACGGCTTTAACCCTTTCTTTTTATTGGAGTTTTTACACATGGCAATTGAACGCACCCTGTCGATTATCAAACCGGACGCAGTTGCGAAAAACGTGATCGGTCAGATTTATACCCGTTTCGAAAACGCCGGCCTGAAAATCATCGCTGCGCGCATGATTCACTTGTCGCGTGCCGAAGCTGAAGGTTTCTACGCGGTTCACCGCGAGCGTCCATTCTTCAAGGATCTGGTCGATTTCATGGTCTCCGGTCCTGTGATTGTGCAAGCCCTGGAAGGCGAAAACGCCATCCTGAAGCACCGCGACCTGATGGGCGCAACCGATCCGAAGAAGGCAGAAAAAGGCACGATTCGCGCCGATTTCGCTGATTCGATCGACGCCAACGCAGTGCACGGTTCCGACGCAGCAGAAACAGCCAAGGTTGAAATCTCGTATTTCTTCCCGGCGCTGAACATCTACTCGCGTTAATTTGCAGCAAGTTGTCCTTGATGTTTAGTGATCTATGCATCAAGGTTAACGAAAAGTGGTACATGTCATGACAACAGCTCTCACCAATCTGCTGGATCTGGATCCCGCGCAACTCGTCGCTTATTGTGGCGAGTTGGGTGAGAAGCCGTTTCGCGCCAAACAATTGCAACGTTGGATTCATCAATACGGCGTTGCCGATTTTGCCGAGATGACCGATCTCGCCAAGTCGCTGCGTGAAAAGCTGTCGACGCGGGCCCATGTGACCGCTCCGGCCATCATCAGCGACCATACTTCGACGGACGGCACCCGCAAATGGCTGGTGGATGTCGGCAACGGCAATGCCGTTGAAACCGTATTCATTCCCGAAGAAAGCCGCGGCACCCTGTGCATTTCGACCCAGGCCGGCTGCGCGGTCAATTGCCGTTTCTGCTCGACCGGCAAGCAAGGCTTCAACCGCAATCTGAGCGTGGGCGAAATCATCGGCCAATTGTGGATGGCCGAGTTCGAGCTGCGCAAGACCAAGGGCGTCGAAGCCGGTCCCAAAGGCGAGCGCCAGATCACCAATGTGGTGATGATGGGCATGGGCGAGCCTTTGCTGAACTTTGAACCTACCGTTACCGCCCTGAAGCTGATGCTCGACGATAACGCGTACGGCTTGTCGCGTCGCCGTGTGACGCTGTCGACCAGCGGTGTGGTGCCGATGATTGACAAGCTGTCGCAGGAGTGTGCGGTGGCGCTGGCGGTGTCGCTGCATGCGTCCAACGATACGCTGCGCGACGGACTGATTCCGCTGAACAAGAAATATCCGCTGCAGGAATTGATGGCGGCATGCAAGCGCTATCTCGAATTCGCGCCGCGCGATTTCGTGACTTTCGAATATTGCATGCTGGATGGGGTCAACGACACTGACGCGCACGCGCGCGAACTGGTGGCGCTGGTGCAGGGCGGGGGCGACCCCAAGGCCGCAGTGCCGTGCAAGTTCAACCTGATTCCGTTCAATCCTTTCCCGGAGTCGGGATTGAAGCGTTCGCATAACCCGCGCATCAAGGCATTCGCCCAGATCCTCATGGATGCCGGCATCGTCACGACGATTCGCAAAACCCGCGGCGATGATATCGACGCCGCATGCGGTCAATTGGCTGGCGAGGTCAAGGATCGCACCCGCGTGCAGGAACGCATGCAGAAGATGACCGAATACCAGCAAAAATTCGGTAAGGATTTTGGCCGCATCGTGGAGATATCCGGGTGAGGAAATGCTGGCAGACCAGTATGATTGCTTTGCTGCTGGCGCCTGCTCTGCTGCTGACCGGATGTGCTTCTTCCAAAACGGACAAGACTGCTGCCGGCGACGATATGTCGGTATCGCCGTACCGTGCGAACGTTCAGGCTGACGCCCAGAAACGCGCCGACATTCGTTTGCAACTGGCGGTCGGTTATTACGAACAGCGCCAGTTTGCCGTGACGGTTGAAGAAGCCGGTCTGGCATTGCAGGCAGTTCCCGATTTTGCCGAAGCCTATGGTATGCGCGCGTTGGCACTGATGGAAATGGGCCGCAGCAGGCAAGCCGAGGCTGATTTTCGCCAGGCGCTGAATCTCTCGCCCGGCAATCCGGATTTCGCCAATAACTACGGCTGGTTCCTTTGCAACAATAGCCGTGCGGCCGAAGCAATACCGTACTTCGATGCGGCAGTCGCACAGCCGACCTACCTCTCGCCGGGCAAGGCGCTGGCCAATGCCGGCGCATGCAGCTTGAAGTTGCAGAATGCCGCGGCGGCAGAGCGGTATTTTGCGCGGGCATTCCAGTATGAGCCGTCCAGTCTGGCCACCAATGTAAATTTGACCAGGATTTACTTTGATCGAAGCGAGTTCGAGCGTGCCCGCTTCCACATCGGTCTGGCGGCAAAAAATGATGTCTTGAAGGTCGATGCACTATGGCTAGCCATCAAGATTGAACGTAAACTAGGCAATCAATCAGCCGAAAATGAACTGGCGGTGCAGTTGCGCCGTCGCTATCCGTCTTCGTCAGAATACGCGGCTTATCAACGTGGAGCATTTGATGAGTGATCAGCAGGGAAATGAAGCGCCAATCTCCGGTTTCGCATCGGGGACAGAAGAGGTAAGGCAAGTGGCATTACCCGGAGCGCTATTGGCTGCGCAACGCCAGGCCAAGGGGTGGTCTGTGGAACACGCCGCAAGTCAGTTGAAATTCGCCACGCGTCAGGTGATTGCGCTGGAGGAAGACAATTATGCCGCGTTGCCGGGGCCGGTCATCGTGCGCGGATTCGTGCGTGCCTATGCCAAATTGTTGGGACTGGACGCCAACGCGCTGGTGGCCTCGTTGCCGCAGGACGGTCCTGCACAAGCCGGGCAGATAACGCCGCAGCGCACACTGTCGACGCCGTTTTCGGAGTCGCCGCTGCCGCTGGGTAATCGCAGCAGGGTTTCGCCGGGTCTGGTGGCCGGCGGCGTGCTGGTCGTATTGCTGGTCGGCGCTGCCGCGGTGATCCATCGCACCGATGCGTTCAACGACGTACCGCAACTGGCCTGGTTGAAGCAGGGCGCGAAAGCGACTTCCGAAGAACCGGCTGCAGTGCCGACGCAAGCCGACGCCCAGCAGGATTTGCCGCCGGAAGTACAGGACGGCTCCGACAAGAGCAAGCTCGAGAAGGTCGAGTCGGCCGTGACGAGTGCAGCCAGTTCCGCCAGTTCGGCAATTACGAATGTTTCCGAGCGTGTAGCCAGCGCGGTGGCGCCAAGCGCGCCGGAGCCGGCTGCGGCGAAGACGCCGGCACCGGCAGTTGAGCCTGCGCAGCCAAAAGTCGCGGCAGCGCCGGTGAATCCCGGCTCGCCCGTGACCGGCAGCCTGAACATCAGCAACAGCAAGGATTTGCTGCGCCTCACTTTTCGCGAGGATTCGTGGGTGGAGATCCGGCGCGGCGACAAGTCGACCATGATTTCGCGCTTGCTCAAGGCCGGTACCACTGAATCGTTCGACATCAATGAGCCAGTCACCTTGGTGGTCGGCAATGCGGCAGGCGTCGACGCCAGCCTGCGCGGTTCCAGGCTGGACCTGGAAACCGGCAGCAACAGCAATGTGGCTCGTCTGAGCCTGAAATGAATTGAATTAACGTCCGTATGTCATCTTCGTCTTCCCCGATCGCATCCGGCCCATTGGGCCGCCGTCAAAGCCGCCGCGCCGTCATCCGGTACGGCGATCGCGAAGTGGCGGTCGGCGGCGGTGCGCCGGTCATGGTGCAATCCATGACCAATACGGATACCGCCGACGCCATCGGTACCGCGATCCAGATCAAGGACCTGGCGCGTGCCGGCTCGGAAGTGGTGCGCATCACCGTCAACTCGCCGGAAGCTGCTGCAGCGGTGCCGGCGATTCGTGAGCAACTCGATCGTATGGGGGTGGACGTCCCACTGGTGGGCGATTTCCATTACAACGGCCACACGTTGCTCAACGATTACCCCGATTGCGCCAAGGCGCTGTCGAAGTACCGCATTAACCCCGGCAACGTCGGCAAGGGCGCCAAGCGCGACAGTCAATTCGCCCAGATGATCGAAGCGGCTTGTCGCTACGACAAGCCGGTGCGCATCGGCGTCAACTGGGGCAGCCTGGATCAGGCCCTGCTGGCGCGCATCATGGACGAAAACGCCGGACGCGCGGAACCATGGCCGGCACAGGCCGTGATGTACGAGGCGCTGGTAACGTCGGCCATCGAAAACGCCCAGCGCGCAGAAGAATTAGGCCTGGCCGGCGACAAGATCATCCTGTCGTGCAAGGTGTCGGGTGTGCAGGATCTGATCGCCGTGTACCGGGAACTGGCGCGTCGTTGCGACTATCCGCTGCATCTCGGCCTGACCGAGGCAGGTATGGGCAGCAAGGGCATCGTTGCCTCGACGGCCGCCTTGTCGGTGCTGCTGCAAGAAGGCATCGGCGACACCATCCGCATTTCGCTGACACCGGAGCCGGGTGGCGACCGCACCCGCGAAGTTATCGTCGGCCAGGAAATCCTGCAGACCATGGGCTTGCGCAAGTTCACGCCGATGGTGATCGCCTGTCCCGGTTGCGGACGTACGACGTCGACCGTATTCCAGGATCTGGCGGACAAGATCCAGACCTACTTGCGCGAGCAGATGCCGCAATGGAAGGGCGTGTATCCTGGCGTCGAAAGCATGAATGTCGCCGTCATGGGCTGCATCGTCAACGGCCCCGGCGAATCCAAGCACGCGAACATCGGCATCAGCCTGCCCGGCACCGGTGAATCGCCTGCCGCGCCGGTCTTCATTGACGGTGAAAAGCGCATGACCTTGCGCGGCGAGCGCATCGCGGAAGAATTCCAAACCATTGTGCTGGATTACGTGCAAACGCATTACGGCAAGCAAACCGCGGCCTGAATTTGTGGCCGGTGTGGCCGAATTGTGCTCGACATCGGCCTGGACAGGTCGCCGCCGGCTGGCCTGTGACTGAACGAACCTGAAGATTATTAGCATGTCTGAAAACAAGAAAATCGAAAAAATCGTCGGTGTCAAAGGAATGAACGACATCTTGCCTGCCGACGCGCCGCTGTGGGAACTGTTCGAAAACACCGTGCATTCGGTACTCAAGAGCTACGGGTTCCAGCAGATCCGCACGCCGATCGTCGAGCCGACCGCCTTGTTCTCGCGCGGCCTGGGTGAGGTCACCGACATCGTCGAGAAGGAGATGTACTCTTTCACCGACTCCATGAATGGCGACAACCTGACCCTGCGTCCGGAAAGCACCGCCAGCGTGGTGCGTGCGGCGCTTGAGCACAATCTTACTTACGACGGTCCGAAGCGTCTCTGGTACGCGGGTCCGATGTTCCGCCACGAACGTCCACAGCGTGGCCGCTATCGCCAGTTCCATCAGGTCGGCGCTGAGGCGCTCGGCTTCACCGGCCCGGACATCGATGCCGAACTGATCATGATGTGCCAGCGCCTGTGGGACGACCTCGGCCTGGAAGGCATTCGCCTTGAATTGAATTCCATCGGCGACGCGGAGGAGCGCAGCAAGCATCGCGCCGACCTGATCGCCTATTTCGAGCAGCACAAGGAGTTGCTCGATACCGATGCCCAGCGTCGTCTGCATTCGAATCCGCTGCGCATTCTCGACACCAAGAATCCGACCATGCAGGACATGGTCAACGGCGCGCCCAAGCTGCTCGACTATCTCGGTGAAGAGTCGCGCGCGCACTTCGAAGGCGTGCAAAAGATCCTGAACCACAACAACATTCCGTTCACGATCAATCCGCGCCTGGTGCGCGGCATGGACTATTACAATCGTACGGTGTTCGAGTGGGTCACCGACCAACTCGGTTCGCAAGGCACGGTGTGCGGCGGCGGACGCTACGATCCGCTGATCGAAATGTTCGGCGGCAAGCCGACGCCTGCCTGCGGTTTCGCCATGGGCGTGGAGCGCCTGCTGGAACTGATGAAGGCCAGTGGTGAGCAATATGCGCCGAACCAATGCGACGTCTACATGGTCCACCAGGGCGACGAAGCGCAACTGCAATCCTTTGTGCTGGCGGAAAGATTACGCGGTGCCGGGCTGGATGTTGTGCTACATTGCGCATCGGCGAGCGCGGGCGGCAGCTTCAAGTCGCAGATGAAGAAGGCCGACGCCAGCGGTGCTGCGTTTGCGGTGATTCTCGGCGAAGACGAAGTCAAGAATGCCACGGCCACCGTCAAGACCTTGCGTGCAACCGAAGGGGAGAGCAACCAGGTCACGATCCCTTTCGACGGCGTCACCGATTATGTCGTGGAGCAAATCGTCGGCGACCATGATCACGATCATGACCACGTTCACTATCATCCTTAATTTCTGAACCACTTTTAGACTTATTTCATGGCATACGATCTCGAAGAACAAGAACAGCTTGCTTCCATCAAGGCTTGGTGGAACAAGTACGGTAATCTTCTGACCTGGGTATTGATCGTCGCGCTGGCCGCCTACGGCGCCTGGAGCGGCTGGAATTTGTATCAGCGCAAGCAGTCGCAGCAAGCTTCGCAGCTCTATGAAGAGCAGCAAAAGGCGGCAGAAGCCAAAGACAACGCCAAAGTGCTGCGTGCAGCGACCGATATGCAGGACAAGTTCAGCGGCACCGCTTACGCGCAGATGAGTGCGCTGGTCGCCGCCAAGACAGCTTTCAATGCGAACGATACCGAGACCGCGAAAAAACAATTGCAATGGGTCATCGATCATGGCCGCGATACCGAGTACAAGGCGATTGCGTCGATTCGCCTGGCTGGCCTGTTGCTGGATGCCAAGGCTTATGACGACGCACTCAAGCTGCTGGCCGGCGATTTTCCGACGCAGTTTGCCGGGGCCGTTGCCGACCGCAAGGGCGATATCCTGGTAGCGCAAGACAAGCGCGACGAAGCGCGTAGCGCCTATCAATTGGCGCTGGACAAGACCGATGAGCGCAATCCTGGCCGCCAGCTGATCCAGCTGAAGCTCGACGCCATCGGCGGCGCACCGGCCAAGGCCGCGGCCTGACCATCGCCATAGCAACTCCACATCGTGCAATCCGGTAAGAGGAAAAAACATATGCGTCGTGAGTCACAAGTCGTATCCAAGCGTACCGCTGTCCTGGCGATCAAATTGAGCGCGTTGGCCGCCGTCGCCTTGTTGTCGGGCTGCTCGCTGTTTTCGAGCAAGAAAGAAGTCAATCCACCTGCAGCGCTGGTTGAATTCAAACAGACCTTGCGTACCCAAACCGTCTGGACTGCCTCCGTCGGCAAAGCCGGCGTCTTCCAGTTCAGCCCGGTCTTTGCGGCCGGCAGCGTGTTCGCGGCAGGTGCAGACGGCGCCGTGGTGCGTCTGAATGCGTCCAACGGCCAAACCGTATGGCGCGTCAACGCCGGCTCGTCGTTGACGGCCGGTGTCGGCAGCGATGGCAACGTCGTTGCAGTGGTGGGAGAAAAGGGCGTCGTGCAAGCCTTCGATGGCAACGGCAAGTCGCTCTGGAAAGCTCAGGCCCCAAGTGAAGTTCTGTCCGCTCCGGTCGTAGGTTCGGGGCTGGTGCTGGTGCGCAGCATCGACAATCGCGTTACCGCATTTGACGCCGAAAACGGCACCCGTCGCTGGACTGTGCTGCGTCCCTTGCCGGCGCTGACCCTGCGCACTGCGCCGGGCATTGTGCTTGATTCGCAAACCGCCTACGTGGCCTTGCCGGGCGGCCGTTTGTCGGCATTGGCCCTGAACAACGGCGGCCCGCGCTGGGAAGTCGCCGTCGGCGATCCGAAGGGCACTACCGAACTTGAGCGTATCGCCGACGTTTCCGGCGTACCGGGGCTGGGCGTGCGCGATGTCTGCGCCGTGGCTTATCAAGGTCGCATCGGCTGCTTCGATGTCGCCAATGGCAATGTGCGCTGGGCCAAGGATTTTTCCAGCGAATCCGGTCTGACGCTGGATGACCGTTTCGTGTTTTCAGCCGATGACAAGGGGGGAGTGACAGAATTCTCCCGCGACACCGGCTCCGCACTGTGGCGCAACGGCAAACTGGCCTATCGACGCCTGTCACCGCCGATTGCGGTTGGCAAAGCGGTCGCAGTAGGTGATTATCAGGGTTATATCCATTTCCTTTCGCGCGATGACGGGACGTTCGTCGCCCGTACAAGCACTGACGGCAGCCCAATCCAAGTAACGCCGATTGCCGCTGGGCAAGCCGTCGTTTTTCAAACTCAAGCAGGAACAGTTGTCGCCTTGGCGGCAGAATAAAATTTAATGAAGCCGGTTATTGCACTTGTTGGTCGTCCCAATGTCGGTAAGTCGACATTGTTTAATCGGCTCACCCGTTCACGTGATGCGCTGGTCGCAGACTTGCCCGGATTGACCCGGGATCGTCACTACGGCGAAGGCCGGGTCGGCGAGCGTCCCTTTTTGGTGATTGATACCGGCGGTTTCGAGCCGGTGGCCAAAGAGGGCATCATGTTTGAAATGGCCAAGCAGACCAAGCAGGCGGTGGTTGAGGCCGATGTCGTCGTGTTCATCGTCGACGGCCGTCAGGGCCTGACGCCGCACGACAAAACCATTACCGATTTCCTGCGCAAATCGGGCCGTTCGGTCATGCTGGTGGTCAACAAGGCCGAAGGCATGAAGTACACGTCCGTGACCGCCGACTTCTACGAACTCGGCCTGGGCGACCCGTATGTGATCTCCGCCGCGCATGGCGACGGTGTCGCGGACCTGGTGGATGAAGCATTGGATATCGCGCTCGCGCAACGCCCTGATCCCGGCGAAGAAGTCGATACCGCGCGCGGCATCAAGATCGCCATTGTCGGTCGTCCGAACGTCGGCAAGTCGACGCTGGTCAATACCTTGCTGGGTGAAGAACGCGTCATTGCCTTCGACATGCCGGGCACGACGCGCGACTCGATTGAAATTCCGTTCGAGCGCGACGGCAAGCAATACACGCTGATCGATACTGCGGGCATCCGTCGGCGCGGCAAGGTGTTCGAAGCGATTGAAAAATTCTCGGTGGTGAAGACGCTGCAGTCGATTTCGGAAACCAACGTCGTCCTGCTGCTGCTCGACGCGCAACAGGATATTTCGGAGCAGGACGCGCATATCGCCGGCTTCGTTCTGGAGTCCGGCCGTGCGCTGGTGGTCGGCGTCAACAAGTGGGATGGTCTGCAAAGTGATCGGCGCGACGAGATCAAGATGGATCTGGAACGCAAGCTCAGTTTCCTGTCGTTTGCCAAGTTCCATTTCATCTCCGCGCTGAAGTCGACCGGCATCGGTCCGGTCATGAAATCAATCGACTCGGCCTATGCCGCAGCGATGTCCAATCTGACTACGCCGAAGCTTACGCGGGCGCTGATCGAAGCGGTCGAACACCAGCAGCCGCGCCGCAAAGGCTCGATCCGACCCAAATTGCGCTATGCCCACCAGGGCGGCATGAATCCCCCGATCGTGGTGATCCACGGCAACGCCCTTGAAGGCGTGGATGACAGCTACAAACGTTATCTCGAGAAGCATTTTCGTGAAACTTTCTCGTTGGTTGGCACTCCACTCCGTATCGAGTTCCGCTCGAGCAAGAATCCTTTCG
>Ga0308165_1001655_pt1 | contig 30290 bp, 19 predicted proteins | sample PhyWR2_FD_201032 | JGI IMG/M metagenome (GOLD analysis project Ga0308165, IMG submission 201032) | Phyllosphere microbial communities from UC Gill Tract Community Farm, Albany, California, United States - DLSLW.R2 | ecosystem: Host-associated > Plants > Phyllosphere > Unclassified | place: USA... | reverse complement strand
AGTAGGTTTCGTTGTAGGGGCCGGGCGTGAGCAGCACGCTCAGCGGCGGCTCGCTGCCGCGCAGCGGCACGCCGCCCCGGGCCGCGCACTGGCGTCCCCAGTGCGCCAGGCTGTCGCGCAGGGTGTTGAAAAAGCCCGTCAGGTGCTGCACGTTCATCTCGCGCAGCAGGTCAGGAAAGGTGCGGGCGATGACCGAGCGGTTTTCCAGCGCGTAGCCCGCGCCCGAGGGCGCCTGCGTGCGGTCGGCCACCACCCACCAGCGTCCGTTGGGCGCGCGCGCCAGGTCGATGGCGTAGAAATGCAGCGCCACGCCGTCGCTGTGCGGCATGCCGTGGCAGGGGCGCAGAAAGCCGGCATGGTCGTGGATCAGGGCCGAGGGCAGCAGCCCTTCCTCCAGGATCTTTTGCTCGCCGTAGACATCGATCAGGATGCGGTTGAGCAAGGTGGCGCGCTGGATCACGGCCGCCTCGATGCCGGCCCATTCGTCGTGCGGCAGGATCAAGGGCAGCACGTTCAGGTCCCAGGGGCGCTTGATGCCCTTGGCGTCGGTGTAGACGTTGTAGGTCACGCCGTTTTCGCGCACCTCGCGCTGCACCATCTCCAGGCGCTGGCGCATCACCTGCGGCGACTCCCGGGCCAGGCTTTCGAGCAGCGAGCGCCAGTGCGGGCGCGGCTGGACGGCGGCGTCCAGCATTTCGTCGTAACTGCCTGCGGCAACCGAATAATCGGCAAGTAGTTGGCTTAACATTTTTCGGCTTGACTCTTTTTTCAAATGACGCTTCAAGGCAGAGTATCGCCCTGCGCTTTGCCGGCAGGCATTGCGGCCTGCGCCCCGACCGGCCGCAGGCCCTGAAAAAACGGCGGCAGAGTGCGCGCGGACCCCGGCGCCCAACCCTTGTGCGCCGACGGCGCCCGCCCACGTCCGCCGCGGCTCACGCCCTCAAAACGGCTGCCAGCGCAGGTCCAGCGTCATCGGAAAGGCTGGATTGAGGTCTTCCTTGTACACGTTCATCGCCCCGGGCGTGTGGCCGTGCGCCCAGAACCGGGCAAAGCGCCGGGCTTCCGCCGCGTTGGCATTGACCGGCGAATGCTCCTCGCTGCGCCCGCCCGGGTGCACCACATGGTAGGTGCAGCCGCCCACGGCGCGCCCGCTCCAGGTGTCCACCAGGTCGAACGTCAGCGGTGCCTGCACGCCAATCGTCGGGTGCAGCGCCGACCACGGGCTCCAGGCGCGAAAGCGCACGCCGGCGACGTACTCGCCGGGCACGCCGGTCGGGTGCAGCGGCAGCATGCGGCCGTTGCAGGCGATCACGTGGCGCCCCGTGGTCAGGCCGCGCACCAGCAGCTGCATGCGCTCGACCGACGAATCGACATAGCGCGCCGTGCCGCCGCCGGTCATTTCCTCGCCCAGCACGTTCCACGGCTCGATGGCCTGGCGCAGTTCCATCTCGACGCCTTCGTAGACGACGGTGCCAAAGCGCGGGAAGCGGAACTCGATGAACGGATCGAACCAGTGCTCCTCGAACGCATAGCCCGAGGCGCGCAGGTCGCGCACCACGTCGCGGATGTCCTGCGCGACGAAGTGCGGCAGCATCCAGCGGTCGTGCAGCGCCGTGCCCCAGGGCACGAGCTTGGCCTGGTAGGGCTGGCGCCAAAAGCGCGCCACCAGCGCGCGCAAGAGCAGCATTTGCAAGAGGCTCATGCGCTCGTGCGGTGGCATCTCGAACGCGCGGAACTCCACCAGCCCGAGCCGCCCGGTCGGGCCGTCGGGCGAATACAGCTTGTCGATGGAAAACTCCGAGCGGTGCGTGTTGCCGGTCAGATCGACCAGCAGGTTGCGCAGCAGCCGGTCCACCATCCAGGGCTTGTCGCCGGGGTGCATCGTGGGCAATATCTTGTCCATCTGCTGGAAGGCAATCGCCAGCTCGTACAGGTTGTCGTCGCGCGCCTCGTCCACGCGCGGTGCCTGGCTGGTCGGGCCGATGAAGGTGCCGGAGAACAGGTACGACAGCGCCGGATGGTTCTGCCAGTAGGTGATCAGGCTTTTCAGCAGGTCGGGGCGGCGCAGCATCGGGCTGTCCTCGGCGGTGGCGCCGCCCAGCGTGGCGTGGTTGCCCCCGCCCGTGCCGGTGTGCCGGCCATCGACCATGAATTTCTCGGTGCCCAGGCGCGTCAGGCGCGCTTCCTGATACAGCGTGGTCATGTTGTAGACCAGCTCGTTCCAGCTCGCCGCCGGGTGGATGTTCACCTCGATCACGCCGGGGTCGGGCGTGACGCTGAGCAGCTTGATGCGCGGGTCGCGCGGCGGCGGGTAGCCTTCAATCCAGAGCTTGAGGCCCAGCTTGGCGGCGGTGTTCTCCACCGTGCTGACCAGCGCCAGGTAGTCCTCGATGCGCTTGAGCGGCGGCATGAACACATGCAGCCGCCCGCCGCGCACCTCCACGCACAGCGCGGTGTGGATCACCTCGTGCGGCTCCACGTTGGCCGCCTTGCGCCCGCGCCCGAGCCGCTGGGTCACGGTCTCGGCCGCCAGGCCATCGCGCGGCGCGAACGGATCGACGTCGAATTCCTCCTCCTTGTCCTCGGGCTGCACCCAGGGCAGCGTGTCCAGCGGCAGGCGCAGGCCCAGGGGCGAGTCGCCCTCGACCAGGTACAGGTGCTCGCGCTTGAGCGGCCAAGGCGAGGTGCACCAGACCGTGCCCAGCGCCACGTTCGGGTCGAACTCCCGGGCCTTGAGCGGCAGCACGTAGCCGGCGATGCCGCCCAGGTCGTGCGCCAGCAGGCGCGCCAGGCGGCGGCGCTGCTCGGGCGCCTTCAGGTCGGACTTGAGCGGGTCCAGGTTGGCCGGCAGGCGCTGCTCGACCTGCGCCTGGCGCATCACGTCCTCGTAGGCCGGAATCTGGCTGCTGGCCGGCAGGCCCAGCGCTTTGACCAGCTCGGCGGCAAAGCGCTTGGCCTCGTCGCGGCCGTAGCCTTCGGGCTTGCCGTCCTCGGAAAACAGCGCCGGGTCGCGCCACATCGGCTGGCCGTCGATGCGCCAGTAGATGTTCAGCGCCCAGCGCGGCAGCGGCTCGCCCGGGTACCACTTGCCCTGGCCGTAGTGCAGCATGCCGCCGGGGGCAAAGTGGTTCTTCAGCCGGTGCATGAGCTCGCCGGCCAGCGCGCGCTTTTGCTCGCCATGGGCCAGCGTGTTCCACTCGGGCGCGTCCATGTTGTCGATGGAGACGAAGGTCGGCTCGCCGCCCTGCGTCAGGCGCACGTCGTTGAATTTCAGGTCGGCATCGACCTGCTGGCCGAGCTGGTCGATCTTTTGCCAGTCCGCTTCGCTGTAGGGCTTGGTCACGCGCGGGTCTTCATGAATGCGCGTGATCGTCATCTCGTGCTGGAACGTGACCTCGGCCTTGTCGGTAAAACCGCTGACAGGCGCGGCCGAGGAGGGCATGGCGGTGCAGGCCAGCGGAATGTGGCCTTCGCTGGCGAGCATGCCCGAGGTCGGGTCCAGCCCGATCCAGCCGGCGCCGGGAATGTAGACCTCGGTCCAGGCGTGCAGGTCGGTGAAATCGACCTGCGTGCCGCTGGGGCCGTCCAGCGCCTGCTGGTCGGCCTTGAGCTGGATCAGGTAGCCCGAGACGAAGCGCGCGGCCAGGCCGAACTCGCGCAATATCTGCACCAGCAGCCAGCCGCTGTCGCGGCACGAGCCCGAGCGCTTTTCCAGCGTTTCCTCGGGCGTCTGCACGCCCGGCTCCATGCGCAGCAGGTAGGCGATGTCGCCCTGCAGGCGCTGGTTGATGGCCACCAGGAAGTCGTTGGTCACCATCTCCTTGCCCAGCAGGTCGCGCCGCGCGGCCTGGACCCACTGCGCCAGCAGCGCGCCGGGCGGCTCCTCGCTCTTCATGTAGGCGGCCAGCTCGGCGCCGAGCTGGGCCGGGTAGCTGAAGGGGAAATGCTGGGCGTATTTTTCGACGAAGAAATCGAATGGGTTGATCACCGTCATGTCGGCGACCAGATCGACCGTGAACTCCAGCAGCTGGGTTTTTTCGGGAAAGACGAAGCGGCCGATGTAGTTGCCGTACGGGTCTTGCTGCCAGTTGATGAAATGCTGCTCGGGCTGCACCGTGAGCGAGTACGACAGGATGGGCGTGCGCGCGTGCGGCGCCGGGCGCAGCCTCACCTCGTGCGGCGACAGGGCCACGAGCCGGTCGTACTGGTAGCTGGTTTTGTGGTGAAGGGCGACGCGAATGGCCATGGGACGTTGACTTTCAAGAAGCCGGTGCGGAACCGGCGGTTGGACCTTGCCCGGTGGCGCAGGGCAGGCAGGAGGCGAGGCGAAGGCACGGTGAAACGGGAGCAGGCCGCTTGCGCGCCGACAGGCTGCTGGCGGGCATGCGGCGCGTCAGGCGCTGGCGCGCATCAAGGCGGACGAGGGGGCGGAAAACCGGGGGCCAGGCCGCGCCGGGCGACAGGCGCGAAGGCAGGGATGGAAACGGGCGGCAACACAGTCGTTCGTTGGATGGATCATGGACGCTCTGGGTCGATGGGGGAATGGCCATGATAGCCACTCCCCTTGTCAGCTGAAGGCGAATTCACGCAAGCCAAGCACCATGCAATTTCCATGCCCCGGCTCGCCCCGCCCCGGCCCGACGCGCGCGCCGTCGGCCCAGCGGCGGCTTGGCCGGCCGGGCGGGTTCAAGCATGGTTCAGGCCCCGGGCGCAGGTGGCGCCTGCGCCGGATGCTATCAAAATAATAGCTCTTCAGTTATCTGGCAAGATCGGCTGAACACTGGCGCCTGGCCCTGCCCGGCAACCCCGGCGCTCTTGCCTGACCCCGACCTGCCCATGGCTTCCTCCCATGCCCCTGCGATTCCTGGCGCTTGGCGCCATTACCTTCTACCAGCGCCACCTGTCGCCGCGCAAGGGCTTTGCCTGCGCCTACCGGCTGCATGCCGGCCGACAGAGCTGCTCGGCGCTGGGCTACCGGGCCATTCGGCGCCGTGGCCTGTGGCACGGGCTGGGGCTGTTGCGGGCGCGGCTGGCGCGCTGTCGCGCCGCGCACCAGCAACACCAGCAACGGCACCGAGGCCACCCCTGGCCGCCGCGCGGCCAGGCCGGTTTTTGCGATGTGCCCTGCGAGCTGCCTTGCGACCTGGACGCGCCGGCCTGCGGCGATTGCGTCCTGGACTTTCCGTGCGGTTGCGCCGACTGGGGCCGCTCCGCAAAGGGCGAACGCCAGGATTCGGCACGGCGCCGGTAGCGGCGCCCGCGCAGTGGCTCGCGCGCCGCAAGCGGGATGCGAAAGCGCCATGGGCGCGTTCAAGGCGCAAGGCCCGGCACCCGAAGGCGCGAACGGGGATGGCCGCCGTATTTTGGGTGCCCTTATATTCCGTATTTTTCCCCCTCCTCCTTCTGTTCAACCCATCGGACGCCCCATGCCCATCTGGAAACAACCCATCTCCGTCGAATCCCTCACCGCCCTGTCGGCCGGCACCGCCATCGGCCACCTCGGCATCGAATTCCTGGAAGTCGGCGACGACTTCCTGTGCGCCAGGGTGCCGGTGGATGCGCGCACCGTGCAGCCCTACGGACTGCTGCACGGCGGCGTGTCGGTGGTGCTGGCCGAGACGCTGGGCTCGTGTGGCGCCGTCCACTGCATACCGCCGGGCCACCGCACCGTCGGGCTGGACATCAATGCCAACCACCTCAAGGGCGCCAGCAGCGGCTGGGTCATCGGCCTGGCCCGGCCTGTGCACCTGGGCCGCAGCACCCACGTCTGGAGCATCGAGCTGCGCAACGAGGCCGGCGAGCTGACCTGCGTCTCGCGCCTCACCATGGCCGTGCTCCGGCCGAAGTGAATCGGGCCGAGCAACCAAGGGTAAACCCTAGTTGTTGTTTCCGGGACTGCTAAGATCGCGTCTTTTGCCGCGCTGGCGCCGCCAGCGCACAACCTCCCGGAGCCGCTCTGATGTCCCTTGCCGATCGTGTGCAACACCCTGTCCTGCAAACCAGGATCATGTCGGCCGATGCGGCCGCCGCCTTGATTCCCGCCGGCGCGCATGTCGGCATGAGCGGCTTCACCGGCGCCGGCTACCCCAAGGCCGTGCCGCAGGCGCTGGCCCGGCGCATCGGGGCGCTGCACGCGGCCGGCGAGGATTTCCGCATCGGCCTGTGGACCGGCGCCTCGACCGCGCCCGAGCTCGACGGCGCGCTGGCCAAGGTCAACGGCGTGGCCATGCGCCTGCCCTACCAGTCCGACCCGACCTGCCGCAAGCAGATCAACGCCGGCCAGATGCAGTACACCGACATGCACCTGTCCAACGTCGGGCAGTTCGTCTGGTTCGGCTTTCTGGGCAAACTCGACGTGGCGGTCGTCGAAGTCGTCGGCATCCTGCCCGACGGGCGCCTGATTCCCTCGTCGTCGGTGGGCAACAACAAGACCTGGCTGGACCAGGCCGACAAGATCATCCTGGAAGTCAACACGCTGCAAAACCCGGGCCTGGAGGGCATGCACGACATCTACTACGGCACGCGCGTGCCGCCCTACCGCCAGCCGATTCCGCTGACCGGCCCGGCCGACCGCATCGGCGAGCCCTACCTGACGTGCGACCTGAGCAAGGTCGTCGCCGTGGTCGAGACCCGCCAGAGCGACCGCAACTCGGCCTTTGCCGCGCCCGACGAAACCTCGCAGCGCATCGCCGGCCACATCATCGACTTCCTGCAAAAGGAAGTCGCCCAGGGCCACCTGCCGGCCGAACTGCTGCCGCTGCAGTCGGGCGTGGGCAACATCGCCAACGCCGTGCTCGCCGGCCTGAACGACGGCCCGTTCAAGGGCCTCACCGCCTACACCGAGGTGCTGCAGGACGGCATGCTGGACATGCTGCGCTCGGGCACGCTGGCCTCGGCCTCGGCCACGGCCCTGTCCTTCAGCCCCGACGCGCTGGCCGATTTCAACGAGAACATCGACTTTTACCGCGAGCGCATCGTGCTGCGGCCGCAGGAAATCAGCAACCATCCCGAGGTGGTGCGCCGCCTGGGCGTGATCGCCATGAACGCGATGATCGAGGCCGACATCTACGGCAATGTGAATTCGACGCACGTCATGGGGTCGAGCATCATGAACGGCATCGGCGGCTCGGGCGACTTCGCGCGCAACGCCTACCTGTCGTTCTTCATGACGCCTTCCACGGCCAAGAACGGCACCATTTCCTGCCTCGTGCCCATGGTCTCGCACGTGGACCACACCGAGCACGACGTGGAGATCCTCGTCACCGAGCAGGGCCTGGCCGATTTGCGCGGCCTCTCGCCCACGCAGCGCGCGCGCGTCATCATCGAGCAGTGCGCGCACCCCGACTTTCGCCCGGCGCTGCGCGACTACTTCGAGCGTTCGCTGAAAACCGCCGCTGGCAAGCACACGCCGCATCTGCTGGACGAGGCGCTGTCCTGGCATTCGCGCTACCTGCAGACCGGCGACATGCTGCCCTCGCCTGCCTGCGCGCCGCAGGAGGCGATGCATCTGGTCTGAGCCGCTGTTTTCAAGAAAAACAGGGCGTTTGCGCAATGGCTGCCTGCGCTGGCAGCTATTGAATTGATAGCAATTTGCCGCGCCTTCAGACCGGGCGCGTCCACAGCTGCGCCGGCCGGGGCGGCGGCGCCAGGCCGTGCGCGGCCACGGCCACGGCCGCGCCGCGCGCCAGGAACCACAGCTTGTTCATGCGGCTGGTGGCGATGCGCGTGTCCCAGGCGTGCGCGCCGTGCGCCTTGACCTTGCGGCCGATGTCGCGGTACACGCCGCGCGCCGTGGCGATCGACCAGGCCGAGCGCAGCGGCAGCTCGCCGATGCCGGCCACCGCCGAGCGGTAATAGGGATCGGCCGCGTCCACCAGCCGCGCCGCCACGCGCCCGAGCGCCGGGCGGTGGGCCGGGTCCATCATGTCGTCCCGCGTCTCGATGCCCTCGGCGCGCAGCCAGTCGGCCGGCAGGTAGACGCGGCCGATGGCCGCGTCCTCGACCACGTCGCGGGCGATGTTGGTCAGCTGAAAGGCCATGCCCAGATCGCAGGCGCGGTCCAGCGTGGCCGGGTTGCGGTTGCCCATGACCAGCGACATCATCACGCCCACCACGCCGGCCACGCGCCAGCAGTAGGCCAGCGTGTCGTCCAGGCTGGCGTAGTGGCGGCTTTCCACGTCCATGCGAAAGCCCGCCAGGTGCTCCAGCAGGTAGCGCTCGGAAATGGCGTGGCGCCGCACGACCTCGGCCAGGCCGGCGAACACCGGCTCGTCGGTGGGGGCGCCCGCGCAGGCGCGCAGCGTCGCCTGCTCCAGCATGGCCAGCCGGGCCATGCCGTCGCTGCGGTCGCCCTGCTGCTGGCCGTGGCCGAGCTCTTGGCCGTCGATCACGTCGTCGCAGTAGCGGCACCAGGCGTAGAGCATGACAGCGCTCTGGCGCGTGCCCTCGTCGAACAGCCGCGCGGCCGTGGCAAAGCTCTTGGAGCCGGCCTGGATGGTCCGGGTGGCCTGCTGGAGCACGGCGTCGTTGACCATCACACGCCCTCCAGCATCAGGCCGGCCGTGGCCTTGGCCGAGCCGACCACGCCGGGCACGCCGGCGCCCGGGTGCGTGCCGGCGCCGACGATGAACAGGTTGGGAATCGCGTCGTCCCGGTTGTGGCTGCGAAACCAGGCGCTTTGCGTGAGCAGCGGCTCCAGCGAAAACGCCGAGCCCAGGTGCGCCGACAGCTCGCTCTTGAAATCCTCGGGCGTGAAGATGCGGCTGGTCACCAGGTCGCGCCGCAGGTGGGGGATGTAGCGCTGCTCCAGATACGCCAGGATGCGGTCCCGCAGGCGCGGGCCTTCGGCCTGCCAGTCCAGCGGCGCGTTGCCCAGGTGCGGCACGGGCGCGAGCACGTAGTGGCTGGAGCACCCCGGCGGCGCCATCGACGGGTCGGTGGCGCAGGGCGCGTGCAGGTAGAGCGAGAAATCCTCGGCCAGCCCCGGCCCCTTGAAGATCTCGTTGATCAGCGCCCGGTAGCGTGGCCCGAAGCACACGGTGTGGTGCTGCAGCTGCGGCTGGGGCCGGCTGAGGCCGAAATGCACCACGAACAGCGACATGCTGAAGCGCCGGGACTTCAGGCGCCTGGCCTCGGCCGCGCCGCGCGGCGTGTGGCCGAGCAGCTGCGCGTAGGTATGCACCACGTCGGCGTTCGACGCCACCTGGCCGAAGGGCAGCGCCTGGCCGTGCACCACCACGGCGCTGGCCCGGCCGTCCTGGAGCTCGATGCGGCTGACCGGCGCGTTCAGCCGCACCGTGCCGCCCAGGTCCTCGAAGTAGCGCAGCAGGCCGCGCACCAGCGCATGCGTGCCGCCCCGGGCAAACCACACGCCCCAGCGCCGCTCCAGCGCGTGGATCAGCGCGTAGATCGACGAGGTGGCGAACGGGTTGCCGCCCACCAGCAGCGAGTGAAACGAAAACACCTGGCGCAGCTGCTCGTCGGCGATGAACCTGGAGACCATGCCGTACACGCTGCGCCAGGCCTGCAGCTTGGCCAGCGCCGGCCCGGCCTGCACCATGGCGCGAAAGTTGAGAAAAGGCACCGTGCCCAGCTTGACGTAGCCCTCCTCGAACACCGCCTGCGAGTACGCCAGAAAGCGCCGGTAGCCGGCTACGTCGGCCGGGTTGCGCGCATGGATCTGCGCGTCCAGCGCGTCCTGGTCGTTGGCGTAGTCGAAGTGCGAGCCGTCCTCCCAGCACAGGCGGTAAAACGGCGCCACCGGCAGCAGCTCGACGTAGTCGGCCATGCGCCGCCCGCCCAGGGCAAAGAGTTCTTCGAGCGCGCTCGGGTCGGTGATGACGGTGGGGCCGGCGTCGAAGGTGAAGCCCTGGTCCTCGTAGACGTAGGCGCGCCCGCCGGGCTTGTCGCGCGCTTCGAACAGCGTGGTCTGCGTGCCGGCCGCCTGCAGCCGGATCGCCAGGGCGATGCCGCCAAAGCCCGATCCGATGACCGCCGCAGTTCTGGGGGAAGGATTCATGGGCTGCTTTCGTGTTGCGCCGGGTGGTGCTGCGGCCGGTGCGGCGCGCCCGACCAGGCTGCGCGCCAGGCCGCGCTAACGGGCACCGGCGGCTTGCCCGACAGGATGCGCGCCTTGTCCAGCAGGCCCAGGCGCGCGGCGTAGAAGCGCCCGATCAGCGGCGCCGGCAGGCCATAAAAGCGCTGCATGACGCGCCAGCGCGCCTCGGGCGCGGCGGCGCGAAACAGCATGCGGTTGAGCAGGCGGAAAAACCCCTGCGCCCGCCACTCGGCCAGCGCATGCGCGCGGATGGCCTCGAAAAGCGCAGCGCTCGACAGCTCGGGCAGCGCCGCGACCGCATCGGCCAGCCGCACCGCGCTCGGCAGCGAGTAGCCGGTGGTGGGGTGAAAGAGGCCCGCCGCCAGCCCCGAGCGCGCCTGCCCCTGCGCCTCGCGCCAGAACGCCGGGGCATCGCCGGCCAGCGTGATCGGCAGCACGCCGCGCTCCTCGCGCAGCAGCGCGGCCACGTCCCAGCCCTGGGCGCGCGCATAGCCGGCGATGTTGACCCGCAGCTGCGCGGCATCGACCTGCGCGTCGTCGGCATAGCAGGTGTCTTCCACCAGCAGCGTGTCCGCGCTCAGCGGCAGCACGTAGACAAAACGGTAGCCGCCGTGCTGGGGCACGGTCGCGTCCATCAGCACCGGCCGGCGCAGCCCGTGCGGGCGGGCCAGGCGCAGCTCCTGGCCGAGGAATTTCTGGAACCCCAGCGTGAGGTGGCCGCTGGGCCGCAGGCCGCGCCCGTCGATGACCGCGCCGGCGCGCAGCAGCTCGCCGCCGGCCAGCGTGACGCTGCGCGGCGTCAGCGACACCACCGGCGCGGCCAGCCGCAGCTGGCGCGCGGGCAGCGCCGCCCGCAGCAGCGCATCGAAGCGGCTGGAAGTGATGCAGGCATAGCCGCCCGCAAAGCTGCGGCGCAGGCCGGGAAATGCCACGCTGTAGCCGTCCCAGCGGTGCGCCACCAGCGGCGCCAGCCAGGCCTGCTGGGCCGGCGTGAGGTCGGCATTATGGAACGACCAGGTGTGGTTGCCGCCCAGCACGCTGCCGCTTTCCAGAACCAGCAGGCGCAGCGCCGGGCGCAGCTGGCGCAGCCGCCAGGCCAGCAGGCCGTTGGCCAGCCCGCCGCCCACCAGGATCAGGTCGTGGCCGTCGTCAGAGCCGAGATCTTGGCCGTGATCGGGATTGGGGCTGTGGTCCTGATGCAGGCCTTGACCGCGGCTGGAACTGGAACTGGAACTGGAACTGGAACCCGGACCAGGGCCGCATCGGGGTGCGGTGTCGCAAGGGATGGCGGCACGCATCGTTTCAGGCCGCATGCCAGTCGGCGGCCAGGGCGGGCTCGGCGGGCTCGGCGGGCTCGGCGCCGGGCGCCTGACGGGCGGGCGCCCGGCGCTGCCGCAGGGCGGCCTCGATCAGGTGGACGGCCTGCGCCACGCCGCCCGAGCGCCTGACGTCCGCGCCCAGCGCCTCGGCGCGCTGCGCGAAGGACGGCTCGTCCAGCAAACGCTGCAGCGCTTTTTCCAGCGCCGCCGCGCTGGCCAGCGCCGGCACCAAGCGCAGCCCCGCGCCGCCGTGCACCAGGCGCGCGGCCACGCCGGGCTGATCGAAGGCGATCGGCAGGGCCAGCACCGGCGTGCCGGCGGCCAGCGCGTCCAGCGCCGTGTTCAGCCCGGCGTGGCTGACCACCGCGTCGGCGCGCGCCAGCGCCGCGCGCTGCGGCGCAAAGCCGGTCACCCAGGTCGCGCCGGCACGCGCCAGCGCCTGCGTCTGCGCTGCGTCCAGCCGGTCGCAATGCGCCAGCAGCAACTGCACGTCCAGCGCCCGGCAAGCCCGGGCGATGCGCCGAAAGAGGCCAAAGCGCCCGCCCTGCAGCGTGCCCAGCGAGGCAAAGACGAACGGCCGGCCCGCGTCAATCGGCAAATCGAGCGCCGGCTCGTCCTGCGGCGGCGGGCGCAGCGGGCCGACGTGGTGAAAGCACGCGGGCAGCTCGCGCCGGGCAAAGTCGAACGAGGCGGTGGTCTGGCTGAGCTGGAGCAGCGGCGAGAGGCAGTCGGCCAGCGTGGCATGCAGCCCCAGGCCGAAGGCGCGGGCATGGGCGGCGATGACGCGGGCATGGGGTTGCATCAGCCAGTCGTACACGCGCGCGCTGCCGGCGTTGAGCTGCTCGCCGCGCGCATCGTGCGCCCAGGCCCACGGCATGACGGGCAGCGGCACGCGCGGCTCGCGGTTGACCGGCAGCGCGCAGGCCACGGAAATGCACGGCAGCCCCAGGCCCTGCGCCAGCAGGCCGCCGGCGGCCTCCATCTGGTCGGCGATCACCGCCTCCGTGCCCAGCGTGCGCAGCAGCGCCGGCCCCTGGCGGCACAGCATGTCGCTGGCTGCGGCCACGTCGGCAATCACCCGGCGCAGCCCGAGCGGCCCGCCGGGGCTGGCCGCCCGCGCCACAATGCGCGCCAGCGCGCCCGGCGGATGCGTGGCCGCGCCCAGCGCATGGAACTCGATGCGCGGATCGGTCAGCAGCGCGGCCACGTCGGCCTGGTGAATCCAGCTCACCCGGTGGCCCTTGTCCAGCAAGCCGCCGGCCAGCGCCTGAAACGCCCGGACATGGCTGGCGAAAGGCGGGGCAATGATGGTGAAGTGGTGCGGCATTCACGGGGCAGGGCAGTTTCAGGGACAAGGGTTACGCAGCCATGCCATGCCCGCTGTAGGACGCCACCGCAATCTTTGCCGGGGCTGAATTATTTTTTCCGATAGCGCCCTATAAACGCATAAGCGCCGCGTTTCGGCGCATGCCCACCCTTGCCATGCATCCTTGTTTCGCGTCCCTGGCGCCTTTTGCGCCCGCAGCGGCTGCCGCGCCCACTTCTGTCGCTGCCTTGCCGGCCGATTTCGCCAGGCTGCTCGACCGCCTGCGCGAGCAGGTCAATGCGCGCCTGGCCGAGCTGGTGCCGGCGCCGCGCGCGGCCAGTGACCTGATGGGCGCGGCCCTGCACGAGGGCGTGCTGGCGCCGGGCAAGCGCATCCGGGCGCTTTTGATGCTGCTGGTCGGCCGCAGCCTGGGCCAGCCTTCGGCCGCGCTGCTGGAGCTGGCCTGCGCGGTGGAGATGGTGCATGCGGCCTCGCTGTTCCTGGACGACCTGCCGTGCATGGACAACGCCCGGCTGCGCCGAGGCCGCCCGGCGCTGCATGCGCGCTACGGCGAGGACGTGGCCGTGCTGGGCGCGGTGGCGCTCTTGGCGCAGGCCTGCGGCATCGCCGCCAGCGCCCAGGGCCTGCCCGGCGAGCGGCGGGCGCAGCTGGTGACGGTGCTGTGCGACGCCGTCGGCCTGCAAGGGCTGGTGCGCGGCCAGTACCGCGACCTGCGCGAAGGCGCGGCGGCGCGCCGTGCGCAGGACGTGGCCAGCACGAACGCGCAAAAGACCGGCTCGCTGTTTTCCGCAGCCCTGGAGATGGCGGCGCTGGACGCTGGCGCCAGCGACGCCGTGCGCGCCGCGCTGCGCGCCGCCGCGCTGGAGCTGGGACATGCCTTTCAGCTGCGCGACGACCTGCACGACGGCGCGAAAACCCCTGCCAGCCTGGGCAAGGACTGCCAGCAGGACACGGGCAAATCGACCCTGGTGGCGCTGCTGGGCCAGCAGGCGGCCGAGCAGCGCCTGGCCGAGCACCTGGACAGCGCCCAAACCCATCTGCGCCGCGCGCTGCCCGGCGACGACAGCGTGCTGCTGCTGGTGCGCGCGGCCTTCGCCGCGCAGCCGTGCCTGTCGGCGATGGCCCAGCCGCTGGCGGTGGCGACGGACGAAAAAAAGGCGGCCTGAAGGCCGCCGCAGGCAGAACTCAAAGGCGCCGCGAAGGCGCCGCGTCCTCATGCCCGGTTACTTGTCGTTCTTGTGGCTCTGCCGTCCGGCCTCGGCATGCTGCTCGGGTGTGCCGCCCCGCGTGCCGCCTGAATTGCTGGCCGAGCCGCCGCCACTGCTGCCGCCTTGCTGGCTGCCGCCCTTGTCGTCGTTCTTGTGGCTCTGCCGCCCGGCCTCGGCGTGCTGCTGGGGCGTGCCGCCGCGCGTGCCGCCCGAGCCGCTGCCCTGGCTGGCGCTGCCGCCCTGGTTGCCGCTTTGCTGGTCGTCATTCTTGTGGCTTTGACGGCCGGCCTCCGCATGCTGCTGGGGCGTGCCGCCGCGGGTGCTGCCCTGGTTGCCGCCTTGATTGCCACCTTGGTTGCTGGATGCCATTTTGGTTACCTCATCAAAAGTAAAAAGAACTGGCGGCGCCAAAGCGCATTGCCAGGATTTACGGTGAATCCGTGTTCGCCGTGGTCCGATTGAGGCACTTTGCCGCAAGCCCGTGGGTAAGCCGGCTGTCGAAATTCATGTAGGAAATGTCCAGGTGGCCGGCGCCCGGCCCGCGCGCGACGGCTCGCTGCTTTTAAAGAAAAACTGACCCATGCGCAGGCGCCGCCTGCGCTTTCAGCTATTAATTCGATAGCGCATCATCGAGCTCCTCGACCCAGTGGCGCACCGGCGTGGCGGTGCCGCTTTGCAGGTGGCAGATGCAGCCCACGTTGGCCGAAACGATCACGTCGGCCCCCACCGCGTCCAGGTTGGCCAGCTTGCGGTCGCGCAGCTGGTAGGCCATCTCCGGGTTGAGCACCGAGTACGTTCCGGCCGAGCCGCAGCACAGGTGCGCCTCGTTGGGCGAGGTCTGGATGTCAAAGCCCAGGTCGCCCAGGAACTTTTCGACGCCGCCGCGCAGCTGCTGGCCGTGCTGCAGCGTGCAGGGCGGGTGAAAGGCCAGCCGGGGCGCCTTTTGGGCAATCGCCGCGACCAGATCGGGCCGCGCCGACTGCAGCGTCTGGGCAATCTCGGGCAGCAGCTCGCTCAGGTCGCGCGTGAGCGCGCTGATGCGGGCGGCCTTTTCGGCATAGGCGGGGTCGTCCTGCAGGATGTGGCCGTACTCCTTGACCGTGACGCCGCAGCCCGAGGCGTTCATCACCAGCGCCTCGACGCTGCCGTCCTCGACATGCGGCCACCAGGCGTCGATGTTGCGGCGCATCTCGGCCTTGCCGCCGTCCTGGTCGTTCAGGTGGAACTTCACCGCGCCGCAGCAGCCGGCCTTGGCCGCCGTCACGACCTGGATGCCGGCGGCGTCCAGCACCCGGGCCGTGGCCGCGTTGATGTTGGGTTTCATCGACGGCTGCACGCAGCCTTCGAGCATGAGCATCTTGCGCGCGTGGCTGCGCGCGGGCCGCTGGCCGGCGTTCTGTCTGGGCGGAACCTTGGCCTTGAGCGACGCGGGCAGCAGGCCGCGCACCATCTGGCCGGCCTTCATGGCGGGCGCGAACAGCGGCGAAGGCAGGCCTTCCTTGAGCGCCCAGCGCAGCGCGCGCTCGCCGGCCGGGCGCGGCACGCGCTCATCGACCAGCTTGCGGCCGATATCGACCAGGTGGCCGTACTGCACGCCGCTCGGGCAGGTCGATTCGCAGTTGCGGCAGGTCAGGCAGCGGTCCAGGTGCAGCTGGGTCTTGCGCGTGGGCTCGGCGCCTTCGAGCACCTGCTTGATCAGGTAGATGCGCCCGCGCGGGCCGTCGAGCTCATCGCCCAGCAGCTGGTAGGTCGGGCAGGTGGCGGTGCAAAAGCCGCAGTGCACGCATTTGCGCAGGATGGCCTCGGCCTGCAGGCCGTCGGGCGTGTTCTGGAATTCGGGGGCGAGTTGGGTTTGCATGGGGGGGTCTCAGGGGTTTTGCCGGATGGCCTTGCGCTGCAGCAGGCGCAGCAGGTCGGTGTGAAGCGGCGGCAGGCACAGCGCCAGCAGCAAGAGGGCCAGGGGAACGACCCAGATGAAGCCGATGTACTTGAAACCGGCCGCGCCGACCAGGCCGCCGCCGATGAACGCGCCGAGCAAGGTGACCAGCAGGCGCAGCTTGATGCGGTTGGCGCGCACGTGCGACTCGGGCGGCAGGCGCAGCCGGTTCCAGTACAGCAGCTTGCCCAGCTCGATGCCGATGTCGGTGACGATGCCGGTCATGTGGGTGGTGCGAATCTGCGAGGAGGAAATCTTGCTGACCAGCGCGTTCTGCAGCCCCATGGTGAAGGACAGCAGCAGCACCGTCAGCGGCACGGCAAACGGCGTCTGGCGGTTCAGCGTCGCGCCCATCAGGCCAAAGACCAGCAGCAGCACGGCCTCGACCAGCAGCGTCAGCGCGTATTCGCTGCGCAGGCCGTGCTGGCGCGCCCAGTTCACCTGGATGGCGGTGAAGGCCGCGCCGCAGGTGAAGGCCAGCAGCGCGCCCACGGCGCCCAGCACCAGGCGCATGTTGCCCAGCACCAGGTTGTCGGCCAGCAGGGAGGCAAAGCCGGTCATGTGCGAGGTGTACATGTGCACCACCAGGAAGCCGCCCGCGTTGACGGCGCCGGCATTGAAGGCCAGCATGCCGCCGAGCAGGCGGTTGGTGGAGTCCGTCCGGTGCTGGCCGGCCAGGTGACGAATGCGCCGCACGCCGCGCCCTACCAGTCGGCGCAAATTCGCGTCGGGTTGAACACGCCGGCCGGGTCGAACTGCCGCTTGAGTTCGCGCTGGATGCGGCCCTGCACCGCAGGCAGCGGCGTGAACACCGCCAGCGGCGCCGATGCGGCGCCGGCGCGCCTGAACAGCGTGGCATGGCCGCCGGCCTGCGCGGCCGCCTGGCGCAGCTGCGCGGCGGCCGAGGCCGGCGCCCAGAGCCAGCGCAGGCCGCCGTGCCACTCGATCAGCTGCGCGAAAGGCAGCGCCAGCGCGGCCGTGGCCGGCGGCACGCTCAGGCGCCACAGGCAGGCGTCGGGCGCGGGCGGTGCGGCGAAAAACGGCAGCGTCTGCTCGCGGCAGGCATTCCAGTCGGGCCCGGCCTGGGCATTGTCCAGGCGCGCGGCGCTGCCGCCGGCGGCCTGCACGTCGGCCACCATGCGCGGACAGGCGGCCTCAACGGCGGCCACCGCACCGCGCAGGCGCACGAACAGCAGGTCTTGCCCCTGTCCTGGCGCGGGCGCGGCGCTGTCGTCATGTACCCAGCAGCTGGCGTTGAGCGGCAGCGGCTGGCCGCCCCAGCGCTGCAGCAGCGCCAGCGCCTCGGGCTGCGGCAGGCGGCAGGCCAGCGTCGCTTCGGCCGGCGCCACCGGCAGCACCTTGAGCGAGACCTCCAGCAGCACGCCCAGCGTGCCGAGCATGCCGGCCATCAGGCGCGAGACGTCGTAGCCGGCGACGTTCTTCATCACCTGGCCGCCAAAGGTCAGGTGTTCTCCCCGGCCGTTGAGCATCACCACGCCCAGCAGGTAGTCGCGCACCGCGCCGCTGCTGGCCCGGGCCGGGCCGCTCAGGCCGCTGGCGACCATGCCGCCGACGGTGGCATTCGGCCCGAAGTGCGGCGGCTCGAACGGCAGGCATTGGCCCTTAGAGGCCAGCAGCGCCTCCAGCTCCGCCAGGGGCGTGCCGGCGCGCGCGGTGACCACCAGCTCGCTGGGCTCGTAGCTGATGATGCCGGCGTGGCCCGAGAGGTCCAGCACATCGCCGGCCAGCGACTGGCCGTAAAAATCCTTGCTGCCGCCGCCGCGAATGCGCAGCGGCGTGCGCGCGGCGGCCGCTGCGCGGATGCGCGCTGCCATCGAAGGTGTCAGGTCGGTGTCTTGGTTCATGGCGAAATGGTACGCGGCCCGGCGGCCCGGACGCTTTGATTTTTTTGAATGCGCCGTGTTCCATTTTTTTGCCATCGCGCCGCGCGCAGCGCCCATGGCGCTCGCTTCAGACGGGCATCAGCGCCTGCCGGCGCCCGAGCGACAGCCGGCGGCGCAATGCCGCGATTGCTATCAATAGCATAGCTGCAAGTGCAGGCACAGCATGCGCTGGTGCCTGTTTTGATCTGAAGCCTGAGCTGAAAACCCGGCCCGGCGGCCCGTCATTCCAGGAAAAAGTTCACCGGCAGGCCCGGCACCTCGACGCGCATGGAAAAAATGCAGCCCGAGTCGGGCCAGCGCGCCAGCTCGGCGGCTGGCCGGCCCTGGCGCGCGCTGGTGAGGTAGAGCGTCTTCAGGTCGGCGCCGCCAAAGCACGGCATGGTCGGGCATTGCGCGGGCACGGCGATGTCGGCCAGCACCTCTCCGGCCGGCGAGAGCTTGAGCAGGCGCGCGCCTTCGTACATGGCGACGTGGTAGTTGCCCTCGGCATCGACCGCCGCGCCGTCGGGGCGGCCGCCATAGCCGTGCAGGCCCGGCAGCCAGTCGATGGGCTTGGCCGGCCACTGGCGCAGCACGCGCTCGCCGCTGAGCGTGTTGCCGGCCGCGTCCCAGTCCCAGGCGCGCGTGGTGTGGCTTGGCGTGTCGCTCCAGTAGAGCGTGGCCGCGTCGGGCGACCAGGCCAGGCCGTTGGCGGTGGTGGCGCCGCCGGCCTTCACCTGCAGCGCCGGCGCGCACCCCTCCCGGGCGTCCAGGCAGTAAAGCTGCGCCCGGGCTGCATCGCGCGGCTCGTAGATCGTGCCGGCCCAAAAGCGCCCGAGCGGGTCGGCCTTGCCGTCGTTGAAGCGGCTGCTGGCCGGGTCGTGCAGCGCCGGCGCCAGCAAGGCCAGCGCGCCGCCCCACTCCAGGGCGCGGTAGATGCCGTCGCGCAGCGCGATCACCAGGCCGGCGTCCTGGCCCTGGCGGCGCGCCGGCGCGATGCAGCCCGGCTCGGACGGCAGGCGCCAGCGCTCCACGCGGCCCGTGCCCATGCCGGCCCGGCACACCTGGCGCTCGGGAATGTCCACCCAGTACAGGCGCTGCTCGCGCGGATGCCAGAACGGCGACTCGCCCAGTTCGCTGGGCTGGGAAACGGCGGTTTGCCAGGTCATGGCGTGCTCCTTGTGGTGGCTTGGGTTGGCTGGGGCAGTGGCACCGGGCGACTGTAGCGGCAAAAAAAACAGCCCGCTGGCTTGGCGCCAGCGGGCTGAACTTCCCTCGCAAAATTTTCGCTTCCGATCGCTGGCGGCCAGGCCATTGGCGCCCGGACGCTGGGATCGGCGGCCCGATCAGCGGTTGTAGGCTGTCTCGCCGTGGGCGGTGATGTCCAGGCCTTCGCGCTCGTCTTCCTCGCTCACGCGCAGGCCGACGGTCATGTCCACCACCTTGTAGGCGACCAAGGACACGACGCCGGACCAGACGATGGTGATCAGGACGGCCTTGGCCTGGATCCAGACCTGCGAGGCGATGGAGTAGTCGGCGGCGGTGATGCCGGTGGCCGTCACCCAGTCGGCCACGAAGCCGGGGCCGCCCAGGGCGGGCGAGTTGAACACGCCGGTCAGCAAGGCGCCGACGATGCCGCCCACGCCATGCACGCCGAACACGTCGAGCGAGTCGTCCGCGCCCAGGATCTTTTTGAGGCCATGCACGCCCCACAGGCAGGCAAAGCCGGCGATGAAGCCGATCACCAGGCCGCCGCCGATGCCGACGTTGCCGGCGGCCGGCGTGATGGCCACCAGGCCGGCCACGGCGCCGGAGGCTGCGCCCAGCATCGAGGCCTTGCCCTTCATCAGCGCCTCGCCGACGCACCAGGCCAGCACGGCGGCGGCCGTGGCGCTCAGCGTGTTGAGGAAGGCCAGGGCGGCAAAGCCGTTGGCTTCCAGCGCCGAGCCGGCGTTAAAGCCGAACCAGCCCACCCACAAGAGCGACGCGCCCACCATGGTCAGCGTCAGGCTGTGCGGGGCCATGGCTTCCTTGCCGTAGCCGATGCGCTTGCCCACCATGAAGGCGCCAACCAGGCCGGCCACGGCGGCGTTGATGTGCACCACGGTGCCGCCGGCGAAATCGAGTGCGCCCGACTGCCAGATGTAGCCGGCCTTGCCGTTCATCGCATCGACCACTTCCTTGCCGGTGTAGGCGTCCGGGCCCATCCAGAACCAGACCATGTGCGCCATCGGTGCGTAGCTGAAGGTGAACCAGATGACCATGAACAGCAGCACGGCCGAGAACTTGATGCGCTCGGCAAAGGCGCCGACGATCAGGCAGCAGGTGATGCCGGCAAACGTGGCCTGGAAGGCGGCAAAGACGATCTCGGGAATGACGACGCCCTTGCTGAACGTGGCCGCGCTGGCGAAGGTGCCGGCCGCGTTGTCCCAGATGCCTTTCATGAACAACCGGTCAAAGCCGCCGATGAAGGCGCTGCCCTCGGTGAAGGCCAGGCTGTAGCCGTAGATGAACCAGAGCACGACGATCAGGGAGAACGTCACCATGACCTGCATCAGCACGGACAGCATGTTCTTGCTGCGCACCAGGCCGCCGTAGAACAGGGCCAGGCCGGGCACGACCATCAGCAGCACCAGGATGGTGGAGAGCATCATCCAGGCGGTGTCGCCCTTGTTGGGCACCGGGGCCGGCGCGGCGGCCGGGTCGGCGGCGGAAGCGGCGGCGGCTGGTGCCGGGGCGGCTATGGCGGGGGCAGGCGCCGCCGCTTCGGCCGTTGCGGCCGCTGGCGCGGCGGCGTCGGGCTTGGCGTCGGCGGCCGCGGAAACGGCCGCCGCCGGTGCTTCGGCCGGGGCGGCCTGTGCCCAGGCGGACGCGCCGGCGCCGAGCAGACTTGCACCCAGCAGCAAAGAGGCAATCAGTTTTTTCATGGCATTGTTCTCATTTTTTTAAAGGTCGGTGGCTTGTTCAGAGCGCTTCCTTGCCGGTTTCGCCGGTGCGGATGCGCACCACCTGCTCCAGGTCATAGACGAACACCTTGCCGTCGCCGATCTTGCCGGTGCGCGCCGAGGTTTCGATGGCTTCGATCACGCGCTCGACCAGGTCTTCCGAGACGGCCGCTTCGATCTTGACCTTGGGCAGAAAATCGACCACGTATTCCGCGCCCCGGTACAGCTCGGTGTGGCCTTTTTGGCGACCGAAGCCCTTGACCTCGGTCACGGTGATGCCTTGCACGCCCATGCTCGAGAGCGCTTCGCGCACCTCGTCGAGCTTGAACGGTTTGATGATGGCAGTAACGAGTTTCATTTCAGCTTTCCTCCAGGATAAGTAACTAAGTAGCGTTGCGGCGACCCGGCGTCGCCTGCTGTCGCATGACAGGGTTTTCTTCGGTCTCGCGGCCAGGGCGCGTGTCGATCAGGGGGCCGCTCAAAACGCAGGGCCGCAGCCTGGGGATGCCTGCCATGAGCCCTGGGATTGTCAAAAGTTGGCGCCATTCCTTTAGCAGGGACCGTGCCAGGGTTTTTTCCTTTGCCCGGCCGCGCCCGGCCGGTTTCAAGCCCAGCCGCGTTACGCTAGGGGCTTACAAAACGTAACGCACCATGTTGGCGCATGCCGGATGCACGACTTTGAGGCGTTCCAACGAAAGTTCCCGAATGAGCCTGTCTTTAGTGCATAGCCGCGCGCTGCTGGGCCTGCAAGCCCTGCCGGTCTGCGTCGAGGTGCATCTGGCCAACGGCCTGCCCAGCTTCACGCTGGTCGGCCTGGCCGACACCGAGGTCAAGGAGGCGCGCGAGCGCGTGCGCTCGGCCATCCAGAACGCCGGGCTTGAATTTCCCGGCAACAAGCGCATCACCGTCAACCTGGCGCCGGCCGACCTGCCCAAGGACTCGGGCCGGTTCGATTTGCCGATCGCGCTGGGCATCCTGGCCGCCAGCGGGCAGATCGACGCGGCCCGACTGGCGGGCCACGAGTTTGCCGGCGAGCTCTCGCTGGGCGGCGAGCTGCGGCCGGTGCGCGGCGCGCTGGCCATGAGCCTGGCGCTGGCCCGCTGCGGCGGCGCGCCGCGCCCCCGGCTGGTGCTGCCCGAAGGCAGCGCGCAGGAGGCCGCGCTGGTGCCCGATGCCGAGGTCTACGGCGCGCGCCACCTGCTCGACGTGGTCAGCCAGTTCCTGCCCGGCGATGCCGCGCCCGAGCCGGCCGATGGCTGGCGCCGCATGCTGGCGGCCGCGCCGCCGCGCCCGCCCGGCTATGCCGACCTGGCCGATGTCAAGGGCCAGGCGGCGGCCCGGCGCGCCCTGGAAATCGCGGCGGCCGGCGGCCACAGCCTGCTGATGGTGGGCAGCCCCGGCTCGGGCAAGTCGATGCTGGCGCAGCGCTTTGCCGGCCTGCTGCCGGCCATGACGACCGAGGAAGCCTTGGAGTCGGCGGCCATCGCCTCGCTGGCCGGGCGCTTTGATCTGGCGCACTGGGCCCTGCGCCCGACCTGCGCGCCGCACCACACGGCCAGCGCCGTGGCGCTGGTGGGCGGCGGCTCGCCGCCGCGCCCGGGTGAAATCTCGCTGGCGCACCGTGGCGTGCTGTTCCTCGACGAGCTGGCCGAGTTTCCCCGGGCGGCGCTCGAAGCGCTGCGCGAGCCGCTGGAGTCGGGCACGATCGTCATTTCGCGCGCCGCCCGGCGCGCCGAGTTTCCGGCGCGTTTTCAGCTCATCGCCGCCATGAATCCCTGCCCCTGCGGCTACCTGGGCTCGCGCCTGCGCGCCTGCCGCTGCACGCCCGAGCAGGTCTCGCGCTACCAGGGCAAGCTCAGCGGCCCGCTGCTCGACCGCATCGACCTGCATGTGGAGGTGGGCGCGCTGGCGGCCGATGAGCTGGTCAACGCGGCGCCCGGCGAAGCCAGCGAGGCCGTGCGCGCCCGCGTGCTGCAGGCCAGCGCGCGCGCCAGCGCCCGCCAGGGCGGCAGCAACCAGGCGCTGCAGGGCCAGGCCATCGATGCGCAATGCCGGCTCGACGCGGCCGGCGCCAAGTTCCTCAACACGGCCGCGACCCGGCTCGGCTGGTCCGGCCGGGGCATTCACCGCTGCCTGAAAGTGGCGCGCACCATTGCCGACCTGGCCGGCGCCGAGTGCGTGCAGATGACGCATGTGGCCGAGGCAGTGCAGTACCGGCGGGCGCTGAAAGCGGCGCACTGAGGGCAGGCCATCGCGCCGCTCACGGCATGAAAGCCTGAAAAAAGCCCTGCTTTCGTGCCCAAACATGGGGCATTGCGTGTTTTTCAGAGGTTACGCAAGGTAATTTAAGAAACTGAAATCGAACTTTTCGCAATCCACCGCAGAGCCGCCAAAACCCATGCTTTCTTGCTGAAAGCGGGACCGGACAAGGCTGCCTGGACCGCTTTTCGGCAGGGGATGGTTACCCATGCTGGGGGCGCGGGGCACTTGGCGATTATTTACATGAAATCGGCATTTTGCTATTAATTTAATAGCTGTATGTGCATGCCTGTATTGGGCTGCAAGCATTTTTACATCTGTATCGATTGCTTAAAAAATAATCATTTCCAGGCCGGGCATTAGCACCTTGATACCTGTGTCGCCCGCGTTACCCGTTTTGTGACGCTGTTGTAAACGCCATGTAGCCTTCCTACAATTAATTTCGAATGGGAGGGATTCGTGCGCATTGAGCAAGCCCGGGAAGTACAGATATGGACAGCCTGCCCACAGGATGTGCAGGCCGGCCAGTGGCTGCAGCTGAACGACTGGCTCGATCCGCTGGAGCGCCTGCAGTGCCTGCGCTTTCGGCGCGAGGACGACCGCCACGCCTATGTGCTGGCGCATGCCCTGCGGCGCCTGGCCGTGGCCCGCGCGCTGGCCGTGCCGGCGTCGTGCGTTTCATTTTCCAGCCTGGCCAGCGGCCAGCCCGTCCTGGCCGCGCCCCGGAACCCGGGCCTTTACTTCAGCCATGCGCACAGCCGCAGCCTGGTGGCCTGCGCCGTCACGCGCATCGGCCCGGTCGGCCTGGACGTCGAGCCGCTGGTGCGGGAGAGCGCCGACATGGGGCTGCTGCGCGGCATGATGGCGTCGCCCGACACCGGGCCGGCGCCATCGGCAGCGGATGGGGCCGCGCGGTTTTTCTTTTACTGGACGCTGCTGGAGGCGTACTGGAAATCCCAGGGAAGCGGCCTGTCGTTCGACCATCCGGCGCTGCATTGCCACGGCCACAGCGACAGCGTGGGCGAGGGCTGGTTCACGGTCTCGCCCGCGCCGGCCGGCAAGCCCGGCGCGCCCGGCGCCGCCCTGGCGGTGGCGCTGCAAGCCCCGCCCGGGTGCGCCATGACGCTGGTTCTGGCGCAGGCCGGCGGCGCGGCGCCCGGGCGCATCCGGCTGGCCTACCGCATGCCCGTGTTTGACCGCGACTTTGCCCTGCGGGAGGGCCGGCGCCGACAGCCTTGCCCGCCCGAGCGCACTTGTGCGCCGGCGCATGCCGCATTCCGCCGCAACTCAGGGCAAGCCGCCTTGCCACCCACCCCATTTGCCCGTGCATAAAGAGGAACCTTCAGCATGAAAAGGAATTTGACCAGCGCCGTCTTCATAGGCCACGACAGCCTGCTGATGCATTGCGCCGAGGCCTGGCTGGACGCCGGCCATGCCGTTCGCGCCGTCGTCAGCGCGCAGGCCGAGATCGTGCAGTGGGCGCAGAGCCGCGGCGTCGAGGTCTTTGCCGACGAGGCGTCGCTGCTGCGCCAGTCCGAGCGCACGTTCGGCCACCTCTTCTGCATTGGCAGCCCTTGCGGCGTGGCGCGCGAGCTCGTCGCGCGGTCGCAGGGCCTGGCCCTGGCGTTTCACGATGCGCTGCTGCCGCGCTATGCGGGCTGGCATGCGCCCGCCTGGGCGCTGATGGCGCAGGAGGCGGCGCATGGCGTCACCTGGCACGAAATGACGCCGGTGAACGCGGGCCGCATCGCGCGCCAGGCGCGCTTTGATGTGGCCGAGGGCGAGACGGCCCTGAGCCTGCAGGCGCGCTGCTACGAAGCGGGCCTGCAGAGCTTCAAGGCGCTCGTGCAGGACATGGACAGCGGCGCCCTGGTGCTGGGCGAGGCGATGCAGCCCGGCGCGTACCTGGACCGCCGGCACCGCCCGCCCACGCTGGGCACCCTGGACTTTTCGCGGCCTGCGCAGGAGCTGGCCGCGCTGGTGGCCGCGCTCGACTTCGGGCCCCAGGCCAATCCGCTGGCCCGCGCCAAGCTCTACCTGGGCGAGCGCCTGCTGCTGGTGGGCAGCGCGCGCGCCTTGCCCGCCTCGTGCGGCGCGGTGCCCGGAACGGTGCTGCAGGCCGACGCGGACAGCCTGCGCGTGGCCTGCGCCGGCGGCGAGATCGCGCTGGACGGATTTTCCGCGCCCTGGGGCATGGCGCCCGGCCATGGCCTGCGCGCGGGCATGCGGTTGCCACCGCTGGAGGAAGCCAAGCGCGCGCAGCTGGCCGCCCGCGCCCCCGAGATCGGCCAGGGCGAGCTGTTCTGGCGCAAGGCACTGGCCACGCTGGCGCCGGTGGAGCTGCCCTATCCGCGCCAAACGGCCGTGCCAGGCGCAGGCGCCAGGCAGCTGGGACGCGCGCGCCTTCAGCTGCCGGCGCGCGGCGCGGCGACCGTCGCCGCATTCCTGGGCTGGCTGTCGGCGCTGACGGCGCAGGAGCGCATTTCCGTGCTGTACTGCGACCGCGCGCTGCAAGCGGGCAGCGCGGGGCTCGAATGCTGGCTCTCGCCCTGGGTGCCGCTGACGCTGCGCACGGCGCCCGACAGCCCGGCAGCGCAGGCGCAGGCCCAGGCCCAGGCGCAAATCGAGCGGCTGCACCAGGCCGGTGCCCTGCCGCGCGATCTGCCGGCGCGGCTGGGCGGCAAGCCGGACGCCGGCGAGCGCTGGGCCAAGGTCGGCCTCTGCCTGGAGGGCGCCGCACCCGCGCCCGCCGGCACCGAGCTGCTCCTGACCATCGACCCGGCCGACGACTACCTCCAACTCGTGGCCGACACGGCCGTTTTTTCGCCCAGCACCCTTGAAGCCATGGCCAGCCACCTGGCCGTGTACCTCAAGGCCTTCGATGGCGCGGACTACCTGGCGTCGATTCCCCTGGTGCCCGAGGCCGAGGCGGCGCTGCTGGCGCGCCTCAATGCCACGGCCACGCCGTATGACGCGGACCTGGGCATTCACGAGGCCATTGCCCTGCAGGCGGCGCGCACGCCGCACGCCACCGCCGTTTCGTTCCGGGGCCAGACGCTCACCTACCGCGAGCTGCATGCGCAGGCCGGCGCGCTGGCCGAGCGCCTGCGCGCCAGCGGCGTGCGCCCCGGCGACGTGGTCGGTCTGTGCCTGGAGCGCGGCCCGGACCTGGTGGCCGGCGTGCTGGCCATCCTCACCACGGGCGCGGCCTACCTGCCGCTGGACCCCGAGTATCCGCACGACCGCCTGCTCTACATGATCGAGGATTCGGGCGCGCCGCTGGTGCTCACCAGCGGCCCGGTCGCGGCCCGGCTGGGCATTCCGGGCGAGAAGGTGTTCCTGGTGCATCCGGACAAGGACGAGGCCGGGCCGGTGCGGGTGCGCCCCGATGCGCCCGAGCGAGCGCGCCGCGCCGCCTACCTGATCTACACCTCCGGCTCGACCGGCCGCCCCAAGGGCGTGGTCGTGACGCACCGGAACGTGCTCAATTTCTTTGCCGGCCTGAACGCGCGCATTCCGCACCAGGTGGGCGGGCGCTGGCTGGCCGTGACCAGCGTGTGCTTTGACATCTCGGTGGTCGAGCTGCTCTGGACGCTCACGCACGGCTTTGCCATCGTGCTGCACAGCAACGCCCTGCCCTATGTGTCGGTGGCCGACGCCCTGCTGCAAGGGCAGGCGACACACCTGCAATGCACGCCGTCCATGGCCTCGATGCTGGTGTCGGATGCGGCCGGGCGCCGGGCGCTGTCCGGGCTGTCGGTGCTCATGGTGGGCGGCGAGGCGCTGTCCATGAAACTGGCGGGCGAGCTGCGCGCGCTGGTGCCCGGCGCTTTCTTCAACATGTACGGACCGACCGAAACCACCGTCTGGTCCACCGCCTGCGACCTGGCGCAGCTGGGCAACTTCGTGCCGCTGGGCCAGCCGATCGCCAACACCCAGCTGGCGATCCGCACGCCCGGCGGCGCGCCCTGCCCGGCGCTGGTGGCCGGCGAGCTGCTCATCGGCGGCGACGGCGTGTCCGACGGCTACTGGCAGCGGCCCGAGCTCAACGCCGAGCGCTTTCCCGTGGATGCCGGCGCACGCTGGTACCGCACCGGCGACCTGGCGCGCCGCCATCCCGACGGCACGCTGGAATTCCTCGGGCGCATCGACCACCAGGTCAAGATTCGCGGCCACCGCATCGAGCTGGGCGAGATCGAAAGCGTGCTGCTGCGCCAGAGCGGCGTCAAGGAAGCCGTGGTCATCGCCCGAGAGGACGCCGCCGGCGACTGGAGCCTGGCCGCCTACGTCACGCCGCAGGCGGGCGCCGTGCTGCAGACCGAGGACTTGCGTCGCGGCGTGGCCGGCAAGCTGCCCGACATCATGGTGCCCCGGGCCATTGCCGTGCTGCGCGCCTTTCCGCTCACGCCCAACGGCAAGGTGGACCGGCGCGCGCTGCTGCCCGTCAGGGCGCCAGCGGCCGGTCCGGACGCGGCGCGCCCGCTCGGCCCGCTGGCCAGCGCGCTGGCTGCCGCCTGGGCCGAGGTGCTTGGCCAGACGGACATCGGCCCGCAGGACAACTTCTTTGAACTGGGCGGCAATTTCTTCCTGGCCGTGCAGGTGCAGCGCCGGCTGCACGAAGCCTGCGGCCGCCGCATCGGCCTGGGCGACATGGCCCGCTGGCCGGTGCTGGGCGAACTGGCCGCGCAGCTGGACGCGGAGGCGCCGGCCAACGCCCTTGCTGCGGGCCTGAACGGGCCGGTGCTGCCCGATGCCGCCCGCGCGGCGGCGCTGCCCGCGCCCGGCGCTGCCGGCCTTGCCGTCCCTGCCCCGTTGCCAGCCGCAGCGCCGGCCGAGCCGCTCGAATCGGCCATTGCCCGGATGTGGGGCGAACTGCTGGGCACGCAGCCGGTGCGGCCCGAGGACGACTTCTTTGCGCTGGGCGGCCACTCGCTCACGGCGGTGCGGCTGTTCGCGCAGATCCGCCAGCAGTTCGCCGTCGATCTGCCGCTGGCCACGCTGTTCCAGGCGCCCACCCTGGCCAGCTTCACCGAGACCATCGCCCGGCACCGCGCACTGGCCGCCAGCGCGGCGGCGCCTGGCGCGGGCGCATCGGCCGACGCGGCGCCCGAGGCCGCCGAATGGTCGCCCATGGTGCGCATCTGCGCCGGGCGGCCCGAGCGGGCGCCGCTGTTCTGCATCCATGGCGCGGGCGGCAATGTGCTCAACTTCAAGCCGCTGTCGGTCGCGCTCGGGCCGGACCAGCCGGTCTACGCGCTGCAGGCCCAGGGCGTCGATGGGCGGCTGGAGCCGCTGGACAGCATCGAGGCGATGGCCGCGCAGTACGTGCGGGCCATCCGGGAGGTCGAGCCCTCGGGGCCGTACCGGCTGGTCGGCTATTCGGCCGGCGGCCTGATCGCCTTCGAGGTCGCGCAGCAGCTGCGGCAGGGCGGCGCGGAGGTGGCGCTGCTGGGCATGCTGGACAGCATTTCACCGACCCGCCGGGGGAAAAAGATTTCGCTGCTGAAGAAAGTCTGGCTGATGCGGCACTGGTCGCTCGGCTACATCCTGGAGCGCAAGCGGCAGCTGCGCCGCATCCGGCGCCTGGAGCTGGACCATGAGCAGGCGCTGGCCAGGCGCGCGCCCGGCGAAGCGATGGCGCCCGAGCTGTTCGGCTACCGGCTCTTCAATCAGCTGGCCGCCGCCGCCGAGCGCTACCGGCCCCAGCCCTACGCGGGGCCGGTGCTGGTGTTCAGGGCCACCCAGAAGGCGGAAATCCCCTTTTTGAATGCGGGCTCGCGCCTGGGCTGGGAAGACCTGGTGCGCGGCCCCATCCGCGTGGTCGATATTCCAAGCAGCCACGACACCTTGCTGAACGAGCCCGGCCTGCAGTCGGTGGCCCAGGCGCTGGAGCGCGAGCTGGCCCGATCCGGCCAGGCGCCGGCCGCGCCGGCCGCGCCCGAACGCTTGCGCAGCCTGCCGCAGGCCGGCGCCGCCGGCGCTTCCATGGCCTGAGGCGGGAAACTGCCCGGCATTGCAAAAGTCGCCGCTGGCACGCCTGCTGGCCCATCGGCGGCATTTTTGAGCATCAAATAAGCCGATTGCGCAGGCGTGGCCTGCGCTGGCAGCTATCAATTCAGTAGCGGCGCGGCTGCCCGCCCGCGCTGCCCTGGCGCCAGGCCGGGGTGATGGCGCGCGGGCAGCGTGCGAGCGTCGGGCCGCCCGCGCCGTCAGCCCGGCGCCGGTTTCACAGGTTGGGCGCCAGCAGCCGCGCCAGCGCCTGGGCCTGCAGGCCGCGCCGCTGGGCCAGGTCTTGCAGCTGGTCGTCGCCGATCTTGCCGACGCTGAAGTAGCTGCTTTGCGGGTGGCTGAGGTAAAAGCCGCTGACGCTGGCCGCCGGCGTCATCGCCAGGCTTTCGGTCAGCCCCATGCCGATGTCCTGGGCCTGCAGCAACTCGAACATGTCCTTTTTCACGCTGTGGTCCGGGCAGGCCGGGTAGCCCGGCGCGGGGCGGATGCCCTGGTACTTCTCGGCGATCAGCGCGTCCTTGTCCAGCGCTTCGCCGGGCGCGTAGCCCCACAGGTCGCGCCGCACGCGCTGGTGCAGCGCCTCGGCAAAGGCCTCGGCCAGCCGGTCGGCCAGCGACTTGAACAGGATCGACGAGTAGTCGTCGTGGTCGGCCAGGAACTGCGCTTCCTTCTTCTCGGCGCCCAGGCCGGCGGTGACGGCAAAGACGCCGATGTAGTCGGGCAGCACAAAAGTATTGTGGCCCTCGGCGCCCGCGTGCCCGGCGCGTACGGCCTTGACTTCGGCACTCAGCACCTTGGGCGCGACAAAATCGGCCAGGCAGCGGCTGGGCCGCATCACGCCCTCGACGGCCGTTTTCTCGGTCTGCTGGCGCAGGCCGTACCAGGTCATGGCGACTTCGGTGCGGCTCTCGTCGGTGTAGATCTCGATGTCGTCGCCCACGCTGTTGGCCGGCAGCAGCGTAATCACGCCGCTGGCGGTGAGCCAGCGGCCTTCGATGAGCCGCTTGAGCATGGCTTGCGCATCGGCATAGACGCGCGTCGCCTCGGCGCCCACCACCTCGTCGGTGAGGATCGCCGGGAACGGCCCGGCCAGATCCCAGGTCTGGAAGAACGGGCCCCAGTCGATGAACGGCACCAGCTCGGCGAGGTCGAAGTTCTTGAACACGCGCCGGCCGATGAATTTGGGCGCGGGCGGCGTGTAGTGCGTCCAGTCGATTGGCGTGGCGTTGGCGCGCGCCTTCGGCAAAGGCCACATCGGCGTCTGCTTCTTGTTGGCGTGCTGGGTGCGCACCTTGTCGTAGTCGGCGTTGAGCTCGTCGATGTATTTGGCCGCCTGATCGGACAGCA
>Ga0308165_1001654_pt1 | contig 30293 bp, 26 predicted proteins | sample PhyWR2_FD_201032 | JGI IMG/M metagenome (GOLD analysis project Ga0308165, IMG submission 201032) | Phyllosphere microbial communities from UC Gill Tract Community Farm, Albany, California, United States - DLSLW.R2 | ecosystem: Host-associated > Plants > Phyllosphere > Unclassified | place: USA... | reverse complement strand
CCATCTCCAAGGTCGTTATCGCCGGCATATACCACGAGTGCTTTAGGTTTATAATCGGTCATGATACGCTCGAAAAACCAAACACAAGCAGCCAATGTAGAACCCCCAAAACCTAAATTGATTACTTTGGTGTAATCAAAATCATCTTCTAAACTATTCCATAAACGTATAGACGAGCTGCCATAGAAGATAATACCCGGATGCACACGGTCTAACCGATGCCTTCTTTCTAATTGTTTAACTTCTTCTTCGTACCAATACATAATGCCTAAAGATAAAAAGATATGTCATTTGAAGAAATGGATTATATGTTAAGTTTGTGTGAAGGGTTATGGTATATTGGGTTAACTGGTTAATTGTTCAAATCGGTAAACTGCCAACTGAATACTGCCAATTGAAAAATGGTTAATCGACTCCAAAGTTAAAATCCTCAATTTGTTAATAGTAAAACGATAGCCAACCAAATTCCGCGGGCATTCGTGTTTCCGGGGCAAAAAAAATTACCGAATCAACTTCCTAATGGCAACCAAATGCGCAAACAATACAATTGGAACAATAACCCCCGGCAATAGCGCAAATGGGAAATACAACAAAGCAATATTCGGTTGAGAAAAAGCAAATTGCTGTATCGGAAATGGTGCTGATAATACCGCTGTGCCAACAATATTTGCCAATAACAATAGGCAGATGATATTCCATGCCAATAATACTTTTTTGTGAATTACATTTTTGATGTAGCCGAAATAATAAACAATTGGAGCAGTAATACCACATAAAATATCAAAATTCCTGCCTTCAAAAGTCATGATCTCTGGTACTGCTTTATGTAGGAATAACCAGTAAAGTGTAATTTCTACAGGGATTCTGATAATATGAAGAACGGTTAATTTACCAATATTGAGGCCATCTATAAATGCTCTTCCACTCTTGGTTAAAAGTGTTAGAAAAATAAGTATAACAGGTGGTAATACCAATAGCATAAAACGTGGAGGCATAACAGTTGTAACCTGGTAAAAAGCCGAAATGCTCAATACAGATTGTAAAATTATCCATAAAGAGAGTAAGCTTATTAAGGTTTTTGAAAGGCCAACAGCCCTTAAAAATAAAACCAAGGTAAGTATTGCGGTAACCGCAAATAATAGGTAAAGCGATATAGGTAAATGTTCCATAAGTAAATTGTTTATACAAAGGAACTACATAAAACACCAGCACAACTTAGCATTTGGCAAGAAATATCTTTTAGTGTTTTTTACTAAATTCTTTTCTAATTCTACTTAACGAAGTATCGGTTACCCCTAAGAATGAGGCAATATTTTTTAATGGAGCTTGTTGAAAAATATCCGGACTGGATTTCAGTAACTCAGCATAACGCTGTTCGGCAGTTTCCGTAATCATAGTTAACGTTCTGCTTTTTAGTTCGGCAAAACCCTGTACCAATATAGATCTTCCAAAATCCCGAAATTCGGGGATAGTGTGAAAAAGGGTATTGAGCTGTGCGAATGTAATATACCAACCTTCGCATTCACTAAGGGCGTGTATATTCTCTTTAGATTTATCTCTCTTAAAAAAAGATGAAACTTCAAATACCATATCGCCAGGTTCGTAAAAGTTTGTAGTCACCTCATTGCCTTCAGTATCATGTACAAAAGCACGGAGGTAGCCCTTCTCCAGAAATAAATACTCGTCGCATATTTTTCCTGCCGAAAGCTGAAATTCACCTTTAGCTAATTTTTTGTAGATAAAATGTTCAGCAATTTGCTGGTAGATATCTTGCGAAATGGAGTTGCCCTGATTTAAAAATGCAATCAGCTTTTCTTTGGTCATACTAAATAAGATCTACACGAATATAGAGATAAATCAGTTTCTATACCCCAACTGCCTAAGCATTAAAAGCTTCCGGTCGGCCCATTTTCTTTAAAATACGATAATGGGAGCGAAGCGCAGTAACAAACGTTGTATTTTCATGATATGGTAATCCAAATTCTAAAGCAGTTTGTTTTACAATACCAGAAATTCTCCCGTAATGCACATGGCATATTTTTGGAAAAAGATGGTGTTCAATCTGTCTGTTTAAGCCACCAAGAAAGAATGCCGAAATGGGGCACTGCGTAGCAAAGTTTGCTGTAGTTCGCATCTGGTGTTCCGCCCAGGCTTCTTCCATATTACCTTCGGCATTGGTTACAGGGAAAGTTGTGCCTTCTACCACATGCGCCAATTGAAAAACAAGCCCCATGGTTAAGCCCTGGGCCATGTGCAATACCACAAAGCCGATAACAACCTGCCACCATGCAAGCGGCATTATTAATATAGGCAAACCGATAAACAGGAAATAATAAAGAAATTTGTAAAAAAACAGATTAAAGTATTCTATTTTCGGATGTTTGTGCTCACAGGCTCCGACGCTCTTCTGGAAAAACTTTTTATAATCCTTACGGAATACCCACGAAAGTGAAGCCAAGCTATATAAAGGGAAAGCATACCACTGCTGGAAACGTTGATGTGGCTTTAAGTCATCTTCAGTACAGATGCGGATTAAACCTGGTGCCACTTCAATATCTTCATCATGACCAGGAATATTGGTATAGGTGTGATGCACCACATTGTGGGTAATGTTCCAAACGTAAGGATTTGCGCCTACCATATGGAATAAAAAGCTGAAAAATGAATTGATGCGTTTAGAATTGGAAAAAGAGCCATGAATAGCATCATGACAAATGTTGAACCCTATAAATGCACATGTTGCACCCAGTAAAACCGTTAAGCCTAAAAGTATTGTGGGGTTAAGGGGTAAAAGTAGTATTACAAGGTAGAGGGTAAGAAATATGGTAAGAAAAAGGCAGGCTTTAACCCACATTAACATATTGGCATTTGTACTTCTGTTGTTTTCTTTAAAGTCGTTATTTACCCTACGGCGAACTTCTGCGTAAAAAGAATTTCCCGGTAAACAGGGGAATTTTGCTTTTGATTTCATGATCTTGTGCTCTTATCTACCCCATGTACGAGGTCGATACTCCAAGTTCATTAAGCTTTTTATGTATACTGGTATTTGGCCAGGCTTAGTTATAAACGTAAACTATTTTGTTTTAGTTTTTGGCGAAGATAATAACTTTAATTGTTGATGCATATGAGGTAAATGTTAAATTATGTTACCTTTTAGCCGTGATGTTATTATTGCTAAGCAATAACTAAGAAATACGACTGTCTTGAATATGCGATGAGGCTGGTTAAGATCGTTGCGAAAGCTTATTGCATTACAATATAGCCCGAAAAATATTCCACGGGAAATACAAATAATTTAATGCAGGCTACTCACTGTAGTTCCTCTTATTAGCAGCATAAATATGGTACCAGATGTACAGAATCCATATTAACACCACTGTACTGTAAACCAGTTCAGGATCAGATGGATCCTTTGTAACTAACAGCGCAATGGAGGAAATCAGGGCAGTCAGGAAGAAATAAAGAATATTTTTCATAACGTACTGATTTAATGAATGTTGGATTTAGTAAATATAATAAAATATCTCATTCGAGCCAACTGTTTTATAAAATAATTTACCAAAATGTGATGAAATTGATTTATTAAGGGGCTTATAGTGTGCTTTTTATTCATTTATTTGTTTTTTAACTAGTTATGAGCGTGATAAGCAGGATTTATAGCTCATTTAATCGAAAGTTGCACAATCAATGAAATGATTACTAAAATTCAAGGGTGTTTTTGCTATGGAAGACGTTTGTTCGCTTATTTTACTTTAAAACTGATCAAATAAAATAGTTAAACGGTTTAGAACACGTTAAATAGTTGTAATTGGTTAAGAAGTGCATAAAACAGCACAAAATTGTGGCACAAGAGAATTTATATTTTTTTGTAAGTTTACCCGACAACTAACCAGAAAACAATAACACACACAAATGATTAAATTTTCTTTAAGCTTAATTTCTTTTACGCTAGTTTTTTTTGGCCTAAAAGGCTTTTTTAGCGAACCGACGGTGCAACGCGTATCACCCCCGGAATTAAAAATTACCAACTTTGCAGGCCCCGAGGTAACGCCTAGTCCGGCTTGTTTAGCTGTTGCCCCAACAGGAGAAGTATATGTTGGAGTAGATATGATCGGCTCTTTAGGTAAAGATCCTGGTAAAGGCCATATCCTTAAATTAATAGATAAAGATAACGATGGCAAAATGGATCAGCATGTTGATTTTGCCGAGGTGGATAATCCCAGAGGTATCATTTTTCAGGGAAATCAGGTTTTCGTATTGCATACCACCTTTTCTAAAGAAACAAAACAGGCAACCGGTATGAATTTAGTTGTTTTTGAAGACAAGGATGGCGACGGGAAGGCAGATGGACCTGAAAAACCACTTATAGAGCACATTAGTAATGCCAAATATATCCGTGAACGTGGTACCGACCATGCCACGAATGGTATTAGAATGGGGATTGACGGATGGATTTATATTTCTGTTGGAGATTTTGGATTTCACGATGCTGTAGACCGTTCAGGCAAAAAATTAACCATGCTTGGCGGAGGAATATTACGTGTTCGTCCCGATGGAACAGAAATGGAAGTATTTACACATGGTACACGTAATGTTTACGATGTAGCCATCGATCCATATATGAATGTTTTTACCCGCGAAAATACCAATGACGGCGGCGGATGGAACGTTCGTTTCTCACATCACATACAATCTGGCGAATACGGCTACCCGGTTTTATTCCAGAATTTTACAGATGAAATTATCCCTGCTTTAGCCGATTTAGGCGGAGGATCGGGTACCGGCGCATTGTTTATGGATGAGCCCAACTGGCCTGAACAATATAACCATGTACCGATGATGGCCGATTGGGGCAGAAGCATGCTCTACATTCACCGTGTTAAAACCGATGGACCAACCTTTACCCAAAAAGACGAAGAGTTTATTAAACTACCCCAAATTACCGATTTAGATGTTGACGGTTCGGGAAGGCTTTACCTTTCTGCGTGGGATGGCGCAGGTTATTCGGGTAGTCCGGATAAGGGATATATCGTTCGTGCAGTGCCAAACAACTGGACTTATAAAGCATTTCCGGATGTTAAAAAAGCATCGATTAAAAAATTATCAGAACTACTAAAATCGAATAGTGCGGTTGCACGTCTCACCGCTTCGCAAGAATTGGTGTTACGCAACGATAAACAGGCAATTAATGCTGCTTTAAAAATCGCTTCCGACCAAAGTTTAGCACTTGATGTTCGCGTGGCGGGTATTTATACGTATGCACAGCTGGCCAAAGAAAACGGAATTGCTACTTTGGTTGAGTTTACTAAGGATAAAACATTAAAGGAGTTTGCATTAAAAGCACTTGCCGATCGCAAAGCTTACATTGATAAAGTACCTGTTGAACCATTTCTGCAAGGACTTAAAGATTCTTCTTTGCGTGTTCAGGCTAATTCGATAATTGGTTTGAACCGTTTAGGCAGGGCAGAAGTAGCCAATGTGCTTTTGCAAACTAAAGTTCCGGCTTCGTTTTCGGCACCAGCTAAAGGTACAGAAGGCCCACATGCTACACCAAACTCAGCAATTATTTTACCACACTTAGCTGTGCGGGCTTTAGTTGATCTTAATGCTGTAGACGCTTTGCTTGATGCAGTTAAAACCGAAAATGCTACCCTTGCACTTTGGGCGTTACGTTATATACACACCGAAAAGGCTGTTAACGGTTTGATTGAAAATTACAAACAATCTAAGGACGTAAAATTAAAAGAACAGATTCTGGTTACTTTAGGACGTTTATATAAAAAGGAAATTGTTTACGATGCAAGTTGGTGGTGGGGTACACGTCCTGATTCTCATGGGCCATATTTTAAAGCAGTTTCGTGGGAAGGATCTCCTGTTATTGAGAAATTTTTAAAAGAAGAAGCTACAAAAGCTGGTGCTCAGGGAAAACAATTTTATGTTGACCTTAATTCGCGCCAAAGAATGGATATTCCTGAATTTGCAGAAGAAGAAAAAGTAGCAGCTGCAGAAGAACCTAAAATAGATTTAGAGAAAATTAAAAATCAAAAAGGTCAGGTAGGTAAATCATCTATCGAAGATGTATTGTTGGCGATTAATAAATTACAGGGTAATCCCTTAAAAGGAAGAAATATTTTCAATAACCAAGGTTGTATTGCCTGCCACAGTTTAAGCAAAAGCGAAAAAATGAAAGGTCCTTTTATGGGGCAGATCGGCTCTATCATGAATCGAGAGCAGATTGCCGAATCAATATTAAAACCTAGCGCTTCTATTTCGCAGGGCTTTGCTTCGGTATTAATTACAGCCAAGGGCGACCATACCTACATGGGTTTTATTACTGAAGAAACTGCAGCTAAGGTTGTATTACGTAACATTGCCGGTGAGGTATTTACCATCAAAGCAGGCGATATTTTAACCAGAAAAGAAATGGAAAACTCAATGATGCCAGAAGGTTTAGCCAATTCACTATCATACGAAGAATTAGCCTCATTGGTTACGTTTTTGTCTGAACAGAAAAAATAAATTTACTTTGCATTTCCGGTCAGGCAATCTGATCGGAAATGCTTTATTAGAACTGATTATTCTTGCTCCAATTTCTACGGATGATAATCAATTCTCCGTTAACCAGTTGAAATACATAGCTATACAAGCTAATTGATTTAAATATCGCAATTCGGTATACCAGTCCAGATTTCTCTTCAAAGGTAATTTCCTCACCGATGTAAACCCGATCCAATTCCTTTGCCGTTGTTTTATCGGTAATTAGCATATAGAGGTAACATCGTCTTACAGACCAGTGTTTTGGAAAAAAATAAATATTCTTCACAATATTAGCATACAGCTATTGCCATTATATAAGTCGACGTATTAATACGCAATTTTTGCCTTTCAATATTATTACTACAGATTCTGGTATTAAAATGAGTATCTTATTGCCATTGTTATAAAGTAACCGTATAATGCAGCGAATATTGATTGAAGAAACTGACGAGTCTGTTTTAGAAGTGCTCAAAATTGCATTGGAAGAAGAAGGATTTATCACGCTCGGCACCATAGGCTTTGAATCTGGTTTTATGGAAATGATAAATGATTTCAGGCCCCATGTAGTCGTTTTAGACTATCGGCTCAACGGTGAAGAAGCAGCCCGGGTTTGTCAATCTATTAAAAACAAATATCCCCACCTCCCTGTTCTTGCCCTAAGCTGTAATTCAAATATACATTTGGCTTACGATCTTCATGGATTTGATGATTATATTAAAAAACCTTTTGATTTAAAAGTCCTCTATAAAATACTCCGCAAACATATTGCCATTTCTGTCCAATACATTAAAGATTAAACATCCTTTTCTTTGTTACTGGCACGCAATTTTTATGATAAATCTGCTGTATTTGTTTTGGTTTAAAAAAACAAAACTTACATTTAGCGATTAAATCTATATACCTAGTCGATGAGCAGATTGACCGGGTGTGACCACCGATTATGGAAGACCATTTTTTTGAACAAATTTTTAAAAAACCACAAGAGCAACCAAATATCCCACCAAATGAAGTGATATCCCTTTGGGCTGAAAGGCTCATCCAAGTACTTTTTCCAGAGAACTTAGCTAAGGCATTTGCTAGCATAGCAGAAGTAAAGGCTTATATCTCGGTTTTGGAACAGGAACTTTATGATATTATATCAGGCAGCTGTAAGCTTAAAAACAGTGAGTGTAAAAATGCCGCGGGTCAGTTTTTCGAAATGGTGCCCGAACTTTACCGGGTATTGAATACAGATATTGTTGCTATTTACGAAGGTGATCCGGCGGCGCAAAGCAGGTTCGAAGTTATCAGAACTTATCCTGGCTTTTATGCCATCTGTTTTTATCGGATTGCCCACATGCTTTACAACTTTGGCATACCGCTGGTACCCAGAATCCTTACCGAGTACGCGCACTCTAAAACAGGGATCGATATTCACCCGGCAGCCAGCATTGGCGAATATTTCCATATCGATCATGGTACAGGGATTGTAATTGGCGAAACGAGTACAATCGGGCGTTACGTAAAGCTTTATCAGGGGGTAACGTTAGGTGCATTGAGCGTGAAAAAAACATTAGCAGGCAGCAAACGTCATCCAACGGTAGAAGATAGGGTGGTAATTTATTCAGGTGCAACCATTTTAGGGGGCGAAACCATTGTAGGGCATGATAGTATCATTGGAGGGAACGTATGGCTTACAGAAAGTATCCCTGCATTTTCTACCGCCTACCATTCGCCAATAATTACCATAAGAAACCATAAAGAAACCATTTAATATACTATAATATGGCAGGAATAATCGATCTGATCGGAAATACGCCAATGGCTGAACTACAAAAGCTGAATATTAATCCAGCAGTACGCGTATTTGCTAAATTAGAAGGTAACAACCCAGGTGGGAGTGTTAAAGATAGGGCATCATTAAATATGATCCGAAGTGCCATAGAACGTGGCGAAATAACACCTGGCACAAAACTGGTTGAAGCCACCAGTGGGAATACAGGTATTGCACTGGCCATGATTGCAAGTTTATACAGCTTAGAGATTGAACTGGTAATGCCCGCTAATTCTACCCGCGAACGTAAAGTAACCATGGAAGCCTTTGGCGCTCAGGTAACGTTGTTAGAAAGTATTGAAGATTGTCGCGATTATGCCGAAGAAAAAGGCAGTAGTAAAGGCTATTTTTTACTTAATCAGTTTGCCAATCCAGATAATTACCTGGCACATTATAAAACTACGGGACCGGAAATCTGGAAGGATACAGACGGGCAGATTACCCATTTTGTAAGCTCCATGGGTACAACAGGTACCATTATGGGCTGTTCGCGATTTTTTAAAGAGAAAAATAATGATATTCAGATTGTTGGCTGCCAACCAACTGAGGGTTCATCGATCCCTGGAATAAGACGGTGGCCCGTAGAATATTTACCTAAAATATTCGAGCCAGAACGCGTAGACCGCGTAATGGATATTGCTCAGGAAGAAGCCACAACCATGTCTAGAAGAATGGCCAAAGAAGAAGGGTTATTTGCAGGCATGAGTTCGGGCGGGGCATGTGCCGCTGCTTTAAAGCTTGCAGGCGAACTGGATAAAGGAACCATTGTATTTATAGCCTGCGATCGCGGAGACCGTTACTTGAGCAGCGACCTTTTTGGTTAATTCTAAAGTTAGGTTTGTTTTGCTTTCTTTGATATAAGTGTGCTTACTTTATTAAGTATAGTCTCCATTTCAAATGGTTTTTCGATAAAATCATCCCAATGGCACTGGTTATTATTTTTATTGTGGATTCCATTTCGTGATGACATCAATAGAATAGGGATAGCGGCATGTACAGATAATTTTAATTCTTTACATATCGCTCGTCCATCTGTTACACTCAATATGATATCGATTAAAATAACATCTGGTTTGAAAGCTACTATTTTACTGTGTAAGTCGATGGTATGGTAAAGATCCATCACTTCATAGCCTTCAAATTCGAAGATCATCTTTATTGCATCAAGTGTTGCGGGATGATCTTCTAGAACTAATATTTTTGGTTTACTAAAAGAGGGCATTTTTTAATTTTAAGGATAGGTAAGGTTGTTTGTTCCTCGTTTTTTAATTAGGAGTTCAAATATTTTCGAATCCATTCTGGTGAGACTATCCAGAGAGTTACACAAGCTTTGATTTACAAGACTCAGGTTGGTAAACATGGTTCTTAAATTTTCATTTTCATCTCTCAGTTCTAAAAGCTCATTGGCTATAGTACCATAATCCCTTACCCAGGAATCGAAACAATTTTTATCAATCTTCAACGCTTTACAGATTTCTTCAGGATCTCTGCCATTATAAAATTCTTGTATGCTACCGATAATTTCTGTGGGGGTATTGTTCAATTTCATTTTTATGTAAAATGCCGTTGTGCAGAAGGCTAAACCGTCCCAAATTTAGACCTCCTGCGGCACAGCATCAATTAAGTTTTTCTATTAATAGAATTATAGGGACAAAGAACTAAATCGTTTAAGGTTATTCAAAATTTTTACCTACGCACTAATACGCAGTGTTTTTAATTGCTTGTTTTTCAGTTAGAAAAATAAAAAGCAGTAAGGCTGGATATTCGGTATATATAGTTTTTAGTGAATAGACGTTTTAAATAAGCCATGCCGTCAGGCGTGCAACAAATCATCCCGGATAAGACCGTTTCTGGCGACATGGCTAAAAATACAAGTACAACCATTGACTAAGTAACAAGTCTGAATGGTTAATAAACGGTATCGCACCGCTTGCACTTCGATAAGCTATATGCAAAGAGGGTGCGGTAGCTAGGATTAGCTAATACGCATTTCTACGCATCGTTATGCAAGTTGTTGTAATCAAGTAGGTTATATGGCTGTTGATTATTGGTTGTTTAAATAAATTATAAAATATGGGTTATCTTTTTTGTATGCTATTTAGGACGATTTAGTGAGGTCCAACATCCAATGATACATATTTGTTTCGCCATCGATCCCCAGTTTTTTACGAATTCTATATTTACGGCTTTCCACGGAGCGTACGCTAAGTTTACAGGTGCGGGCAATTTCTTTAGTGTCGAAATTTAGCCTGATGTAAGCACAAAGGGCTAATTCTGCGGGGAGCAGCTGTGGCGAAATGTGTAGAAGGGCATCTATAAATACAGATTCAGTTTCCCTGAATATTTTCATGAATGAGGGATCTCTCGAATGGGCAAGTTCGATAAGCGCTTTTAAGGATAAATGTTCAACGGGTACAATTGCTTTTTGGTAAAGTTCTTTTCGGTAACCTTCCATCTGTTCTTGCAGGGCGGTTCGCTGTATGCGAAAATGGGCATTATGACGGGCCAATAGTCTTAATCTTTGACTAAAAAGACCAAGACTAATCAACATTCCTTCAATTATACCTGCAAATGTGAGCAAATGAAAGCTATACGATTGAAAGGGAATTAACTCCATCAGGCAGAAAACGAGATAAATTGAAACGAGAGCTACTGGAATCCAACCCATTACATAACACCAGATTAAAGGGTTTTTTCTGGCATATCCTCGGATAACAATCACTTTAATGCTGCTATACAGAAATAATATAGATGTTAATAAGAACAACACTTGTGTAAGCACGTTGTTAAAGGTTCTCATATCCCATAAAGAAAAGAATATGATTAAACACCAACCTGCAATTATCCAATTAAAAACTTTATGAAGCTGGGGTAACTGCCGTTTAATTTTTAAAAAGTGATTGTTGAAAAGAATCGTACTGATGTAGCCTAAAGCAATAAAAACGTAAGCATGTAAAAAAATAAATTTTGCTGCCTGGTGGCCAAGTAGAAGTCCATAACCCTGTAGATAAAAGGCCATAGAAATGAAATAGAGTAAAATAACCCTTGCAATGTATAATGAGAAAAGTTTGCTGCGGGTAATGATGAACATAAAAATATGAAAAATCAGGATCATCAAGGCAATACCTAAATAAATAAACTGCATGCTGTATTCACGAATTAATGCCCGGTTTAAAACGGGTTCAGTAACCAGTTTAACCGGAAGAAGCAGTGTATTCATGGCATGTGCCCGCAGGTATATTTCTCCTACGGGACCTTTTACCTGTTGCAAAGGGAATACATAACCAGTACCTAAAATCGACTCCTTGTGCTGTAAATCAAACATACCGGAACGGATTTGTTTTACCGTACCTAATGTATCCCGATAAAATAGACTGATGGAATCAATACTTGCATGATCAATAAAAAGATAGGCTTGTGTTTTTGCTGTTTGATAAAAGCGGAGTTTCATCCACCATACCTTACCACGCGTTCCCCCATTAAAAATTGGAGATTGTCCTTTAAAAAAACGTTGTGGTTTTAATTGTTCTACCTTATAAAAAGGTGTTGTTCCCAAACTGTCCTGCCAAAAGTATCCTGCTTTACCAACGTTAATAAAAGATTGTTTCTCTACCAGTATAACTGGTTGAGCCATGCAAAGGTTGCTCCCTATAAAGAAAGCGATAACAATAAAAATGGTTCTCATTAATTTAAACCAATGTAAAAAAGTTGGGATGACCTGTTACAGGGGCAGAAAGTATAGCTTTATAATAGAAAATCCAAATTTTATCTGAAAAAAGAACATGAGGTTGAATAGTTTGCGATTCGCGTCAAATTTGTATTTTAGAACCAACTCTGAAATTTTATGCACCAACTCATCATACAATACGCTTTTTTGCTGGCTGTAATTCTTTTTGTGGTCATGCTGGCACAAAAGATCCGCGTAGCTTACCCCATTTTATTGGTTATTGCAGGTTTGGCCTTAAGTTTCTTGCCTATTTTGCGTGATATTGAAATTGAACCAGAACTTATTTTTGTAATTTTTTTACCACCCTTGCTTTACGAAGCTGCCTGGAACACTTCCTGGAAAGACTTTTGGAAATGGCGTAGGGTAATCAGCAGTTTTGCTTTCCCGATTGTAATTTTTACTTCAACTGTTGTTGCTTTTGTTTCTAGAAGTTTAATTCCCGGTTTTACTTTGGCACTGGGTTTTTTATTGGGCGGAATCATTTCTCCACCAGATGCGGTATCAGCTTCGGCCATACTTAAAAATGTAAAGGTACCCAAGCGGCTCACCACAATTTTGGAAGGCGAGAGTTTATTAAACGATGCTTCCAGTTTAGTTGTGTTCAGGTTTGCTTTGGCTGCGGTAATGACGGGGAGTTTTGTTTTTAGTAAGGCTGCGGGCAATTTCGTTTTGGTTATTGTAATGGGTATTTTGATCGGCATTGCTGTAGCTTTAGTTTTTTATGCTTTACACCGCTGGTTGCCCACTACAACGAATATTGATATTATTCTTACTTTTTTAACGCCATATGTAATGTATATGACGGCAGAAGAGTTTCACTTTTCTGGAGTATTGGCCGTAGTAAGCGGTGGTTTGTTTCTTTCTGCGCGGAGAGACCAGATACTTACCCATAGAAGCCGTTTGCAGGGCATAAATGTTTGGGAAGCTGTAGCCTTTGTACTTAACGGTTTTGTTTTCTTGTTGATTGGTTTAGAGTTTCCGGTTATTATTAATGGTTTAGGAGCGGATGGCCTGATGCCTGCAATCCGTTATAGTGCTATTATTTGCCTGGTGTTAATTTTAGGCCGGTTAGCCAGTACTTACGGGGCTTTGTATTTTACACGTTTTATTAGCCGTTACATTACAACGGCCGATCCGAACCCAAGCTGGAAAGCGCCGTTGCTTTTTGGCTGGGCGGGTATGCGCGGAGTGGTTTCGCTTGCAGCGGCACTCTCTATTCCGGTTGCCTTAAAATCGGGCGAGGCTTTTCCTCAGCGCAATCTTATCTTGTTTATTACCTTTAGTGTGATATTGGTTACCTTAGTTTTGCAAGGTTTAACCTTACCTGCAGTAATTAAATGGGTAGATATGCCAGACCCCGATTATACTGTTTCTTTTGAACAGCAAAAGCAGATGGTAAGAAAAAAACTTTCTCTCTTATCGCTTAAAATACTGGATGAGAAATACAGCGATGCCTTAACAAATAACGATATGATCAGGTCGATCAAAATTCGGATAGATGCTGAAATGGAACTGTTAAAGGATTGGGAAAAGAAAGAAAATACCTTAAAAACGGAAGGGTTTTATCACGATTACCGCATTGCACTTGAAGACATTATAACCGAGCAGCGGGTTTTACTAAAAGGATTGAATAAAAAGGAACAGATCAACGATGAGTTGATTAGAGAACAACTGGAACTGCTCGATCTGGAGGAAGAAAAACTTCGCCGCCATTTTAGTCAACATGATTAATAGCAAGAGCATTCATTAGTTGCTTTAACTGATGTTTAAAACTTATCCCTGCTACAGCTCAAAGGATTGAAATATTGTGATATATTTGCTAATTAATTTAGTAATATGTCGGTAAAGGTTAATATCACTTCTAAGGGGATACAAAAGGTACTTAAAAACTATAATGAAAAACAATCCATTGCCGAATATATATGGAATGGTTTTGATGCCAATGCGGATACCATAAGGATAGATTATACAGCCAATGCGCTTGGACTTTTAGAAAGTATGACTATTGCGGATAATGGTTATGGAATTAATTTCGATCGTTTGCAACAAAAGTTCGATCCCTTTTTTGAGTCAGAGAAATCCATTCAAATTGTTACGCCTAAACACACCTCGAAAATGCATGGACGTAACGGGGTAGGGAGGCTTACTTTTTTTACCTTTGCACATGATGCTGTTTGGAAAACTTCTTATCAAACGGAACAGGGCTTTCAGCATGGCGAAATACAGATCAGTACAGGTGGATTGAACAGTTACAGTCACGATTTTACATCATCGCCCAGCACCAATGGCCAAACAGGCACAACAGTTGTCTTTGCTAACCTGAGAATCAGTGCGCAAGATGTTGAAGAAATAGTACTTCCATTTTTGATTAACGAATTTTGTTGGTTTATCGAACTGAACAAGAACAAAAACTACTCCATCATCGTAAATGGTGAGGCGCTGGATTTTAGTAGTAATATTAAAACTTTAGAAGAATTTAATCTTTTTTATCCGGATACATCACTTACTTTCAAGGTAAAATATGTGCATTGGAAAGAAAACCTGCATAGAGAATTATCCAAATACTATTTTTTAGCAGGTGCAGAAGAGATTTATAAAGATTATACCACGCTTAATAAAAAGAGCGATGATTATTTCCACAGCATTTATATTGACAGTGATTTCTTCCGCGATTTCGATTTCAAGAGTTTTGAAAATGAAGGTCAGGTTGCCATATTTGGTGCGGCAAAATCTTCTCCTGAGTATCGGTTCCTGATTAAAGAACTTACCGAATACCTAAAGCTTAAAAGAAAACCTTTTCTAAAAGAATATGCCAGCCGCCTGATTGAAAGTTATGAGCAGGATGGAATATTTGCTGGTTACGACTCCGAAAGGGAAATGGAACAGCACAAAATACCTCTTGTTAATTTAATAAAGGCTTTGTATGAGATAGAACCTAAGTTATTCAGTAGCTTAAATATTGATCAGAAAAAGACATTGGTGCGGTTAATTGATCTTTTGTTACGTTCAGGGCAACATATTCAACTGTTAGAAATGTTTAACGTAATGATTGAGCTGGAAGTTGAAGAGCAAAATGAATTACGCTTGTTGCTTGTTGATCAAAACGTTAGTATATAGGGTGATGGATATGATGATTAAATAAAATATGCCGAAATTGAGGTAATTCTCATCGGCATCATCTAGAAATGCAGAGACATTATTTAGAAATGCGGAGACATTGTTTAGAAATGCGGAGGCATCATTTAGAAATGCGGAAACATCATTTAGAAATGCGGAGGCATTATTTAGAAATGCGGAGGCATCATTTAGAAATGCGGAGGCATCATTTATAAATGCGGAGACATTATTTATAAATGCGGAGGCATCATTTAGAAATGCGGAGACATTATTTATAAATGCGGAGGCATTATTTAGAAATGCGGAGACATCATTTATAAATGCGGATGCATCATTTAGAAATGCGGAGGCATTATTTAGATAACTGAGTAAGGGAAGTTTATTGGATATAAGATCTATATGAATTACAGGAGTGTTAAACGGAGACCAATCCTTTTAGAATATCATCATTTGCGAGGAGGCTTATTTAGCTGACAAAGTAATCTTAATAGCCTAAAATTGTTGGCTTGAAAGATTGCTTTCCCGGGCATTTAGGATTCCTTCTCGCAATGACGATATTTCTATTAGATAATGTAATAAAGAGAACCTATAAACGGAATGCTTAAATTTATCGCAAATCGTAAAATTATTTCCGCTGATTTTGGGTAAGCCCAGTTTGAAAAATTCGTAATGAATTTACAACATAAGATATATCCCCAAGTACAAAATGATTCTTGATCAATGATTTTAAAATAACTATAAGCTCATTTTTTAAATGACAATGCTAAAATGTGCTTATATCCTGGGTGATCCTTTGTTAACGAAGCCCGAATATAATTCTTAATTCCAGTTACAATATCAACCAGGCCAGTTCGTTCGGCATAAAATAATGTGAACCGTTTTTGCCGTGCATCATCAACCGGTGTTTTGGCTAGCGCAACAGCTGTTATATTATTTTCCATAGCGGTAATCAAGGTTTGAAATGAAGGTATACTGATGTCTTCTTCCATTGGTTCGTAAACTCCGCTGGTTGTCAAAACGTTTATATAATGTTTAAAATTCTCTATCTTATTGTCGTACGATGTACGTGTATGAGATGAAACGGCGGCTCCAGCAATTATACTTTTTTTAGATACCCCACGTAATTGATCGGCGAGTGTTTTAGCAGTTTGTAACTTATCCGGGTGATCTATAGCCGCTTTTAAATAATTATAACTACGGGTAATTAAGTTATTTAAAGGCTTAAAGATAATTTCTTGTTCATCTACAGCTTTTCTGTAAATAGGTAGCACCTGGTTAAGCTGCTGCATTGCATCATTGATACCCTTAGATAAATTTTCGAGCGCTTTTATTTCAAATACATCTTTTGGTGGTTTATAATCAGTTCCCAAAGTTTTTAATCGGATAATTAAATCCTGTGCATTGGCTGCATTTTTTGCATAGCCGGTTTCTGAGCTTGCCATAAGCTTTTCTAGTTAGGTTAAACATTAATTAATTTGGGATGATTTAACTTTCGATTTGAAAGTGCACATGTAATAATACATATTATGTATGATAGTTATATAATTTTTGTAAAAAAAATATATAACTAATTGTAAGCATCTGGTGTTTTTGTAAAAGTTGATTACCATCAACAAAATAAGAAGGCAGGAAAGTGAGCGGTTTTAGCTTGTAACACCAATAATTTTTGTCTGTTTATTAATCAATTTTCATAAACCTTTGCGATTCCGATATTATATAATCATTTTTATGGCTATGCTTTTTTTGCTATTCCATTTATAAAGAGGTTTTATGCTAAAAATTTTATCAGATTGTTGATATGACGGAACAAAGCGCATATTTTACGCCTGATTATCCGGTTAATATTTATGGATTAAGTGAACAATCGGTTACCGTTGAATTTGGAACAGTTATAAGTGAAAAATTACTGCACGCGATTACAGGTTTCAACCAGTTTTTATTAAAAAATCCATTTCCTGGCCTTATCACTACGGTGCCTGCTTATTGTACACTTACCGTTTTTTTTGATCCCCTTCAGGTGCTGGCGGGTGAGCTTCCCGGTGAAACTGTTTTTGATAAAGTATCTTACTATCTGAATAAGATTAATCAGTTAAAGAAGGACGGATTAATAGAAAAAAACAATGAAATCGTTATTCCAGTGTATTATGGGGGTGATTTTGGTATTGATATTTCAACTGTAGCAAAAACAAATCAACTAAGCGAAAGCGAAGTAATCGAAAAGCATACCTCAACTCAATATACTGTATACATGATTGGTTTTGTTCCTGGTTTCGCTTATATGGGCGGGATGGATGCAAGCTTGCAAACACCACGAAAGCAGGTTCCTGATGCGAAAATACCAGCAGGATCTGTAGGTATAGCGGGTATGCAAACTGGTATTTACCCCATAGAAACACCCGGTGGATGGCAGATTATAGGACGAACACCTTTAAAGATGTTTGATGTAAACCGTAACCAGCCTTCTTTATTAAAAGGGGGCGATCTGGTTAGCTTTAGATCCATTGATATTGACGAATTTAATGCTTTGGCCGAACAATGAGTATGAGGATCAGTATTGTAAAAGCAGGCTTATTAACTTCGGTACAGGATATGGGCCGATATCGTTATCTTTCTCAGGCGGTACCTGTTTCGGGTGCGATGGATCAGTTGGCGCATCGGTTAGCCAATAAAGCCGTGGGTAATGAGGATGATAGGGCAACCATAGAGTTTACCTATGCTGATGCTTCTTTTAAAGCCGAAACAGATTTACTGCTTGCTTATTCTGGTGATGGTGCCTTTTTAGTTTACAATGATCAGGTAATGCCTGCAGAAAAACCACTGTTTTTTCGGTCGGGCTCGGTAATTAAATTAATCAATAACCCTGTAGGGGTAAGGATTTGCCTTGCTGTGGCTGGAGGTTGGGAAGTACCTGAAGTGATGGAAAGTAAAAGTACTTTTCTGGCAGGTGCTTTTGGTGGTTACGAAGGGAGAATGCTTCAAAAAGGTGATGTGTTGAGCAATAATGTTGGTTTAGGAAAACTTTCGCAGGAAATACTGAACCAGTTAATTAATAGAGGATTAAGTTATCCAAATTGGCGTATTTCGCGCGAAAGTTTAATCCCCGAAAACAGACATAGCATTAGGGTAGTATTGGCAAATGAGATCAATTGGTTTGATGCCACATCGATAATCGCTTTTTTAACCAATACCTACAGTATTGATAGGAGGAGCAACCGGATGGGTTATCATCTAAACGGGAAAGCCCTGGTTAGGAAGGTTAAAAAAGAATTAATTAGTACAGCAGTAACGCCCGGAATTATTCAGGTAACGGGAAGTGGCGATTTGGTGATCTTGATGGCCGATTGCCAAACCACGGGTGGTTATCCGCGGATAGCCCATGTGGCTGCTGTTGATCTGCCTTTATGCGCGCAATTAAAGCCTGGCGATGAGATCCGTTTTTCCGAAATCTCCAGGGATGAGGCAGCAGAACTTTACCTTGAACGTGAACATGATTTATCGTTGATTACCACAGCGATAAGCCTTAAATATTTAAACATATGAAAACGATCGATCTGAATTGCGACATGGGAGAAGCATTTGGAAACTATGGTATGCCCAATGATGAAAAGCTGATGGATTATATTTCATCTGCAAATATTGCCTGTGGTTTCCATGCAGGCGATCCTGCTGTAATGCAGCAAACTGTGGTTTTGGCGGTAAAAAAAGGAGTGGCCATTGGTGCGCATCCCGGCTTGGCCGATTTGCAGGGTTTTGGTAGAAGAGAAATTAACATTACCGCAAGCGAGGCTTATCAACTCACTATATATCAGATTGGCGCTTTAAGTGGCTTCGTTAAAGCAGCTGGCGGTAAATTGCATCACGTTAAAGCACATGGCGCACTCTACAATATGGCTGCGAAAGATGTTAATTTGGCCAAAGCAGTTGTTCAGGCAGTTTACGATTTTGATCCTGGTTTGATCTTATATGCACTTGCCGGAAGTAAAATGATCAGCGAAGCAGCTGATAAAGGTATTGTAACTGCATCCGAAGTTTTTGCCGACCGTACGTATCAGGATGATGGTACGCTAACGCCGCGTTCGGTAGCCAATGCGATAATTAAGAGTGAGGATGAAGCTATTAAACAGGTGTTTGATTTTGCCTTGAAACAAGAAGTGAACAGCATAAATGGAAATCGGATTAGCGTTAATGCAGAAACCCTTTGTTTACACGGTGATGGTGAACACGCTGTTGCTTTTGCCAGATTAATATCGGAGCTTTTAACAAAAGAAGGGGTTTCTATTAAAGCACCAAGGGTATGAAGCCAAAATACAATTGGAGTGTACTTTTAGGTGCGGCATTTTTAATGGCCTCATCGGCCATCGGTCCCGGTTTTTTAACGCAAACAGCGGTGTTTACGCAGCAGCTGGGTGCAAGTTTTGCTTTTGTAATCTTGTTATCCATTATATTGGATGCCATTGCACAGTTGAATATCTGGCGGATTATTGCCGTTGCCGATAAACCTGCACAGGATATTGCCAATAAAGTATTTCCAGGTTTGGGCTACTTCATTTCTTTTCTGGTTTTCTTGGGTGGCCTGGCTTTTAATATCGGCAACATCGCAGGGGCTGGTTTAGGTTTAAATGTATTGTTTGGGATTAGCGTTGGTCAGGGTGCGGTAATCAGCGCCATTATGGCCATTGGGATCTTTATTTACAAAGAGGCAGGAAAGGCGATGGATGTTTTTGCTAAAACCATGGGACTGATTAAAATCGTATTGGCACTAATTATTGCTTATACCAGTTCTCCACCATTGGCAGAAGCTGCATTAAGAGCGGTAAACCCGACACAATTCAGTTTTACAGCAGTTTTAACTATTGTTGGTGGTACAGTAGGCGGTTACATTACCTTTTCGGGGGCACACCGTTTATTGGATGCACGGCAAACGGGTATACAAAACCTTGGTGCGGTAAATAAAGGTGCATTAAGTGCAATAGGGCTGGCCTCAATTATGCGTTTGTTGTTATTTATTGCTGCTTTAGGCGTGGTAAGTAAAGGCTTTACTTTAGATCCTTCCAATCCGGCTGCTTCGGTTTTTAAACTGGCCAGTGGTGAAATTGGTTATAAGATTTTTGGTGTAGTAATCTGGGCAGCTGGTATTTCTTCGGTGGTGGGTTCGGCCTATACATCAATTTCTTTTATTAAAAGCTTTCATCCGGTGATCTTAAAATACAACAGAGAAATTATCATTGCTTTTATATCCGTTTCTTGTTTTATTTTTATCCTGATCGGTAAACCTGTTAAAATATTACTTACGGTAGGTGCTATCAATGGTTTTATTTTGCCCATTGCTTTAGGGATTATGCTTATTGCTGCTTATAGAACTAAAATTATTGCGAATTATAAACAACCGCTCTGGTTAACGCTAAGTGGTTTGGCAGTGGTGCTCACCATGGTTTGGATGAGTTATGGTACCATTTTACAAATGATAAACGGAGAATAATTTTTATATGATGAATACGATTACAAAATATACTTGTCTTTTCTTGTTGTTGAGTTTTACCTGTTTTGCACAGCAGGCTAATCAGGCAATTGCTGTAGAACCTGGTGTTTCACTTGCACTGGCCAGCTCCAGAAGTGCAACAATAAGTGCTATCCAATATCAGTTAAACTTTAATATCCCTGCTGAACAAAATGCTTCAATTAATGCTACGGAAAGCATTGGTTTTAAGTTGGATAAATTGTCTTCTCTTCAAATAGATTTTAAGCAAAATGAAGATCATTTAAAAAAGATTTCTGTGAATGGAAAAAGCATACCGGTTGATTTTAAAGATGAACATATCCTGGTAGATCAGCAGTATTTGAAGCTTGGTGGCAACCAGATCGGAATTGAATTTATTGCAGGTAATGAATCGTTAAACCGGAATAAAGATTTTTTATATGCACTCTTTGTTCCGGATCATGCCCGAACAGTGTTTCCCTGTTTCGATCAGCCTGATCTGAAAGCTAATTTTTTACTTTCGCTAACGGTTCCAAGTGATTGGAAAGTAATGGCTAACGCAGTTAAAAAGGATTCGCTGGTGCAGGGCAGTTCGGTTACTTATCACTTTAATAATTCGGATAAATTGCCAACCTATCTGTTCTCTTTTACGGCAGGTAAATATAGCTTCATTAACAAAAATATGGACAACCGCGATATGGAATTTCTGTACCGCGAAACCGATTCGGCCAAGATCAAATTCAGTGTAGATTCAATTTTTGTGGCGCACCGCGATGCGATAGACTTTTTAGAAGATTGGACAGCCATCAAATATCCTTTTCAGAAAGTGGGTTTCGTCGGGATTCCCGATTTCCAGTTTGGTGGCATGGAGCATCCTGGAGCGGTACAGTATAAGGCATCGGCATTGTTTCTGGATCAGGGAGCAACCAAAGATCAGTTTATTTCGCGTTCAAATCTGATTTCGCACGAAACGGCACACATGTGGTTTGGCGATCTGGTTACCATGAAATGGTTTAATGATGTTTGGATGAAAGAGGTATTTGCCAATTTTATGGCTGATAAAGTAACCGAAAAACTGATGGGTAAAAGTACTTTCGACCTGAAGTTTTTGCAGGATCATTATCCGGCAGCATACGGGGTAGATCGTACATTAGGTGCTAATCCTATCCGCCAGCAATTGGATAACTTACAAGAAGCCGGTTCAATGTATGGGAACATCATTTACCACAAAGCACCGATTATGATGTGTCAATTAGAGTTATTGATGGGAAAAGAAGCCTTTCAGCAGGGAATAAGAGAATATCTTAAAAAATACAGTTACGGCAACGCCACATGGAGCGATCTGATTTCCATTTTAAGTAAATACAGCAAAAGCGATCTGTACAGTTGGAATAAAGTTTGGGTAAACGAACCTGGCAGACCTGTTTTTAGTTATAACATTAAATACAATGGCGATAAAATAAGCGATTTTAGCATCAGTCAGAAAAGTGAAGCAGGTGCGCAACGGATATGGCCACAATCTTTCACCATTAAACTCATCTATGCTGGCAGTAGCAAAGTTTTAACCGTAAACGCCATGAATGCGAAAACGGTTTTAATCGAGGCAAAAGGACTTCCAAAACCTCAATATGTTTTATTTAATGCCAATGGTGCAGGTTATGGTCTTTTTCCTGTAGATCAGCCTTTAATGGCCAATCTTTATGGTCTGATTGATCCTTTAGAGCGGGCATCAGCTTATATCAATGCTTACGAGAATATGCTTTCGGGCAGGGGCAGTAAACCTGATGAACTTTTAAATGTTTTGCTTAAAGGACTAAGTGTAGAGAAAAACGAAATGAACCTGAGGCTGCTTTCTGGCTACATGACCAACATTTACTGGACATTCCTGACTTCAGAAAAAAGAACAGCGATGCATGTTGCGATGGAGAAAATGATATGGGAAGCTTTGGACCAGCAACAACAGCCAAACAACAAGAAGATTTTATTTAACGCTTACCAGAATGTGTATTTGAGTGCTGAAGCCGGTAAAAGAATGTACAATATCTGGTTAAAACAATCGGCTCCGGAAGGAGTTAAACTGTTGGAGGATGATTACAGTGCCCTGGCTTTAACTTTAGCCCTTAAAACCGATACTGCCAATAATATCTTGAAAGAACAATTGGCAAGAACAAAAAATGAAGACCGTAAAAACCGTTTGATTTATTTAATGCCGGCATTGTCGTTAGATGTAAAAGAAAGAGACAGTTTCTTTAATGGTTTAAAAGACCGTAAAAACCGCCAGAAAGAAGCCTGGGTAACAACGGCTTTATCTTATCTTCATCATCCAATCAGGCAGGCTACTTCAATAAATTACCTTGGTGAGAGTTTAAATTTGTTAGCAGAAATACAGAAAACAGGAGATATATTTTTCCCTCAATCGTGGCTGGCTGCTATATTCTCTAGTTATAATAGCAAGCAAGCGGATGCTGTGGTGCAGGATTTTCTGAAATCTCACTCCAATTATAACCCAAAACTTAAAGATAAGATTTTGCAAACAACGGATAATCTGCGGAGAGCGCAGTTTATTAAGTGATTGTAACAGTTAGGGGATTGACCGTCTTTCTGGCGCATGCGGGAACCTTAATGTAAGATACAAACCTTTCCACTGCATTACGATTCCCAATCGAGTTGGGAATGACGCAATGGTTGATTAATGTATTATAAATTACCGCTAATTAAAAGATTCGGTTTCGCTGTTCAGGGTATCCAATAAGCCATTCAATAAAATTTCTCTTTTGTCTTCAATCGAAGTATCATCTTGAATATAAACAGTAAGGTTCGTGTTTTCTGTCGTTTGAGTGTGCATTGGATTAGGGATTTATGTTTGTCAATTAAATGTCTATATTTATCTAACGTCGCTTTTTGAATATAGTTTGTAACTTTTTTATTCGAACTTAGGATTGAGCATAGAATAAATAATATAGGCCAAACATTGATCTACTTATTTAGGTTATACCTGTCAGAACAAAACAAATCCTTTTAACCTAGTAATCCATGAAACATTACGATGCAATAATTATAGGAGCAGGGCAGGCAGGTACGCCATTGGCTAAGAAACTCGCTGAAGCAGGAAAAAAAACAGCAATTATCGAAAAAAGATTTATCGGTGGTACTTGCATTAATGATGGCTGTACACCTACAAAAGCAATGGTTGCATCGGCTAGAGCAGTATATCAAGCAAAAAAAGCAAGCGAATTGGGTGTAGAAATTGGCTCGATAAAAATCGATTTCAAAAAAATAATACAGCGGAAAGATGATATCGTAATGCAGTTCAGGTCTTCATCTGAAAAAGGCATAAAAAATACTAAAGGACTGGAGCTTATCTTAGGAACGGCCAGGTTTAGCGGGAAGAAAGAACTTACCATATCACTTAACGGTGGTGGAGAAGAAAAGGTTAGTGCAGACTGGATTTTTATCAATACAGGCGCGAAAACCAGCATTCCAGATATTGAGGGTTTAAATGAGATCGATTACCTTACGTCGACAACAATTTTAGATCTCGAAACCGTTCCTGAACACCTGGTGGTTATTGGCGGGAATTACATTGGATTGGAGTTTGGACAAATGTTTAATCGATTTGGCAGTAAAATAACCATTCTGGAAAAATCATCCGGTATAATAGCCAAAGAAGATCAGGATATTTCATCGGCACTGACCGAAATCCTGACTGATGAAAAGATCGAAATCATTACCAATATCGAAATCGATAAGATAGAAAAGGATAAAAAACAGATTCATATCGAACTTCATTCGGGTAAAAGCAAGAAAAAGATAACCGCTAGTCATATTTTGGTGGCAGCAGGCCGTACGCCTCAAACAGCCGATTTAGGCCTCGAAAACTGTGGGGTAAAAATTGATGATCATGGACATATCCTGGTTAATGAAAAGTTAGAAACCAATATAGAAGGTATTTATGCATTGGGTGATGTAAAAGGCGGTCCGGCGTTTACCCATATTGCCTATAACGATTATACAATTGTTTACCGCAACCTTATTGAGGGCACCAATTATTCCATTCATGATCGGCCGGTGCCGTATTGCATGTTTACAGATCCACAGCTTGGGAGGATTGGAATCTCTGAAAAAGAGGCGAAAGAAAAGAAATTGAATTATAAAGTTGCCGTTCTTCCGATGACGAATGTTGCAAGAGGCATAGAAACTGGTGAAACATTAGGCCTAATGAAAGCTGTGGTAGATATGGGCACTAAAAAAATATTAGGTGCTGCTATTCTGGCCTCAGAAGGTGGAGAGGTGATGTCTGTTTTGCAGATGGCGATGGAAGGCGGTATCACTTACGATAGGATAAGATATTGTGTTTTTGCGCATCCTACCTATTCTGAATCGTTGAATAACCTATTTATGAAACTCGATAATTAAATATGATCGAATTAAAGGCGATAAGCAAGAAATTTGGCGATACCAAAGCGGTAAGTAAAATCTCGTTTAAAGTAGCAGAAAAAGAAACATTGGTGCTCTTGGGTACCAGTGGTTGTGGCAAAACCACTACTTTAAAAATGATTAACCGGTTGATTGAGCCGGATGAGGGGCAGATTATTATTGATGGGAAGAATATCACCAATCAAGATCCAGATACCTTAAGAAAGGGGATTGGTTATGTGATGCAGAATATAGGGCTTTTTCCGCATTACACTATTGCAGAAAATATTGCTGTTGTACCGAAACTTTTAAAATGGGATAAGAAAAAGATTGAAGATCGGACGCAAGAACTAATTGTTAAACTTCATCTTCAAGAAAATTCACTAAGTATGTTTCCGCACGAACTGAGTGGTGGACAACAACAACGTGTTGGGCTTGCACGCGCCTTGGTTACAGATCCGGCTGTATTGTTAATGGATGAACCCTTTGGCGCATTAGATAATGTAACACGTGGCAGCATCCAGAAAGAATTTAAAGCACTGGAAGAGTTGAAAAGAAAAACCATTGTAATGGTTACACACGATGTTCAGGAAGCTTTCGAACTGGCTGACCGGATCTGTTTAATGGATAAAGGAAAAATTATACAAATTGGAACGCCTAAAGAATTACTTTATCAACCGATAAATGATTTTGCTGAGAAATTTCTGGCAAGCCAAAAACTCGCTTTAGAATTTAAAGTAGTTAATATACAGGATATTTGGTCTTATTTACCTAAAGGAAAACCACAAGATGGAGCGCACATTTCTGCTCATTTAAATGTATGGGAAGCAATGGAGTTATTAAGGACTAAGGATCGGTCTGAATTGCTGGTTTCGGGTGATAATGAAGAAAGTAAGATTATAAATTTTGAACAATTGACTAAAGGATTTAATCAGTTTCAAGCTACGCAGCCACATGAATGAGCAACAGCAAACCTTATGGCAGTTTATGCAAGGGCAATCTGATAAATTGCTAAACCAAACCCTGCAACATGTAGGGTTAACCTTTATTTCCCTATTATTAGCCATTGCAATTGGATTGCCATTGGGTATTTTGATTGCACGGAAAAGAAAACTTTCGGGTACTGTTTTAGGTATTGCAGGTGTGCTTCAAACCGTGCCAAGTATTGCCTTACTGGGTTTTATGATCCCTGTTTTGGGCATCGGTGCCAAACCTGCAATTGTAGCCTTGCTTATTTATGCGCTGTTACCCATCATCCGCAATACCTACACTGGTATTATTGGTATCGACCAGCATGTTAAAGAGGCTGCAAGGGCAATGGGAATGAGCAAAAGCCAGATTTTGTTTAAAGTGGAGTTGCCCCTGGCTATGCCCGTTATTCTGGCTGGTATCCGTACGGCGACAGTTATAAATGTGGGCGTAGCCACTTTGGCCTCTTTTATTGCTGCTGGTGGATTGGGCGAATTCATTTTTGGGGGTATTTCACTTAATAATATCAATATGATCCTGGCAGGTGCAATCCCAGCGGCATTGCTTGCTATAATTCTTGATGCCTTGCTTTCGCTAGTTCAAAAAATGGATTTTAAAAAGTTGAGGAAAGCACTATATGTTTTCCCTATTATAATGTTGGTATTAGGTGGTTTTTATGCACTTCCATCGGCTTATGGTTCTACTTTAACTGCTGGATTTACTCCAGAATTTATGGGCAGACAGGATGGTGATCTCGGACTAAGGTCTGTATATGGTTTAAAGATTCACACCATCGTAATCAGTGATGCAGTGATGTATAAAGCAGCTTTCTCGAACGAGTTGGATGTAATTAGTGGTTATTCTACCGATGGCCGTTTAAAAGCTTTTGATCTGAAAATCTTAAAAGACGATAAAAACATTTTCCCGCCATATTATGCCGCACCAATTATTCGAAATGAGGCATTAAAGCAATTTCCGAAGCTAGAAGAAACATTGAATTTGCTTGCCGGTAAAATAACAGATTCAATCATGACTGATTTAAACTATAAAACTGATTACCTGCATCAGGCTCCTGAGCGGGTGGCCAGAGACTTCTTAATTAGTAATGGCCTTTATAAAGCCCCAAAAAACGGACATAACGGTGTGGTAAGGATAGGATCGAAGATTTTTGGTGAACAATATATTCTGACTGAAATGTACAGCATGTTGATTGAAGGAAATACCGATTATGAGGTATCGACAAAAACTGGACTGGGTGGAACAAAGATATGTTTTGATGCGCTAACCAACAATCAAATCGATTTTTACCCCGAGTATACGGGAACAGGTTTGTTGGTTTTATTGCAGCCTGACCCGAAAGTAGCAAAGGAAATGGCACATGATAAAGAAAAAACCTACAATTATGTGTCTGCAGAATTTGAAAAGAAATTCCAGATCAAATGGCTTAAACCAATTGGTTTTAATAATTCGTATGCTTTAATGATGCGGCAAAAACAATCAAAAGATCTGAGTGTTAGTACCATCACAGACCTTAAAAACTATCTAGATAAAAATTAATGACACTGGTAGAAAAATACTTGGAGATTAGAAAATACTCCGAACAAATTTGCGAACCCTTACAAACAGAAGATTATGTGGTGCAGCCAGTAGCTGATGTGAGTCCTCCAAAATGGCATTTGGGGCATACTACCTGGTTCTTCGAAACCTTTATATTAATTCCGTTTTCGGCTAATTATCACGTGTATAACGATGATTATAATTTTGTTTTTAACAGTTATTATGAAACCGTTGGCAATAGGGTAATCCGTACCGACAGGGGGAATTTAAGTCGCCCCAGTGTGAATGAAATTTACCAATACAGGGCTTATGTAGATGAGGCAATGGTTAAGTTTTTAGCTACAGCATTACCGGATGAAGTAAGGGAACTGTTAATTTTAGGCTTTAACCACGAACAACAGCACCAGGAACTATTGCTTACGGATATTAAATACATTTTAGGCAACAATCCACTTTTTCCAGTATATGCTAAAGACAGAAAAGAAATTATAATTCATAGCAAAGATGTAGGTTTTATAGACGTTGGATACGGTATGTATGAAATCGGTTATAATGGAAAGGATTTCAGTTTCGACAACGAACTGAACGGGCACAAAGTTTACTTGCACGATTTTTCGATTAGTAAAACCTTGGTTAATAATGCCGAATTTATCGAATTTATTAGTGCTGGAGGTTATGAGAACTTCAATTTTTGGCATGCTGAAGGCTGGGATTGGGTAAAAAACAATCATATAACCTCACCAATGTACTGGCATTTAATTAATGGACAATGGTTAAACTATACTTTAGCAGGCCTTTTACCGGTTGATTTAGATGCGCCGGTGAGCCACATTAGTTATTACGAAGCTTACGCTTATGCAAGCTGGAAAGGCATGCGTTTGCCTACAGAGTTTGAATGGGAAATAGCTGCACAAAACTTTGGTTGGGGCGAACGATGGGAGTGGACCGAAAGTGCATACCTCCCTTATCCTGGTTTTAGTAAAGCACCAGGCGCAATAGGCGAATACAACGGAAAGTTTATGGTGAACCAAAAAGTACTCCGTGGTGCATCTATAGCCACACCTGAAAATCACTCCCGCATTACTTATAGAAATTTCTTCCACCCACATTTAAGGTGGCAATATACAGGCATCCGATTAGTAAAATAGTATAGATATGAGCACCACCACTATCGAAACAACAACAGATCACAAAACACAGTTCCTTCAAGAAACCCTGATAGGGTTGCAATGTGAACCGAAATTTATGCTTTCCAAGTATTTTTATGATGCTACCGGAGACCATATTTTTCAGCAGATTATGGAAATGGAAGAATATTATTTAACCAATTCCGAAATGGAAATCCTTCAGTATCAGGCCAACCAGCTTTCTCAGGCAATTGCTGCCGATGGAACCGCATTTGATCTGATTGAACTGGGTGCAGGCGATGCGACCAAATCTATACATCTATTAAAATCACTGATTAATAATGGCTTGGAATTTAGTTATTTACCGATTGACATTTCTGAGCATGTAATTGCTGATCTTGAAGAAACTCTCCCTAAAAAACTTCCAGAGTTAGATATGAAGGGTTTAAACGGAGATTATTTTGACATGCTTAAAAGGGCTACAGCATTATCAGGCAGAAGAAAGGTGGTGCTGTTTATGGGTGCAAATATCGGGAACATGAATATTGCCGATGCCGAAAAATTCTGTGTGTCGTTAAAAGAGATACTTTCTCCAAATGATTTTTTAATCATTGGCTTCGATTTGAAGAAAAACCCACAAAAAATCCTGGCCGCTTATAACGATAAAAATGGCATTACCAAGTCGTTTAACCTTAATTTGCTACAGCGCATTAATAAAGAGTTAGATGGTGATTTCAATATTGATAATTTTGACCATTATGCCAATTATGATCCTGCATCTGGTGCCTGCAAAAGTTACCTCATCAGTTTAAAAAACCAGATTGTAAACATTGGCAATCATGCTATTCATTTTACCGAAAATGAATATATTTTTATGGAAATATCACAAAAATATTCACTTGCTGATATTGATGAACTGGCAGAAAAAACAGGTTTTAAACCACTTCAGCGCTTTTTCGATCAAAAACAGTATTTTGTAGATGCCATTTGGAAGGTAGATTAATTTTTACCATCCAAAACCTGTAACAGCTGATTCAAATCTTCTTCTGTATTGTAAAAGTGAAACGAAATGCGTGTGCCCGTTCCTCTTGGCGAACAGAGTATTTTCGCTTCGGCAAGTTGGTTTACGGTTTTCTGATCCAAAGGCATACTCATAATTGTCGACTGGTATTTTCGTTCCAATGTCCAATCTGGTATTAGTCCTCTCGAATTTAGTTCAAGTCTGGCTTTCTTGCTTAAAGCTTGTGTGCTTTCTTCAATCCAATCGAAGCCTAACGCTCCAAGTGCATTTAAACTTTCGTTTAAAGAGCCAAAGTTTAGCGTATCTAAATGCCCAGGTTCGAAACACATCGATAAGTGATCTTTACCTTTTAAAAATGGTGCTGTTGGCAATTCTGCCAATTTGTTTTTACTATAAATAGCATCTTTCATTTGATTAGAAAGAAAAGCATAACCATTTCCATATCCTCCCAATAGCCATTTGTAACCACTCCCGATTAAGGTATCTAATCCTGATTTTTCAAAGTTAAAGTTTGTTGTACCCGTAAATTGTGT
>Ga0308165_1001652_pt1 | contig 30323 bp, 26 predicted proteins | sample PhyWR2_FD_201032 | JGI IMG/M metagenome (GOLD analysis project Ga0308165, IMG submission 201032) | Phyllosphere microbial communities from UC Gill Tract Community Farm, Albany, California, United States - DLSLW.R2 | ecosystem: Host-associated > Plants > Phyllosphere > Unclassified | place: USA... | reverse complement strand
CGGTGGCGCCGCGCCAGGCGCGCATCGGGCACGCGCCACAGGCCGGTCTCGTCGGGCACGACGCGGTGGTAGTCGGGATAGGCGGCCAGCGAGGGCCCGCCCTGGCGCACGAAGTCCAGGCACCATTGCCAGTGCGCGTCGCTGATCCCGGCATAGGCCACGGTGCTGCGGATCTCGCTGAGCAGTTCGTCGGGCTGGAAGCCGCCGCCCAACGCGATCGTCACCAGATGCTGGACCAGCACGTCGAGCGGCGCGCGCGGGCTGGGCCTGGCCTCGATCTGGCCCGCGTGCACGGCCGCGCGCGCGGCCGCGGCCTCGACCAGTTCCAGGCTGTGCGTGGGCACCAGCGTGATGCGCGAGGGCCGGCCCGGCGCGTGGCCGGCGCGCCCGGCGCGCTGCACCAGCCGCGCCACGCCCTTGACCGAGCCGATCTGCAGCACCCGGTCCACGGGCAGGAAGTCGACGCCCAGGTCGAGGCTGGAAGTGCAGACCGCGGCCTTGATGCGCCCTTCCTTCAAGCCCAGCTCCACCCATTCGCGCACGCCGCGGTCCAGCGAGCCGTGGTGCAGCGCCAGCACGCCGGCCCAGTCGGGCCGCGCTTCCAGCAGCGCGCGGTACCAGCGCTCGGCCTGCGAGCGCATGTTGGTGAACACCAGGCAGCTGGCGCTTTCCTCTATGGCCTGCACCACCTGGGGCAGCATGCGCAGCCCCATGTGGCCGGCCCAGGCAAAGCGCTCGGCGGCCGCGGGCAGCAGCGTGTCTATCACCAGCGTCTTGTCGGTCTCGCCCTGGACGATGGCCGGCGGCTGGCCTGCGGGCGCGGGCGCCGTGCCCAGCAGCGTCTGCAGCGATTCATCGAGGTTGGCCAGCGTGGCCGACAGCCCCCAGGTCATGAGCGCCGGCTGAAAGCGCCGCAGGCGCGCCAGCGCCAGCTGGGTCTGCACGCCGCGCTTGTTGCCCATCAGCTCATGCCATTCGTCGACCACGGCCACGCGCACATGGCGCAGCAGCTCGTAGGCATCGGCGCGCGACAGCAGCAGCGTGAGACTTTCGGGCGTGGTGACCAGCACCGTCGGCAGGCGCCGGTCCTGGGCCGCGCGCTGTGCCGAGGTGGTGTCGCCGCTGCGCAGCGCCGAAGTCCAGCCCGGGCTCAGCGCCTGCATGGGCTCCTGCAGCGCGCGCAGCGTGTCGGCGGCCAGCGCGCGCATGGGCGTGATCCACAGCACGGTCAGCGGCGGCGGCTTGCCCTTGATTCCCTCGGGTGCGACGCTCTTGCGCAAGGCCCCCAGCGCGCCCAGCCAGACCGCCAGCGTCTTGCCGCTGCCGGTGCTTGAATGCAGCAGGCCGCTGTGGCCCTGCGCCATCTCGGCCCAGACGCGGCGCTGGAAAGCGAAGGTCTTCCAGCCGCGCGCGGCAATCCAGGCCGCCAGCGCGGGGTCGGCGCGCCTGGCCATCAGGCGTCTCCCTGCAGCAGCGCCTGCAAGGTCGCCAGCGTATCGGCTTCCTCCACCGGCTTGTCCTCGCGCCGGCGCAGCATGCGCGGAAAGCGCACGGCAATGCCGCTCTTGTGGCGCTTGCTCGCGGCAATGCCTTCGAAGCCGAGTTCAAACACCATGGTCGGCGTGACGCTGCGCACCGGGCCGAACGTCTCCACCGTGGTCTTGCGGATCACCGCGTCGACGGCGCGCATCTCGGCGTCGGTCAGGCCCGAATAGGCCTTGGCAAACGGCACCAGCTGGCGCGCGGGGTCGTCCTGGGGGCCGTTCCACACCGCAAAGGTGTAGTCGCTGTACAGGCTGGCGCGCCGGCCATGGCCGCGCTGGGCGTAGATCAGCACTGCGTCCACCGACAGCGGATCTATCTTCCATTTCCACCAGACACCGACATCCTTGGTGCGGCCCACGCCGTACTGTGCGTCCAGGCGCTTGAGCATCATGCCTTCGACGCCCAGCGCGCGCGCCTGTTCGCGCTGGCGCGCCAGCGCGGCCCAGTCGGCGCCGCGCAGCAGCGGGCTGAGCTCGAGCTGGGGATGGGGACAGGCCGCGGCCAGTTGCTCCAGCCGCGCGCGGCGTTCATGCTGGGGCAGGGCGCGCAGATCGGCGCCCTCCTCTTCCAGCAGATCGTAGACGCACAGCACCACGGGCAGCTCGCGCAGCAGCTTGGCGCTGAGCGTCTTGCGCCCTATGCGCTGCTGCAGCTCGGAAAACGGCTGGGCGCGGCCGTCGCGCCAGACCAGGATCTCGCCGTCCAGCACCGTGCCGTCGGGCAGGCCCAGGCCCATGGCCTGCAGCTCGGGGTAGCGGTCGCTGACCAGCTCCTCGCCGCGCGTCCAGACCGAGACCTGGCCGTCGCGTTTGACCAGTTGGGCGCGAATGCCGTCCCATTTCCACTCGACCAGCCAGCCGTCCGCGGCGCCGAGCGCAGCGTCGAACTGCGCCAGCGGCAGGTTGAAAGGATGGGCCAGAAAGAAGGGATAGGGCTGGCCGCCGCGCATGCCGCTGCCGCCCGCGCCTTCGTCGGCGGCAATCAGCGCCTCGTAGTCGGCCGCCGTCGGCTGGGCGCCGATGTGCGTATAGCCCATGAGCCGCTGGGCAATCAGCTTGGCGTCGACGCCGCTGACCGCGGCCAGCGCCTGCGTGACCTGCAGCTTGGAGACGCCGACACGGAATGCGCCGGTGATCAGCTTGAAATACACCAGGCGCTGGGCCGCGGCCAGCATGCGCCAGTGTTCCTGCAGCACCCGTGCCAGCGCCTCGGGCGCCTGGCCGCGCAGCGGCAGCAGATGCTGCTCCATCCAGTCGGCCAGCGGCAGCTCCAGCGCCGTCTCGGGCGCGGGCAGCAGCAGCGCAATCGTCTCGGCCAGATCGCCTACGGCTTCGTAGCTCTCATCAAACAGCCATTCGGGCAGGCCGGCGGCAAGCCGCGCCTGCTCGCGCAGCAGCCGCGTGGGCGCGGATTGCCGCCGGCCAGGAAATACACGGCCCAGGCCGCGTCGCGCGCCGGCGCGGCGCGCAGATAGCGCTGCAGCGCCGCCTGCTTGGCCAGGCTGGAGGTGGACGCGTCAAGTTCGCGGTAGAGGTCGGCAAAGGCTTTCATGCGGAGTCGGGGGTCCCGCCATCGGGGGCCCCGCCATCGGGCACGACGGCATCGCTTTGCGCGCGCGGCGCGGCGTCGTCGGCCTCGTCGTGATCGCCGTATTCGGTGGAAAAGCCCTGGGCCTGCAGGCCCTGCTCGCCCAGCCAGCGCACCATCACCGCCACGCTGCCATGGGTCACGAAGATGCGTTCGGCGCCGGTGGCGAGAATGGCCGACTGCAGGCCGGGCCAGTCGGCGTGGTCGGAGACCACAAAGCCGCGGTCCACGCCGCGCCTGCGGCGCGTGCCGCGCAGCAGCATCCAGCCGCTGGCAAACGCATCCGAGGGATTGGGGCCGAAGCGCCGCAGCCAGCTGCTGCGCCCGGCCGAGGGCGGGGCAATCACCAGCGAGCGCGAAAGCAGCGCCTTGTCGAGTGCGGCATCGGTCGCGTAATGCGTGGGCGGCAGCGCCACGCCGGCCGCGCGGTAGATCGCGTTGATGGGCTCGACGGCGCCATGCACGACGATGGGCCCTATCGACGCATCGACACCATGCAGCAGGCGCTGCGCCTTGCCCAGCGCATAGGCATAGAGCACCGAGGCCCGGCCGGCTTCGGCGTTGGCGCGCCACCAGGCGTTGATCTCGGCAAACAGCGCGGCCTGCGTGGGCCAGCGGTAGATCGGCAGGCCAAAGGTCGATTCGGTGATGAAGGTGTCGCAGCGCACCGGCTCGAACGGCGCGCAGGTGCCGTCGTTCTCGAGCTTGTAGTCGCCCGAGGCGACCCACACGCGCCCGCCATGTTCAAGCCGCACCTGGGCCGAGCCCAGCACATGGCCGGCCGGGTGCAGCGACAGCTTGACGCCGTGGTGGTCTATGACTTCGCCATAGGCCAGCGTCTGCAGCGTGATGTCCTCGCCCAGGCGCCGGCGCAGGATGGGCGCGCTGTCGTGCTGGGCCAGGTAATGCGCACTGCCCCAGCGCGCGTGATCGCTGTGCGCATGGGTGATGACGGCGCGCTCCACCGGCCGCCAGGGGTCTATGTAGAAGTCGCCTGGCGGGCAATACAGTCCTTCGGGACGGGCGACGATCAGATCCGCAACAGCACGCATGTTTTGGATGCTATGCGGGCCACGGCGAGGATGCTGTAGGACAGGGTGCAGCATCCCGCCGGCGTCAGCAGGCGTTCAGGGCTGTATGCCTTGCGCGAGTTTGCGGGCGATGTCGTCGAGAACCGGCAGCAGGTCGGCCACCGAATCAATCACATAGTGGGCTCCCGCGGCGCGCAGCTTGGCGGCGGCGGCTTCACGCCGCGCCTGCTGCTCGGCCGCAGAGAGTGCATTCCATTCGTTCAGCGGCAGTCCCATGGCGTTGCCGCTGACCGAGACTCCCACGGTCCAGGTGCCGGCATTCCTGCCTTCGAGAATGCCGACATCGGTGTCGTCGACCTTGACCACCGTCGCCGGCCACCACACGCCCAGCTCGGCAAAGCAGCGGTACATCATCAGCGGCGCGGGCCGTCCCGCGCTCAGGTCGCCCGCGCACACCAGGTTGTCGGGCAGGTAGCCCGCAGCCGCGGCGATCGGCGAGACGATGTCCATGATCGGCCGGTTGTAGCCCGTGGTCGAGCCTATCTTCAGGCCGCGCCGGCGCAGCGCCGCGACGGTATCCAGCGCGCCCGGAATGAAATCTGCGAAGTCGGCCACCACGGCGGCGTTCATAGGCGTGAACACCGCGTAGAGGTGATCGATGTCGGCATCGGTAAAGGGCCGGCCGTGCCTGCGCTGCCACTGCGCGGCCACCTCGGGCAGCAGGCTCAGCGCCTTGATATGGTCCCACTTGGCCACGCCCATCGGGCCGCGCGCCTGCTCTATGCTGATCTCCATGCCGAACTGCGCGAACAGCCGCACGAAGGCGCCCATGGGCGCGCAGGAGCCGAAGTCGAGAATCGTGCCCGCCCAGTCGAAGACCACGGCGGACAGTTCGGTGCGGGTAGGTTGCTTGCTGCTCATTTTGTTTCCGTTCAAAGGGGTGGCTTACCAGCCGCCAAACGTGTCTTCGGCAATGCCGAAGGCGGTGCTGGCGCCGGTGCCGCTGGTGACCAGCACCAGCCGCGTGGCGTCGTCAGGCTTGTCGATCAGGCAGTCGCTGCTGGCCGACGAGGGATAGATGCCTACCCAGCGCTCGGTGACGGTGGCAGTCTTGAGCTTGAGCGTGTCATGCAGATGCCGCACGATGAGCTCGTCCACGCGCTGGTCGGCAAACGGTTCGGGCGCGGCGCTGTAGTGGTGGGAGTCGCCCACCACCAGCGAGCCGTCGGCGCTTTGCACCACGATCAGATGGATGCCGTGGTCCAGCGACTCGCCCTCTTCCTGCTGCAGCTGTGCCCGCAGTGCCGCGGCCGCGGGCAGCTTGCTGTAGCCGTGGTAGCGCACCAGGCTCAGGTCGGCCATGACCGAGCCCGGCAGCTTGAAGCCCGGCTCGGGCCGCACGCGCAGCATCTGCAGCTGGCACAGCCGCAGCTGGTGGGGCGCGAGGCGCTCGGCAAACAGGCCGTTGAGGTCGGTATTGGTGCAGACAACCACGCGCTCGGCGTGCAGCAGCGCGCGCGCAGTGCGTACGCGCGGCGTCGCGACTTCCAGCACGGCCTCGCCGAAACGGAACACCACGCCATGCGCCCGGGCCAGCCATTGCGCCAGCAGGCCGATGGCGCTGCGCGACTCCACGCGCATCTCGTGCGGGCTGTAGAGCACGCCCTGGGCGCCGTCGAGCTGCAGCACCGGAGCGCGGCGCGCGGCGGCGCGCACATCGAGCAGCTCGCAGTCCTGGCCCATCTCGGTGGCCATGAACTGCTCGAGCACCTTGAGCGCCTGGGGGCGAAAGGCCGTGAGGTACAGGCCGTGGTGCAGCGCTTCAATGCCGGCCTGCGGAGCGACTTCGCCCCAGATCTCGCGCGCGCGCCGCGCGCGCCGCCAGGTGTCGCCCGCGCCCTGGCCGGTGACGGTGATGAAGCCGAAGTTGCGTATCGAGGCGCCGACGCAGGCCGCGTCGCGCTCGACCACGCAGACCTTGAGGCCGCGTCGGGCGGCCGTGTAGGCATGGGCCAGGCCGACAATGCCGGCGCCGACGACGATGAGATCGAATGTATCGGGGGAATTCATGGAGTTCAGTTCGCAAGGAAAAGGGAATATGCAGCCGGCTCAGCGCGCCGGCGCGCGCCAGACCTGGGTGCGGCGATCGACCAGCCGGCCCGCGGCCAGGTAGAGCAGCGTGACCACGCCCGAGGTCGCGGCAATCAGCACCGCCATGGCCGCGGCCTGGCCGGTCTCGCCGGCCTCGTCCAGATTGAGAATCGCCACCGAGGCCAGCTTGGTGTCGGGCGAATACAGGAAGACCACGGCCGAGATGGTGGTCATGGCGTTGATGAAGAAGTAGCGCGAGACATCGAGCAGCACCGGCAGGCAGATGGGCAGCGTGACGCGCCAGAACGTCTTGTAAAGCGGCACCTTGAGCGAAGCCGACACCGCCTCGAACTCGGCATCGAGCGCCTTGAGCGCCGTGACCACGGTCAAATGGCCGGTGGTGTAGAAATGCACCACGGTGCACAGCACCATCAGCGCCAGCGTCTGGTACAGCCCGCCCAGCGGGTTGCCCGGCGCGTTGAAGAAGAAGATATAGCCCAGGCCCAGCACCAGGCCGGGCACGGCCATGGGCAGCATCGCCATCAGCCGCACCACGGGCCGCAGCAGGTCCAGGCCGCGCGTCTTCTCCAGCAGGTAGGCGCCGACAAAAACCACCAGGGTGCCGACCACGGCCGTGCTGGCCGCGAGTTTCAGGCTGTTGATCAGCGCCTCGCCCAGCTCGGCATCGACCAGACCCGACACATAGTGATTCAGGCTGGGAGCGAGGTTGTAGGGCCACAGCGTGGCCAACGAGGCAAACACCGCCATGCCGAACATCGCCAGCACCAGGCCGACGATCACCAGGCAGTAAAGCGTCATCGCCGCATCAAAGCCGCGCGACGGCCTGGGCACCAGCGCCACGGCGCGCGCCGTCAGCGTCGCGGTCTGCTTGCGCTGCACCCAGCCGTCGATGGCAAAGGTGAACACCGCGGGCGCCAGCAGCAGCAACGCCACCACCGCGCCGCGCTGGAAGTCGTGCTGGCCTATGACCAGCTTGAAGACATCGGTGGCCAGCACGTTGAAATTGCCGCCCACCACCTTGGGAATGCCGAAGTCGGTGATCACCAGCGTGAAGCACACCAGGCCCGCGGAGATCAGGCCGTACTTGGCGCCCGGCAGCGTGACGGTGAGGAACTTGCGCACCGTGCCCGTGCCCAGCGCATCGGCGGCTTCGTACAGGCGCGCATCGGCCAGCGACAAGGCGGTCACGAGAATCATCAGCACATGCGGAAACACCGCAAAGCACTCTGCCAGCACGATGCCCGGCGCGCCGTAGATGCCGTCGAAACCCAGTCCCAGCCAGAAATCCCTGGCCAGGCCCTGGTTGCCGAACCAGTAGATCAGCGAGATCGCCGACAGCAGCGAGGGCGCCAGCAGCGGCAGCAGCATCACGGTGCGCAGCAGCGGCTTGGCCGGCATGCAGCTGCGCGTGAGCGCATAGGCAAAGGTGAAGGCCAGCGGCAGCACGATGGCCGTCACCAGCAGCGCGACCCAGATGCTTTGCCACAGGCTGGTCAGCAGCGCCGGCGAAGCCAGGTAGGCGGAAAACGCGCCGAATGCCGAGACCGCCACGCCCTCGGGCACCTGCAGCGCCTTGGACAGTATCAGCAGCAGCGGTGCCAGCAGGCCCACGCCCAGCAGCAGCAGCACGCCCAGCAGGCCCAGATGACCCAGGCGCTCGTTCCAGTGCACGCGCTGGCGCAGGGGGACCAGGCGCACGGCCGTCGCCGCGGCGTTCATGCGCCAACTCCCGCGGGAAACACGCGCAGCCTATCGGCGCGCAGCGCAAAGCTCACGCGCGCGCCCTGGCGCACGCCAAATTCATCCATCTGGTTGAGCGAGTACTGCAACTGCAGCGGCTGCCCGGCCAGGCCTTCCACCTCCACTTCGGCCAGGCAGTTGCCGCCCAGGAACTCGATGTGGCGCACCGTGCCTGCGCAGTGCAGCGGATCGTCAGGCGCCACGCCGCCCACCACCCGGTCCTCGGGCCGCAGGTACAGCGCCACCGCGCTGCCGGGCCGGAAATCCGCGCCTTCTTGCGGCGCGCAGCGCAGGCGCTTGTCGCCGCAGCGATACCAGTGATCGCCTTCGGCCACGGCCTGCAGGCGGTTGACCTTGCCGACGAAGTCGGCCACAAACGGCGAAGCCGGCTCGCGGTATACCTGCAGCGGTGTGCCCACCTGCTCGATCACGCCATGGTTCATCACCACGATGCGGTCGGCCACCGACAGCGCCTCCTCCTGGTCGTGCGTGACCATGATGGTGGTCACGCCCAGCCGGCGCTGCAGCGCGCGCAGCTCGCTGCGCAGGTGGCCGCGTACGGTCGCGTCCAGCGCCGACAGCGGCTCGTCGAGCAGCAGCAGGCCCGGCGAAGTCGCCAGCGCGCGCGCCAGGGCCACGCGCTGCTGCTGGCCGCCCGACATCTGCGCCGGGTATTTGCCGGCGCTGGCCACCAGGCCCACGAGATACAGCAGTTCATCGACGCGCGCCGCGATGCGCGCGCGCGACTGCCGGCCGTTGACAAGGCCGTAGCCCACGTTCTGCGCCACCGTCAGGTTGGGAAACAGCGCATACGACTGGAACATGATGCCGTAGTCGCGCTCGGCGGGCGGCGCCGTGGAAATGTCGAAGCCGCCCTGCACTATGCTGCCCGAGGTCTGGGTCTCCAGCCCGGCGATGATGCGCAGCAGCGTGGTCTTGCCGCAGCCCGAAGGCCCGAGAAAGCAGACAAACTCCCCCTTGCGGATGTTCAGGTCTATGCTTTGCAGCGCGGTGAACGCGCCAAAGCGCTTGTGGATGCCGCGCAGCGCGAGGTAGGAGTCGTCCATGGTGCTTACTTCTTGGCTTCGGACTTGCTGTCGTAGCGCTTGGACCACTCGGCCAGGGTCGCATCGCGGCTGGCCGCGGCCTTGTCGAAGTCCAGCTTGATCAGGCGCGACTCGTAGTCGTCGGGAATGCCGGCCAGCTTGGGCGCGATGCCGGGCTGGGCGGTGATCGCGAAGTTCTTGCCGTAAAGGCGCATCGCGTCCTTGGACGAGGCCCAGTTGGCGAGTTTCCTGGCGGCTTCGAGCTTCTTCGTGCCCTTGTAGATGGCGAAACCTTCGAGGTCCCAGCCCAGGCCTTCCTTGGGAAACACCAGCTCGATGGGCGCGCCCTTGGCCTTGTTGGTGTGGCCGCGGTATTCGAAGGAGATGCCCGCCACGTACTCGCCGGCCGCCGCCATGTTGCAGGGCTTGGAGCCCGAGTGGGTGTACTGCGCGATGTTCTGGTGCAGCGCGTCCATGTACTTCCAGCCGCCGCCCTTGCCGCCTTCGTCGCCCCACATTTGCAGCCAGGACACGACGTCGAGGTAGCCCGTGCCCGACGAGGCCGGGTTGGGCATCACCACCTGGCCCTTGAACTCGGGCTTGGTCAGGTCCTTCCAGGTGGTGGGAATGGCGATGTTGCGCTTCTTGGCCTCGACGGTGTTGAAGCACACCGTGGCGCCGAAGACGTTCATGCCGAACCAGGCGGGCGGATTCTTCCTGTCGCGGTAGGCCGGCATGATCGCGTCGATGTTCAGCGGCGCGTAGGGCTCGAGCATGCCATTGCGGTCAAACAGCGCCAGGCTGGTGGCGGCCACGCCCATGACGACGTCGGCCTGGGGGTTGGCCTTCTCGGCCAGCAGCTTGGCGGTGATCACGCCCGTGGAGTCGCGCACCCACTTGATCTCTATGTCGGGATGGGAGGCGACGAAGGCTTCCTGATAGGCCTTGAGCTGGTCGGTTTCCAGCGCGGTATAGACCACCAGCTGCTGCTTTTGCGCCAAGGCCGGCGCGGCAAGCATGAGTCCGAAAGTGACGGCGAGGATCTGCCGGGCGGCGTATTTCATTGAGCGGCTCCAAGAGTTGAACAGGGTCGAACTTTGGCGCTCTCACATGTCATGACTGTGACATTTTCTTCAAGCAAAATGCAGGCCATGGTTTGTAGATTGTTTGTTGTAGATCGTAGACAATCTACAAAACACCGATTTTTCAAGAACAGCCCATGACCGTTTCCAGCCCCATCAACGACGCCATTGCACAGCTGCAGGGCAACTCGCTCGCCGGTTTGGTGCACGACGAAGTCGAGCGCATGATCCTGGCCGGAGAACTGCAGCCCGGCGCCAAGCTGACCGAGGCGTCCATCGCCACGCAGCTGGGCGTCTCGCGCGGCCCGGTGCGCGAAGCCTTCCGCATGCTCGACGAGGCCGGCCTGGTGCGCAGCGAGAAGAACCGCGGGGTGTTCGTGCGCGCCATCGCGCTGGATGAGGCACTGGAAATCTTCGAGCTGCGCGCCGTGATGGAGATGTACATCGGCCGCAAGCTCGCCGAGACCTGCACAGCCGCGCAGACCCGGGCCTTGCGCCAGCTGGTCGATGCCATGGACATCGCGGCCAAGGCCGGCAATGGCCAGGACTTCCACCGCAGCAACCTGGAGTTTCACGACAGCCTGCTGCAGCTCGCGGGCAATGCCAAGTTCACCGCCAACTACCGCCGGCTCATCAAGGAGCTGTCGCTGATACGGCGCAAGAACCTCACGGTGGAAACCATGGTGGTCTATGCGCGCGAGCACCGGCAGATCGTCAAGGCCATCGCCGCGCGCGACGCCGAGGCCGCGGGCCGCGCCATGTTCGAGCATGTGATGAACAGCCGCGAGCGCACGCTGCACAACTACAGCGCGCAGCCGGCCGCCGAGGTGCCGGCGCGCCGGCGCGCGCTGCGCACCACGGCCGAGGCCTGAGCATGGCGCTGGCCTTGGACGACATCGCGCTGCTGTTCGCGCGCCACGGCGCCACGCAATACAGCGGCGAGCCCGTGACCCAGACCGAACACGCGCTGCAGACCGCCTGGTTCGCCGAGCAGTCCGGCGCCGACGACGCGCTCATCACGGCCGCGCTGCTGCATGACATCGGCCACCTGCTGCAAGACCGCGGCGAGACCCCGAGCGCGCGCGGCATCGATGACCTGCACCAGTTCAGCGCCCTGCCTTTCCTGCGCGGGCTGTTTGGCGACAGGGTGCTGGACGCCATACGCTGGCATGTGGACGCCAAGCGCTATCTGTGCGCGATCCGCGCGGACTACGAAGCCGCGCTGTCGGCGGACTCGCGGCGCAGCCTGGCGCTGCAGGGCGGCGTGTTCTCGCCGCAGCAGGCCGCGCAATTCATCGCCAGGCCGCATGCGCGCGAAGCCGTGCAACTGCGGCTGTGGGACGACCGCGCCAAGATCAAGGATTTGCCCACGCCGGGCCTGGACCACTATCTGGCCATCGCTGCGCGCTGCCGCGCTCCGCAGGCCCGGCCATGAGCCTGGACATCTTCCTGGTTCTGGCCCTGCTGTTCGCCGCGCTGCTGCACGCCAGCTGGAACGCGCTCATCAAGTCCGGCGGCGACAAGTCGCTGGACACCGCGCTGATCCACAGCCTGGGCCTGGTCTTCGCGCTTCCGGCCCTGCTCTGGTTCGGTCTGCCGCCGGCTGCGGCCTGGCCCTTCATCGCGGCCTCGACGCTGATCCACATCGCCTACTATGCGGCGCTGGCGGGAGCCTACCGCTACGGCGATCTGGGTCTGACCTATCCGATCATGCGCGGAGCCGCGCCGCTGCTGGTGGCCTTGGTGAGTTCCGTGCTGCTGGACGAGCCGCTCTCGGGCCCCGCCTGGCTGGGGGTGATCGTGCTGTCGGCGGGCGTGCTGCTCGTGGGACTGGCGCGTGCCGGCCACAACGCGGCGAACGCCGGCCACCGCCGCAAGGCGCTGGGATTTGCGCTGGCCAACGCGGCCATCATCGCCAGCTACACCGTCATCGACGGCATGGGCGTACGCGCCGCGGGCAATGCGTTTTCCTATGTCGCGGCCCTGTTCCTGTTCGACGGCCTGCCCTATATGGCGCTGGTGCTGTGGCGCGCGGGCCCGCGCCGCGGCGAAGCCCTGCGCTACATGCGCGCGCGCGCTGCGCTGGCCCTCGCCGGCACGGCCGCGTCGCTGGGCAGCTACGGCATTGCGCTGTGGGCCATGATGCACGCGCCCGTGGCGCTGGTCGCCGCGCTGCGCGAAACCTCGGTGATCTTCGCGGCACTGATAGGCACCTGGGTACTGGGCGAGCGCTTCGGCTGGGCGCGCGCCACGGGCACGGCGCTGGTTGTCGCGGGCGTGGTGACGCTGCGCTTCAGCTAGCGCCCGCTGGCCAGCCGGTCCGGCACATCCGGTTCGGAAATCGGCGGCTCGGTCAGCTGGTGGCCCCAGGAGGCCACCAGTTCCTCTATGGCCGCGGCCACCACGCGGCAGGCGGGGGTCAGCTTGCCCTGTTTGGGCAGCGCCAGCGTGACATGGCGGCACAGGTCGGGGCCCACCAGCTTGCTCGCCTGCAGACGCCCGGCCTGCAGATCCGCGACCACGGTGAACGGCCCGAGTATCGAATAGAGTCCCGGCGTGTGGGCCACCAGTTCGCGCTGCACCGTCAACGAGTCGGCCTCGGCCACGGATTCGAGCCGGAAGCCCAGGCTGCGCGCCGTCTCGTCGAGCGCATTGCGCCAATGGCTGGGCCGGCGCGGCAGCACCAGCCGCAGGCCGTCGAGCCGGGCGAACTCGACGGTGGGCTCGGCCGTGAGCGCCGCACCGGGTGGCGACACCAGATAGGTATGCACCACGCACAGCAGCTTTTCCTCGGCGCTGCTGGGAGGCTGGAAGCGAAACAGGATGGCCAGGTCCAGCGCGCCGCTGTCCAGCAAGGTGTCCAGCACCACGCCCTGGCCTTCGGTGATGTTGAGCCGTATGCCGGGGTGCTGGGCCTGCAGCCGCTGGAACAGCCGCGTGACCAGCGGGTGGGCCGAGGAAGGCAGTATGCCCAGCCTGACCTCGCCCATCACCTGGCTGGAATCCAGGCGCATTTCCTCCATCAGGTGTTCCGTGTCGTTGAGCCAGACCCGCAGGCGCGAGGCCACGCGCACGCCGTGCTCGGTCAGCACCACGCCGCGTCCGGTGCGGCGAAACAGCGGCCCGCCGCATTGCGCTTCGAAGTCGGTGATCTGGCGGCTGATGTGCGACTGCACGGTCTGGCGGCGCAATGCCACCTTGCTGAGGCTGCCGGCCTCGGCGACTTCCAGGAACAGGCGAACGGTGGGCAGGTGCATGGCGGACTTGTGAATTGCCAAAAGACAGAACTCTGATATCTGGGAATTCTATCTAGAAGAAAGTCTGCTGAATTCTTACAGTCCCTAGCACTCCCCCCATCCACAGAGTCCGATATGAAAATCCTGAGCTTCGAACATGCCGGCCAAGCCACTTATGGCGTGCTGCAGGGCAATGACTGCCTCGTGCCTCCACCAGCTTTCCTGGCGCGCTTTCCCGACCTGCGCTCGGTTCTTGCGGGCGCTGCGCTCGGCGAGCTGCGCGACGCCCTCGCCCAAGGCACGGCGCTCGCACGTTCCTCGCTGCGCGCCCTGCCCGTGATCCCCAATCCCGGCAAGCTGATCTGCGTCGGGCTCAACTACAAAACCCACGTGGCCGAGACCCAGCGCGCGGACAGCGAATATCCTTCGCTGTTCCTGCGCTTCAACGACTCGCTGGCCGCCGACGGCGACGAAGTGCTGCGCCCGGCGTTTTCCGAGCGCTTCGACTGGGAAGGCGAGCTGGCCTTCGTGATCGGCAAGGGCGGGCGCCATATCCGCAAGGAAGACGCCTTCGAACACATTGCCGGCTATACCTGCTTCAACGACATCAGCGTGCGCGACTGGCAGCGCCACACGCACCAGTTCACTCCGGGCAAGAACTTTCCCGGCACCGCGCCCTTCGGCCCCTTCCTGGTCACGCGCGACGAAGTGCCCGATGTCTCGCAGCTGCAGCTCGAGACCCGGCTCAACGGCCAGGTGGTGCAAAAGGCCGGCCTGGCCGATCTGATCTTCGACATCCCGACCATCGTTGCCTACATCTCGCGTTTCACCCCGCTGTCCCCGGGCGACGTCATCGCCACCGGCACGCCCGGCGGCGTGGGCGACCGGCGCCAGCCGCCGCTGTACATGCAGCAAGGCGATGAGATCGAAGTCGAGATCACCGGCCTGGGCGTGCTGCGCAACCGCATCGCCACCGACCCCGGCACCGTCTGAACTGGAGACAAACACATGAGCAACCCACCCAAACTCCGCATCGCGGTCGACATCGGCGGCACCTTCACCGACATGGCGGCCTTTGACGAAGCCAGCGGCAAGCTGCTGTTCGGCAAGGCGCTGTCCACGCACGGTGCGCTGGTCGAGGGCATACAGGCGACCATAGACAGCGCCGATATCGACTGGCGCGACGGCCACCTGTTCCTGCACGGCTCGACCATTGCCATCAACACGCTGCTCGAACGCACGGGCGCCAATACCGCGCTGTTGATCACCGAAGGCTTTCGCGACATCTACGAGATCGGCCGCGTGAACCGGCCCGATGCCTACAACCTGTTCTTCAACAAGCACCAGCCGCTGGTCAAGCGCTCCTTGCGTTTCGAAGTGTCCGAACGCCTGCGCGCCGATGGCAGCACGCACAAGCCGCTCGATGAAGCGGCGGTGCGCGAACTGGCCCGCGAGTTGCAGGGCCAGAACGTCGAGGCCGTGGCCGTACTGCTGCTGCATTCCTACCGCAACCCGGCGCACGAGCAGCGCGTCAAGCAGATCCTGCAGGAAGAGCTGCCCGGCGCCTTTGTCTGCGCTTCGCACGAGCTCAGCCAGGAATACCGCGAGTTCGAGCGCGTCTCCACCGCCGTGGCAAACGCCTACGTGGGCCCGCGGGTCTCCGAATACCTGGGCCAGCTGGAGACGCATCTGGCCGGCAAGGGCTTTGACGGCGACTTCTACATCGTGCAATCGACCGGCGGCCTGTTCCCGGTCGAGCATGCCAAGGTCGGCTGCGTGCGCATGCTGGAATCGGGCCCGGCCGCGGGCGTGATCGGCGCGCAGGCCATCTGCGCCCAGCTGGGCATGGGCGATGCGATTGCCTTCGACATGGGCGGCACCACGGCCAAGGCCGGCGTGATCAGCAACGGCCGGCCGCTGACCACGGGCTCGGCGCTGATCGGTGGCTACGAACGCGCGCTGCCGATACAGATCCCGATGATGGACATCCACGAAGTGGGCACGGGTGGCGGCTCGATCGCGCGCGTGGAAACCGGCAACGCGCTGCGCGTGGGCCCGCAGAGCGCGGGCTCCATTCCCGGCCCGGTCGCCTACGGCCGCGGCGGGCTCGAGCCCACGGTCACCGACGCCAATCTGGTGCTGGGCCGACTGGACGCGGACAATTTCCTCGGCGGCGAACTCAAGCTCGACATGGAAGGCTGCCAGCGCCAGATGCGCGAGCGTATCGCCGCGCCGCTGGGGCTGGAGCCCACGCAGGCGGCCGATGGCATCCTGCGCATCGCGGTGACGCAGATGTCGCATGCGGTCAAGGCCGTGACCACCGAGCGCGGCCTGGATGCCGGCAGCTTCACGATGGTGGTCTACGGCGGCGCGGGCCCGCTGCATGCCTCGGCAATTGCGCGCGAGATCGGCATACGCAAGGTGCTGATTCCCTATGCGCCGGGCTATTTCTCGGCCTACGGAATGCTGTTTTCCGACCTGCGCTACGACTACGTGCGCTCGGTGTTCCGCAAGCTCAACGATGTGTCCTTCGAGGAAATCGAGGCCGCCTACCAATCCATGGAAGACGAGGGCCGCGCCGCGCTGGCGCAGTCGGGCGTCCAGGCCGACGGCGTGGTGATAGAGCGCGCCGCCGACATGCGCTACGTGGGCCAGGAGCACGCGGTCACGGTGGACCTGCCGCTGGCGTTCTTCGCGGGCCGCGATCGCTCGGCCATCAAGCAGCAGTTCGACGAGTTGCACAAGGTGCGCTACGGCACCTCGGCACCGGGCGAGCCCGCCGATCTGGTGAGCCTGCGCGTGACCGTGCTGGGCACGATGAAGAAACCGCCCAGGCACAGCGTGGAAAAAGGCATGGCCGCGCCCGACCGCCAGGCGCTGCGCACCACCAAGCCGGTGTACTTCCGCGCCGGCGGCTGGGCCGACACGCCGGTCTACATCCGCGACCGCCTGCTCGCGGGCAATGCCATTGCCGGGCCGGCGCTGATCGAGGAGCACGCCTCGACCACCGTGGTCCAGCCCGGCGACGCGCTGCGCGTCGACGAACTCGGAAATCTGCAAATCGACATCGGGAGCGACCGTTCATGAGCACCAACCCCAACACCCCCGTGGCGATCGATCCGATCACCGTCGAAGTCATTCGCAACGGCCTGTACGCGGTCACCGAGGAGATGAAGACCAATCTCACGCGCACCGCCTACAACCTGATCATCTACGAGGCGCTGGACTTCACGGTGGGCCTGTTCACCAAGGAAGGCGATACGGTCTCCATAGGCCTGGGCCTGCCGATGTTCATCCGCGGCATGTCCGAGACGGTCAAGGCCAAGATCCGCCACTTCGGCTACGAGAACATCCTGCCGGGCGACATCCTGGTGACCAACGACGCCTACACCACCGGCAGCCACCTGAACCATTTCACGTTCACCATGCCGGTGTTCCATGAAGGCAAGCTCGAAGGCTTCACCTGCTGCATGGCGCACTGGCTGGACGTGGGCGGCACGCTGGGCAACGTGACCACCGACATCTTCAGCGAAGGGATTCAGATCCCCATCATGAAGTACCAGCGCCAAGGCGTGGTCAACCAGGACCTGATCGACATCATTGCCATGAACGTGCGGCTGGCCGAGCGCGCGCTGGGCGATCTGCGCGCGCAGATCACGGCCATCACCACGGGCGAGCGCCGCTACGTCGAGCTGCTGCAGCGCTACGGCGTCGATGCCGTGAACGGCTCCATCGCCCAGATCATGGACTCGTCCGAGGCCGTGGCGCGCAAGAACACGCTGTCGATTCCGGACGGCGTCTACGAGGCGGAGTCGTTCATGGACGACGACGGCCTGGACATAGGCAAGCGCATTCCCATCCGCGTGAAGATCACGGTCGCGGGCGACGAGATGACCGTCGATCTGTCGGATGTCAGCAAGCAGGTGCGCGGCTTCTACAACTCGGGCTTCACCACGGGCATTGCCTGTGCGCAGGTGGCCTACAAGTGCCTGACCACGCCCACCGATTACCCGGTCAACGACGGCAGCTTCCGCCCGCTCAAGGTGATCATGCCCATGGGCACGGTGATCTCGGCCGAGCGGCCCTATCCGATGCGCGTCTGGATGACCTTTCCGATGACGGTGATCGACACCATCTTCAAGGCGCTGGCGCCCGCGATTCCCGACCGCTCCATTGCCGGCCACCACGCCGACCTGGTGTTCCCCAACATCCACGGCATTTCGCCCGAGGACGGCAGGCTGTTCATCGTGGGCATAGGCCCGCTGGGCGGCGGCTGGGGCGCCAAGAGCCAGGAAGACGGCGTCTCGGTCACGGTCTGCATCAACGACGGCGACACGCACAACAGCCCTACCGAGCAGCTCGAGGCCAAGTACCCGGTGCTGGTGGAGAAATACGAGATCCGCCAGGACAGCGCTGGCGCGGGCCAGTACCGCGGCGGCCTGGGCGCGGAGATGGTGGTGCAGGCGCTGTCGCCGTTCACCGTCACCACGCGCATAGACCGCGTGCACTGCAAGCCCTGGGGCCTGGAAGGCGGCGGCGACGCCATGGGCAACGGCCTGGCCGTGCGCCACAAGGGCGAGTGGAAGACCGACCACGCGAACGCGAAGATCTTCAACGTGCGGCTGGAGCGCGGCGACGCCTACAAGATGCTGTCGGGCGGCGGCGGCGGCTTCGGCAATCCGCTGGAGCGCGAGCTCGACAAGGTGGCCGAGGACGTGCGCGAAGGCTATGTCAGCGCCCAGGTGGCGCGCGCGGTCTACCGCGTGGCACTGGACTCGCGGGGCCAGGTCGACCATGAGGCCACGCGCACGCTGCGCAGCACGCCCGGCAGCGCCGGCAACGGATCGGCCGATCTCGCCTGGGCCGGGCAGTGAGCACCGCCATGGCCGACGCACTGACGCAGCAGGCCGAAAGCCTGCTGGACCTGTGGTGCAGTCTGGCGCTGCGCCATGTGGCCCTGGGCTCGGCCTGCGCCTGCGGCTCGGGCGGCGTGAGCCTGCGGCTCGAAGACTTCGAACTGGACATCGTCGACTACCTGCAGGATGGCGGCGAGCGCAGTGACGAAGCCCAGGTCGCACAGTGGTTTCACGCCCACCCGGAGCTGGCAGCGCGCGCCCAGCCGCTGCGCGCCCTGCTGGACGAGGTGCTGCAGCAACGCCTGCCCGCGCCAGTCGCCCAGTGGCTGCTGCAGCGGCTGGAACGCACGCTGCGCTCCTTCGCGCAGATGCATGGAGCGGACATGGTGTAGCGCCAGGACCTGGCGCGGCAATGCAACCACAACAACGGGGCCTGGATGCCTGCGCCCCGAGGAGACAACAATGACATCGGCCCTATCCATTTCCGCGATAACCCCAGGCACTGCGCCGCGCAGGCCCGCAGGCAGGCAGCGCTTTTCGCCGGCGCCGGCGGCACGGCCATGAGCGGGCATTTTTCCGCGCTGCTGGCCGACACGCCGTCCCTGGGCGATCGCATTCCGGTCACGGTGCTCACCGGATTTCTCGGCAGCGGCAAGACCACGCTGCTCAACCGCCTGCTGCGCCTGCCCGATCTGACGGGCACCGTGGTCATCGTCAACGAGTTCGGCGAGATCGGCATAGACCACGATCTGATCGCGCAGACCACCGAAGACACCGTGCTGCTGGCCAACGGCTGCATGTGCTGCTCGGTGCGCGGCGACCTGGTGGACGCCCTGCTGCGCATAGGCGAGGCGGCAAGCGCACGGCAGGTGCTGATAGAAACCAGCGGGCTGGCCGACCCCGCCCCCATCTTGCGCGCGCTGATGGGCGAGCCGGCCGTGCGCTCGCGCTTCCGGCTGGCGGGCGTCGCCTGCACCGTCGATGCCGTGCTGGGCCTGCAGACCCTGGACCGGTTCCCGGAGGCGGTGCGGCAGGTCGCGGTCGCCGACCAGCTGTTTCTGACCAAGACCGATCTGACGCCCGAACGGCAGGTTTCGCCTGAACTGCGCGAGCGCCTGCGCAGTTTGGGCGCGACGGCGGCGCAACACAGCGATCAATACCCCGCCATCCTGCAACAGCTGCTGCACCAGCCCTCGGCCGCGTCCCGGGACCCGCAGACACCGCACTACCGCCCGCAAGGCCAGGCCGAGGCCGCCCCCACGCACCGCGACGGCATACATTCCTTTGTCATCGTCCGCGACCAGCCCCTGGCACGCGACGCGTTTTCCGCCTGGCTCGACATGGTGATCGCCATGCGCGGCGACGACCTGCTGCGCGTCAAGGGCCTGGTGCATCTGGCCGAGGAGCCCGACCGGCCGCTGGTGATTCATGGCGTGCAGCATCTTTTCCATCCTCCCGAGCTGCTGCCCTGCTGGCCCGGGCCGGATCGCCGCACGCGCATCGTGTTCATCACCCGCGGCGTGGACGCACAGGCGCTGGACGACACGCTGCACGTCTTCGAGCGCCGCCGCGCCCGCGCCAGGCCGGAGCCGGACACGACCCCCATACCAAAACCACAGGAGACACCATGAGTTGGATCAAAATCATCGCCGGCGCGATCGCCTTGTCGGCGGCGCCCGCCTGGAGCCAGACGGACAAGTTCCCCGAGCGCGCCATCAAGATCATCGTGCCGTTTGCCGCGGGCGGCGGCGTGGACAACGCGGCGCGCGTGCTGGCCCATCAACTGCAGACGCAGCTGGGCGTGCCGGTGCTCATAGACAACCGCTCGGGCGCCAACGGCACGGTCGGCGGAAAGGCCGCGCAGACCGCGCCCGCCGACGGCCACACCTTGCTGTTCTCCGCCGCGACCCATGTGCTGGCCAAGCAGGTCATGAGCCACCCGCCCTACGACCCGCAACTCGACTTCGCGCCGGTGGCGCGCGTGGGCGAGGCGCCGCTGATGCTGGTGATCGCGCCCCAGCTGGAGCCAAGGAACCTCGGCGAAGTGCTGGCCGCGGCGCGCCAGCAACCCGAGAAATGGACTGCGGGCATTCCTGCAGTCGGCGCGCCCAGCCATCTGGCCACGCTGCTGCTCGCCAAGCAGGGCAATGTGAAGTTCAGCTTCGTGCCTTACCGCGGCACGCAGCCGGCCTTGATCGACGTGGCCGGAGGCCATACGGCGCTGCTGCTGGACTCGATGATCTCCATGCTGCCGCTGACCAAGGCCGGCAAGGTCAAGCCTATCGCGGTCACGGCGCCCAGGCGCAGCGCGCTGACGCCCGATGTGCCGACCGCCAGGGAAAGCGGCTTTCCCGAGATGACCTACATGTCCTGGTACGGCGTCTGGGCGCCCAAGGGCACGCCCGCGGAGCGCGTCAAGCGTTTGAACGCGGCCATCAACACGGCCATTTCCGCCCAGGCCAAGGCCGGGGCCTGGGCGCACCTGGGCATAGACCCCGTCAACGAGAGCGCCGAGCAGTTCCGCCAGTTCATCGCCAACGACGTGGCCCAGGGCGCAGAACTGCTCAAGAACGCCGGCTTCAAGCCGGAGTAGCGCCAGCGGCCCGTACGGCCGCGCGAAAGTTTCAATCAAAAAGAGAGATGGAGACAAACATGAAAAAACCTCTTGCCCTGGCGACGATGTTGATTGCCAGCGGCGCAAGCCACGCCCAGTCGTCGGTCACCGTGTTCGGCGTGATCGATCTGGCGGTCCAACATGCCCGGCAGGCCGGCAACAGCGTCACCCGACAGAACGGCATAGGCGGCAACCAGTTCAGCCGCCTCGGCTTTCGCGGCGTCGAAGACCTGGGCGGCGGATGGTCCGCGGGCTTTGTGCTCGATGCGGGGCTCAATCTCGACACCGGCGCCGGCGCGCTGACCAGCGCCGACAATCTGACGACCGCCGGCGGCGGCGCGCTGACGTTCAGCCGCCGCTCCACGGTGAGTCTGATATCGAAGTCCTGGGGCGAACTGCGGCTGGGGCGCGACTTCGTTCCCACCTATTGGAACCTCACGGGTTTCGATCCTTTCGGCAGCGCCGGCGCGGGCTCGGTCAACAACCTGGCGCAAGGCGGGCTGACGCGCGTGTCTACGGTGCAGACCGCGGTGCGCGCTTCCAACAGCATAGGCTACGTACTGCCCGGCCTGCATGGTTTCTACGGCCAGGCCATGCATGCGCTGGCCGAAGGCAACGGGCCGTCGCGCCAGGATGGTCGCTATAGCGGAGTGCGGCTGGGCTATGCGCACGCTGGCTGGAACCTGGCACTGGCCCATGGCGTGACCCGCCTGGGCACGGGCGATGTCAGCACCAGCAACATCGGCGCGAGCTACCAGTTCGCTGGCATCAAGGCCATGGCCCAGGTGTTCCGCGACAGCAAAGAGGTCGTCGCCGCGCCCAACCGCTCCAACGGCTGGCTGGTCGGCGCCCAGATCAATGCCGGCCCGGGCTATATTCCCCTGTCCTACTCCCGCGTCTCGGACAACTCGGCCAGCGATCGCCAGGCCAAGCAACTTGCCGTGGGCTATGTCTACAACCTGTCCAGGCGCACGGCGCTGTATTCGACCTATTCGCGGCTGCAAAACCGCAATGGCGCCGCGTTGACCGGCGGCGGCGTGCCGGGCGTGGCCAACGCAGCCTGGACCGGCCTGGACATAGGCATGCGCCACAGCTTCTGAGGCACGCGCCCCGCAGACCTCGGGGCTCAGCCTGCGGCCAGGGCCGGGTGCGGCTTGGGCTGCACCAGCCAATCGAGAGCGTCCTGCCACAGCCCTTGCGAGGACGCCCTGAAATAGCCCATGTGGCCAATGCCGCGCGAGCGCGCCTCGGGTGCGATATCGCGGGTGGACAGCGCGGCATGGCGATAGCCGCTCATGAACGCATCGCGCGATGCGGCCGGCGCCCAGAGGTCGTCCAGCGCGTTGGCCGCCATGATGGGCACTTTCACTGCCGCATACCGGTCCGCGATCTCGGGCATCTGCGGATCGTCGAAGAAATAGCGCGGAAAGCGGCACCAGTGGCGCCACTGCACGAAGGCGTCGCGCGGCAGGTCTTCGCCCAGGCCCAGCATCTTCCAAGGGCAATAGCCTTTCCAGCGCGTGAGCAGCGGCAGCACCAGATTCCACATCAGCAGCACCTTGAACTGCTCGCTGCGCCGCATCCAGCCATGCCAGCCCGCGCCCACGCCAAAGCCGTAGAACGCCGCGACCTTGTCATGGTTGGGCAGCAGGCCCAGCGCATGGCCGCCATACGAGTGGCCGATGACGTACAGCGGCAGTCCATCGCCGCCGGACATCGCCTCCACGGCCGCCGCCAGGTCGAGCTGCCCCCAGTCCAGCAGCGACATCCTGAAGTCCTTGAGCGAAGGCGGACGCGACCTTCCTATGCCGCGGTAGTCAAAGGTCAGCGTCTCGAAGCCCCGGGCCGCGGCAAACTCGGCAAACCGGCGGTAAAAGCCCTGGGGCACGGCCGTCGCTCCGGCAACGATCAGCCGCGCGCGCCGGGGGCGCGTGGCCGGGTACAGCGTGGCGCCCAGCACCAAGCCATCGGACGCCGTGAGCGACATGGCCCTGCTTGCTGGTGCGGTGCGGGTCTCATTGGTCATGAACGAATTCCTGGGTAACGGCATGCCGGACAGCGGCTGGTGCCTGCGCCCATGGTGCGCGAGCGCGCCGCCGCGCGCTGTCATCTAGGCGCCTGAGAACCCCGGCCTGCGGCTGCGCCTGGCCTGCAGAAAGAGCGCGGCGCAGGCCAGCGCCGCCGCCAGCGCGCCCACCAGCGGCACGGGCGCCAGGCCGACCCAGGCAATCGTCAGGCTGCCCAGCACCCCGCCCAGCGCCGTGCCCAGATTGAACGACGCGATGTTCAGGCCTGCGGCCACCGCCGTGAACTGCGGGATATGGCGCCGGGCCTGCTGCAGCAGGCGCATGGTCAGCAGGGTCACGATGGCAAAGAAGAACACCCCCAGGCTGCCCACCAGCACCAGCATGGCCGGCGCAAAGCCGCGCAGCAGGTAGAGCGCCGCCAGATTCAGCGCCAGCCCGGCCAGTGCCGCCAGCGTGCTGCGCGCCGCGTCCGCCCGGTCCGCCAGACGCCCGCCCAGCAGATTGCCGAGCACCGAGCACAGGCCGAACAGCAGCATGGCCAGGCTCAACCAGCGCACATCGACGGCGGTGACCTGCAGCAGATAGGGCGAGACAAAGGTGAAGAAAGCAAAGGTCGCCACGCTCACCAACGCGCCTATGCCGGCGGTGGTCAGCAGCTGCGGCTGCGTGATGGCGCGTATGCCTTGCCAGGCGCCGGCCGGCCCGCCGCCCTTGGCCTGGCTGCCCATGAAAAACCGCAGGCCCAGCATGCCCGCCAGGCTCAGCCCGCCTATGGCCAGGAAGATCGCGCGCCACGACCAGAGGCTGCCGAGAAAGGTGCCCAGGGGCACGCCCACGGCCAGCGCCAGCGTCAGCCCCAGCCACACCACGGACAGCGCGCGCCCCGAGCGCGCCGGCGGCACCAGCTGGGTCGCCGCGTCCGAGGCCACGGCCATGAACACGCCGTGGCCCAGGCCGACGACAAAGCGCACCGTCAGCAGCAGGGCAAGATTGGGCGCAGCCGCCATCAGCACGCTGCCCGCGGCCAGCACCGCCATGGCCAGCAGCAGGATGCTCCTGTCCTTCCAGTGCGCGAGCAGCGCGGTGATGAACGGCGCGCCTATCGATGCGCCCAGCGCGTAGGCGGCAATGGCGGTGCCGACCGCGGCGATCTGGCTTTCAAGATCGACGGCAATGGCCGAGACCAGGCCGGCCACCACGAACTCGGACAGCCCGAAGGCAAAGGTACACAGGGAGAAAACATAGATCGCGACCGGCATGGCTATACGCATTGAAGTGCAGCAACCCCGGCGTCACGGTATGGAACGCGGGTGCTGCCGCAGCGTAGCCGCCGCGCCGGCGTTCGTAAAATACCGTTCCTGTCGCCAAACAAGACGTCTGGCGTCTCAATCACCGCCGGGTGCAAAAGCGCCGCGGATTTCAGCGATCAACCGGTCGCGTATCGCCGACGGCTGGCCGGGATTCCAGGCCATCAGCAGGTCCAGCCGGCGCAGCGCTGCGGGCGCATCGACGGCAATCGGGCGGAACACCACATCGTGCTGGGTGCCGCTCGCCAGCGATGCCGGCAGCAGCGCCAGGCCAAAGCCGCTGGCGACCAGCGCGATCAGCGTCTGCATCTGCCGCGCCTGCTGCACCACGCGCGGCACAAAGCCCGCGGCCTGGCACAGCGCGATCAGCTGATCGTGAAAGCCCGGGCCCAGCGGCCGCGGCGAGGCGACAAAGGCCTCGTCCTTGAGCAGCGCCAGTTCGATCTGCGCGCTGCCCGCCAACCGGTGGCCCGCGGGCAGCGCCACGCAGATGGGCTCGCGCAGCAGCGTCTCGAACCGCAGCCGGGGCGCAGTCGTTCCCGGCGTGCGCAGAAAGCCGATGTCCGCGGCGCCGCTCTCCAGCGCCTGCACCTGCTCCTGCGTGGTGGCTTCGCGCATCGTGAACGCCACGCCCGGGCTGGCCAGCCGAAAGCCGCGCAGCGCACGCAGCAGCGGCGCATAGGGTGCGATGTTGATGAAGGTCAGCGTCAGCAGGCCTTCAAGCCCCTGGGCCACGCGCTGCGTCTGCGCCACGCCTTCATCGAGCGATTGCAGAATCTGCCTGGCGGTGTTCGCAAAGGATGCGCCGGCCGGCGTCAGCGCGACGCTGCGGTTGGTGCGCTCGAAAAGCGCCAGGCCCATTTCGCGCTCCAGCCGGCGTATCGCCTGGCTCAGCGGCGGCTGGGCCATGTGCAGCCTTTGCGCCGCGCGGTTGAAATGCAGCTCTTCGGCGACCGCAATGAATTGCTGCAGCAGGCGGGTCTCGATCATTGAAACATCCAAAGTCTGGTTGCCGCGACTTTGGCATATTTCCCGTCTCGGACCGCCCGACTGTGCGGGCTTATTCGGCCTTGATGTTCCCGTCGCGCATCACCTTGCCCATGCGCTGGGTCTGCAGGTCGATGAACTTCCTGACTTCGGCATTGCTGCCGGTGAACGGCTCGCCGCCCACGCTGGTGATGCGCTCCTTCACTTCGGGCGCGTCGAGCGCGACCTTGAGTGCTTCGGCCAGCTTGGCCGCGACCGCGGGCGGCACGCCGGCGGGCATGAACATGCCGTTCCATTCATAGGCTTCGGCATTGGGCACGCCGGCTTCGGCCAGCGTAGGCACATCGGGCAGCAGGGCCGAGCGGCGCGCGGCCATCACGGCCAGCGGGCGCAGCTTGTTGGCCTTGATGTTGGACAGCGAGGAGCCGATGTTGGCGACATAGACCGGCACATGGCCGCCCATCACGTCGGCCATGGCCGGGCTGCCGCCCTTGTAGGGAATGTGCACCATCTTCGCCTTGGCCTGCTGCAGGAACTGCTCGGTGGCCAGATGCTGGGTCGAGCCCGTGCCGGGCGAGGCATACGACACCGCGTCCGGCGCCGAGCGCGCGGTCTGCACCAGCTCGGCCGTGGTCTTGGCGCTGTAGTTGGGCGAGACCGTCAGCACCAGCGGAAACACGCCCAGGATGCCCAGCGGCGTGAACGCCTTGGCCGGGTCGTAGGGCAGCTTGGGGAACAGCGTGGGATTGATCGCGTAGCCGCCGCCGTCGACCAGGAGGGTGTAGCCGTCGGGCTTGGCCTGGGCCACATAGCCGGCGCCGATCTGGCCCGCGGCGCCGCCGCGGTTCTCTATCACCACCGACTGGCCCAGCACCGTCGCCATCTTGGGCGCGACCAGGCGCGCGAGCATGTCGGCCGCGCCGCCTGCAGGGTAGGCAACGACGATGGTCACGGGCTTGCTCGGCCAGTTGGGCTGGGCCGCCGCCAGCAGCGGCACGGTGCACAGCGCGGCAACGGCCAGCGCGGAAAACTTGATTCGGAAAGCCATGGCTTTGTCTCCAACTTTTTAATGAAAATACTCAGTGCGGCGGCGCGGCCGTGGCCGGCAAGGCGGACGCGACTTCCAGCTCCAGCCCGGTCTCGCGCAGGCGCTGCACCGCGGCTTGCGACAGCGTGTCGTCGGTGACCACGAGATCGAACTCGTCGAGGCCGGCGACGCGGTAGGTGCCGTAGGTGCCGTATTTCGCGCTGGTCGCCAGCAGCACGCGCTGCGAGGCAATCGCCATGGCCGCGCGCTTGACTTCGACCTTGGGCGCCGAGGGCGTGGTCACGCCGCGCTCCAGATCCCAGGCGCTGGCCGAAAGAAACGCGATATCGGCCACCAGCTGGCGCAGCGTGGCCGCGGCCAGCGGGCCTATGCTCGAGCCGTTGCGGTGGTCGAGCACGCCGCCGGTGTGCAGCACCGTCACATGCGGCGCCTCGCCCAGCGCCAGCGCGACATGGAAATCGTTGGTGATCACCGTCATGTCGGCCAGCGCGATGATCTGCGGAATCAGGCAGGCGGTGGTCGTGCCGGCGTCGAGATAAACCGTCATTCCCGGCTTGAGCAGGCGCGCGACCTGGGCCGCGATGCCGCGCTTTTCCGCCTGCTCGGTGACCGATTTGGCCTGGTGGCTGGGCTCGACGATCTGGTGGCTGGCAATGCGCACCCCGCCCGCGATCGCGTAGACCCGGCCCTTTTCCTCGAGCGCGGCGACATCGCGGCGCACCGTCATGTGCGAGCAGCCCAGCAGTTCCGTGAGCTGGTGCACGCTCAGCACCTGGTGCTGGCGCAGCTGCCGCACTATCATCTCGCGGCGCTGCTCGGGAATCAGCCCCGCGGCGCGGCCGCTGGCGTGGTCGATGAGATCGTTCATTGCCTGCTCCCTTGCCGGACTTCAGTCTTGCAGCCCGGCAAGCCAGGCGGCGCGCAGCGCGGGATCGTCGCCCGCGATGTCGTCCAGGGTGATCAGTTCGCCCGCGCGGATCTCGCGCGCCGTGGTCGCATGCGCTGCCAGGTACAGCGGCGCCACGCCGGCCGGTGCCTGCTCGCGCGCCAGCAGCACGGGAGCGACGCCGGTCACGTCATGGTGGTGTCCGCCCATGCGCAGCACCGTGCCCGCGGGAATGGTCTCGATGGCACGACCCGCGAGAATCGCATGCTGGGCCGGACGGTCGCTGCCCGAAGCGCGGTTGTGCAGCACGGCGTTGAGCAGCGTGATCGGCGTTTCCACGCCCATGAAGTGATACGGCAGGTACATGCAGGCGTAGCGGCCGTTGCGGCTGACCACATGGCCCTTTTGCGCCAGCAGCTGCCAGGTGGGGCCGTCGCCGGTGCGCACGATCACGAACACGCCGCCGCCGAAGCTCGCTTCGTCGGGCAGGCGCAGCACGTTGAACACGTCGATCACGCCCGGCTTGTTCAGGATGCCGCCGTCTTCGCGCAGCGCGTAGATGTCGGCGAGTTCCGCGGTGCGCGCCACGGGATAGTGCATGGCTTCGACATCGGCGACCAGGCCGGTGTTCGATGCGACCACGGCCATCTCGCAGTAGTCGGCCGTGGCGCTGGTCTTCCAGCCCTTGAGCGCGGCGCGGCGCGCGGCCAGCGTCGCGGGAATGTCGTCGCCCAGCGTCAGCAGTTCGGCCATTTCGGGAATCGCGCGGGTCTCGTCGAGCTGGCGCACCTGGCCGCTGCGCGGATCGAACACCAGGTCGTACTCGCCCGACTTGCCCGCGGCAACGATCTCCAGGCCCAGCGTGCGCGCCCAGCTGACCCAGCCGATCAGATTGGCCGGCTGGTCGCCGTCGGCCGTGGTGTAGACCACGCCCTTGGCCGCGGCCAGGCGCGACATGGTCACGCCGGCAACGGTATCGACTTCCTTGCTGACCATGGCCACATGGCGGCCGGCTTCAATGGCTTCGCAGGCCGCGCGGAAACCGACCTTGGGATTGCCCGTGGCTTCGACCAGGATGTCGTGCGCCACTTCGCGCAGCAGGCCGGCGTCGGCGACCAGGGCAATCGCGTCGGCGGGCAGCGCGGCGATGTCGGCAGCACTCAGGCATTCGCGCAGCTGGCTTGCGGGATATCCCAATTCTTCACACAGCGCACGCAGGCCCGGCACATCGAGGTCGCACAGCGCGGCCGGGATCAGGCGCGGCATCAGCCGCGTCTGCGCCAGCAGCGTGCGCGCAAAGCCGCCCTTGGCGCCAGTGAGGGTGTAGCGCACTTTGCGCTCGGGTTGGTCGGCGAACAGCAGTTCAAAATTCATAGGTGGTCCATTGCAGTGAGGGCAGCGCTGGGCTCTATTATTCACAAAACCTCACACAAAATCACAGGGATTCCCCTTGGTTGTTCAAATTTGTGAAGTCGCGTACCATTTATTCACACTTTCACAAGACCTATGAACAAGCTTCCTCCCTTGCTCGGTTGCATCGCCGACGACTTCACCGGCGCCACCGACCTGGCCAACATCCTTGTGCGCGGCGGCATGCGCACGGTGCAGACCATAGGCGTGCCTTCGGCCGGTCTCGCCGCGTCGCTCGATGCCGACGCCATCGTGATCGCGCTCAAGTCGCGCACCGCCCCCGTGGAGCAGGCCGTGGCCCAGAGCCTGCAGGCGCTGCGCTGGCTGCAGGCCCAGGGCTGCAGCCAGTTCTTCTTCAAGTACTGCTCGACCTTCGACTCGACGGCCGAAGGCAACATCGGCCCCGTGGCCGAAGCGCTGCAGCAGGCGCTGGGCACGGACTTCGCCATTGCCTGCCCGGCCTTCCCCGGCGCGGGCCGCACGGTCTACCAGGGCCATCTGTTCGTCAACCAGCGCCTGCTCAATGAGTCGGGCATGGAAAACCACCCGCTCACGCCCATGCGCGACCCCGACCTGGTGCGCGTGCTGCAGTCGCAAAGCCAGGCCAGGGTCGGCCTGATCGCCCAGGGCGCCGTCGCCCAGGGCGCGGCCGGCGTGCGCGAGCGCATTGCCGCGCTGCGCGCCCAGGGCGTGCGCCTGGCGATTGCCGATGCCATCAGCGACGCCAATCTGGTGACGCTGGGCGAAGCCTGCGCCGACGCCCGGCTCGTCACCGGCGGCTCGGGCGTGGCCCAGGGCCTGCCCGCGAATTTCCGGCGCCTGGGCAAGCTGCGGGACAGCGACGCCGCGCAGCTGCCGCGCATAGATGGCCCGGCTGTCGTGCTGTCTGGCAGCGCCTCCACGGCCACCAACGGCCAGGTCGCGGCCTGGCTGCGCAGCGGCCGCCCCGCCTACCGCATAGACCCGCTGGCGCTGGCGCGCGGCGAAGATGTGGTGGCCGCCGCGCTGGCCCTGGCCGGCGTGGGCGAGACCGCGCTGATCTACGCGACCAGCAGCCCCGACGAAGTGCGCCGCGTGCAGGCCGAGCTGGGCGTGGCACGCGCCGGCGCGCTGATCGAGGAAGCACTGGGCCAGGTGGCTGCGCGGCTGCGCGCCGCAGGCACGCGCCGCTTCGTCGTCGCCGGCGGCGAGACTTCGGGCGCGGTGATCCAGGCGCTGGAACTGCAGGCGCTGCGCATAGGCCGGCAGATCGATCCGGGCGTGCCCGAAACCCAGTCGCTGGGCGACGACCAGCCGCTGGCCGTGGTGCTCAAATCGGGCAACTTCGGCAGCGAAGACTTCTTCGACAAGGCGCTCAAGCACCTCGACGGGGCTGCGGCATGACAGCGCAGACCGACGAAGCGCGGCTGCGCGAAGAGATCTGCGCAGTCGGCGCGAGCCTGCATGCGCGCGGCTACACCACCGGCACCGCGGGCAACATCAGCGCGCGCCTTTCCGACGGCTGGCTGATCACGCCCACCGACGCCTGCCTGGGCAAGCTCGACCCCGCGCGCCTGGCCAAGGTCAATGCCGACAACGAATGGATCTCGGGCGACAAGCCGTCGAAGACGCTGGCCCTGCACCGCGGCATCTATGAACGCAACGCCCAGGCGCGCTGTGTGCTGCACACCCACTCCACGCATCTGGTCGCGCTGACGCTGGCCGGCGTCGCCGCGCCCGACGCGGTGCTGCCGCCGATCACGCCCTACCAGGTGATGAAGATCGGCCGCGTGCCCTTGATTGCCTATGCGCGCCCCGGTGCGCCCAGCG
>Ga0308165_1001650_pt1 | contig 30344 bp, 23 predicted proteins | sample PhyWR2_FD_201032 | JGI IMG/M metagenome (GOLD analysis project Ga0308165, IMG submission 201032) | Phyllosphere microbial communities from UC Gill Tract Community Farm, Albany, California, United States - DLSLW.R2 | ecosystem: Host-associated > Plants > Phyllosphere > Unclassified | place: USA... | reverse complement strand
GCCGGTCGCGATGGTCGTTACCGCATAAAGATCAGCCAGCGCGGGGAGCAAAAAGATGTAACCGCGCTGAGCCGATGCCCGAACTTGCAAGGAAAAAGCAGATGGTGTGATCGATCGATCCCGACGTAGGAAAATCCGTTAGCCCCATTGGCCTTCGAGGTCGCACACTTGGCTGGAACCGACGCCGCGGAAACCATCTTGGCCAGCGCTCACTCGAGTGCGCAAAAAGGCCGGACATATGGAAGCAAGCGATCCGATCAAATTAATGCCCAAAAACCTTGTAAGAAGGGGTCGTCCACATATGGGGCTCGGCGCTTACGCACCATCCCCACGTCCATATGGTGGTGCCAGGTGGCGGCATCGCACTCGACGGAACGCGCTGGATATCTACTCGGCCCGCCTTCCTCTTGCCGGTGCGTGCCCTGGGAAAGCTGTTCCGCCGTCTGTTCCTGACCCGGCTGATCCAGCTTTACGACGCCGGTAAGCTGGCTTTCTTCGGATCGCTCGCATCACTCACCAGACGGCGCGTCTTCCTGCGTCATCTGGCACCGGTCCGAAAGACGCGTTGGGTAGTTTATGCAAAGGCGCCCTTTGCGGGCCCTGAAGCGGTGCTCGCCTACCTGTCCCGCTATACCCACCGGATCGCCATCTCCAACCGACGACTTGTCTCCTTCGACAAGGCCGGCGTCACGCTCCGTTACAAAGATTACCGCCGCGATGGACCCGAACGCCAATGCGTCATGACCCTCAGCACCGGCGAGTTCATCCGGCGGTTCCTGGCCCATGTCCTGCCTCGTGGCTTCCACCGTATCCGGCACTATGGTCTGCTGGCCAGTTCATCGCGCAAAGCCAATCTCGCGCGTGCTCGTGACTTGCTCGAGGTCGCCGCGCCGCCCAACGATGCTGTACTCGAAGAGCCTGTCGATCTGCGACCACCGTGCCCTTGCTGCGGCGGGCATATGAACATCATCAAGACCTTCGAACGCTGGCGACAACCGCGGGCACCGCCAAACACCCCGATCCGTCACCCGGAGTTCGCGCCATGATCCGGCATGGCCAGGCATATATGCATCCTGCCCACGCACCGTGGCGGGAAGCGCTGACGCTCGCGCCTTGCATGACCGATGCCATACCGCATGACGAAAACGATGCGCACTGCCACCGATTAAACCGTCTGAACCGGGCGAAAGGCAGTCCGCCTGGGCCGCACGGATCATACCAAGCCAGCAATAGCGCCAGTACGCCTAACGGCTCCGATCTGAAATCCCCATAGCTCAGCGCGTGCGGCACCGCGGGTCGTACATGTAAGACTTTCGTACGCCTGCAACAGGAAGAAAATCCTGGCTTTTCTGCGACACCGTGGACGGCGCACGGGCGAGCGCCGTCACCTACAGCCTGATGCTCACTTGCCGCGCCTCCGGCGTCGAGCCTCTCGCGTGGCTACGCCATGTCCTCACTGAACTGCCCCAGCGACCTCACGACGCCGATATCCACGACCTGCTGCCATTCAACTTCGAAAGACACGCCTGACCCGCCGACGTCGTTGCGGTGGCCTGTCTCGTCCAGCGTCAACTATGATGGCTGCACTGCCTCCGGAAGCAACGTGCTACGAAATGCGCGCTTACGATCCGAGAGTTGGCAGGTGCGATCAAGGCCCGCTGGATTTGCGAACAAGCCCATCAGCAACTCAAGGAAGAGCTTGGCCTCGATCACTCCGAGGGGAGATCATGGACGGGACTGCATCGACACGCGCTCATGACAATGATGGCCTACGCGTTCCTGCAAACAAGAAGGCTCGCTCAGGCGGGCCGGAAAAAAAGAGTCTATGGGCCGCCACCTCAACCCAGCCTGCGAGCAGTCCGCCAAGCCATCCTTGATCGCCTGGCGCGCTCGCCGCCAAGCCATTGCCCTCACTGCAAAGGCCGTCTGCCTGAACCAACCCGCAAAATTCTGCCAAAGTAGTGCTAGGACGTGTTGACAAAGAGGATTCCCAAATCGCGTAGATTCTGATTCAAGGTAGCTTTTGGGAGGCTGTCTTGATCCGGGGTTTGATGAGCGACGAGGAGTGGACGTGTCTTGAGCCGTTTGTGATCGAGCGCGGAGCGCGCAGCGGACGGCGCCCGCGAGATCACCGCCTTGTCCTGGATGGGATTTTCTGGATTGCGCGAACGGGCGTGGCCTGGCGCGACCTGCACGAGCATTTTGGTAAATGGTCATCGGTATACCGCCAGTTCCGGCGCTGGACGCTGTCAGGCTTGTGGGAGCTGCTGCTCGAAGCCTTCAACGAAAGTGGGGGCGGCAACTCCAGCCTACAGATGATCGACAGCACAATAATCCGGGCGCACCACTGTTCAGCCGGCGCTAAAGGGGGACTCCGCGTCAGGGTCTTGGCCGCTCAAAAGGTGGCTTTACGACCAATATCCATCTCCGCATCAATGCGCTGGGCCTGCCCATAGCGGTGGCGCTGACCGGGGGTGAAGCTTCCGACTTCAAGGGCTATATGCCGATCATGAACGCCGACGGGCCAGCGCCCAAGGTGCTGCTGGCCGACAAGGGCTATGATGCTGACTTCATTCGCGAAGATATGGAAAGCCGCGGCGGCACTGCCATGATCCCGACCAAGCGCAACCGGCTGATCCAACTGCCTGTCGATGCCGCCATCTATGCCCTGCGCAACATGGTCGAACGCTGCTTCAACAAGCTCAAGAACGCCCGCAGACTGGCAACCCGCTACGACAAAACCGCCGACAGTTACCTCGGCTTCATCCACATCGTCTCAATCCGCTTGTGGACCCGCCAATTTGTCAACGCCTCCTAGCACTACTTTGGCAGAATTGTGATTTTCGGGATTCCCTGCAGGGGAAATGCGTGATTCATAGGGAGCCAGCTTTGATGGAGGCTGGCGATGGAAGAGGATTGGCAGCGGGATCTCGAGCATTGGCTTGAGCCGTATCTGCAGAAGTTGGGTAACAAGACGCGGCGTCGGATGTGCCCGGCCTACATCGCTGGCTTGATTGGCCCCGGCGATCGCAAGAGCATCCAGCCCATGGCGGCCCGCGCAGACGCGCTCAACTATGACCGGCTGCATCATTTCATCGGTGCCGGGATCTGGGACAGCGCGCCGCTGGTGGCGACGTTGTGGCGGCAAGCGGATGAGTTGGTCGGTGGCTACAAGGGCTGGCTGATCATCGACGACACAGCCCTTCCCAAGAAGGGCAAGGCTTCGGTCGGGGTCGCGCCCCAATATGCTACGGTACTGGGCAAGAACGCGAACTGCCAGACGCTCGTGTCGGTGACCTTGGCTTCGGGGGAGGTGCCGGTCATGCTGGGTTTGCGGCTATACCTGCCGGAAAGCTGGACCAGCGACACGGCCCGGATGGAGAGGGCCGGCGTGCCAGAAGATTTCCTATCCTATCGCACGAAGCCCGACATCGCCATCGAGGAGATCGACCGGGTCATTGCTGCCGGCGTGCGCTTCGGCTGCGTCCTTGCCGACGCCGGCTATGGCTTGTCAGCGCCGTTCCGGCAGGCGCTAAGTGCACGAGGCTTGCGCTGGGCCGTTGGTATCCCCCGGCACCAGAAGGTCTATCCTGGCGACGTGCAGTTGATCTTCCCGGTGGCTGGACGTGGGCGACCACGGGTTCGGCATGTGCCCGACGTCAAATCCCGAGCAGCCCATGCCATGCTCGAAGATGCGAAATGGCGGCAGGTCAGTTGGCGCCGAGGGACCAAAGGCCGCCTGACAGCTCGCTTTGCGGCTATGCGTGTGCGTGTCGCCGATGGCGCGCCACAGCGGATCGGCGCTGCTGGCGCACAGCATATGCCAGGCGAAGAGGCTTGGCTGGTGGGTGAGCATCGCTCGAACGGCGAGCGAAAATACTATCTCTCCAACCTTCCCGCCGACACCGCGATCAAGGACGTCGCCGGCGCCATCAAGGCGCGCTGGATTTGTGAACAAGCGCACCAGCAACTCAAGGAGGAACTTGGCCTCGACCACTTCGAAGGACGATCATGGACGGGGCTGCATCGCCACCTTCTCATGACAATGATGGCCTATGCCTTCCTGCAAACACGACGGCTCGCGCAGGCGGGGCGGAAAAAAAAGAGTCTCCGGACCTCCGCCTCAGCCGAGCATGCCCGCCATCCGACAGGCCATCATTGACCGAATATCAAGACCTCCGCCAGACCAATGCCCTCATTGCGGTGGGAGCCTATCAGTCACGCATTTCAAACTTCTGCCAAAGTAGTGCTAGACACGGGCGAGGGCAATAGAATGGCGCCGACAGGTATGCGCGCCCGCATCTGCTGCACTCTTAACCGAAGGTCCAATTGCGCATCTTTGCCAGATCGCCATCTTGTCCCCCTGAAAAAGATTCCAAGATCGATCCAGGAGACATGATGATGCTGCACCAGGCGCTTCAGAAATTTGCCGAGCAAACTCTCGTTCGCGACCAGTATGATAACTACATTGGCGGCCAGTGGACGGCGCCGGCCAAGGGAGAATATTTCGACAACTTGTCGCCCGTTACCGGTCAGGTGGTGTGCAGGGTCGCACGCGGGACCGCCGAGGACATCGAACTGGCGCTGGACGCTGCGCACAAGGCGAAGGACGCCTGGGGCAAGATGTCGTCGACCGAACGGTCCAACATCCTGCTCAAGATAGCCGACCGAATGGAGGCCAACCTCGACCTGATCGCGATGGCCGAGACGATCGACAACGGCAAGCCGATCCGCGAGACAACCCATGCCGACATTCCTCTGGCCATCGACCATTTCCGCTACTTCGCGGGCTGTGCCCGCGCGCAGGAAGGTTCAATCAGCGAGATAGACCATGATACGGTCGCCTATCACTTCCACGAGCCGCTCGGCGTGGTCGGGCAGATCATTCCCTGGAACTTCCCGATCCTGATGGCGGTGTGGAAGTTGGCACCGGCACTGGTCGCAGGCAACTGCGTGGTGCTCAAGCCCGCCGAGCAGACCCCGATGTCGATCATGGTCCTGCTCGATATCATCGGCGACCTGCTGCCGCCCGGCGTGCTCAACGTCGTCAACGGATTCGGCGTCGAGGCGGGCAAGCCGCTCGCGAGCAATAAGCGGATCAGCAAGATCGCCTTCACCGGCGAGACCACGACCGGTCGCCTGATCATGCAATACGCCAGCGAGAACCTGATCCCGGTCACCTTGGAACTGGGCGGCAAGTCGCCGAACATCTTCTTCGCCGACGTGATGGATGCCGACGACGATTATTTCGACAAGTGCTTGGAAGGCTTCGCGATGTTCGCGCTGAACCAGGGCGAAGTCTGCACCTGCCCCAGCCGCGCGCTGGTCCAGGAAAGCATCTATGAAAAGTTCATGGAGCGCGCCATCGCCCGGGTGAAGGCGATCAAGCAGGGCAGTCCGCTCGACCCGTCGACGATGATCGGCGCCCAAGCCTCGAACGACCAACTGGAAAAGATCCTGTCCTACATCGACATCGGCCGGAGCGAAGGCGCGCAGGTGCTTACCGGCGGCGACCGCGCCAGCCTCGATGGCGAACTGGGCGAGGGCTATTACATCACGCCGACCGTGCTCGCCGGGCACAACAAGATGCGCATCTTCCAAGAAGAGATTTTTGGGCCGGTGCTTGCAGTCACGACTTTCAAGGACGAAGCCGACGCGCTTGCGATCGCCAACGATACGCTCTACGGCCTGGGTGCCGGTGTCTGGACCCGTGACGGGACTCGCGCTTATCGCATGGGCCGCGGCATCCAGGCCGGCCGGGTGTGGACCAACTGCTACCACGCATATCCGGCCCACGCGGCGTTCGGCGGCTACAAGCAGTCGGGCATCGGCCGCGAAAACCACAAGATGATGCTCGATCACTACCAGCAGACCAAGAACCTGCTGGTGAGCTACAGCCCCAAGGCGCTCGGCTTCTTCTGACGACCGCGGCGCACGGCTTTGCTCTCTCCCTTTCGTGCGCCAACTGACGGCAGGCATTTTCGGGTGCCTGCCGCCTTGTTTTTGGAACGGCAACGATGACAACGCTCCCACTTCGTATTCTCACAACGCCCGAAGCAGAGGCCCTGATCGCGCGACTCAAGCAGCGGCACGGCCCGCTGATGTTCCACCAGTCCGGTGGCTGCTGCGACGGGTCGGCACCGATGTGCTTCCTGCGCGGCGAATTCAAGGTCGGCGCGCAGGACGTCCTACTGGGCGCGGTCGCATGCGACGTACAGGTTTGGATCGGCGCCGCGCAATTCGAGTACTGGCGCCATACGCAAGTGACTATTGACGTCGTGCCGGGGCGCGGTGCCGGTATGTCGCTGGAGAGCCCCGAGGGGGTCCGATTCATCGTCCGCTCCCGCATCTTCACCGATGCGGAAGCGGATGAGCTGGAGGTCGCAGAGGAACCGCCGCGTGGCGGCTGACATGGCTTTGCCAGGCCCGCGCTTCGCCGAGCATCCGCTGCGGCGCCAGCTGGTGGGCGAAATGCAGCTGCGGCGCGTTCCCACCTTCACCCTGCCGGCGCATATGCTGCAACTGGTCCGCATCGTCGATGCCGCCCAGCGAGGCGCTGAAGCTACCGCACTGGCGGCCATGCCGGGTGCCGCGCAGGCGCACGACCGCCACGGCGCGGGCCAAGTGGGCCAGCTTGTGCGGACGTCATGGGAACGGCACAGCGAGGCGACTACCGCGACTGTGGTGATGACGCAGGCCGCCGCCCTGCCGCTGCGGTGGACCGGCGGCGAGGATGGCGAAGGCAGCGAAGCCGCTACTTGGGCCGAGACGCTTCCCGGCGCCGTGGTCCGCGCCACGCGCACGATCGTCGTCGACGACGAAGCGCAAGGGCAGGCCATTGCCGATACGGCTGGCTTTGCGCCTTCGCACCTTGTCACCTGCCATGTCGAAGCCGGTCCGCCGGGGCACCATTCAGTGCGGATCTGGAGCGACTTTCGCATCCATGCGGACGGCTACGGGCGGATGGTCGTTGCGGCTAATCGCGCCATGCCCGGCGATCTCGCGCGGTGCGTCCAGCGGCTGCAGGAGCTGGGGAACTATCGCAATCTCGCGCTGCTGGGGCTGGCGGTGACGCGCGCGAGCTGGAGCGAGCTGGACCGGCTGGAAGGTGCAATCCAGGACGTCGCGCAGGATTTGACGCAGGCGCGCGAGCGTGACGACGACCTGCTCGCGACACTGACGCAGCTTTCGGCGCAGCTACTCTCGATCGGCGGCGGCAGCGGCTATCGGCTGAGCGCCACTGCGGCCTATGCGCGCATCGTGGTCAGCCGGCTTGCGGAATTGCGGGTCACGCCGATCGCCGGATACCAGTCGCTCGACGACTTCACTGAACGGCGCTTCCTGCCAGCGGTGCGGACCTGCGCGGCGCTGACCGAGCGGCTGGCCCTGGTCGACGGACGGGCGGCGCAATGCACGGCGCTGCTACGCACGCGGATCGAAACGCACATCGAAAACCAGAATGCGCGGCTGCTGACCTCAATGGACCGCAGCGCGCGCATGCAGCTACAGTTGCAGCATCTGGTCGAAGGGCTTTCGGTGGTGGCGATCAGCTATTACTGCGTCGGGCTGCTGTCCTATCTAGTTAAGGCCGCCGAGAAGCACTGGCCGGCGCTGCCTGCGACTTTGCTTCTGGGCGCGATGGTGCCTGTCGTTGCCGCATCGGTGCTTTGGTTCATGCGCAGGGCACGCGGCCGACTGGTTTCAGGTGACAAACACGCGGCTACCGGCGCATAAGCTGACGCAGAGATAAAAAGGAGCAGGAGGAGCTCGATGGCCGCGGTGACGGACAAGACGCAGATAGGATTCGCATTCTCGCATGCGAAGGACCCGTTCGACGCGATGCGCGCCGTGAAGGAGCAGTTGGGCGACAGACCGCTGGCGGGTGCGGTCCTGTTCTGCTCGCACCGGTTCGACCGCGACCGGCTGGCCGGCGCGATCAATGGCTGCAGCGAGGGCATGACCGTCATCGGCTGCACCAGTTCGGGCGAACTGACCGATTACGGTTACGACCACGACAGCCTCAGCCTCGTCGCCTTTCCGGCGGAAGGGTTTCAGATGGTCTCGCACTGCTTCGACGACCTGGACAAATTCGATGCCGTGGGCGCGCGCGACGCCGTGCGCACGCTTGCCGCCACAGCCGAGCGCAACAGCCGCGCTCTGGGCGATGCGATCAATCATGTTGCGCTGTTCCTGGTCGATGGCTTGTCCCATCGCGAAGAGCTGCTGACGATGACCGTTCAGGATGCGCTTGGCGACATTCCCCTGATCGGGGGGTCGTCAGGCGACGATCTTGCGTTTCAGCAGACCGCCGTTTTCGAGGGCGGGCGGTTTCACCCCCGCGCGGCGGTGATTGCGATCATATCGTCCCCCCGGCCGATGCATGTGTTCAAGGCGCAGCATTACCGTCCCGGTGCGGACAAGATGGTGATTACAGGCGCTCTTCCGCACGAGCGTATCGTCACCGAGATCAACGCCGAGCCCGCAGCCGCCGAATACCTGCGGCTGGCCGGGCATGCCGGAGAAAAGCTGGGCACGGAGTTCTTCGCGGCGCATCCGCCGATGGTCCGCGCCGGCGGCGAATATTACGTCCGCTCGATCCAGAGCGCCAACCCCGACGGCAGCCTGACCTTCTACTGCGCAATCGACGAGGGGATCGTGCTGACCGTGGGCGAGCCCGTCGACCGGATCGCCGGGATGGACGCGCTGTTCGCCGACATTCACGGGCGGATCGGCGAGGTCGATCGTATCCTGGCCTTCGACTGCGTGCTCAACCGCATCGATGCCGAACAAAGGCAGATCTCGCACGATGTTTCGCAGCTCTACAGCCGCAACCGCGTAATCGGCTTCAACACTTACGGCGAGCAATATCGCGCCTTGCACGTCAACCAGACTTTCAGCGGTCTCGCCATCGGCAAATGAGCGACCCGCCCGCCAGGACCGAAACGACGTCTGCGGAGGCGGAGCAGCTACGCACCGAAATCCGCAAGCTGCTCAAGATCAACGCGGCGCTGATGGACCGGGTAGAGCGGTCCAGCGACATGTCGGCCAATGCCTTTTCGATGTTCGAGACGGCGATTTCGCTGGAGGCCATGGTGCGCGACCGCACCAGCCAGCTAGAAGACGCGCTGGGCCGTCTGGCCAAGGCCAATGCCGATCTTGCCGAGGCGCACAACCATGCGGATGCCGCGCGGATGCGGCTGCGCGACGCCATCGATTCGATCAACGAAGGCTTCGCACTGTTCGATGCCGATGACCGGCTTGTGCTCTACAATGAGGGGTATCTCAGCTTCTGGCCCGAGATCGTGCCGCATATCCACGACGGCATCAGCTTTCACGAAATCGCCCGGCTGGCAGCGGCGCATCATCGCCCGCCTGCTTCGGTCGTCGCGCCCGATCGCTGGGTGTCCGACCGGCTCGCCCGCCACGGCGTTGCCGACGGCGGCCATGTGCAGGCGCTTGCCGACGGCCGGTGGGTCCAGATCAACGAGCTACGCACCAGCGAAGGCGGCATCGTCGGCATCTACACTGACATCACCGAAGTGAAGGCCGAGGACGCGCGGGACCGCACCCGCGAACTTGCCGAGCGCAACCTCGTGCTGCAATCGACGCTCGACAACCTTTCCGAAGGCGTGTGCGTTTTCGACGAGGCGGGGCGCCTTTCCGCATGGAACGGCGCGCTTGAGCGCATGCTCGGCCTCGCCGGCGACCTTGCCCGCACGATCACCACGCATGCCGACCTGCTGGACTGGTGCCGCATGCACCTGGGGATGTGCGATGAAGGGTGCCTCGCCTGGCGCGGCGACCAGGCGACCGCCGAGCGCGTCGGGCGCCTGTGCCATGCCGACGAGCGCAGTTTTGAAATCCGCTCAACCACGATGGGGCGGGGCGGCCAGGTGTTCGGCTTCACTGACGTCACGGATATGCTGCGTGCGCAGGAGAGCCTGCAGGAGACCGCCGAAACGTTGGAGCGGCGCGTGTCCGAGCGGACCAGCGAACTGGTAGCGGTCAACCGGCAACTGGGCGAGGAAGTCGCCGAGCGCCGGGTGATCGAGGCCGCGCTGCTGGAGGCCAAGACCGCTGCCGAAAAAGCCAACCTGTCGAAAACCAGCTTCCTTGCCGCCGCCAGCCACGATCTGCTGCAACCGCTCAACGCGGCCCGCCTCTTCGTGGCGGCGCTGGGCGACCGCCGGCTGGCGCTGCCGACGCGCGCGTTGGTCAACCAGACCTCTACCGCGCTCGATTCGGTGGAGGAGCTGTTGGAGGCCCTGTTGGAAATCTCGCGCCTGGATGCCGGGGCGATCCAGCCGGAAATCGGCAATTTCCGCATTGACCGCCTGCTCAAGACACTGGCCGTCGAGTTCACGCCGATGGCGCGCTCGGCCGGTCTGGTGCTGGATTTCGATGCGCAGGCGCTATGGGTGAAGACCGATATCCGGCTGCTGCGCCGGATCCTGCAGAACTTCATTTCCAACGCCATCCGCTACACCCCGCGCGGATCGGTGATCGTCACCTGCTGCCCACGCACCGAAGGCGTGGAGGTTGCCGTGACCGATACCGGCCCCGGCATTCCATCCGAAAAGCGCTCGTTCATATTCGAAGAGTTCAAGCGGCTGGATACTCGCAGCCAGGGCAAGGGCCTCGGTCTTGCGATCGTCAAGCGGGCGAGCGAGATGCTGCGCCACCCGGTCACCCTGCGTTCTGCCCCGGGCGAGGGCTCGACCTTCTCGATCGTGTTGCCCGAGGGCGAGGAGGTGCGCGACGAGGAGGAGGAGGCCGGCCGGCTGCCGCGAAGCGACCGGCCGATGCGCGATCTGTCCGTGCTGGTCGTCGACAACGAGCGCCAGATCCAGTCTGGCATGCGGACCTTGCTGTCCGGATGGGGCTGCGCGGTGGCGACGGCGGACGGCTTCGCCGAGGCCACCGCGCATTTCGCTGGCGACGTGCATCCAGACATCATCCTCGTCGATTACCACCTCAAGGACGGCGAGACCGGCGATACCGTCATCGAGCGCCTCCAACAGCATTTCGGCGCCAACATTCCCGCTGTGATGATCAGCGCGGACCGCGGCGAGGCGCTCAAGGCGCAGATGGCGGCGGTGGGCACGCCCTTGCTCAACAAGCCGGTGAAGCCCGCGCAGTTGCGGGCTTTGCTGCGCACGATGCTGCACTAAGGTTGGAGCCTACATCGCTGAGTGCCAGACGATGCCTTCTCGGGGATGACGGGACAGGCCGGACGGTCGGGAGTTCCTACCCAGCGCTATGCGTCCGGGAGCCTTTGCTGCGCGCGCTGGAGTCAGTTCTCGCCGTCGAAGTGGACGCGGTTGGCCATGATTACCGCCTGGGTGCGGCTGAACACGCCCAGCTTCTGCAGGATGGCGGATACGTGCGCCTTCACGGTCGTCATCGACACGCTCAGGTCGTAAGCGATCTGCTTGTTCAGGCGGCCCTGGACCAGATGGCCTAGGACGACGCGCTGCTGCCGGGTCAGGCTTTCGATGCGGGCGGTGATATCGTTTTCAACGAGGTTTTCCTGCGGATCGACCTCGATCGCGTCGGGCATGTAGATTTCGCCGGAAACGACGCTGTGCAGGGCATCGACGATGGCGCTGCGCTTCATCGACTTGGGGATGAAGCCGGCAGCGCCTGCTGCCAGCGCCTCGCGCACTATCGAGCGGTCGAAGGCGCCGGAGACCATTACCACCGGCAGGATGGGATAGCTGCTGCGCAGGAACCGCAGGCCGTCCAGTCGCTTGACGTCGGGGATGTTGAGGTCGAGCAGGATGAGGTCGAAATTGGACTGCTTGCCCAGGGTCACCGTTGCCTCTTCCATGCTTGCGGCCTCGAAGATTTCGCATCCGTCGAAAGTGACGGCGATCACGCTGCGCAGGCCGTCGCGCACGAGCGGGTGGTCATCGATGATGAGCACCCTTTCTATTACCGCGTCGTCGTTGCTTTCGACCTGCATGTCGCCCTCCCTGGGATGATCGATTGCCATAGCGGGGGCGCGGCGATGCACACGTTATTTCCGCGCTCCATCACGATCATCGCATTGTTTCCCTTACTTGGGCAACTTGAACACCCAGAGTGAGCCGCCCTGGTTGATGTCCTTGAACGACTTGGCGACTTCGCCGCCCCATAGCGGCACCGCGCCGCCCCAGCCCGACATCACCGCGACAAACTGTTCGCCGTCCTGTTCCCAGGTCACTGGCGATCCGACGACGCCCGAGCCGGTCTGGAATTTCCACAGTTCCTTGCCGGTCTTGGCGTCGAAGGCCTTGAGGTAGCCTTCGGGCGTGCCAGTGAACACCAGGTTGCCGCCGGTGGTCAGAACGCCGCCCCACAGCGGGGCCTTGTTCTTGTATTCCCACACGATCTTGCCGGTCTTGGGGTCCATGGCGCGCAGGGCGCCGATGTGGTCTTCGGCGATCGGCTTGATGGTGAAGCCGGCGCCCAAGTAGGCCGCGCCCTTCTTGTAGGCGATCGGTTCGTTCCAGATGTCCATGCCCCAGTCGTTGCTGGGCACGTAGAACAGCTCGGTGTCCTTGCTGTAGGCCATCGGCATCCAGTTCTTGCCGCCCAGGAAGGACGGCGAGGAGAACACAGTGGTGCCCTTTTCGGTGCCATTGGGCGCACCCGGGCGGCCGGCGGGGATCACCTTGGGCTTGCCGTTCTTGTCGAAACCGTTGGCCCAGGTCGTCTGCATCACGAAGCGATTGGCGCTGATGAACTTGCCGTTGGTGCGGTCGAGCACGAAGAAGTATCCGTTGCGGTCGGCCTTGGCGCCCAGCTTCATCAGCTTGCCGTCGATGGTGGCATCGAACGGGATGAACTCGTTCACGCCGTCGAAATCCCAGCCATCGTGCGGGGTGGTCTGGTAGTGCCATTTGATGACGCCGGTTTCCGGGTCGAGCGCGATCGTCGAGGCGGTGTACAGGTTGTCGCCGGGGCGCAGGTGGCTGTTCCAGGGCGAGGGGTTGCCGGTGCCGAAGAACAGCAGGTTGGTTTCAGGATCGTAGGTGCCGCCGAGCCAGGTCGCGCCGCCGCCGGTCTTCCACTGGTCGCCGGTCCAGGTCGCGTTGAGCTTGCCGGTGATCCCGTTGTCCTTTCCGCGCAGCGTGCCCATGTTGCCTTCGATGACGGGGCGGTGCCAGATCAGTTCACCCGTGTTCACATCGCGCGCCTCGACCGCGCCGACGATGCCGAACTCGCCGCCGGAGTTGCCGGTGATGACCATGCCCTTCACGATGAGCGGCGCGGCAGTGGCGGAATAGCCGGCCTGGTAGTCGGCGATCTGCTTGTTCCACACCACCTTGCCGGTGTTGCGGTTGAGCGCGACGATGCGCGCGTCCAGCGTCGCGAAGATGATCTTGTCGCCGTAGATGGCGGCCCCGCGGTTGACGACATCGCAGCACGGCATGATCCCGTCGGGCAGGCGTGCCTCGTACTTCCACTTCTGCTCCCCTGTCCTCGCATCGAAGGCGAACAGGCGCGAATAGGAGCCGGTGACGTAGATCGTGCCGTCATAGATGATCGGCTGCGCTTCCTGGCCGCGCTGCTTCTCGCCGCCCAGCGACGCCGCAAAGGCGGGGACTATCTTGGCGACGTTGGCGGCGTTGATGGTGGTCAAGGGGCTGTAGCGCTGTGCTTGCGGGCCCATGCCGTATGTCAGAACGTCGCCGGTGGATGCGGCGTCGCCCATCAGGTCCGCATCGGTCGGCCCCTTTCCAGCCTGCGCGAGCAAAGGCGCGCCTGCGGTCAGCAGCGCAATGGCGGTCACGCCGGCAAACGAACGCACGAAACGTCCCTTCATGGTCATTCTCCCTGTATTTCGGGCGCGGCAAGCGCCTCCGGTTTCGCAGCCTATTGGAGCGGTGTGCGCGAACAATTGGACCTTGGGTCGGGGTTGCGTCAGGTGATGCGGCGATCAGGCCGCAAGCGCCTTGGCGTAAGTGACGCCATAGGTATCGAAGATCGCCTGCAGTTCGCCCGCGGCGGTCATGCGCGCCATGATGTCCTCGATCGCGTCGCCCAGCGTCCGGCTGTTTTCCTTGACCGCCATGCCGATGTCCCAGCCGGGCGAACTGAAGCCCGGCAGCGGCGCCTTGCGGCGAACGAGGTTGGCGGTCTTCGTGTCGTGCAGCACGGCGTCGATCTGCGCGCGGCTGGCAAGTACGCCGTCCGCGCGGCCGTCCGTCACTGCCGTGACCGCATCGGCCCCGCCGGGATAGTGGACCACGTCCTTCGCCAGCACCCCGCCGGACATGCCAGTTAGGTAGAAATCGGGAACGCTGTCCAACTCGGCTGCCAGCCGCTTGCCGCGATACTGCGTCGGCGGGCCGTCGCAATCCAGTTCGCCTTTCGCGCAGGCGAACTGGAAGCTCTCGCGATAATAGGGGGCGATGATGGCGACTTGGTCGTTGCGCGCGGCAAAGCCGCGGTCGAACGGGATATGCAGCATCACGTCGGCCGGCATGAAGCCCAGAAGGCCGCCTTTCCAGACGCCGTTGCGCAAGTCATCGTCGACGCTCTCGTCGGCGATCAGCTCGGCGATGTCGGCGCGCACGTCGAGGGACCGGGCGATGGCGCGGGCAAGGTCGGCGTCGATGCCCTTAACCGCCCCGCCGTCTTTCCAAGACCACGGCCGGTTGTCCTTGTAGACCGCGACCCGCAAAGTTCCCAGCGCCTTGACTTTGGCAAGCGGCGCGGCCTCGGCCAATCCCGGGAACAGGCCAAGCGCCGCCGCTGCGCCCGCGCCTTTCAGCCATTCCCGGCGGCCCAGCATCCGCGTCATTCCTGGTGCTTGGTTTCAAGCCAGGAGCGGATCGCCCAGCCGGCCTTCTGCCCCAGCACGTCGCCCATCGGCGGCATGTAGACCTTGCCGTCGTGGGCCGAGCCATGCTGGTAACGCTCGATGAACCACTCGTCGCCGCTTTCTCCCAGTTCGAGATAGCGCAGGTCCGGCGCGATGCCGCCCGATTCCGCCTCGAGTCCGTGGCAGCGCGCGCAGTTCTGGCCATAGGCGGATTCGCCGATCTTGATGGCGGCGGCGTTGTCCTTGTAAGGGTTCTGCTTCAGCCAGGCCTCGCCGATGTCGGGCAGGGCAGAGGTGTCCACCGCCTGCGGGGTCACGTTGCCGTGCGCCAGGACCGAAGAGGCCACCGAAGCGGCGAGCACGCAAGCGGCGCTCAGAAATGCAATGCGTCCGTATTTCCTCATCCCGATCCTCGTCATGTGCGCCGTCCCCGATGCGGGGTTCGGCCGTCGCCTGTGTGGATCGAGTGTAGGCATGGCAGCCGCAGTGCCCCATTGCCCATTGGTACAATGCCTTTGCCGCGCGATGCGCTTTAGACCTTGCGGTCAACACGATCGCGTGCGGGAGGATATATGCGCACCATACTGAGCGGGCTCGCCCTGTGCGTCGCTGCGGCTTCTATCGCGGCCACCATCGCTCCTGCCGCTGCGTCGGAAACGATCTACGTCTCCAACGAGCGCGGCAACAGCATCAGCGTGATCGACGCGGCCTCGGGCACAGTCACCGCCACCTGGGCGGTGGGCGGACGGCCGCGCGGCATTACTGTGTCGAAGGATGGCCGCTATGTTTTCGTCTGTGCCAGCAACGACCACGCGGTGCAGATGATCGATCGCGCCACCGGCAAGGTCGTGGCGGACCTGCCGTCGGGCGAGGACCCTGAACAGTTCTTCCTGTCGCGCGACGGCCGCACGCTGTTCGTCGCCAACGAGGACAACGCTGCCCTGACCGCCATCGACATCGAAACCCGCTCGGTCGCTTTCCAGGTCGATGTCGGCAAGGAGCCTGAAGGCGTCGCGGAGAGCCCGGACGGGAAATGGGTGGTCGTTACCTCCGAGGACGACAGTGTCGTCAACTGGGTGGACCTGACCAGCAGGACCATGGTCGATGCCACTGAGACCGGCCTGCGGCCCCGCCATGTCGAGTTCACGGCAGACGGCAGCGCGCTGTGGATCGCGGCGGAAACCGGCGGCACCGTGCAGATCGCCGATCCGGTGAGCCGCAAGATCACCGACACCATCCGCTTCGCCATTCCCGGCGTGCAGGACTATCTGATCCTGCCCTGCGGCATCCGGTTCACGCCCGACGGAAGGACCGCCGTGGTGGCGCTCGGCCGGGCGAACCACATCGCGCTGGTCGACGTCGCCACCCGCAAGGTGCGTGCCTATGTGCCGGTCGGCAAGCGCGTGTGGCACCTGGCGATCAGCGCGGACGGCGCGCGCGCCTATGCCGCCAACGGGCTGTCGGATACCGTGTCGATCATCGATCTGGCGAGCGCGAAAGTGGTAGGCACCGTACCTGTCGGCGCGGCGCCATGGGGCGTCGCGATCGCCCCCTGATCCGCCTTCCGTCCGACCGAAGGAACGAGAACCAAAGTCCAATTTCCGCATCGCGTGGTGCGACGCACTCTTCCCCCGGCGGCGGCAAGGACCGGCTGACAAACGGGAGGATGATATGGCGAAGAAGGTGCTCCTCGGGAGCGCGGCGATGGCTTTGATGCTGGCCGCCGGCACTGTCCCCGCACAGGCGGGTACGACGGGCGAACTGCTCAAGCGGCTGCACGAGAAGGGGATCCTCAGCGACGAGGAATACCAGGAACTCCAACAGCAGGAAGACACCCAGGTCGCCGTCGCGGCGGCCCCCGCGGCGCCTGCCGATGCCGCCGCCGCCGGGCTCGACGAAAAGCGCATGGTGCGCATGACGGACAAGGGCGTGGGCATGGACGTCGGCGGGGTGACGCTGACCTTCTCGGGATCGGTCAACGGTTTCTATTCGCATGAGAACGGTCAGGCCGCAGGCCCCAACACCACCGTCACCGGCGGCGTGGTGCCGGTGGCGGGCAATTCTTCGGCGATCCGCAACGGCCTGCTTCCCGGCTATCTCAAGGTCGGCGTATCGACCGTCCAGGACGGCTGGAACATCGGTGCGCTGTTCGGCATGTACCCCGGCATCAACAGCGCGACGTATGCTGGCGGCGGCGGTGCCAACAGCGGCGGCCAGAACACCGCCCTGCAGACCGCCGGCATCGATTTTCGCCAGACCTACCTGACGATCGGGCGCCCGGGCTTCGGCGAAATAAAGTTCGGCCGCGATATCGGGCTGTTCGGATCGGAAGGCATCCTCAACGATATCACGCTGCTTTCGGTCGGATCTACCGGCGGCAACGTCGCCCCGTCCAATACCTCGCTCGGGCGCATCGGCGTCGGCTATATCTACACCGACTTCCAGCCGCAGATCACCTATACCTCGCCCAACCTTGCCGGCTTCCAGGCATCGGTCGGCATCTTCGAGCCGCTGCAGTCGCTGACCGGCCCCGGCGAAACCAGCAAGTCGCCCGGCTTTCAGGGCAAGATCGTCTACGACACCAAGTTCGGCGACCTTACCGCGCGTGCCTGGCTTTCGGGCATCACCCAAAAGCACAACCGCATCGACGGCGTATCCTATACCGGCAGCGGCTTCGATACCGGCGCCAAGATCGGCTATGGCCCGATCGTGGTGACCGGCTACTACTACCACGGCTCGGGCCTGGGCACGACCGCGCTCAACTTGTTCGACACCGATGGGGCGGGCAACAAGCGCGACAGCGACGGCTTCTACATCCAGGGCCTCGCCACGTTCGGCAAGTTCTCGCTCGGCGGCAGCTATGGCGAAAGCCATCTGCACTACGCCGGTGCAGCCGATGCGCTGGCCAATCCCACGCTGCTCGACACCAACAAGAGCTGGGTGGGGCAGGGCCGCTATGGGCTGACTAGCTGGGTCACGCTGATCGGCGAATACATCAAGACCACCTCGAAGGCGCACAACGGCAACGAAGCGCAGGCCGACACCATCGCCGCAGGTGCGATCCTATTCTTTTAGAAGCAGCGCGGACCTGGGCCGAAAGGCCAATGTTGCGGGCAGAGGCGGCATCGTATCCAGGCGATGGCGCCTCTGTTCGCAGATGAGGCCGCGACGGGGGAGGACAACAAAATGCGAAGCGCTCGCCTGATCGTGCTTGTGGGGGCAATGATGCCTATTGCTGTACAGGCCCAGCCGGCAGAACCGGCGACTGATCCGCCGGCAACCATCGTCGTTACCGGCGGCGGCCTGCCACTGCCGCCGGGCCTGCCGGCCTACGGTTCGGTGCTTATCACGCGCGAGCGGCTCGTGAACAGCGCCTCCAACCGGATCGAGAATGTCCTGTCCGATGTTGCCGGCTTTCAGCAGTTTCGCCGGTCGGACAGCCGGTCTGCCAATCCTTCGGCCCAAGGCGCGACGCTGCGCGCGCTGGGCGGCAACGCCTCCAGCCGGACCCTGGTCCTGCTCGACGGCGTGCCGATGGCCGATCCCTTCTTCGGCTATATACCGTTCAGCGCGCTCGTCCCCGATCGACTGTCGCTGGTGCGGGTCACGCGCGGCGGCGGCTCGGGCGCGTTCGGTGCCGGCGCCGTGGCGGGAACGATCGAACTGGCGAGCGCCGATCGAAGCGATTTGCCGGCATTGGCCGCCAGTGCGCTCAACGGTAGCAACAACGCGACGGAGCTATCCGGAGGCCTTACTCACGACCTCGGCGCCGGCTTCGTCTCGTTGTCGGCCCGCTGGGACCGAGGAGACGGTTTCCAGACGACGCCGCCCGGACAGCGCGTCGCAGCGACCGTTCCCGCCGCTTATAACGGCTGGTCCGCGAACCTGCGCGCGGTGGCTCCTTTGTCGGCCACCCTGGAGCTACAATTGCGCGCGCTGGTTTTCGACGATCACCGCACCTTGCGCTTCGCCGGCGCCGACAGTCGCAGCGAAGGGCAGGACGTCAGCATCCGGCTGGTCGCGCGCGGCGCCTGGCAGGTCGATGCGCTCGCCTACCTGCAGGCACGCAATTTCTCGAACGTCGTCGTCAGTTCCTCGACATTCCGCAAATCGCTGGACCAGCGCAATACGCCTTCCACCGGCATCGGCGGCAAAGTCGAGGTGCGCCCGCCCATCGGCGCAAACCATGTCCTGCGACTGGGTTCCGACCTGCGCCTTGCCAATGGCGACATGTATGAGGATGGGTACAATGCCGGCATCGCGGCCAATCCGCGCACCAGCCTGCGTCATGCCGGCGGCGACCAGAGCACGCTGGGATTTTTTGCCGAGGACGACTGGAGCTTCGGCCCCGTCGTCCTGGCCGGCGGTGTGCGCGCAGATCACTGGACGATCACCAGCGGTTTTTACCGTGGGATCAGTGCCAGCGGCGTGCCGACCCAGACCTCCCGCTATGCCGATCGTTCCGACTGGGCGTTTTCCGGCCGGGTCGGTGCATTGGTGAAACTGGGCGATGCGGTCAGGCTGCGCGGCGCCGGATACACCGGATTTCGGCTGCCGACGCTCAATGAACTGTACCGCCCCTTCGTGGTCTTTCCGATCACGACACAAGCCAATGCGGCCCTGAAGCCCGAGAAGCTGAAGGGAGTCGAGGCTGGCATCGATCTGACGCCCGGCTCCGGCATCGAGGTGGGCGTCACTGCATTCTACAATCGGCTGGACGATGCCATCGCCAACGTGACCATCGGCACGAACCTGCGCCAGCGCCGCAACGTCAATGCGGTGGTGGCCAAGGGCATCGAAGCAACCGTACGTGCGCGGCTGCCGTATGACTTCGCGCTGTCCGCCTCCTATGGATACAGCCACAGCAGCGTCGATGCGCCCGGCCAGCCGTTCGACGGGCTCACCCCCGCGCAGAGCCCACGCCATGCCGCCAGCGCCACGCTGGCATGGGAACCGCGGTCAGGACCTTCGCTGGGCGCAACGCTGCATTATGTGGCGAAACAGTATGAGGACGATTTGCAGACGGACGTGCTTCCCGATGCTCTGACCGTCGATGCCCTCGCCGGCCTGCCGCTCGGCCATGGCCTGAGGCTGGTCGTGCGGGGCGAGAACCTGTTCGACACGAAAGTCGTCACCCGCAATGCTGCCGGTTCGATGGATCTGGGTACACCCCGGACGCTGTGGATCGGTGTGCGCTTCGCCAGTTGAAGGGAACAAGCATGTCCGAAGACCTTTTCCCCGTACCCGATGGCTGGGCCGCCGATGCGCGTATGAGCCGGGCGCAGCGCGCGATGGACCACGCCCGCTCGCTCAATGACGCGGATCGCTACTGGCTCGAGCAGGCGCAGCGGCTCGACTGGATCGTCCCGCCGACCAGGGCCGGTGAAAGCAGCTTTGCCGAAGCCGACTTCGGCATAAGCTGGTTCGCAGACGGCACCCTGAACGTCGCTGCCAATTGCCTCGATCGCCACCTCGCCGAGCGAGGAGCGGCGACGGCGATCATCTGGGAGCCGGACGATCCGACAGAGACGCCGCGCACCCTTACTTATCGCGAACTGCACCGCGAAGTATGCCGCTTCGCCAACGTGCTGCGCGATGCCGGTGCGCGCAAGGGCGATCGCATTACCGTCTACATGCCGATGATCCCCGAAGCCGCGATCGCGCTGCTGGCCTGCGCACGCATCGGCGCGATCCATTCGGTGGTCTTCGGCGGCTTTTCCCCCGAAGCGCTGGCAGGCCGCATCACCGACTGCGATTCGACCATGGTCATCACCGCCGACGAAGGCCGGCGCGGCGGCAAGCGCGTGCCGCTCAAGGCCAACGTGGATGCCGCGCTCGGCCATTGCACCGGCGTGCGCAGGGTCATCGTTGTGCAGGCCACCGGCGGCACGGTCGCGATGAACCCCGGCCGCGACGTCTGGTATCATGAAGCGGCGAGCAACGCAGGCCCCGATTGCCCGGCCGAGCCGATGAGCGCCGAGGATCCGCTGTTCCTCCTCTACACCTCGGGATCGACCGGCAAGCCCAAGGGCGTCGTCCACAGTACGGGCGGCTACCTCTTGTGGGCCAGCCTTACTCACGAGCTTTGCTTCGACTACCGCCCCGGTGACGTATACTGGTGCGCGGCGGATATCGGCTGGGTAACCGGGCACAGCTATATCGTCTACGGGCCGCTTGCCAACGGCGCGACCACGCTGATGTATGAAGGGCTGCCCAACTGGCCCAACCCCAGCCGGATCTGGCAGGTGGTCGAACGGCACCGGGTCCACACGCTGTTCACCGCGCCGACCGTGCTGCGCGCGCTGATGAAGGAAGGCGACGGCTTCGTCACCGCGACCGACCGCTCCTCGCTCCGCCTGCTGGGCAGTGTTGGCGAGCCGATCAATCCCGAGGCATGGCGCTGGTATCACGCCATCGCGGGCGAGGGCCGCTGCCCGATCATCGACACCTGGTGGCAGACCGAAACCGGCGCGGCCATGATCGCGCCGATGCCCGGCGCCACCGACCTTAAGCCCGGCAGCGCGACTTTGCCGATGCCCGGCGTCGAACCGCAGATCGTCGATGGCGAGGGCGCTGTGCTGGCGGGCGCCTGCGAGGGCAACCTGGTGATCGCACGGTCCTGGCCTGGGCAGATGCGCACCGTGTGGAACGATCACGACCGCTTCTTCCAGACCTATTTTTCCACCTTTCCCGGCAAGTACACGACCGGCGACGGCGCCCGCCGCGACGATGACGATTATTACTGGATCACCGGCCGGGTGGACGACGTCATCAACGTGTCGGGTCACCGCATGGGCACGGCGGAAGTCGAAAGCGCGCTGGTGCTGCACGCTACGGTTGCCGAGGCGGCGGTCGTCGGCATGCCGCACGACATCAAGGGGCAGGGCATCTACGCCTACGTCACGCTCAACGCCGGCGAGGAGCCGAGTGACGATCTGCGGCGCACCCTGACGCAATGGGTGCGCACCGAGATCGGCCCGATCGCGACGCCCGACGTCATCCAGTTCGCGCCCGGCCTGCCCAAGACCCGCTCGGGCAAGCTCATGCGCCGCATATTGCGCAAGATCGCGGAAGGCGAAACATCGCCTCAGGCGCTGGGCGATACCAGCACGCTTGCCGACCCGTCGGTGGTCGAAGACCTGGTGCGGATGCGGGCGGGAGTCGCAGCGTGAGGGAAGGGAACGTACAACGCTACACCCGCATCGCCCGCTTGCTGCACTGGGGGATCGCTGCGCTGGTGATCGCCAATATCCTCATCGGGATCGTCCACGAGCCGCTCGGCGAGGTCTTTTCCGGCTCGATGGGTATCCACAAGGCGATCGGCATCACCGTGCTGGCGCTGACCGTGGTCCGCATCGGCTGGCGCCTGTCGCATCCAGCGCCGCCGCTGCCCCTGGCGATGCCGGCGTGGGAGCGGGGCGCCGCACATGTTCTGCATCTGGTGTTCTATGCGGTGCTGCTGATCCTGCCCGTTACCGGGTGGATCATGGTGTCGGCGGGCGAACGGCCGCTGACATGGTTCTGGCTGTTCGACATTCCCAAGCTGGCCGTCACGAAAGGCGACGCACTCGTCACGGCCTCGCGCGCCGCACACGGAACGCTGGGGCTGGTGTTCGGCGCGCTGGCGCTGCTGCACATCGCTGCGGCCCTGCGCCATCATTTCGTGTTGAGGGACGGCGTGCTGCGCCGGATGCTCGGCTGAAGCCCGCCCTGTGACCGAAGGTATAATGGAGGCCTCGCCCGCCGTTCCCTAGCCTTTTCGAAAGGTGAAAAAACGGGAGCGGGACGAATGAGGCAACCTGCATGGCTTGGGGCGGGCGTGGCGGTCATGGCGCTGCTGCCGGGCGCGGCACATGCCCAGCGCGGCGAAGCGGGAGCGCAAACGATCGTCGTTACCGCGCCGGGCGGCGCGATCGATGCCGACGACGCGCTCAACGTATCCGCCGCCGACATCGCCCGCGCCGGCACGCCCGACCTCCTGTCGGCGCTGACGCGGACGATCGCCGGGGTCACGCTGCAGGATGCGCAGAACAATCCCTGGCAACCCAATCTGGTCTATCGCGGCTTCATCGCCTCGCCGCTGCAGGGTCAGGCGCAGGGGTTGGCCGTCTATCTCGACGGCGGCCGCTTCAACCAGCCGTTCGGCGACACCGTCCAGTTCGACCTGATCCCCGAAGTCGCGATCCGCAAGCTCAGCCTGCTCGACGCGAGCCCCGTCTATGGACTCAACGCGCTGGGCGGCGCGATCCTGCTGGAAACAAAAACCGGGCGCAGCGACCCGGGCTTTGAGGCAAGCGGGACCGGCGGCCGCTTCGGATATGGCGAAGGCAGCATTGCCGGCGGCATAGCCATGGGCGTTTTCAGTGCCTTCGGTGCGTTCCAGTACAGCCGCGACGGCGGCTGGCGCGATCACAGTCCGTCGCGGCTCTACAATGGCTTTGGCGACCTCGGCTTCGATACCGCGACCGGCGGTATCCACATGAAGCTGGTTGCCGCCGACACCGATCTGACCGGCAATGGCGTATCGCCCGTGGAACTGCTGGCCGCCGATCGACGCGCCGTGTTCACTTGGCCCGACAACAGCCGCAGTCGCTATGAGCGGATCAGCCTTCACCCCTGGCTTGCCATGTCCGAACACACGCGCATCGAAGCCACGCTTTACGCCCAGCGCCTGACGCTGCGCACGGTCAACGGCGATGCGGCAGACGTATCGGCCTGCGCGGACGACGACCTCGCCGGCCTGCTCTGCTTGGGAACGGTGGGCGGCGATGACGAGGAACAGTCAGTCCTGACCGATGCGAACGGCGACCCGATCGCAGACACGCTGGGCGGCGAAGGGTACGGCGTGCTCAACCGCGGCCGTACCCGCACCGAGACCATGGGCACGCTCGTCCAGATCATCGACGAACGGCCGCTGCTGGCAAGGGCCAATCATTTCTCGTTCGGCATGAGCTACGACACCAGCCGCACGCGCTTCGATACCTCGACCGAACTCGGCGCCCTGACCGAGGAGCGCAGCGTCGAGGGGCTGGGCAGCCGGATAGTCCAGGCCAATGGCGACATCGGCCCGGTCGGCCTTATCGCGCGTACCGATTACTGGGGTGTCTTCGCGCAGGACCGCCTGCCGCTTGCGCCGGGGCTGTCGGCCGAGCTTGGCCTGCGCTGGAACCAGGCACGGATCGTCATGGTCGACCAGATCGGCACCGCGCTCAATGGCGCCCACGACTTCCATCGCCTGAATCCGGGCGTGGAGCTGGATTACGAAGTGTCCGAAGGGCTTTCGCTGCGCGCCGGCTATGCCGAAAGCAACCGCGCGCCGACACCGGCCGAACTCTCCTGCGCGGACGAGAATGCGCCATGCAGCCTGACCAATTTTTTCGTCGCCGACCCGCCGCTCAAGCAGGTGGTCGCCAAAAGCTGGGAAGCCGGCGCATCGGGCGCGCACGATTTCGGCGGCTGGAAGATGAACTGGCTGCTGTCTGCCTATCGCACCGTCAACAGCAACGACATCCAGTACATCGCCTCGGCCATCCGGGGCCGCGCCTACTTCCAGAACATCGGCAGCACGCGGCGGCAGGGCGTCGAAGCGTCGCTGAAGGCCAGCCACGGAGGTTTCGCCGCCGGGTTCAGCTATGCTTATAGCGATGTCACCTATCGCAGCGACCTGCAGCTCACCAGCCCGGCCAATCCGGAAGCGAACGAGGACGGCACCATCGATGTGGTGCGCGGCGACCGCCTGCCCGGCATTCCACGCCACAGCGCCACTCTGACGCTGGACTACGCCGCTCGCGGCTGGTCGCTGGGCGGCGATCTGATGACGCGCTCGGGGCAGTATCTGTTGGGCGACGAGGCCAATCTTACCCCCAAGCTGCCGGGCTATCTCGTGGTCAACCTGCGCGGTGGCATCCAGATCGTCCCGGGGGTCACCCTCTTCGGCGAACTGCGCAATGCCTTCGGCCGCAAATATGCGTCGTTCGGCACCTTCTCCGAAGTGGACGAGATCGAGCTGGAGGAAGCACCGGGCGCTGCCAACTCGCGTGCCTACGGTCCCGGCGCGCCCAGGCGGTGGTACGCGGGGGTGAAGGCACGGTTCTAGGATGAGAGGAGGGCACGGGCCGCCGTCCCGAACTGCGGGACGCAGCCCTTAGTCCCCGGGCACATCCATGCGTGGCAGCAGCCGGGCCTCCAGCCCCGGATAGAAGTGCGAGACGCTGCGTTGCAGCTCGTAGCGCCCCGCTGCCATCGCCGCGAACTGCGGCGGGATCGGTAGTTGCCCCGCCTCCACCATATCGAGGCCCTGGCGCACGGCGTCGGTCAGCGCCGCCTCCAGCCAGTCGATCCAGGCGCGGGTCTGGGCGATGGCCGCGATGCCTGAGGGATCGAACGGCCCATGACCGGGGATCGCGCCCTTGTGTGGCAGTCCGGCCAGGACGTCGAGGCTCCCGCGCCATTTCGCGAGGTCGGCCGTGGGCGTGCTCGGCGCGCGGTCATGGAACAGCAGGTCGCCGCCGATCAGCGTGCCCGTGGCCACGTCGAGCAGCGCGAGGTCGGCGCCGCTGTGGCCCGACAGCGCGATCAGCTTCAGCGTTCGCCCGCCGAAATCTTCCGCCGCCCGGTCGATGCGCCGACCGGGCAGCACCAGGTCGGTGCCGCGCATCCAGTCGCCCAGCATCCGATACATGGCGTCGGAGAAGCCCCGTCCATCGCGGGACATATCGGCGATGGTCCCGGGCAGGGCGACGACGATGGCGGGGTCGAACGCCGTGATGCCCAGCCCGTGGTCTGGATGCAGGTGCGTCACGTAGACGCGCACGACGGGTTTGCCGGTCAGCTTCTCCGCTGCGGCCTTGAGCGCCCGGCCGTAGCGTATGGAGGGGCCGCTATCGACCAGCACGGTGCCGGCGGGCGTATCGACGATCACGATGTTGGCGATCGCCCCGCCGTTGGCGGTTTCGATCGGCGCGTCGGCGCCGTGGATCATCCAGACGCCTTTGGCGATGGCGACCGGGGTGATCCGGTACTCCGGCGCCGCAGCCCATGCGGCGACCGGTACCGATGCGATCAGGGCGCCCAGCGCAGTCCTGCGCGACAGCATCATCGCGCCGTAGCGAGCGGCGCCCGGGCGGCGACCGCAACGTTCCCGGTATAGGTGCGCCCATTGGTATCGCGCGCCGACACTGTCAGCGTCTCGCCCGGCTTGGCCCGTGGCATCAGCGTGATCGCCGGATCCTCGGACACCGATGCCCATATCTCCATTTCGCCCAGCACGGCGCCCGCCGCCGATTTCACTTCCAGTTCCTCGATGTTGTAGGTCGGGATATTGGCCACGAACCCGGTGTCCATCGGATGGCGCAGCGTCACCCGCAGCCGGCTGGCGCCATCAGCACCCATCGGCCATGCCTCGCCGCGCATTTCGCCCAGATGTTCGGCCCAGTCGCCTTTCACCCGGCTCAGCGGCGGCGCCGAACATCCGCCGCCTGCTGCATCGACCCAGCCGCCCGCGACGAGCCACTGCCCGTCCGCCAGTTGCACCGCGCCGCGCACGGGAGTGCGCTGGTCGAGCTTGATCCGGGTGGCGACGTAAGGCTCGGCCGCATCGGGGCGATAGTCGATCGCGATCGGGATGGGGTTCAGGTCGGCGAAGATCACCATGCGCTTCACTTGCGCGATCCCGCGCGCATCGAGCGCGACGGGGAAGCTGCGCTGGTTTTCGGCGATGTCCGGGTATTCGATCTTGAGGAGCGGATCGAAATGCACCGGATCGTCGCCGAAGATCGTCCTGGCATGTGCCGACCACATCGGTGACTGCAGCGGATCGACAGGATAGGCCGCGCGCGCCGAGGGTGATGCGAGCGAAGCGGGGCTTGCCAGCGTCAGGAAGCCGATGATCGCGATCCAGCGTCGGTGCGCCTTCATGTCCTTCTCCCAAAGTCCATGCTTAGCCCTGAGCGAAAGCCGGTAATATTGCACTTTGGGTCATGAAAGGATGCACGATGTGGAAGACACTGGCGATCATCGCGCTTGCAGGCGGGGCGCAGGCGGCCATGGCCCAGCACGCCGATGAGGCGCTGTTCGCGCCCGACGGCTATCGCATGGCCCATTACCGTGCGCCGGTGACGGGGCCGCCGCCCGGCGTCGGCCGCATCGCGCCGGCCGCCGCGGCGCGGCTTCGTCCCGATCGCGACGCGATCCTGATCGACGTCCTGCCCGCGGACGGCGGCTACCGGGGATCCGATGGGCGCTGGCGCCTGGCAATCGACCGTCCCTCCATCCCCGGAGCGCACTGGTTCCCGGAAACGGGACGGGGCGAACTGCCGCCGGAGATTGCATCCTGGTTTGAGCGAGGGGTAGCGCGGCTGGCCCGGGGCGACCGGGGGCGGATGCTCGTCACCTTCTGCTTGGCCGACTGCTGGATGAGCTGGAACGCGGCCAAGCGGCTCAGGGCGCTGGGGTACACTAATGTGTGGTGGCTGGCCGAGGGCACGGACGGATGGCGAGATCTCGACCTGCCGCTGGTGGCGGCCCTTCCGGAAGCTCCCTAGCACCAAAGGTCAATTGCGCGCGGGGAACTTTGCTGGTTCCTCTGGACACAACGGACTGCATCAGCCGATTGTTTTCAGGAGAGAATCTATGCTTTATCACACGGCACCCCGCGCAGCGCTCATCGGAGTGCTGGCCGGCGTCTGCGCGATCACCGCATCGGCGCCCGCTTCGGCAAAGGACATCGTTGTCCACATGAAGAACCAGGGCGCGGAGGGCGCGATGGTGTTCGAGCCCTCGCTCGTAAAGGCAGCGCCGGGCGACGTCATCCACTTCAAGCCGACCGACCCTAGCCACAACGCCGAAACTATGTCGACCATGCTGCCCGCCGGGGCAGCGCCGATGAAAGGCAAGATGAGCAAGGAAGTAGTGATGACCGTGTCAAAGCCGGGCCTTTACGGCATTAAGTGCATGCCGCACTATTCCATGGGCATGGTAGCCTTGGTCCAGGTCGGTAAGCCTACGCCCGCCGACATCGCAGCAGCAAAGGCGGTCAAGCTGCCGCCACTGGCCGCCAAGCGTATGACGGCGATACTCGCTAAGGTGAAATAGTGCGGGGTCAAGTCGCACGCGACCTTGTGCCCCGCCCGGCGACGTCCGCGTGGCGTAGACCAGTTGTCCCCGAGATCAGGGCAAAACGAGGGCTGGAGCTCAACTGAATATTGGTTGCCTTTGGGATCGGGCAGATGCTAGCGATAGCCAAAGTGGTTTATCCCGAGGATTGCTATCAACTTCATGTGATGCTGCTTGACGTTGGTAATCCGGCTTGCGTCGATTGCTTGTGCGGCCGGATATGACAATTGATGCGCTACAGCGACCTATCCAGCTGTGGATGGGGTGGAGCGAGCGAAGCTGGCACGAGTTTCGGATCCACGGGCTTGCCCTAGGCTCCAGATCCGGCGCCGCATCGCCGGGGGGGGGGGGGACGATCAAGGGCGACGACGTTCACCCCCGCTGTCATTTCGGACTGCAGTTCGTACCAGCGGCAGATGTTGGCGATCGGCCGCGAAATCCTTCCGCCCGCCCATCACCATCACCCAGCATGATGATACCGAACTGCGGGTTAACTTCTTCTCGGCCGGCTATGCTATTAGCAACGGCCGTCCCATCGGCGGCAATCACCATATGCCAGATATGACCGAGGCCATCAGCAAATAGGCTAGCGCAAAAGACTGGAGGCAAGGATATAGAGCTGCCCTGTGGATCACTGGATTCCCTGCTAGTCGGTGTAATGGAAGCCTTCGGGCCGCCACAGCCATGGACGGTGGTGACGAGAACCAACGAATACAAGGAACGGCTCCATTTCAGGACATCGATCTCCGTGGAGGCCCCTCCTTCCAATCAGCGAACATAGGCCGTGCCGTCCACCGCAACCGGCGGCTCATCGGCGAAGAGGGACAGCGACGTATTACGAATGTCGTAGAAGCGAAAACTGAGCGCCCGGAATTGATTGATGTAGGCGACGCCCAGTCCCAGTCGGGGGTCGGTGACGAGCTCGAGCGAGTAAACGCCATCGGTAGCGGTCGGAAACGCGACATGCGGCGTTTGAGATTCGCTCCCTGGCAGAAGAAAACACGCCTCGCCCTTCTCGCTATCGATCACCAGCTGACCATCCTTATCATCCCGGACGGTTCGTGGCTCGCAGGCATGCTGATGCGTAAGCCCAGGATGCTCGTGGCGATCGCCCTGGCCAACAAGATGGCCCGGCAAATCTGGGCCATGCTGACCAGAAACGAAGATTTTCGGAATCCGACGCTGGCAGGGGCTGCATGATACCACGGCAGCTCACGCCACGCGGATAAATGGGGGTGTAAGAAGGCGACGACCCGAATGGGCAAAATGATCGAACAGATCTGGATCAGGAAAACCAGCTAATTGCTCCGAGCCTCGAGCTCTCCCGTGAGTTTTGGACTTGGTCCGCGGATCACCATACCGGCCAGCGGCTTCTGAAATGCCGCAATCAAAGGCCTTACAGAAGACCGCACTCGATCACTAGCACAAGAGCGTCAAAACCCTCTTGCATCATGGGCGGCAACCACAGAAGCAATTACGTTATTAAAACGTATTGATAAAAGCCGCGATAAAATCGCAACCCATTGATGTCGTTGACCGGTGAGGTTCCCGACCAGTTCTCGCCTTGGCGGTGAGAATGGGCCGGTGGGCAGAGATACTATCAGGCAGCCGACTCAAGGCCGGTACCCTCAACGAACCGTCGTCGTGCTGCGCGCCAGCTGCCCCGGCAGTGGCCTGAGGCCGGGATGGCTGACCCTGTGATAAGTCGAAGCCTCACCCAGATGGTCGCTGATGCGACGGTGCGCCTCGACAGGCGAGTGATAGGGCACTGAGGGCAGCAGGTGGTGCAAGCCTGATTTAGCCTAAAACTCTAAATGCTTCATCCGTAACGTTGTAAACCGCCTGCCGCTGGGCACCGCGATTGTGATGATCGACGCGGTAGCCTTGGTAGTGACGCCTGACCAAGCCCGCGCGCACCAGTTCCGATACGGCTCGACTGACGTTCGTCAGGGCAGAGTGACGCAAACGTAGGTCGACTGTCTCACGGATAAGGCTGTCGGCTTGATCGGCATCAGCAGGCATCAAACGGCGCGCGATCAAGTCGGAGCGAACTCTTTCGATCACTGCCGCACGTCTAGAATTGTGGTGAGCGACCGGCATCAGGGCATCGCACAACCATTCTCTGATCGGGACCAGCTTGTCCCCTTCGCGAACATATGGGCCGGCTGACCCGGTGCTGGAACTCGCCTGGGCAATCAGATGCAGCACCATAAAGCTGTAGCGGGGGCGTTCGCAAACATCGGTCAAGCGCCTGAGCATGCCAGGCAACGTTAAGGGACCACTTGACGCTTGGGCTGCGGGCATTGGCTCTACGGCGGCGGTGAAAAGATCGGGTTGGAACATATCAGGAATCAAGCACACCCGGACCCCGGTGTGAATCCCCAAACGATGCTCAATCGAGAATAACCGGCTGTGGGGC
>Ga0308165_1001647_pt1 | contig 30359 bp, 29 predicted proteins | sample PhyWR2_FD_201032 | JGI IMG/M metagenome (GOLD analysis project Ga0308165, IMG submission 201032) | Phyllosphere microbial communities from UC Gill Tract Community Farm, Albany, California, United States - DLSLW.R2 | ecosystem: Host-associated > Plants > Phyllosphere > Unclassified | place: USA... | reverse complement strand
CAAGAAAGCGCATGGCGCCAACAGCGGCGATTCGCTGTCGCCGCAACAGGCTTGCGCCTTGCTGGAAAAGACCGCGCAAGAAGCCGTACAGGCCGCACGCGCCACCCAGATGCCAAAATACCGCATCGAGGTCCCGGTCACCTGCCGCCTCCAGGTGCAGACCCCGGCGCTGACCGATCTGTTCTGCCAATTGCCGATTGTCGAGCGAGTGGATGCGGTGACGCTGAAGTTCGACGCGCCGTCGGTGGAGTTCGTGGTGCGCGTGCTGAACAGTTTGTCGGCGATGTCGTTCATGCTCAGATGATGCAGGACTTTTTCGGACGAAGAAAACACCATTGCAGATGAAAAACGCCGGCCAGGGAGCCGGCGTTTTTGCGTCAGACGATGCCGCTGCCGCTGGCCCCGCTCACGGGCGGTCGTTCTTCGCGCTTGTGGTCGCGATAGCCGCTGGAGCGGTAGCATGCCACAGGGTCGATGGCGCCGCCTGCGCGCATCCGCGCCATCGCCAGAATCGGACCCACGTCGGTGCGGAACGCCTGCTTGAGCGTTTGCGCCGCCATCAGGGCGTCGTTGTTCTTCTGATGATGATCCAGGGCGTCAGCATCAATCAATGCCGCCTGAATGTAAGCACGCTGCACTTCCACTGCGCTGCTCATCAGGCTTTCGACCGGATCGGTCACGTTGTGCGATTGATCCAGCATGTACGCCGGCTTGAAATTCTTACCCTCGCGCACGGCGCCGTCACGTAACTCGTTGAAGATCAGGAACAGTTGGAAGGGATTGATGCTGCCCGAGTCCAGATCGTCGTCGCCGTATTTGCTGTCATTGAAATGGAAGCCGCCGAGCTTGCCGAACTGGGTCAGACGCGCCACGATCATTTCGATATTGGTGTTGGGCGCGTGGTGGCCGAGGTCGACCAGGCATTTTGCTTGCGGCCCGAGTTCGGTGGCGCAGGCGAAGCTGGTGCCCCAGTCGGCGATGGTGGTAGCGTAGAAGGCCGGTTCGAACAGCTTGTGTTCGATGTACATCAGCCAGTCCGACGGCAGCGCGGCATAGACGGAACGCATGCTTTCCAGATAGCGTTCCAGTGCGCCGCGCAAATTGTGTTGGCCGGGGAAATTGGCGCCGTCGCCGAGCCAGACGGTCAAGCCCTTCGATCCCAGCGTATTGCCCAGTTCGATGCAATCGATATTGTGCGCCACCGCTTGCGCGCGCACTGCCGGGTCTTGCGCGGTCAGGCTGCCGTACTTGTAGCTGTGGGGCTGTCCGGGCGCGTTCTGAAAGGTGTTGGAATTGACGCTGTCGAAATGCAGGCCGAGTTGATGGGCGATTTCTTTCAATGCCCGCGGGTCGGTGGTGCGATCCCATGGGAAGTGCAGCGACACGCCCGGCGTGGCGCGAGTCAGTTGATTGATGGTGGCGCAATCATCGATTTTCTCAAACACGTTGCGCGGTTCGCCTACGCCGGGAAAGCGTGCAAAGCGTGTGCCGCCGGTACCCACGCCCCAGCTCGGCAAAGCGACGGCAAACGCGGCGGCCTGGGCGGTGAGCGCTTCGATGTCGCCGCCGCGCCGTTGCAGCATGCCGCCAAGGGCGTCGTAGTCGGCTTGCAGTTGGGCGAGCGCGCGTGCGTTTTGTTGGCCGACGAAATCGTCGGAAATGAGGTAAGTCATGATGTCTCCGTATAGGTAGCGCGCTCTTCGGTCGCGCTTGATGGTTGTCTTAGTATCGACGCATTGCGTTTTTGGCGGTAGCGAAATCAACGCGTGAAGGCTGCCGCGTTCCCCGCGTCGACGTTAAGAATATTGCCAGTGCTCTTGGCTGATTTCTCGCTGGCGAAAAAGTACACCGCTTCGGCGATATCTTCCGGCAGGACGCTGCGTTTGAGCAGGCTGCGCTGCCGATAGAATTCCTCGATGTTGTCGGAATCGATCTTGTTGGAGGCGGCGCGTTCTTCTTTCCACTTGCCGTCCCAGATGCGCGAACCGCGAATCACGGCATCGGGGTTGACGACGTTCACACGGATGCCTTGCGGCGCGCCCTCGAGCGCGATGCAGCGCGCCAGGTGGATTTCTGCCGCCTTGGCGGTGCAATAGGCCGAGGCTCCGGCGGATGCCACCAGGCCATTCTTGCTGGCGACGAAGACGATACTGCCGCCCATGGCTTGCGCCGTCATGCTGCGGAAGGCGCTGCGGCTGACCAGGAAATAGCCGGTCGCCAGCACCGACATGTTGCGTTGCCAGACTTCCAGGCTGGTGTCTTCCAGCGGCGAGGCCGAGGCGATGCCGGCATTCGACACCAGCAGATCGATGCCGCCGAAACGCAGGGCGACGTTGCTGATGACGTTTTCCACATCCTGTTCGTTGGTGATGTCGGCGCGCACTACGCCGATGGCGTCGGGGCCGGCCTGCTTGAGCAGACTCTGATAAGCGCTGTCGATGGAGGACTGATCGATGTCGGTCAGCATGACGCAGGCGCCTTCAGCCAGCAACTGGCGCGCCACGGCCTGGCCGATGCCGCCGCCGCCGCCGGTCACCAACGCGATGCGGCCGGCCAGGCTTTTCGGCTTGGGCATGCGCTGCAGCTTGGCTTCTTCGAGCAGCCAGTATTCGATGTCGAAGGCCTCCTGTTCCGGCAGGCCGACATAGGTGTCGACGCTGTTGGCGCCGCGCATGACGTTGATGGCGTTGAGATAGAACTCGCCGGCGATGCGGGCGGTCGCCTTGTCTTTGGCGAAGGACAGCATGCCCACGCCGGGGATCAGGTAGATGATGGGATTGGCGTCACGCATGGCCGGGCTGTTGGCGCGACGGCAGCGCTGATAGTAGGCGCAGTAGTCGTGGCGATAGTCTTCCAGCGCCTTGTCGAGGCTGTCGATCAGGCGATCGAAATCAGGCGCTTCCGGAGAAAAGTCCAGCACCAGCGGGCGGATCTTGGTGCGCAGGAAGTGATCGGGACAGGACGTGCCGAGCGCAGCCAGCGGTGCAAGGTCGCGGCTGCAGACGAATTCCAACACGCCGGGGCTGTCGTCGAAGTGGCCAAGCTTGAATTCCTGTTGGCTGATCTTGCCGCGCAACAGCGGCATCAGGCGCGCCGCGAGGGCGGCACGGTCGCCGGCCGGCAACGCGGCATGGCGCTTGCCGCCGAATGCAGCAGTCTTGCTGTTGGCCGCCAGCCAGTCATCAGCGCGACGGATGATGTCGAGTGTGGTTTCGTAACAGGATTTGGCGGTATCGCCCCAGGTGAACAAGCCATGGCCTTCGAGCACGATGCCCTTGAGCGCAGGTTGTTCGCGTGCCATCTTTTCCAGCTTCAGGCCGAGGTCGTAGCCCGGACGCTGCCACGGCAGCCAGCCCAGCTCGCCGTTGAACACGCCGGCCGTCAGGGACTTGCTGTTTTTGCAAGCAGCGATGGCGATGACGGCGTCGGGATGCATGTGATCGACATGGCGACGCGGAATGTAGGCATGCAGCGGCGCATCGATGCTGGCTGCGCGCGGATTCAGGTTGAAGGTGCAATGCGGCAGGTAGCCGACCATTTCGTCTTCGTGTTCCAGTCCGCGATAACGGGCGCGTAGCGCTTCCAGCTTGTCCATGTACAGCGTCGAGAAACCGTCCAGTTTGATGCTGCCGAGGTCGCCGCCGGAGCCCTTGACCCACAACACCTCTACTTGCTCGCCCGAGAGCGGATCCTGCATGACGATCTTTGCCGAGGTGTTGCCGCCACCGAAGTTGGTGATCGCCTTGTCGGCGCCGAGCAGGTTGGAGCGATAGAGCAGCAACTGCGCTTCGTCGAGTGTGGCGGCGTGGGCGTCGTCCCAGGCGGAAGCGATGCGTGGTTTGCTGGTTTGCGCAAACGACGCATCAGTATTGTTGGCGGCGTCGGGAAGAACGGCGGTAGTCATGTGGTCTCCGGTTTTGATTGTGGGTATGACGTGGACAGGCACAGAGGTTGGCGCGCGGTTGGCGCATTACAGGCCTGTGCAGCATGTTTTCAAGTAGAAAACACCTGTCGATCAGAGTCAATCGATCTCCAATCAACTTTATGATTGTTTGTGAAGTAATCATGAAGTTGATTGATTGCCGATTGACTTGTTTTTCTCCCATGGCTTAGTCTTGCCACATAACGAAAACGCTGAAGACGATGCTGCGGCAATGACCGCAACAAAGATGCGCACAATGACGCAGCTTCAGCGCGACATCATGGAGACAAGCATGATCAACCACAAACGCCGCAAGCGTATGTTGAGTCTGTTGACTGAACATGCCAACGCCAGCGTCGAGCAATTGTGCCAATGGCTCAATGCCTCGGCGGCGACGGTGCGGCGCGATATTTCCTGGCTGGCCGAGCGCAACATGCTCAATCGTATCCGCGGCGGCGCCGAGCGGCTAGCGCCCAAGCGCAATGCATTTTCCTTGTCGGGAGAAACCTTCCAGAACAGTCTCGAGCGTTTTCCCGCCGAGAAGCGCGCCATTGCGCGCCACGCCGCCGGCATGTGTGAAGACGGCGAGACCGTCATCATCAACGGCGGCACCACGACCTTCATGATGGCCGAATTCCTGGCGCACAAGCAGCTGAAGATACTGACCAACTCCTTCCTGATGGCGGAGCGTTTGCTGACCACCAGCGAGAACCAGATCATCGTGCCGGGCGGCCAGGTGTATCGCGAGCAGAATGTGATCCTCAGTCCCTTCGACAATGACATCACGCAGCACCACTATGCCGGCAAGATGTTCATGGGCGTCTACGGTTTGTCCATGCTGGGGCTGATGGAAGTCGATCCCTTGCTGATCCAGGCGGAGAAACGCCTGCTCGGCCAGGCGGAGCAGTTGATCGTGCTGGTCGACAGTTCCAAGTTCTCGCGCAAGGCCGGGCTCATCCTGTGCGGCCTGAACCGCGTCAGTTGCCTGATCACCGATACCGGCGTGAGCGACGCGGCGGTGCAGATGATGGAACAGGCCGGCGTCAAGGTCGCTGCGGTAGCGCCGGAGTCGGAGCTGGAGCCGGTGCTGGAAGACTGACGCATCCGCCACCATTGAAGAATGAAATCTGTCGGAAAACCAGCTGCAGAACACTGGCAGCATCATCCGGCATTGCAAGTGCAGCAACGGCTGACCGCGCATCCCGCACGCAAGCCCCATAACAACAGCCATAAAGCAACAACAACCTGGAGACACCGCATGATCAAGCAAAAAGAAGGAGCGGCCGCTTCGCGCGCACGCTCGGCGGCATTGGCGCTGACGCTGGTACTGAGCGCCGCCATCGGCTTTTCCCTGCCTGCCGCCGCCGCAGACAAAGTACGCATCGCCATGGTCGTCAAGAGCCTCGGCAACGGCTTCTTCGATGCCGCGCATGAAGGCGCAAAGGAAGCCGCCAGACAATTGGGTGACGTCGACATCATTTACACCGGGCCGACCACGCCTACCGCCGAGGGGCAGATTGAAATCGTCAATTCGCTGATCAGCCAGAAGGTCGATGCCATCGTGATTTCCGCCAACGATGCCAACGCGCTGATACCAATCACCAAGAAGGCCATGCAACGCGGCATCAAGGTCTTGTCCTTCGACAGCGGCATTGCGAAGGGCGGTCGCCTGATGCAACTCAATCCTTCCAACGCCGAGCTGATCGGGGTCAAGCAGATCCAGATGGCATCGGATGCCATCGGCGGTGCGGGTGAAGTTGCCATTTTGTCGGCCACCGCTCAGGCGACCAACCAGAATATCTGGATCGCCGAAATGAAGAAGGCGCTCGCCAGGCCGGAGTTCTCCAAGATCAAACTGATCGCCACCGTCTATGGCGACGATCAGTCGGACAAGAGCTATCGCGAAGCGATCGGCCTGCTGCGCAGCAATCCGAATCTGAAGGCGATCATCGCGCCGACGACGGTGGGCATCAACGCGGCCGGCAAGGCCGTGGTCGATGAAAAACTGGTCGGCAAGGTCTATGTGACCGGCCTGGGCCTGCCGTCCGAAATGGCCGGCCACGTCAAGAGTGGCGCGGTGAAGAGCTTCGCCATCTGGAACCCTATCGATCTCGGCTATGCCGCGACGTATGCCGCGTATCAGTTCGTCAAGGGCAAGGCGCAGGGCAAGGACGGGGAAAGCATCAGCGTGGGCCGCATGGGTTCAATCAAGCTCGATGCATCAGGCGAAGCTGCGCTGGCGCCGCCATTCACCTACGACGCCGGTAATGTCGACAAATTCGCCAAGATTTTCTGATGCGGGTCGATGCCAACGGAAGGGGTATTTTCCCGTTGGCATCGCCTGATTTTGGAAATACCCCGGCTTCTTTCTCTTCTTCTTTTTGCGACTGAGCGACCATGTCTTCTTCCGTTCTGCCTGTGCAAGGCACCATGTTTCACTCACCGCCGGTACGGGCAGAGGAGGTTGTACGCGTCGTTGCAGGGCAGTCGGCGGCGCCGGTGCTTGAGCTGTCCGGCATCGGCAAACGCTTTCAGGGAATCGTGGCGCTCAGGGACGTCGGCTTTGCGGTGCGTCCCGGCGAGGTGATGGCGCTGCTTGGCGAGAATGGCGCCGGCAAGTCGACGCTGGTCAAGATCCTGACCGGCATTCATCAGCCCGATGAAGGCACGATTGCACTCGACGGCAAGCCGGTATCGTTCGCCACCCCGCAAGCGGCGATGCAAGCCGGCATCACGGCCGTCCATCAGGAAACCGTGATGTTCGAAGAGCTCACCGTTGCCGAAAATATTTGCATCGGCCGGCAGCCGTTGTGCGGGATACCGCCGCGCATCGACTGGCGTCGCATCGAGGCTGAGGCGGAACAATTGTTTGCACGGCTGGAAGTTGATCTTCCGGTGCGTGCGCGCGTCAAGGATCTGAGCGTGGCGCAGCGGCATTTCGTCGAAATTGCACGCGCTTTGTCGCAGCGCGCGCAAGTCGTCATCATGGACGAACCGACGGCGGCCTTGTCGCAACGCGAGATCCGCGAGCTGTATCGCATCATCGGGCAGTTACGCGCTGCCGGTACGGCGGTGATCTTCATTTCTCACAAGTTCGACGAGATATTCGCCGTCGCCGATCGTTATACGGTGCTGCGCGACGGGCGCTTCATCGCCGCCGGCGCGCTGGCCGACATCACCGAATCGCAACTGGTGGCGCTGATGGTCGGACGCGAAGTGGGCCAGGTTTTTCCAAGGCATCTGGAGCAATCGAACGATCGGCAGGCATCGATGCCGGAAGCAAACGACGCTATTCTCGAGGTGGAGAATTTTTGCCATCCGACGGAATTTCACGACGTCAGTTTTTCTCTGCGTCGTGGCGAGATCATCGGATTTTACGGTCTGGTCGGCGCCGGCCGCTCCGAGTTGATGCAGGCGTTGTTCGGCTTGTCGCCGGCAGCGCGCGGCAAGGTGCGCATCGACGGCCGCACGATCAGCATCCAATCCCCGGCGCAGGCCATCGCGCACGGGATTGCCTATGTGCCGGAAGACCGGCAGCATCAGGGTGTTTTATTGTCGTTGCCGATTTTCCAGAACATCACGCTGCCCATCCTGTCCGGCATCGGCTTCTTTTTGCGCCGTCATCGCCGCCGCGAGATCGCGATTGCGCGTCGCCTGAGCGAGCAACTCGAACTCAAGGCTGCGCATTTTCATCAGCATGTCGCGCAGCTATCGGGCGGCAACCAGCAAAAGGTAGTGCTGGCCAAATGGCTGGCGACGAATCCGCGCGTCATCATCCTGGACGAACCGACCAAGGGGATCGATATCGGTTCCAAGGCCGCCGTGCATCGTTTCATCAGCGATCTGGTGGAGCAGGGGCTGTCGGTGATTCTGGTGTCATCTGAATTGCCGGAAGTCATGGGCATGGCCGATCGCATTATCGTCATGCATCAGGGGACGGTACAGCGGGTCTTCGATCGTGACGAGGCTACCCCGGAGTTGCTGGTGGCAGCGGCGTCGGGTAGCGGACATCAGCATGAAGATCAAGATCAGGATCAGGATAAAACCGGAGCAGTCCCATGTCATTGAATCAGAATTCCGGGCCTGCTCCCGGCCCCGGCCCCGGCCGTCCCCCGCTTTTTTCTCGCCTGTCGGGGCTGGCATCGCGTCCACGCGAGCCGCTGCTGGCGGTGTTGATTGCGGCGTTGATCCTGCTGGTGGGGTTGCGCGCGCCGGCCTTCCTGACGATGCGCAGCATGGATAATCTGCTCACCGACAGCGCCTTGCCCGTCATGCTGGCGTTGACGCAAATGCTGGTGATCGTGACGCGTGGCATCGACTTGTCGGTGGCGTCCAACCTGGCGTTGTCGGGCATGATGTCGGCGCTGCTGGCGATGCATTTCCCGCAACTGCCGATCGGCCTCGTCATCGCCTGCGCCTTGTGTATCGGTCTGGCGTTGGGGCTGATCAACGGCTGGCTGATCGGCTATCTGTCCTTGCCGCCCATCGTCGTCACGCTCGGCAGCATGAGCGTCTATCGCGGCCTGGTGTTCGTGCTGTCGGGCGGCGCCTGGGTATCGTCGCGCAATATGCCGGCGGATTTCATTGCGTTTCCGCTGGGGCGACTGATGGGGTTGACGCATTTGGTCTGGCTGGCGGCGCTGGCGATTGTGGTGTTGTGGTTTGTCGCGCGCCATACGCGTTTCGGTCGTGATCTGTATGCCATCGGCAACGATCCGGTCGCTGCGGGTTACGTCGGTATCGCCTCGCCGCAGCGCTTGTTCTGGACCTATGGATTGTCGGGAGCCATGGCCGGATTGTGCGGCTACCTGTGGGTTGCCCGCTACGCCGTGGCGTATACGGAAATCGCTTACGGTTTTGAATTGACCGTCATCGCCGCCTGCGTCATCGGCGGCATCAGCATCGCCGGCGGCGTCGGCAACATCAGCGGCGCCGTGCTGGGCGCCTTGTTCCTCGCGGTCATCAACAATGCGTTGCCGATGGTGCAGATATCGCCGTTCTGGCAGAGTGCGCTGACCGGCCTGGTGATCTTGTCTGCGGTGATCATCAACGCGCGCGGAGAAAAGAAACGCAACAAGCAAATCCTGCCGCTGCATTTTCATACCGAATTGAGAGCAACGGCCGCACCCGTCACGAGGACTCCAGCATGAATATCATGGCCGATACCGCGCCGGTTAAAACCGCACGTTACGACATCGGAGAGCGAGGCAGCTTCCGCATCGCCGATCTGCTGCGGCAGTGGGAGTTCTTGCTGGGCTTGCTGCTGGTTGCGGTCTTTTGCATCAACTGTTTGTTGCTGCCGCATTTCTTGGATTTCTACAATCTGGCCGACAGTACCTTCAATTTCAGCGAAAAGGCCCTGATCGCCTTGCCCATGGCCTTGCTCATCATCTGCCGGGAAATCGATATCTCGGTGTCGGCGGTGATCGCCCTGTCCTCGGTCGCCATGGGCGTCGCCAATCACTATGGCGTGCCGGCGGTCGGCTTGTTTGTCGTCGGCATCGGCACCGGCACGTTGTGCGGCCTGCTCAACGGCTTGCTGGTCACGCGCTTCGCCTTGCCATCCATCGTCGTGACGATCGGGTCGATGTCCCTGTTCCGCGGTCTTGCCAGCGTGGTGCTCGGCGACCAGGCGTTCACCAATTATCCCGAACTCCTCAGCGACTGGGGACAGGGGTACTTTTTTGACGTGCTGCCGCGGCCGTTCGCAGTGCTGATCGTGGCGGCGCTGGCGTTTGCCGCGCTCTTGCATTGCACGGCATGGGGGCGGCGCATCTACGCCATCGGCAATAATCCCGTGGCGGCGCGCTTCTCCGGTATTGCGGTGGATCGTTACCGGCTGATGCTGTTTGTCCTGACCGGGGCGATGGCAGGATTGGCCGGCTGTCTGTTGACCGGACGCATCGGCAGCACCCGTCCCAACATCGCGCTCGGCTGGGAGCTCGAAATCATTACCGTGGTCATCCTCGGCGGCGTCAGCATCGCCGGCGGCGCCGGCACCATCGGCGGCGTCTTGCTGGCGGTGCTGACGCTCGGCATGGTGACTTATGGGCTGGCATTGGCGAATATCCCCGGCATCATCATGACGATCGTGGTCGGGGCATTGTTGCTGACCACGATCGCCGTGCCTCGGCTGCTGCGCGGAAAGGCCACCCGATAGCATGGAGCAGATCGCCTTCACCATGCAGTTACGGGCAGGCTGCGCGGAGGAATACCGGCGCCGCCACGACGCCTTGTGGCCGGAACTTGCCGGGTTGCTGCGCGACGCAGGCATCCGCGACTACAGCATTTTTCTCGATCCCGGCAGCGGCACTTTGTTTGCGGTGTTGCGTCGCGCATCGACGCATGGCATGGACGTACTGCCGGATCATCCGGTGATGCAGCGCTGGTGGGCTTACATGGCCGATCTGATGGAAACGGATTCCGGCAACCGGCCGTTGTCGCATGGGCTGCTGCCGATGTTTCATCTGCCTTGACGCCGTCGGTCCTTACCTGAACCTTTTCTCCGGATATTCTTCATGATCGATGCGCTTGCAGTTTTCGATATCGGCAAGACCAACATCAAACTCAGTCTGGTGGATGCGCAGGGGCATGAACTGGCCGTGCGCCGCCGCGCCAATGAGGTGGTGCAGGGCGGGTTCTATCCTCATCACGACGTCGATGCCATCGAAGCGTGGCTCTTGTCCACGCTGAGCGAGCTTGCACAGCAGGCATATATCAGCGCCATCGTACCGGTGACGCATGGCGCGACTGCCGCCTTGGTGGACGAACACGGCCTGGTGTTGCCGATTGCGGACTACGAGCAGAGTTTCCGGACCAGTTCTCCATCCCCGGAATATGAAGCCCTGCGTCCGGCTTTCGATCATACGTTCTCGCCGTCGCTGGGACTGGGACTCAACCTTGGACGACAGTTGTACTGGCTGCAGCAGACTTATCCGGAAGCGTTCGGACGGGCGCACCGGCTGCTGATGTATCCGCAGTACTGGGCCTGGCGCTTGTGCGGCGTAGCTGCTGCGGAAGTGACGTCGCTGGGCTGCCATACCGATCTGTGGCAACCGTCGGACGGGACCTATTCTTCCCTTGTGGCTAGCTGCGGCTGGACGCAGTTGATGCCGTCGCTGCATCCGGCCTGGGCCGAGCTGGGTTGCCTGCATCCGCATCTGGTCCGGCAGACCGGTTTGCCGTCGGATTGCCGGATATTGTGCGGCATTCACGACAGCAATGCCTCGTTGCTGCGCTACCTGGACCGCAGCGATAACGGTCCGCGCGTGGTTTTGTCGACCGGGACCTGGTTGATTGCCGCTGCGTTGGATGGCGGATTGGACTGCTTGCGGGAACAAAGCGACATGCTGGCCAACGTCAATGCGCGAGGTGAAGCCGTCGCCTGCATGCGCTTCATGGGTGGACGCGAATTTGCCGAACTGGCGGGAAGCACTCCGCACGTATGCAATGAAGCCGACTTGCAGGCGCTGGTCGACAGCCAAAGCATGGCGCTGCCTTGCTTTTCCGGTTGCGGCGGCCCGTTCGCGGGGCGGCAAGGACATATCAGCGGATCTGTTCCGGAAACGGCCGCCGGACGTTATGCGCTGGCGACCTTGTATTGTGTCCTGATGACGGAGTATTGCCTGGAGCATTTGCAGGCCTCCGGTCCGGTGGTGGTGGAGGGAAGCTTTACGGCAAATCCCTATTTCGCGCCGCTGTTGGCGGCAACGTCAGGCGGAAGGGAAGTGTTCTGTTCGGAAGATGGCAGCGGCACCACCATGGGGGGCTGGATACTCCGTCATTGGCGGGAACATCCGCACGGAGCGGCGTTGCCCGCCCCAAAAGCGGTAGCTCCTTTGCGCTTACGCGGATGGGAGTCGTATCGGCAGGCGTGGCGGCATGCCGTGACGCCGCTCTTGCGCAATGAAGACATTGCTTTTTCTTGAGGCGCAGGTCCGGCTACGCCGGCGGCTGAGGACGGCTGCAACTTGCAGCCGTCCTTCAGCTTACTCCAGACCTGTCGGGCCGCCCACGGCTTGCGAATAGTTGCGGCTGGCATAGCTGACGATCAGGTCGCTGATGCGATTGAGCATGTCGCGGTCGGTTGCGCCGAACGAATACGCTGCACCCATCGCGCTGGCGCGTTGGTAAAACACCGGCTCGGCAATCACTTTTCCGGAAACCGCATCGCTGTATCGTACCTTCATCACCACGGCCGAGCTGCCGGACAATGCGCCGGTGAAGATACGCTTGGCCGTGCCGATCAGTTTGATGTCGACGCAAATCGGTTCGATGATGAGCTTTTGCGATGTCGCGCCAGTCTTCTTTGCATTCCAGTTCTTCAGGAGATCGCCCAGCCCGGTGTCGAGCCGGGTCTGGATCGCCGCCAACGCAACGTCGCCGCCGCTCTGCTTGGCGCAGATTTCGTTGGTGTTGATCGGTTTCAATTCAAACGACGAGAAGGTCGACAGCGCTGCGCTCGGCGGCGGGTTGACGGTTTCCGTAGGCGTTCTGACGGTGGTGGCGCAGCCGGCGAGCAGGGCAATTGCGGTGATTGCCACGGGCGCGTTTATTTTTGTTGAAAACATGAGGTTCCTGAAAGTTAGGGAGAGGGTAAGGCGGGGCTCCTGAGTGGCGCACACCCGGATATGCAATTGCGGATGATGTCGGATTACTTGTCGGCGATTTTGACAAAATCGCCCTTCAAGGCAACACCGGCAATGATGGCGCCTGCGTGGCATTCGAACTTGCTGGTGCTGGCCATCTCGTCTTTCTTGTAATAACTGACGATATTGACCACCGCATTGGCGCCCAATTGCCTGGCGCGTGTTTCGAATGCGAGGAGGGCGGAAAGGAATGCCCAATTGCAGGCAACTTCGTCGGACTTGCCGAAGGAGTTGGTTTTGCGATTGGAAAAGTCGGTGGCCAGTTTTTCGAGGACCGCCGGATGCGGCTGGTCTGCAAAATAGAACTTCACGGTCCCGCTCAACTTGCTTTCGGCGTCCTTGGTATTGAGGCCTTCTTCAATGGACAGGAGATGCTTGGTGTCGCGCGCCTGGACCGGCAGGCTCGCGATACTCAGGATGCCGGCGGCAATCAACAGGGAACAGATTTTTTGCATGGTTTTTTCCTTTTCTGGTGGATGGGCGCCGCTCAGGCGTGGCGTTTGAAAATCAGCGACGTATTGATCCCGCCGAACGCAAAATTGTTCGACATGATGTATTCGCATTCGAGACGGCGACCTTCGCCGGCGATGTAGTCGAGTTGGCCGCATTCCGGATCGACGCGGGTCAGGTTGATGGTCGGGGCGAACCAGTTGGCGTGCATCATCTCGATGCTGAGCCAGGCTTCCAGCGCACCGCAGGCGCCCAGCGTGTGGCCCATGTAGCTCTTGAGCGAACTGATCGGCGTCTTGTCGCCGAACACGCGCGCGGTGGCGTTGGACTCGGCGACGTCGCCTTGTTTGGTGCCTGTGCCGTGGGCGTTGATGTAGCCGATCGCAGCCGCATCGAGTCCGGCGTCGGCCAGCGCCATGTCGATGGCGATCTTCATGGTGTCGGCGTTGGGATTGGTGACGTGGCTGCCGTCGCTGTTGGTGCCGAAGCCCACAATCTCCGCATAGATGCGGGCGCCGCGCGCCTGTGCATGTTCCAGGTCTTCCAGGATCAGCGTGCCGGCGCCTTCTCCCAGCACCAGGCCGTCGCGCTGTTCGTCGAACGGGCTGGGCGTGATGGCCGGCGTGTCGTTGCGCACGCTGGTGGCGTACAGCGTGTCGAATACGGCGGCTTCCGAGGCGCACAGTTCTTCCGAGCCGCCGGCGATCATGGCGATCTGGCGGTCGCTGCGGATCGTCTCGTAGGCGTAGCCGATGCCCTGGCTGCCGGAGGTGCAGGCGCTCGAGGTGGTGATGATGCGTCCGGTGACGCCGAAGAACACGCCCATGTTGACCGGCGCGGTATGCGCCATCATCTTGAGATAGGTGTTGGCGTTGATGTTCCGGGTGCTTTTTTCCGTGAACAGCATGCTGAAGTCGGCCACCGCGCTGGGCGTGCCGGCGGAAGAACCGTAGGCGATGCCGATGCCGCCGTTGCGCAGCAGCGGGTCGTCGAGCAGGCCGGCGTCGGCCAGCGCCCATTCGCTGGCGCGGGTCGCCAGCAGCGCAACGCGGCCCATGCTGCGCGTGCTCTTGCGGTTATAGCGCTCGGACAATTCGAAGGCGGCGGCCGGTGCGCCCAGGCGCGTATGCAAGCCGTTGTACTCATCCCATTCGGGCATCCGCACGACCGCATTGCGATAGCTGCGCAGGTGTTCCTGCGCGCTGCGCCAGTCGTTGCCGATGGGGCTGATGCCGGCCATGCCGGTGACGGCGACGCGGCGTTCCTGCCGATGGCGAAGGTTGATGCTCATACCAGGCCTCCGTTGACCGAGATGACCTGGCGCGTGATGTAGGCGGCGTCTTCCTGCATCAGGAAGCTGACCGCGGACGCGACTTCTTCCGGCTTGCCGGCGCGGCGTGCGGGAATCAGCTTGAGGATGTCTTCCATCGGCAAATCATCGGTCATGTCGGTGTCGATCAGGCCGGGCGCGACGCAGTTGACGGTGATGTTGCGCTTGGCCAGTTCCAGCGCGAGCGCCTTGGTGGCGCCGATGATGCCGGCCTTGGCGGCGCTGTAGTTGACCTGGCCGCGATTGCCGACCATGCCGGAGACCGAGGCCAGCGTGACGATGCGGCCCGGCTTGCGGCGCTGGATCATCGGCATGACGAGCGGATACAGCACGTTGTAGAAACCATCCAGATTGGTCTTGATCACGCTGTCCCAGTCGACCCCGGGCATGACCGGAAAGGCGTTGTCGCGCGCGATGCCGGCGTTGCAGACCACGCCGTAATAAGCCCCGTGTTGTTCAACGTCTTGCAGCAGGATGCCGGAGGTCTGCGCGCGCTCGCCGATGTCGAATTGCAGCACGCGCGCGCTGCGTCCCAGCGCCTCGATTTCTTTCGCCACCGCGTCGGCGGCATCGCGCCGGCTGTGGCAGTGCAGGACGATGTCATAGCCGTCGCGCGCCAGGCGCAGCGCAATCGCCTTGCCGATGCCGCGGCTGGAGCCGGTGACCAGGATGGTGTTGTTCCCCGTGTTTGTCATTGTGGGCTTTCTTGTAGAAACTCCCTGGCGTCATGCGGCTGGAAGACCGAGATCGTCGCCTGCGCCAGTTGTTGTTGTGAGTCTGCGTCGCGGATGCTGCAGGCGAACGATCCAAGACCGTTGTCGGCCTGCAGCAGTTTTTCGACCTCGACGTGCAAGGTGCTGCCGGTGGCGAAATACGGCACGCTGGCGTCGTAGCGGCGCGAACCGAGCAGGAAACCGATCCTGACCGCTTCACCGCGCTGTTGCGCATGATAACCGGCCCAGGCGGCGATCGCCTGCGCCATGTATTCGATGCCGACCCAGGCGCCGACGCCGGTTCCGGTTCCGGTCAGGAACAGGCTGTCGTCGCCGATGGCGACTTGCGCGCACAGCTTGTCGGCGTCCACGCTGATCACGCGGTCCAGCAGCAGCATCGGTGCGGCATGCGGAACCAGCGCGGCGATCTGCGGAAATTGTTTTTCAGTCTGCATTGCCGCTCCTCCCAAGAATCAGGGCGGCGTTGCTGCCGCCGAAGGCGAACGAATTGCTCAGCACATAGCGCGGCGGTCTTCCCAGCGATTCTCCAACCCGTACCGTATGCAAGACCGGCAGTGCCGGATCGGCCTGGCCGTCCCACAGGTGCGGCGGCAATATCCCGGTGGGATTGTCGTCCTGCATCGTCAGCCAGCACAGCCCGGCTTCGATGGCGCTGGCCGCGCCCAAGGCGTGTCCGGTGAAGGATTTGGTTGAACTGACCGGCGTTTTTGCGCCGAACAGCTGGTGGATCGCTTTCGATTCCATGGCGTCGTTTTGCAGTGTCGCGGTGCCGTGAAGATTGATGTAGTCGATCTGCTCCGGCGCAATGGCGGCGCGTTGCAATGCCTGCCGGATTGCCAGGGCGGCGCCGACGCCTTCCGGATCGGGGGCGGAAATGTGATGGGCGTCGGACGATTCTCCCCAGCCGCACAAGGCGACAGCGGCGGCAGCAGCTTCGGAGGTCATCAGAAACAGGGCGGCGCCTTCGCCGATGTTGATGCCGCGGCGATTGATGCTGAGCGGATTGCAGCGCTCGGCGCTGACCGAATCCAAAGACGAGAAGCCGGCGATCGTGAAGTCGCACAGCGTATCCACGCCGCCGCTGATGACGGCGTCGCACAGTCCCATGTTGATCAGGCGCGCGGCGCTGGCCATGGCCTTGGCGCTTGACGAGCAGGCGCTGGAATGGACATAGGCCGGGCCGCAGAGGCCGAGCGTCATTGCCAGCGCGGCGGCCGGCGAGCCGAGTTCCTGCTGGCCGTAATGGAATTGCGCGGGGAATTTCCCGTGGGCGACATAGTGCCTGAAGGCCGCTTCGCCTTCTGCAATGCCGGAGGTGCTGGTGCCGAGCACGACGCCGATGCGATCCGGGCCGAAGCGCGCAATCAGGGTCTCCACTTCAGGACGTATCTGCGCCAGCGCCGCCAGCGCGACACGATTGTTGCGACTGCGTTCCCGCAGCGGCAGGTGTGCCGCCGTGGGCAACTCTTCGTCGGGAAGAGGAATGCTGCCCACGATGCGCGGGGCATCCTCGTATGCATGGCGCTCGCTGGCGCGCAGCCCGCTGTCGCCGGCGAACAGGCGCTGCCGGATGGCGGCATGCGTGGCGCCGAGCGAACAAATCATCCCCAATGCGTTCAGATAAATCGTCATGGTGCAGTGACAACCGATTGTATGGTCAGCTTGTAGAGATAGCGAAAATTGGTCAGGACCACCTTGCCGCCCCACGCTTTGCGGTCAGGATAATCGATTTGCGCGATGACTTCGCGGTGCAGCAGCAAGGTCCGCTGCATGTCGTTTTCCTCAAGCTCCCAGCCGGGCGGCAAAGCGGCGCGGAGGGCGGCGGCCGGCCACAGCGTCAGTTGCACGTCCTGCAACACGTCTTCGCCCTGGACTTCCTTGGGCAGCATGAAGTGGCGCCAGGTTTTCAGTTCCTTGCCGTCGTAGTGCAGGGACATGACACGCTGGCCGAACGCCAGGCCGACCAGGTCGAGATGATCCGGCTCGATTTCGAGCACGGTGTCGATTTCATCGGTGCGGCCGGCGCGCTCCACGGTCAGGTGTTGCTGCAGGCTGAGCGAGGCGCCGAGCGAGGCCGGCGACAGCTGCAGGTGCAGGCGGGCGGATGGAGCCGACGCCGGTGTGGCCGGTGTAGTTGAACAGCCGGACAGCAGCATCGCCATGGCGGTTGCAGCCGTGAAGACGCTGAATGAAGCCGGAAAATTCAGGCGCATATGCTTTCCAGTGCGGTCAGGCGACGCTTGCTTTCGCTCACGAAGGGATTGCTCAGATCCCAGGCGTAGCCGGCCAGGATCGCCGAAATCATGCGGCGGATCGCCGGCTCTTGCTGCTCATGAAAGATGACCTTCTGGAAACCGCCGGCATACCAGGATTCGACGAAGGTGCGGAAGGTGTTGACGCCGTTCTTCAGGGGGACTGCGTAGTCGGTTTCCCAGTCCACGTTTTCGCCGGCGAGCATGCGCGCGAGGGTCTCGGTGGCCAGGCTGGCGGATTTCAATGCAATCGTCACACCCGACGAAAAGATCGGATCAAGGAATTCGCCGGCATTGCCGAGCAGCGCGAAGTTCTTGCCCCACAGCGAGGTGACGTTGGCGGCATAGCCGGAAATGGCGCGCGCCGGCGTATCCCATTCGGCGTGCTGCAACAGCGCGCGCAGGGCGGGATCTTGCATGACCAGCGTGCGCAGCTTGAGCGTTTCGTCGCCGTCGATGGCGGCCAGGAAGGATGATTCTGCCACCACGCCGATGGAGCAGCGCCCCTGGGCAAAGGGAATCAGCCAGTACCAGACGTCATGATGTTCGGGATGCACCGTGATGCGAATCTTGTTGCGATCGAACTGCGGATCGCGGATGCCGTCGGCGATGTGCGTGAAGCATGCGCCGCGCAGGGGGAATCCGGATGGCCGCTCCAGGTCGAGCAGGCGCGGCAGCACGCGGCCGAAGCCGCTGGCGTCGAGGATGAAACGGGATTCGATCGTGTATTCGCGGCCATCGGCGTCGTGTACCTGCGTGCGTGGACGTTCGCCGGCCAGGTCGACTGCGGTAACGCTGTGGCGATAGCGTATTTCGGCGCCCTGGAGTTCGGCTTGCTGCGCCAGCAGGTGGTCGAAATCTGCGCGCTGCACCTGATAGGTGGTGCCCCATCCGGCCGAATGCTTGTCGCGGAAGTCGAACGCGGTCTGGCGTTCGCCGCAGACGAAGGATGCGCCATTCTTGAACTGGAAACCGTGCTCCACGACCGCTTGCAACATGCCGGCCTGTTCCAGATAGGCCATGCTCTGCGGCAGCAGGCTTTCACCGATGGAGAAGCGGGGAAACTGCTCGCGCTCGATGACCAGCACCTGATGGCCGCGGCGACGCAACAAGGCGGCGGCTACCGCACCGGCCGGGCCGGCGCCGATGATGAGGATGTCGTGCTGTTCGATACTATTGTTTGTCGTCATAAGGGCTCGTAGAGGGAGAAGCAGCGCCGGAAAAACACGGCGAGATGAGCCAGACCAAGGCCATGCCGATCAGCATTGTCAATCCGAATGCATGCAAGGGAGGGCTGCTGCTCAAGGCCAGCAGTCCGAACGAAAGCAGGGCGCTGATCGCCGACAAGCCCACCGTCAGCCACGAAAATCGGCGGTGACGATCCGTCGGTTCCTGCAGGAATATGCCGTAGTCGACACCAAGTCCCAACAGCAGCAGACAAGCCAGCACATGGAAAAGTTGCAGCGGCTGCCCCGTCAGGCCGAACAGCGCCAGCGTCGCCAGCGTCGCCAGCAGCGGCGGTGCAATCGCCCGCCAGGCGGCGCGGCGATAGCGCAAGGAGAGCAGCAGGAAAATAGTGAAGTAGGCCGCCAGCAACGCCCACGTCATGTATTCGCGGTAATAGTGCAGCACCGCAGAAATATCCGCCACCTTGTCGACCCATTGCACACCTTCGGCCGGGGCTGCGGCAGCGGCCAGCAGCGGCAACTGCCGATAGTCGCTGAGGCCGCGCACGGCCACGATGCTGACGTACTGCGCGCCGGTCTTTCCCAGCCACAGATGACGCCAGGGCTGGCCCGCCGGTGAGTCGATGAAGGCCTGGGGCAGCAGCGGCTTGCCATGCGCCAGCAAGCGTTGGCGCATGTCTTGCACCCAGAGCGAATTTTCATCGATGGCCGCCGCGATGGCGGCAAGCGGACCTTGCGGCGCCAGCAGGGTTGCGGCGACCAGATCGCGATCGGCCTGTTGTTGCCGTTGGGACGGCACCCAATTGGAGACGGCCTGCACGCCGCTGATCAGTTTCTTGCCGATGAGGTCTTGCAGTCGTTGCTTCAGTTGTTCCTCGCGCTGGAGGACCTGTTCGGCCGTGGCGCCGCGCACCAGATAGAACTGGGCCGGGTTGGGCGTGTCGAGCAGCTTGCCGAGTTTGATCTGATCGTCGAGCAGGCGTTGCGGTGTTTTTTGCAGCGCGCGGATGTCGTCGCTGACGTTCAGGCGCGTCAGTCCCGCCACGATGAAGACGGCAAGCGTCGCCAGCAGAAGATAGCCGTTGCGGCTGGCGCTGAAGCGCGGCCAGCGCCCGATGCTGTGGCTGTAACGATCGGCCAGCGCGGTGCTGCGCAAGGTGCCGGCGTGGATCAGCGCCGGAAACCACAGGATCACGGTGAGCCAGGCAAACAATAATCCGAGCACCGAAAACACCGCCATCTGGCGCAATCCTGGGAAGGGCGTCAGCGCCATTCCGAGATAGCCGATGACGGCCGCCAGCAGCATCAGCGCAAGGCCCGGCAGCAAGCGGCGCAGCAACGCTCGGGAATCGGTTTGTGCTGCCGTACCGAGCCGTGCGCACAGGAAATAAATCGCATAGTCCTGGGCGATGCCCACCAGGCTGGCGCCGAACACGAGCGTAAGCAGGTGCAGGCGGCCAAACAGCAACCAGCTGACCGACAACGCGCCGAGACAGCCGATGGCGATGGACAGGGCAATCAGCGCGATCGGCTTGAGCGAGCGGAACGTCAGCCACATCAGCAGCACGATGCCGATCAGCGAGCCGGCGCCGATGGTGGTCATCTCGCTGCTGGCCTGGCTGCTGCCGGCTGCGGCATGGAGGATGACGCCGGCAGTGATGATCTCCGCGTCGGGAACGGCTTGTTTCGCCGCCCGGCCGGCCTGCTCGAGGAGCGGAATGACTTGCTGCTGGGCGGAGATCGAAAACGCCGACTGCTGCAAGTTCAGCAGCAGCAACACATACGAGCGGCCGCCGCTGTCGACGAACAGGCGGCCGTCGCGTGGGCGTACCGGAGTTTCTTGCGCACGCGCCTGCACCCAGCCGCTGAACAGGCCGAACGGATCATCCTGCCACGCGCCCAACCGGGGGCCGCCGAAAGCGCCGTACATCGTACCGAGCGCCAGTTGGCCCCATTGTTGCGGCGAGTCGCTGCGCAGCTTGTCGCGTTGCTCCTGCGTCAGCAACATCAGGCGGCTCCGGTCGAAGCTTGCCAGCCAGTCGCCTTGCAATTGTGCGGCGTCGCCCGCCAGCGGTTGCAGCAGCGCGGGCTGTTTGCCGATGACGGTTTCATAGGCCGATGCGGCCTGCATCGCCTTGTCCCAGTCGGCGTCACCGATGAGGACCACAACTTTTTGCTGGGCGCTGTCGACCATGTGGACGAACGCTTGCTGCATGGCGTCGTCATGACGCGACGATGGCAGCAGGGCGAGGATGTCGGTGTCGGGGCTGGCACGCTGCACCAGCCACAGGTAAGCGTTGTGACCGAGCAGCACGGCAACCACCAGCAGCCATGCCAGCGCCAGACCGCGTCCTGCACCGCGCAAGGATTTGCGCGGCGGAACGTTCGAGGTGGCGGCGTCCTGGTCGGCCGGCTCAGTCAAACATCGCTCCTTCTTCCGCGCTCATGGCCTTGTCGCCGGTCTGGATGGCGGAGAACACGATCTCGGTATGGTCGCCCGAGGCTTCCTGCATGATCACCTTGTTGACGAAGGCGCCGCCTTCGAGCCGGATATCGCCGATGGCTTTGGCCAGGCCCGGTTCGCGCGCCTTGAGGGCGACATTCCAGTTGCCGTTCCTGATGGCGCCGTCGAGCTCGAAGAGCTTGTCGAGCTGGCTCAGGTCGCCCGCCAGCAGCGAGAACAGCACGTTGTTGATCATCTTGACGACCGGCTCCTGCTGGGCGTCGAGGCGCATGGCGACGCGGCCGTTCTGCATCTGCACGATGGCGTTGCGGGTGATGCGCAGGGTGCTTGGAAACGGCTGCAGCGTCTGCCACAGGATGCCCTTGCCGGCGGCGACGCAGAAGCGCCCGTTCGACAGCAGGGGCTTCTTGATGCCGGTCAGTTGTTTGGTCTGGTCGAAGCGGCCGCACATGACGGCGGGTTTGGTCAGCGCCGCCTGGATTTGCGCGACCGGCGCGGCAGCCTCGGCGATGGCGCTTCCTGCCGTGAGTACGCCGAATGCGGCCCATGCAGTCAATTTGCGGAGAGTAAATGTCATGTCGGTTCCGGATAAGGTAAGCCCAGCTTTTGCCACAATACCGGGGGACTGAGGAAGCACATCTCGCGTTTTTCCATCTGCACCGCCACTTGCGTGGTGACGCCGCGCGTCAGGCGTTGTCCGCTGGCGGCGTCGGTGACGAGGTATTCCATCTTCAACCGGTTTTCCCACTCGACGATGGCGGCGCGCACCTTGATGCGCTGGCGGAAGGTGGCCGGATTGGAATAGCGCACCTGCAGGTCGATGATCGGCCACATGTAGCCGGATTCCTTCATCGCACCGTAGTTGTAGTCGATCTTGTCGAGCAGCGCGCAACGGGCCGCTTCAAAATATTCGATATAGCGGCCGTGCCAGACCACTTCCATCGGATCGATGTCGTAGAACTGGATTTGCAGTTCCACTTCACCTGTCCATGGCGAGTTGGCCAGCGTGATTTTTTCTTTGGGGAGCCGGAGTTCAGTCATACAGACTCCAGGCGCGTGCGCGGATACGATCCAGCAACAGGCGCAGGTCGGGTTCCAGCATGCGGTCTTCGGCAATCGGGGCGATGTCGGCGCACAGCGCTTCCTGCATCGCCGCCAGGCGGCCGCCGGGCAACCCGGCCAACGGGATTTCCGGGTTCTGTTCATTGCGCAGCCACACGCCTTGGCGCACCGTGATCAGCAGCGCCGCCACGACTTGTTCGGTCAGTTCCAGCACGCGCAGGCAGTCGCGCGCGGCGATGGTGCCCATGCTGACCTTGTCCTGGTTGTGGCATTCGGTCGAGCGGGAGAACACCGAGGCCGGCATGGTCAGTTTGAGTGCTTCTGCCGTCCACGCCGAGGCGCTGATCTGCAGGGCCTTGAGACCGTGATTGATGGCCGCGCGCGGCCCCTTGACGCCGGACAGATTGGCCGGCAGGCCGTTGTTGTAGCGATTGTCGACCATCAAGGCCATCTGGCGATCGAGCAGGTCGGCGATGTTGGCGACGGCATTCTTCATGCTGTCCATGGCGAAGGCGATGTGGCCGCCGTAGAAATGGCCGCCATGCAGCACGCGCTCGTTGTCGGGATCGATCAGCGGATTGTCGTTGGCGCTGTTGAGTTCATTTTCGATATAGCTGCGCAGCCACGGCAGCGCATCGGTCAGCACGCCGATCACGTGCGGCGCGCAGCGGATCGAGTAGCGATCCTGCAGTCGCTTCTCATTGCGCAGCGGCTGGTCGCAGCGCAGGTCGGTCTGCAGCCAGCCGGCGACTTGCTGCTGGCCGGGATGCGGCTTGACCGAGAACAGCGTGGCGTCGAAATGATGGGCATTGCCGTCCAGTGTGAAGCTGGCCATGGCAGTGATGCGCGTGGCCAATTTGCAGAGGTATTCGGCGCGCTCGTAGGCCATGCAAGCCAGCGCGGTCATGACGGCGGTGCCGTTCATGATGGCCAGGCCTTCCTTCGGGCGCAGGCGCAGCGGCGTCAGGCCGGCGGCTTGCAGCGCTGCTGCAGCGTCGACTGGTTCACCGCGATTTTTCTCTGTGCCCCAGACTTTGCGTTCGCCGCACAGCACCGCCGCCAGGTAGGACAGCGGCGTCAGGTCGCCGCTGGCGCCGACCGAACCCTCGGCCGGGATCAGCGGCAGCAGGTCGTGTTGCAGCAGGGCGGCGATCTGGTTCAACAGTCCCACGCTGACGCCGGAGTAACCCTTGCTCAGCGAGGTCAGCCGCGCCGCCAGGATGGCCCGCGTCTGTTGCGGCGAGAACAATTCGCCGAGGCCGCAGCCGTGATACGTGTAGAGGTGATGCGGCAGTTCCGGCACCAGTTCGGGCGGCACGTTGACGGTGCATGAATCGCCGTAGCCGGTGGTGACGCCGTAGACGGTGCCGTCTTCGCGCAGCAACCGGTCGAGGAAGTCGGCGCCGCGCTGGATGCGCGCGAGGAAATCCGGCGCGTCCGACAGCGCCGCGCGTGCGGAACCGGCGGCAATGGCGTTGACGTCTTCGATGCGCAGGGGCTGGGCGCCGAAGGTGACGAAAGTATCCGGCGATGTCGATGTATCAGTGTGGCGCATGGCGATTGTCCGAGGAGGGCTGAGTCCGGGGTTGGGGCTGAGCCCAGAAGTCATAGAAATTGAACCATTGCAAAGGCGTCTGCAGGCAATGGTGCTCAAGGCGGGCGGCATAGTCGGCCGCCAGTTCGCTGAACAGTTGTTCGCGCTGCTTGCGCGGCAAGCTGATCCGTTCACGGAAAGCTTCGAAGCACAAGGTCGCGCCATCGCGCGTGCGTTGCGAAAACATCAGGTAAGTCGGGCATTCCAGCAGGCTGGCCAGGACATATGGACCGATCGGGAACGGCGCCTCTGCACCCAGGAAATTCGCGGTGGCCACGCGTGGAGCCGGTGACACGGGCACCCGGTCGCCGGCGATCACCACGAACTCGCCGCGTGCGACTTTTTCGGCCAGCAGCACCGCCGTGGCGGGCGTCATCTCGGTCACCTGGATCAGGTCGAGCTGGCTGCGCGGATCGAGTTGCGCCAGCATCCGGTTGAACGCCTGCGCATGCTTGGTATGGACCAGAACGGTCAGTTTCAGTTCGGGATGATTGCGGCCGGCCACGCGGCACAGTTCCAGGTTGCCGAGATGCGTACAGATCAGCAGGCCGCCACGCTTGGCGGCGACGGCGTCGGTGACGATCTCGCCGCCGCTGACGGTGACCTTATCCAGCGGGAACAGGCCGCCCCACAGCAGCATCTTGTCGAGCAGGCTTTCGCCGAAGGCGGCGAAGTGGCGCAGCGCGCCGCCCAGTCCGGAAGCAATGCGCAGGTCGGGACGGCGCCGGCGCACGCGCGCCAGGTAGTCGAGCGAGGCCGCGCGCGCGGCCGGATTACGCGCCATGTACCAGAACAGCACCGGATACAGCATCAGGCGGAACGGCCAGCGTCCGAAGAGGCGGTAGACCACGAACAGCAGGCGCATGCCGCCGACGAAGCTGACTTCGTTGATGTGCGCCCAGTGGCGGCCGGATTTGGCTTCATCGACAGCTTTGACTGCGGCTGACGGCTTCATCGCCTCGCTCATGCGGCATTCCTCCGCAGCTTGCCCAACTTGCGGATGAGCAGCAACGGCGAGCGCCACAGCATGCCGAAGAACAGCACCGTGTGCATGCGCGAAATCAGCACGTTGTCGAGCCACAGCCTGAAATGCGAAACGCCGTCGCTGGGATAGCGCACGCGCGTGGGCAGGTTGATCACGGACACTCCGCGCCAGTGCAGGCGTACCAGGATTTCGGTGTCGAAGTCCATGCGGCAGCCGATTTTCTGCACCGACGTCAATGCCGTGACCGCCGCCAGCGGATACAGGCGGAAGCCGCACATCGAATCGCGGATGTCGAACGACAGGGTATTGATCCAGACCCATACGTGCGTCAGGTAGCGCGCGTACAGGCGTCCCTTGGGCACGCTGTCGTCGTAGATCGGGCAGCCGTTAATGACTGCTTGCGGATGGCGTGCGGACAGCGCAATGAAGCGGGCGATGTCGGCGGCATCATGCTGGCCGTCAGCGTCGATCTGCAGCGCATGGCTGTAGCCATGCTGCGCGAGGTGATGCAAGCCGGTGAGGACGGCGTCGCCCTTGCCGCGGTTCATGGCATGGCGCAGCAGCGTCACGCACCGGGGATGTTCGGCGGCCAGCCGGTCCAGCACGGCGGCGCAGGCGGCGTTGCTGCCGTCGTCCACCAGTATGCAATGGAGCCCATGCAACAGCACTGCCGCCAGCACGGCGGGAATGGCGAGCTCATGGTTGTAGACGGGGATCACGACGCCGGTCTTCATGTCGCCTCGCCGAACAGGATGCGGCCGCTGGCGTGCTGGCCGCCGGCCGAATGCAGGCGGAACGCCAGGAGGTTTTTCTGCGTGTCGTTTTCGAGCTCTAGCGTCAGCGTCGCGCCGGGCGTGACGACGCGCTGGAATTTAAGGGCTTGCAAGGCGCGGAAGTGTGCGGGCAAGTCGAAGTATTGCCGTCCCAATGCCAGCGCCCAGTCGACCTGGACCACGCCGGGCAGGATCGGCGCCTCGGGGAAATGGCCGTCGAAATACAGCAGGTCCGGCGGCACGTGCAATTGCAGCACCACGCTGCGGTCGTCGCGTTGCAGTACGGTTTGTTCGGGCCATCGCGGACGGCTGGTCGACACTGTAGCTGCAGCTTTAGCCGGAGTTTGTCCGAGCAATGCGGTTAGCGCCGCCACGGTGGTCTTGCCTTGCGTGTTGGCGGGCAGGGCGTCGAGGTAACGCCACAGACGCGGCAGCGCCACGCTTTCGATGGCGTCGGCCAGGACCGCGCGCAACTGCGTGTTGAGCGCCAGCTTGCCTTGCTGTTCGAGTACGGTGCGCCCGGCGTCGGTCGGCACCACAAAGGCGGCGATGCGTTCGCGCCGCGAGAACGAAGATGACGACGACGGCAGTTCCTGGTGAACCAGCACGCGCACTTCCGCCGTCAGCGGCGAGGCCAGCAGCAGCCGCTCGATCTGGTCCAGCGAGATGCGCTTTTCTTCCAGCTTGACGATGCGGTCGGCGCGGCCGCGCAGGTAAAAACCTTGCGCCGGGTTTTGCTCGCTGGTGAACTCAACGCGATCCGCCATGCGCAGCCAATGGTCGTCCGGCAAATGCGGCGAGCGCACTTCGAGGCAATCGTGTTCGCTGTTGAGTCGCACCTCAACGCGCCGCATCGGCCGCCAGCTGTCGTCGCGGGCAGTCCCGGCAAGCTCCTGTGGCTGACGCCAGGCGATGCCGCCGGTTTCCGAGCTGCCGTAGATTTCGATCGGACGATGGCCGAGCAGTTGCTGCGTCGCCGCCGCCACGTCGGGCAGCAGCGGTCCGCCGGATGAGAAGATCGCTTGCAGTCGCGAGACATCCGGCCGCACCGGGCTGTCGGGCAGGCGCTTCAGGTGCGCCGGACTGGACAGCAGCAGCCACGGACGCGCCGGCGCGATGGCGGCCAGGTCTTCCGGGAAGAACGCGCTGCGCGCATGGATCGCGCGACCGGCGGCGAGCGGCCACAATACCTTGAACAGCAAGCCGTAGATGTGCTGGTGAGAGACCGTGGAGACGATGTCGGCCGCGCCTGCCTGCGCGCCGAACAGCGCCTCCAGCGTGGCGACTTCGGTGGACAGTTGCGACAGTTTTTTCGGGATGGCCTGCGCCGTGCCGGTGCTGCCGGAGGTGTAGACCACCAGGGCCGGAGCGTCGCCGTCGAGTGGCTGCGGCGCGCCGGCCTTGTCAGCGCCAGCGGGCGCCGACGATGGTTGCAGCGGTTGCAACGCCGCATCGAATTCACCGATGAAACCGTCGACTTCCAGCGCCAGCGCCTTGCAGGTTTCGGCCAGCGTGTCGCTGGGCAGATAGATGGTTTTGCCGGCCTGCCAAGCGCCAAACAGCGCAGCGGCGAAGGAGATCGTGTCCTGCAGGTACAGCGCGAATCGGGTGCCGGGCCGTTGCGACAGCAACTCTCGCCAACCGGCGGTTTCATGAGTGAACCGGACGTGCGTGACGGCGTCGTTGCCGCGCCAGCCGGTCACATGGCCGTCTGCGCGCGCAGCCAGCGGCAGTGCCGGCACGTCAATGAAATCAGGCATGGTATCGACGCCTGACATAGAGCCGGACCAGGTATTCGCCGGCGAATAGCGCACCCATGAGTACATACGAAATGAGGCCGGTATACAGCGACCAGACTGCTTCCGAAGCCCACACCGCCGTGGCGAAGGCGATGCAGCCGTTGAGCGCGAAGAACAGGCACCAGACCTGGGTCACGCGGCGCGTGTAGGCGACGGCGAAGGCCGGCAGATCGGGATCCTGGATGCGTGCGAAGCGTTCGATGATCGATGGCGGACGCAGCAAGCTGGCGCCGAACAGGGCCAACATGCCGATGCTGATGGCGACCGGGTAAAGCTTGAGCGGCAGCAGAGCGTTCCAGAACAAGGCCGGCGCCGCCAGCAGGAGTGCCGCCAGACTCATCCAGCGATAGCGCTGGCCCATCCTGAAGCCCAGCAGGCGCAGCGCGGCCACGCCCAGCAGCACCAGCGCAAGCTGGCGCGGTTCGATCTTGCCGTGGGCGTACCAGACCAACAGCGGATAGACCAGGACGACCAGTGTGGTCAGGACCTGGGCGAGATCAGGCCTTTTCATCAATCTTGTTGACATCGTCCGCCTGCAGCAGCTTCGCCAGCACGTCGACCACATCCTGCACCGTGCGCACGGTGCGAAACACGTCGGGCTGTATCCGCTTGCCGGTCATCTGGTTCAGCTTGACCACGATGTCGACGGCGTCGATGCTGTCGATGTCGAGATCGGAATACAGATTGGATTGCGGCGTGATCTTCGCTTTGTCGAGCTCAAACATCTCGTGCAGCATGTCGACGATCCAGATGGAGATCTGGTCCTTGGTCATGGAGGGCGCTAAGGTGGTCATGATGATTCGTTTATTGTTGGCGATGGCTGGCAATCAGGGCGGCAAGCGATTGCACCGAGGCAAAGTGCTTGCGGGTTTCTTCCGAGTTCGCGGAGAGGGCGACGCCGTAGCGCTTTTGCAGCGCGACGCCGAGCTCCAGCGCGTCAATCGAATCCAGCCCGAGACCGTCGCCGAACAAGGGAGCGGCGGCGTCGATGTCGGCGGGACGGATGTCTTCCAGTTGCAGAACGTCGATGATGAGTTCTTTGATTTCTTGGTCAAGGTCAAGACTTGGCATCGCCTAGCTTTCTTTCATGAAATAGTTTTGCAGGTAATACGTAAGCTGGCGCGCGGCGAGGGTGGGATTGCAGGCATCGCCGGTCACTCCGGGAATATCGCGGATATCGATATCCTGCTGAATCTCGATCTCGAAGTGTGCCATGGTTGCAGGCACTTTCCACCATTTGTTACCTTTGCCCAGCGTCGCCGGCGTACAACGGATGATCACCGGCGTAATCGCGCAGGCGCCGCGCACTGCGACGTTGGCGGCGCCGCGCTTGAAGCTCATGTTGCCGTCGGCCGGGGTGCGTGTTCCCTCGGGGAAAATAATCAGGTTGCCGCCGCTGCGCATCGAGCTGATGCAGTCGTCCACCAGCTCCGGCCCGTGGGCATTGCTGATATAGCCGGCCGCCCGCACCGGGCCGCGGGTAAAGGGATTGCGCCACAAAGCGCTCTTGACGATGCAATCGGCCTGCTCGACGAAGGCCATCAGCAAGACGGTGTCAATCAGGCTGGGATGGTTGGCCAGGATCAGCAAGCCCTTGCGCTGCAGCCGTTCCCGGCCTGAAATGCGATAGCTGAGCACCCCCAGTGCGCTCATCAGCTCGACGAATGCACGGAAGGCCAGACGGATGATGCGGCGCGCCCAGAGGATGCGGGATTGTTCGTCGCGCACGATGAGATTGAGCAGGGGGAAGATCACGAGGCGCAGCACGATGCCGCCGACGCCGAAGGCGATGAAGCTGATTGCCGTACCACCTACGCGCCAGTATTTATTGAGCAAGCTGTTCAGCCGTTTAAGCCATTGCTGCATCGCTCCGACGGTGACCGGCTTGCCCGACCGATCAAGCACGACGGCTCCAGCGCCAGCAGCGGCCGCCCGCGACCCGGGTCAGTTCGGCGTCGCGCCGCAAGAAGAAGCGCAGGATATCGAGCCCGCCCGGTGCGGCGACGTCTGTCGCAGATGCAGTCTCACCGTCCTCGGCCGTCCACGACAGCGAAAGCCGTTCTCCGGTTGCATCTGCATCTGCATCTGCATCGGCTTGCAACAGCCAGGCCCAGGCAAAACTTTGTTCCGCGCAGTCGGCGTAGGCAGCGAAAACTTCGGGCGGAGGATTGTCGGCCATCACCAGCAGGACTTGCGGCGCGCCGTCGGCAAGCAGGCCGCAGGCTTCGATGAGCGCATGCTCGACCGTGCTCGATCCTGCCGCGATAGCGATGTTATTGCTGCGATCGCCGCGTGCGATTGACCACAGCCCGCCGTTGGCATTGTGCACGGAGAGACTGAAGGAGGTCGGTGACAGCGGTGCATGTCGCGCCAGTTCCTGCAGCAACTCGACCGAACGCGCGCATTCACCGTGGCGCGAGGCGAAAATCACCGGGAGATCGGACGGGACGGCTTGTTCGGGCAGGCAGGCGTAGGCGGCTTCGAGCGCCATTTTGCCGGTGGCGCTGGCGCGGCGCCGCAGCATCGGCGGCATTTTTGCGACTTTGGGATCGGCAACGGCAGTATTCATGTCCGCACGGCCGTGAGCCCACTCCAGCCAGGCGGCGGCAGTGTCCAGGCCAGGCGCCCAAGCCGTATGCGATGCGACAGAAAAACTGACATCCCCAAAACGCATGTTTCTATTCGTATGCTGTCGATTGACCATGCTCTCTTTGCTGACGTTATCGTTGTTTCAATATCTTGGTCGGACCAAGACAGATCGGATAATCGCCGCGATCCCCTCGCATTTTTTGTTAATGTGATAACGAGAGCAGGCTTATTGAACGTTAAAAAAAGTAAAGCAAATATTACGATAAAAGCTACGCAGCAATTCGATTTTTAGATGAATATTCAGGCCAAAAAAAAGGCAGGGACGAATGATCGTTCCTACCTGTTTTGTTCGTCGGCGCTTTTTTGCGCGCACCGTCGTTTGTTTCCTTGTTGCCAACTGCCTTTTACTGCTTCTTGCCCGTATTGCTGCGTGCTTCCGTACGACTGGTGCCGGGAGCCGGAATCGAACCGGCACGGTGTCACCACCGCGGGATTTTGAGTCCCGTGCGTCTACCTATTCCGCCATCCCGGCAACGCAAGACCGCGATTATGACCCATTTTGGACGACCG
>Ga0308165_1001646_pt1 | contig 30382 bp, 29 predicted proteins | sample PhyWR2_FD_201032 | JGI IMG/M metagenome (GOLD analysis project Ga0308165, IMG submission 201032) | Phyllosphere microbial communities from UC Gill Tract Community Farm, Albany, California, United States - DLSLW.R2 | ecosystem: Host-associated > Plants > Phyllosphere > Unclassified | place: USA... | reverse complement strand
CCGTTGGCGGTCAGCCGAAGATCATCGCACCCGGTGGCAAGTTCAAGGCTTACACCGTGGTGGACCTCAACGTTCGCTACAACCTGGAGAGCCTTGGCCTCGCCAAGAGCCAGATCCAGCTCAACGTCTCGAACCTGTTCGACGAATACTACGTCGGTTCGTTCAGCGGCGGTCTGGATACCCTGGCCAGCTCCAGCTCGGCATTCGTGAACTTCGGTTCGCCGCGTGCCATCAGCGCCACCTTCATCATGGGCTTCTGATAGCCCTCGATACGGTAGCTGCGTTACAGGAGAGGGGAGGAACCGCGAGGTTCCTCCCCTTTTCGTTTGTGCGTGGCACAAGGCCGTTGCAGGCGCCGCAGCAGTCTGCAATTTTGAGCCAAATAAGGTTTATGCCGGGCATCCGTCAGCCCAAGCACATGGCATGATGCGTCATCGGGTTGGTCTCGTGGACCGGGGTGGGGGCATAGCCGCAGCTGCCTAAACCATGCGCCGGATCGGCCCGATCCTTGGCCTCCGGCACGCCTTTTGCCTATGCGAGAAATGCCTGCGCCAAGGGCTTCCTAGAATCCCCTATGACAGCCCGAAGTTGCAGCCGAAGCCTTGAATGCAGGCCGAGCCGGACTGCATGTGCCGCTATCCGCATGTTCGGAATGGGAAGGCAGGCACCTGCCTGCGCCGCGGACATGGACATTCCCGGCGTCAACCCAATTTCTCTTCGGTAACGCGTTTCCCCGGCGTCAGCCGGCACTCAGCAGTGAGCGCTTTTCGGAGGCCTGGCGCGCGCGTTTATTCGTAGACGCAGGCGTCGTAGCCGTCGCGCTTTACCATGCCGATGCGTCCGGCGATTGTGTTGCCGTAGCGGCGGGTGAAGCCGGAGGGGTTGGTGACGCTGCGGGTCTTGGGGCTGGGCAGGGCAGCGGCCATACGGCCGGCCTCGGCAGTGGAAAGGTTCGCGGCCGATTTGCCCCAATAGCGCTGCGCTCCGGCTTCGACCCCGTACGTACCGATACCGGTCTCGGCGACGTTAAGGTACACTTCCATGATCCGGCGCTTGTCCCACAGGTTCTCGATCAGGAAGGTGAACCAGACCTCTAGCCCTTTGCGGGCGTAGCGGGTCCAGCCTTCGCCCTGCCACAGGAACACGTTCTTGGCGGTCTGCTGGCTGATCGTGGAGCCGCCGCGCAGGCGCCCGCCCTTGGCGTTGCGCTCCATAGCCTTTTCGATCGCGTCGGTGTCGAAGCCGTTGTGAGTGCAGAACTTTCCGTCCTCGGCGGCGACCACTCCGGCGACCATGTTGCGATCAATGTTGCTGAGCGGCTCCCAGTCCTTGGTGATGCCGTTGCCATCTACCAGCATCGTCACTGTCACCGGGGGCGGCACGAAGCGGTACAGCACCACCAGTCCGACGCTGATCGCCACGAACCATATGATGAACTTGGCAATAAGACGCATGGGCAGGGACGGGCCTTGGTGTGAGGGCGGAATGCGCGTCCTCTCTAGTCCAAGTCACCGCGGTTGCGCCAGCGTGCTTCGACAGGCTCAGCATGAGCGGGGGACAGGCGATCGGGCTTGGAAAAGTCGACGCGCTGCGGGCACGAAAAAGCCGTGCCACCCTTGCGGATGACCCGGCCTTCTATGCTTTTGCGATCAGGCGCCGGCGGGAAGCAGGCGCTTGTCGGTAGCGATGCGGTTCATTGCCTTCTGAACCTTTTCGAAGGCGCGTACTTCGATCTGGCGCACGCGCTCCCGGCTGACCGAGTAGACCTGGCTCAGCTCTTCCAAGGTCTTGGGGTCCTCGGTGAGGCGGCGTTCCATCAGGATGTCGCGCTCGCGCTCGTTCAGGGAACCCATGGCTTCGACAAGCATGTCGTGGCGCACGGTGGCTTCTTCCGCTTCGGCGACGGTCTGGTCCTGCAGCGGACGGTCATCCGCGAGGATATCCTGCCACTGGCCTTCGCCTTCTTCGCGCAAGGACACGTTCAGCGAGGCATCGCCGCCCATCATCATGCGGCGGTTCATGTTGACCACTTCCTGCTCGGAAACGCCCAGCGTCGTCGCGATCTTCGTGACGTCCCTGGGGTGCAGGTCGGTGTCCTCGTAGGCGTCGAGGTTCTTCTTCATGCGGCGCAGGTTGAAGAACAGCTTCTTCTGCGCGGCCGTGGTGCCCATCTTCACCAAGCTCCACGAACGCAGGATGTATTCCTGGATCGAGGCCTTGATCCACCACATGGCATAGGTGGCGAGGCGGAACCCACGCTCCGGCTCGAACTTCTTGACGCCCTGCATCAGGCCGATGTTCCCTTCGGAAATCAGCTCGGACACGGGCAGGCCGTAGCCTCGGTAGCCCATGGCGATCTTGGCGACGAGGCGCAGGTGGCTGGTGACCAGCTGCGCGGCGGCGGCGGGATCCTCATGTTCCGAATAGCGCTTGGCGAGCATATATTCCTGCTCGGGAGCCAAGACGGGGAACTTGCGGATTTCGGACAGGTAGCGATTGAGGCTCTGTTCGCCTCCAAGCGCCGGCACGGTCGCGACGTTTCTGTTGTTGCTCACGGTTTATCCGTCCTTTCTAGGTCGGCACGAGGTCAAAGACCCTTGAGAGGCGTCTTAGCTTGCGGCCACCTGTTCATGATAGCACATAAAAGCGATTTCAGTTTCGCAGTTCATCGATCAGTGTCCGCATGTCGTCGGGTAGCGGGCTGGTGAAATGAACCGTTTCCCCTTTAACGGGGTGGACGAAGCCGAGTTCCGCGGCGTGGAGCGCCTGACGCCGAAAATCGAGTCTTTGCAGAACCGCGCGCAAGGAGGAAGGTGTTCGCCCATAAACAGGATCCCCAAGTAGCGCATGACCGATTGACGCCATGTGAACACGAACCTGATGGGTGCGTCCGGTCTCCAGGCGGCACTCGATCAGGGTTGCGCCGTTCATCAGTTCCAGCGTGCGGAAATGGGTGACGGCGTGCTTGCCGCGCCCGTCCTCGACCAGCGCCATCTTCTTGCGGTCGTGGTTGGAGCGGGCGATCGAGCCGGTCACGGTCCGGGCGGCAGGCACCGGGCGCCCGCCGACGACGGCCATGTAGGCCCGCATGATCGAATGGTCCGCGAACTGGACGGCGAGGCCCTCGTGCGCCTTGTCGGTCTTGGCGACCACCAGAAGGCCCGAGGTATCCTTGTCGATTCGGTGAACGATACCGGGCCGGGCGACCCCGCCGATGCCGGAAAGCTGGCCCCGGCAGTGGTGAAGCAAGGCATTGACCAGCGTGCCGTCGAGATTGCCGGCAGCCGGATGGACGACGAGGCCGGCGGGCTTGTCGATCACGATCAGGTATTCGTCCTCGAACACGACGCTGAGCGGAATATCCTGCGCTACCGCGTGGGCGGGCGCGGCCTCGGGCACCTCGATGGTGAAAACGGTGCCCGGTTCGACCTTGGAAGAAGCTGACGAAACGGGCGCTCCGGCCAGGCTTATGCGGCCTTCGCCCATAAGCGCCTTGATCCGTTCGCGTGACAGTCCGCTCGCGTCCGCCAGCGCCTTGTCCAGACGGCCGCCGGGCGCGCCGGTCCGGCCTTCGATGATATTTGATTTAAGCCCCATTGCAGGTACGATTTGGGGATGGAAGTCGAGGTGACAAGTGGCGTTCTGGCCGCACTGCGCGATGAAGCCCAGAAAGCCGGGGATGAGGAATGCTGCGGCCTGCTTCTGGGCGGTATCGAAGGCGATGGGGCCGAGCGGATCGAGATCGTCGAGGCGGCTGCGAACGTGGCCGCGAACCGCCGCATTCATTTCGAGATCGACCCGCTTGCACTGCTCGCCGCGCACAAGGCGGCGCGGGGCGGCGGGCGCCGGGTCCTGGGCTACTATCACTCGCATCCTACGGGCGATCCCATACCCTCGACGACCGATTGCGAACATTCCACCGGGGATTCGCGCATCTGGGCGATCATCGCGCGGAGCGAGGTTGCATTCTGGCGCGATAGCGGGAATGGATTCGTGCAATTGGCCCCGCGCGCGGTGGATTGACGCCGCGTGTCCGAGCGGGGCCGCACGAAAAGAAGACGGAAAGCACCTCATCCCATGACCACGAGTTCGCTCGAACTTGCCAGCCTCCTGTGTTCGCGCCTGTGCCACGACATGCTCAGCCCGGTGGGGGCGCTCTCAAACGGTCTCGAACTGCTGGCGGATGAGAAGGACCCGGAGATGCGGGCGCGCTGCTTTGAGCTGCTCGACCAGAGCGCGCGGATTTCCACCGACAAGCTCAAGTTCTTCCGCCTCGCCTTCGGCGCGGCCGGCGGTTTCGGCGAGATGGTGCCGGTGAGCGAGGCCAAGGCTCTGATCGACGCGTTGGTTTCCAACAATGCGCGCGTCACCCTCAACTGGGCGCTGCCCAGCGATTCGCTGCCCAAGCCGGCCATCAAGACGCTGCTGAACTTCGCGCTGATCGGGCTTGAGGCGCTGCCGCGGGGCGGCACGCTTGATATCGCTGCGGAATACCGCGCCGATCCCGGATCGGGCCATGGCGGCGCCAGCGAGATCGTCGTGCGTTCGTCCGGTCCGCGCATCGCGTTCGACCGGGATGTCGGCCGCGCGCTGGAAGGCACGTTGCCCGAAGGCGACCTGTCCAGTCGCACCGCTCCGGCGGCGATGCTCGACCAGCTTGCCAGGACCATCGGCGGCAAGCTGCAATATGTCCTGGCAGATGACGCGCTGGTGCTCGGCGCTGTCCTGCCCGGGGCCTGATTTGATAACAAGGGGAGGATGCACGAGATGAACCGCTGGCTTGTCAATCGCACCGTCTCCTCCCCCAACTGGAACGAGCGCAAGCTGCCGGTCACGATGGCGGTCCTGCACTACACCGGCATGAAGTCCGCCGATGAGGCGCTGGCGCGGATGTGCGATGCCGAGGCCCAGGTCTCGGCTCACTACATGATCGACGAGGATGGCATGGTCACTTCGCTGGTGCCCGAGGATAAGCGGGCCTGGCATGCCGGCCAGTCCTACTGGCGCGGCATTACCGACGTGAATTCGGCCAGCATCGGCATCGAACTGGTCAATCCCGGTCATGACTGGGGCTACCGCCCGTTCCCCGAACCGCAGATGGACGCGCTGACGCCGCTGCTTGCCGACATCCTCGACCGGCACGACATTCCCCGCGCCAATGTGGTCGCCCATTCCGACATCGCGCCCGCGCGCAAGCAGGACCCGGGCGAATACTTCGACTGGCCGCGCCTTGCCGAACTGGGCCTCGCGCTGGATATCCCGCGCGCGAAGATGAACCTGTTCTACGACAACCCCGGCGCCCTCTATCTCGCGATGGAGCGGTTCGGCTACGACATCACGGATGGGCGCGCCGCCGTGCGGGCGTTCCAGCGGCGCTGGCGGCCGGAAGTCATCGACGGCGAAATCGACGGCGAGATCGGCGCGATACTGCTCGAACTGCTGTTGGAACGCGATACCGGGCGTGCTAGGTGACCCCCGCGCCGGGGAGCCGGGCAGCCGCGTCCTTCGAAAAGCTCAGATGAGCGAGGCGAGGGCCGAGGAAAGTCCGGGCTCCACGAAACAAGGGTGGCGGGTAACGCCCGCCGGGCGAGTGCCGCTCATCCTGAGCTTGTCGAAGGATCAGCGGCGCGAAGCTTAGGGAAAGTGCCACAGAGAGCAGACCGCCAACCCCGCTCATCCTGAGCTTGTCGAAGGATTGAACGGGAAGGTAAGGGTGAAAGGGTGCGGTAAGAGCGCACCGCGCTGCCGGTAACGGTAAGCGGCAAGGTAAACCCCACTCGGAGCAAGACCGAATAGGGGCTGCGCGCCGGCGCTGCGAAAGCAGGAGATCGGCGGGTTCGTTTCGAGCCCAGGCAGCCCGGGTTGGTCGCTTGAGCGGCGTAGCAATACGTCGCCTAGAGGAATGGCTGCCACCGCGGCGTAAGGTCCCCCGGACTTCGGTCCTATGGGGAGACCACGCCAGGAACAGAACCCGGCTTACAGGCTCCCCGGCGCAATCAGGGATCGGCTATCAGGTTTGATCGCTAGCTCGCAAGCGGCGGCGGCCTTCAGGCTTGCCGTTCATGAAAACCTAGCCAGAACCTCCGGGTCAGCCGGAAGGCAGGGCAAGTGTCAGGCTGCTTGGCTGTGCGCGGCCGAGTCGTGGGCCTGAATGAACCAGCGTTCCTCCCCTTCCAGCCCGATTGCGGTGAGAGTACCGTGGAGGAAAGCGCCGGTATCGATGCCGATGCGGTTGGCGCAGACATCGGGTTCCGGCGTGATCGTATGGCCGTGGACCACGAAGCCGCCATAGTCGCCGCGATGGCTCAGGAACGGTTCGCGAATCCAGCGGCAGTCGCGGCCGGACTGGTGTTCCAGGGGAGTATCGGGCCGCACGCCGGCATGGACGAAGACGTAGTCGCCGATGCGTACCATCTTCTTGAAGGCGTCGATGAAATCGATGTCGTCCTGCGGGATCGCCGCGTTCATCAGGCGCTGCAATTCGTCCAACTCGGCGGAGGATGCCGCTTCCGGGTCTACCCCGTAGGACAGGATCGTCTCCAGCCCTCCGAACTTGAGGAAGCTGCGCAGCGCATCGGTATCGTCGCGGCTGACGAGGAGCATTTCCTCATGGTTGCCCTGGATGAATTCGACGTTGCGCTGGCTGCCCCAGCGGCGCGCGCGCTCGACGACGGCGGCGCTGTCGTGGCCGCGGTCGATCAAATCGCCCAGCAGGACGACCGTGGTGTACGCGCGGCCGCGTGCGGCATCGTCCTGCTCGATGGCGAGAATCAGATCTTCGAACAGGTCGGCCCGGCCATGGATATCGCCCACGGCATATACGCGTTCACCTGAAGGGATCGAGGGGATCCGCCTGACATCGCGGCGGCCCAGAAGGTTGCGGATCATGGAAATCATTTGTTGCGCCGCAATATAGGGTGCGCTGCAAGCCGGCACAACCCGTCGCTTCCATCGATAGCACCGTTGCGGATGCGACCACCACCCGTGGCATAAAACCCACACTTCATGTCTGAAATATTGCTCAATTGAAATGTTTCTTGTGCGATCTTTGTGTGCAGTGCAGCAATATTGGGTCGTAGCAATTCAGGTCCGCAACGAGACCGGATGCGACGGATGCAGGCAGGGACGAGGCATCAAAGACATAATTTGTGAGGGAACGACCATGCTTTTGTCCGTCCGCGGCGCCATCGGCGCCACTCTCCTTGCGGGAACTGCGCTTTCCGCCGCTCCGGCCTTCGCACAGGACGCCGAGGCTCCCAAGGAAATCACCGTTACCGGCAGCGCTGCCGTGACCAGCGATTACCGTTTCCGCGGCGTGTCGCAGTCGGGCGGCGACGTTGCGATCCAGGGCGGCATCACGGTTTCGCACGCCAGCGGCTTTTACGTCGGCACCTGGGGTTCCTCGATCGACCTCGGCTCGCTTTACGGTAGCACCGAACTTGACCTGTTCGGTGGCTGGACGGGCGCCCTGACCTCAGGCCTGACGACCGACGTCGGCCTGCTGTACTACGCCTATCCCAACGGTACAGGCGGCGATTCCGAATTCTTCGAGCCTTACGCCTCGGTCACCGGCCAGGTCGGTCCCGGCAAGCTCAAGGTCGGTGCGACGTACGCCTGGAAGCAGAGCGCGTTGCCGAACTTCGCGGGCAACAGGAAGTCGGACAACCTCTATGTTTACGGCAACCTCGATGTGGCGATCCCCAGCACGCCGCTGACTGTTTCGGGCCACCTGGGTTACACCGATGGCGCGCTCGCTCCGTCTTACTACTCGACGTCCGACCGCACCGGCCTCGACTGGTCGATAGGCGCCTCGGCTACCGTTTACGGTCCGCTTTCGCTGAGCGTGTCCTATGTCGGCGTGACCGGACCCAGCGTCGATGGCTACACCGACGACACCGTCGTCGCCACGCTGACCGCCTCGTTCTGATAGCGGCAGGCCGACAGGTTTTGCAGGAGGACACCCGCCCGGAGCGATCCGGGCGGGTTCTTCGTATCTGCAAAGGCGGCGTATTACTTCAGGTAGAAGTCGATCGTCGTGACCACGCGCACTTTCTTGTAGGGCGTGTCCGACTGGCCCCAGCCACCGCCGGAATCGCCGTCTCTCGCCTCGACCGAGAAATAGCCCTGCGCTGCGTTCTTGATCGCGCCAACCTGCGATCCGCTGTCTTTGGCGAACTGCTCTGCCGCTGCGCGCGCGTCGTTGGTTGCGGCTGCCACCATCTCGGGCTTGATGCCGTTGAGCTTGGTGAAGGTGTAGGCCATTCCCGACCCTTCCTCGAGGATGACGCCGCGCTTCACGAGATCGAACTGGCGGCGCACCGCATTCTGGGCGCGCTTGATGTCGGTTGTGCGAAGGCTCACCCGCTGGCGCACCGTGAAGGTGACGATGCCGTTGTTGTCTTTCACCTGGTTGACGTTGACGCCGGTGGGTTGGAGAGCATCGGCGGGAAAGCCGAGTTCGCTAAAGAAGGCGCGGATCTGCGCGGTGTCGCGGTCGACGCTGGACTGGGCGGTGGCAAGGTCGGACGCGCTGGCGGAATAGCTGATGGTCCAGGTGGCAAGGTCGGCGGTGACTTCCCGCTCGGCCAGGCCTTTGACGGTAACGGCGCGGTCGGCCCTCTGGGCGCGTTTGATCCCGTCGCCCAGTGCGAAGCCGCCGATCACCAGCCCCACCGCAAGGATCGCCGAACTTGCCAGCCAGCGCATGGTTACGGAATTCATGCCGCCTGTACCCTTGCCTGCCGTCTCGCTCGAACTATCTTCGCTCATCGCATCTCTCCCTGATCGTCGCCGCGCTATGCCGGATGACGGCTGTATGCGCGATGAACCGTTCAATTCCATAGATGAACCGAGAAAGCTCGTTCCATGACACGCTACCTGCACACCATGATCCGCGTCACCGATCCCGATGCGACGATCCGCTTCTTCGAACTGGTTGGCCTGAAGGAAACCCGCCGTTTCTCCAGCGATCAGGGCCGCTTTACGCTGATCTACCTGGCTGCACCGGGGCAGGAAGAAGCCGAGGTGGAACTGACGTACAACTGGCCGGCAGAGGACGGCGCGGCAGAGGAATATACCGGCGGCCGCAATTTCGGACACCTCGCGTTCCAGGTCGCGGACATCTACGAGACCTGCCAGCGACTGCAGGACGGCGGCGTGACCATCAACCGTCCCCCGCGCGACGGCCACATGGCCTTTGTGCTGACGCCGGACGGAATTTCGGTGGAACTGCTGCAGGACGGCCGCCTCGATCCGGCGGAGCCCTGGGCGAGCATGCCCAACGTCGGCAGCTGGTAAACCGACCTTGCCTCCCGCGTTTTGCCTTCGTTGGCAAAGCGCGGGTTTGGCTGCCTGCGAGCCCGGTTCGCACCAGTTTACATTTGTTAACTTTATGAAATGACTGCCAAAGCGACTGGTGAATTCTCGGTGGGTCATCATACTCTCCCTTCATGACGGATTGCAGGGGGCGGTCCGCATGATTTGACGCGACCAAGGGGGAACTGGTGCAGGGGCAAGTGCTGGAATATGTCGCTCTGTGCCTACAGGTCGCGAAGCACGAATTGCTGCTCTTCACGGGATTCTGGTTCATTCTCGGCGCGCTGGACGATTTCGGCGTCGATCTGTGCTGGATCTGGTTGAGGCTGACCGGCCGCGCGCGCTCCGGGCGGATTACCCATTCGGAAGCTTCGGCCCCGCTCGCTGGCCGAGCAGCCGTGGTCATTGCCGCGTGGCGGGAAGCGGCCGTCATCGGCCATACCGTCAGCCATGCCCTGTCGGTCTGGCGACAGGACGATTTCACCCTGTACCTGGGCTGCTACTGCAACGATCCCGAGACCATTGCAGCGGCGATGGCGGCGGCGGGCAGCGATCCCCGCGTCAGGGTGGTGATCAGCGAAAGTCCGGGGCCAACCACCAAGGCCGATTGCCTCAACCGCATATATGCCGCGCTGTGCAGGGACGAGCAGCGGTACACGCGGCGCTATAGCTCGGTCATTCTCCATGATGCGGAGGACATGGTCCACCCGGCCGAACTTGCGGTGATCGATGCCGGACTTGCGCACGCGGACTTCGTGCAATTGCCCGTCCGGGCCGAACTTCAACGGGCATCGCCATGGATAGGCGGACACTATGCCGACGAATTCGCCGAAGCCCACGCAAAGGTGATGGTGGTGCGCGATGCACTGGGCGCGGCGATACCGGCGGCGGGGGTGGGCTGCGGCTTCTCGCGCGAGATGATTGCACGCATCGCCCGGCGGCGCGGTGCGGCAGGACGCGGGGAAGGCGGCCCCTTCGCCGCCGAATGCCTCACCGAGGACTACGAGCTTGGCCTGCTGGTGCGGCGCGAAGGAGGGCGTTCGCGGTTCCTGCGGGTCCGGGATGAAAACGGCGAACTGGTTGCCACGCGCGCTTATTTTCCGGCGACGCTGGAAGAATCCGTGCGGCAGAAATCGCGGTGGATCCACGGCATCGCCTTTCAGGGCTGGGACAGGATGGGCTGGAGCACAGGGCCTACCGAACTGTGGATGGCGCTGCGCGACCGGCGCGGGCCGCTCACGGCGATCGTCCTCGCCTGCGCCTACGTCTTTCTGATGATCGAAGGGCTTCAGTGGCTTGGCGCGGCGGCCGGCATACATGGGCAGGTCACGGTTTCGCCTTATCTTCACGGGCTGCTTCGGCTTTGCCTTGTCGGTTTCTTGTGGCGGGCGGCATTCCGCTTTGCATTCACCACACGCGAATATGGCATAATCGAAGGACTGGGTGCGGTGATGCGCATACCGGTCGCCAATGCCATCGCGATTCTGGCGGGTCGGCGCGCGCTCGCCAGCTATGTCCGCTCGCTGCAAGGGCAGGCGGTGCGCTGGGAAAAGACCGAGCACGCAGGGCATCCGTCCCTTGTTCTTGCTTCCATAGGTGAAGCGGCCAGGGGCCTGACGCGATGAGCACAGGCGGCGGTATCTCGCGCGGCCATCCGGTTATCGCTCTCCTTGCGGTGCTGGGCGGCTGGGTCGGTGGGCGCGTAGCGACCTGGGAGCCGCCGGTCGCAGCGGCCCTTCAATGGGCCGCGCCGGGAGCGTCCGTGCCCGAAGACGGCTTCGTGGCCGATAGCCTGGGCGGGCCGCAATCGCTGCCTGGGACAGGATCGACCCCGGTTGCCGTAGAGGCAGGCCATGTCTACCCGGCAGGCCTCGCAACCGCCCGGCCGGCCATGCCCTATTGGCGCTATGCCATGCACCCGGCGGCGAGCCCAAGGTGGAATGGCGCTCTGCCGGCTCCGGCCGACCTGCCGCTCATACCCGGGCATCTGCGCAGTGAATTCGCGATGACCGAATCCCTGCCGCGCTTCTATGCGCCGGAACCACCGGGCATGTCCCGAGCGCCTCCGCCTTCGGGATCCACGGAAGCGCAAGCTGGTCCACCGCGTGTTAGGCGGTGGTCGGCGGATACGTGGGCTTTGCTGCGCCGTGACGAATCGGGCGCCTTGGCATCGCCCGGGGCCTTGCCGGCGACGTATGGTGCCAGTCAGGCCGGTGCGGTGCTGCGGTATCGGCTGGCACTGGCAAGCGCCTATCGACCGACCGCCTACATGCGCACCACTTCGACCTTGGGGCAGTTGCAGGAAACTTCGGCGGCGCTGGGCCTGTCCGCGCGGCCGTTTCCGTCGTTGCCGGTGATCGCGGCGCTGGAGGGGCGGCTGACCGACCAAGGCGGCCATCGCCGCTTCCAGCCCGTCGCCATGGCCGTTACGCAGCTGCCATGGTTCGCGCTTCCCGCGGGTTTTCGCGGTGAGGCCTATGCGCAGGCCGGTTATGTCGCCGGCCGCTTTGCCACGCCTTTCGCAGACGGCCAGTTTCGCGGCGACCGCGCGCTGTTCTCGCTCGGCAAGGTTGCCGCGCGCATCGGTGGCGGCGTGTGGGGCGGCGCCCAGAAGGGTGCGGAGCGGCTTGATGCGGGGCCGACCGCCTCCATCGCGATGCCATTAGGGCGCGGTACGGCGGGCCGCATCGCGGTCGACTGGCGTTTCCGGCTGGCCGGCGATGCGGTGCCCAATTCGGGACCTGCCCTTACGCTATCCGCAGGTTTCTGATTCGCCGCTTTTCTCGCGGCTGATGCTGCGGTAGCGAGAACCGGCAATGGACGTTTATCTTCCCATCGCCAACCTTTCGGTCAACGGTCTCATCATCGTCGGCCTGGGTGCGCTCACCGGCCTGCTTTCGGGCATGTTCGGCGTGGGCGGCGGGTTTCTGACGACGCCGCTGATGATCTTCTACGGAATCCCGCCGACCGTCGCGGCAGCCTCGGCCGCCAGCCAGGTGACCGGCGCCAGCGTCTCGGGCGTATTCGCGCATACCCGGCGCGGCGGGGTGGATTACCAGATGGGCGCGGTCATGGTGGCCGGGGGTATCATCGGCACCGGGCTGGGCGCGATCCTGTTCAACCTGCTGGAAAAGCTCGGGCAGATCGATACGGTCATCAATATTCTCTACGTCGTGCTGCTCGGCTCGATCGGCGGGCTGATGGCGAAGGAAAGCATCCAGTCTATCCGGGCAGAGCGTTCGGGCGTGCCGCTGCCCGCGCGCAAGCGGCGCCATCACCCCATGGTTGCAAGCCTGCCGATGCGCTGGCGCTTCTACCGCTCGGGCCTTTATATCTCGCCCCTCGCGCCGCTGCTGCTGGGGATAGGCACGGGCATCCTGACGATGCTGATGGGCATTGGCGGCGGCTTCGTGCTGGTGCCCGCGATGCTCTACATCCTGGGCATGAGCGCTAACGTGGTGGTCGGCACCTCGCTGTTCCAGATCCTCTTCGTCACCATGGCGACGACGATGATGCATGCGCTCACCACCCATGCGGTGGACATCGTCCTGGCCGCGCTGCTGCTGCTGGGTTCGGTCTCCGGCGCGCAGGTGGGCGCACAGTTCGCGCAGAAGGCCAGTCCGGTGAAGCTGCGCTTGCTGCTTGCCGTCATCGTCCTGCTCGTCGCCGGGCGCATGGCGCTGGGGCTGGGCTATCGGCCCGATGAAATCTACACGGTGGCGCCGCTGTGAAGGCATTCGCGTCGTCGCTGCTGGCGCTTTTCGCGCTGGTCATGCTCACCGGCGCCCGCGACCCGATTCTGGTGCCCGAAGTCTCGCAGCACGAGGTGAACCTCCAACAGGGCTTCACCGGCACCGAACTGCTGTTGTTCGGCGCTATCCTTACGCCTGAAGGATCCCGCGCGGCGCAGGATTACGACATTATCGTCGTGCTCAAGGGCCCGACGCAGTCGATCGTCCTGCGCGAGAAGCAGAAAGTGGCGGGCATCTGGATCAACGTCGCCAGCACGGAACTGCGCAGCGCGCCCAGCTACTACGCCATCGCCTCGACCAAGCCGATCGCCGACATCGTCGACGACAAGACAGCCGCGATTTACGAACTGGGCCTGAAATGGCTGCAGCTTTCACCGATCGGAGCGATCGACCCGGAGGAGCAGGCGCGTTTTTCCGCCGGGCTTGTCGATGTAAACCGGCGCAATGGCCTTTACCGCGAGGAAGAAGGCGGCGTGAAGGTGAGCGAGCAGGTGCTGTACCAAGCGCGCATCGGCCTGCCCTCGCGGGTGCCGACGGGGATCTACACCGCCGAAACTTATGCGGTGTCCAAGGGCAGGGTGGTGGCCTCCGCCAGCAGTCAGGTCGAAGTGCGCAAGCTGGGGATCGAGCGCGCCATCGCCAATTTTTCCGACAATTACGGGTTTGCCTATGGCCTGATGGCGGTGTTCGTCTCGGTGGCGATGGGCTGGCTGGCCGGGCGCCTGTTCGCGCTGATCTGACGGCCGGATATCTACGCAGCGCAGCATCACGGCTGCGCTCACACTGCTCTTAGCCGGAAATTAACCCAGGCAGCTTTAAGGCTTGCAATCGGTTGCCAACAATTTTCCGATGGTTGAAGAACAGATGGATGTCGATGGTCTCGATCAGGTTCGCATGCCTCAGGCAGGCACGGCGCCCATGACCGGCGCCGCGCCCGCACATGGTCAGGAACCCATCGGTGTCGTGCTGGAGATCAGCGGCTCGGGCAGCCGCATCGCCTTCGATCTCGAACGCCTGAACGAGATCGCCGCCGACCGCGACCCCTCCGTGGCGCTGTCGGGCCAGGTGAGCAGCCAGGTCAAAATTCGCGTCGGTAATGGCTGGCTGCTGGCCAGCGTGCGTAACCAGAAGCAAGACGCCAAGATGTCCGGCGCGGTTCTGTCCGACGTCGACTTTCTCGGCGAAGGGCAGGAGGAGCGGCTGACGGGGCGCATCATGGCCTTCCGCCGCGGCGTAACGTTCTACCCGATCCCCGGCACACTGGTCTATCCGGCCACCAGCGACGACCTTCGCCAGATCTATGCCAGCGATGGGCGCTCCTCGATTCAGGTCGGTAATGTCTATCCCACCAAGGATATCCGCGCCGGCCTCTATGTCGATGCGCTCTTGGGCAAGCACTTCGCGCTGCTTGGTTCGACCGGCACCGGCAAGTCGACCAGCGCGGCGCTGATCCTCCACCGGATCTGCGAACATGCGCCGGAGGGCCATATCATCATGGTCGACCCGCATGGCGAATATGCCGCTGCCTTCCGCGACACCGGCGTGATCCTTGACGTCACCAATCTGCAGATGCCCTATTGGCTGATGAACTTCGAGGAGCATTGCGAAGTCCTGCTGACCTCGCGCGGGGACGATCGCCAGCTCGACGCCGAAATCCTCGGCAAGGCATTGCTGGAAGCGCGTTCGAAGAACCGGCTGGCCGAGCAGATGGGTAAGATCACCGTCGATTCGCCCATTCCGTATTTGCTGTCGGACCTCGGCATGATTCTCAACAATGCGATGGGCAAGCTCGACAAGGGCCATACCAGCGCGCCTTATCTGCGTATCCGCAGCAAGATTGACGAGATGAAGACCGACCCGCGCTATCAGTTCATGTTCTCCGGCATGCTGGTGGGCGATATCATGGCCGAGTTCATCTCGAAGCTGTTCCGCCTGCCTTCGCGCGGGCGGCCGATCTCGATCATCGATGTTTCGGGCGTGCCGACGGAGATCACTTCCACCGTCGTCGCGGTGCTGAGCCGCCTGGTCTTCGACTTCGCCGTCTGGGCGCGCGAGGAGCAGACGCGGCCGATCCTGCTGGTGTGCGAGGAAGCCCACCGCTACGTCCCGAACGAGAAGAATGCCGACGGTTCCTCTGTCGGGCGCATCCTTTCGCGCATCGCCAAGGAGGGCCGCAAGTACGGCATTTCGCTTGGCCTCATCACCCAGCGCCCGTCGGATCTTGCCGAGGGCGTGCTGTCGCAGTGCGGCACGATTATCTCGATGCGCCTCAACAACGACCGCGATCAGGCTTTCGTGCGCGCTGCCATGCCGGAAGGTGCGCGCGGGTTCCTCGATTCGATCCCGGCCCTGCGCAACCGCGAATGCATCATCTGCGGAGAGGGCGTGGCGATCCCGATGCGGGTGTCCTTCGACGATCTCGAAGAACACAAACGCCCGGCCTCGGCCGATCCCTCGTTCACCCGCTTGTGGAACGAGACCGGCGGCGAGGAGGAGATGGTCCTGCGCACCGTCCAGCGCTGGCGCGCCCAGGGGCGCTAATCACGCGGCCTGAAAGCTCAGCCCTTATAGGCCGCGCGCCAATTGCCCATGCGGTAGTAAGCCAGCGTGATCAGTACCGTCAGCGCCGAGCCGACCGGGTAGGCCCACCACACCGCTTCGCTGCCGATATAGGGCACCGCCAGCGCGTAAAAGCCCAGTCGTCCCGGATAAAGCCCGAGAAACAGGATCACCAGCGGCGCCACGACGGAGCCATAGGCGCGCATCGTGCCGGTCATGATCATCGTCACCGAGACGATCACGAACGAGGCCGTGCAGATAAGCTGGATATGCTCGGCGATCGGCATGGCGGGGCTGTCACCGCCCAGGAACAGCGCCAGTAGCGGATGGTCGAAGATGACGATCAGGGCCGCCACCACCGTCGACATCACCAGATTGGCGCCAAGCCCGGTCATCGTAACCTTGTCGACGCGGCTGTGATCGCCAGCGCCCAGCGACTGCGCGACCATCGCGCTCACTGCCGAACCTATGGCGAAGGCGGGCATCTGCAGGTAGTTCCAAAGCTGTAGCGAAGCACCGTAGGCAGCGGCCGCGTTCAGCCCCTCGCGGTTGACGAGGCTGATCATGATGAGACCGGCCGAAGAGACGATCAGCATCTGCGCGCCCATTGGCAGGCCCTTGGTCACGACATAACGCAGGTCTGCGCCGCGCGGAATGAGATAGCGCAGTTCCGGTCCGCGCAGCCGCAGCGACAAGTCCTTGCGGTAGATGTGCCAGAGCTGGAACAGCATTCCCGCCGTGTTGGCGCAGGCCGTCGCCATCGCCGAACCCGCGACGCCAAGGGCGGGGAAGGGCCCAAGACCCATGATGAGGATAGGGTTGAAGGCGATGTCCAGCGTCACGGCCAGGATCATCGCGTAAAGCGGAGTCTTGGAATCGCCGGCGCCGCGCATGCCCATCGAGACCATCATGTTGATGGTGCCCAGCGGCAGGGTGACGAAGATCACCTGCAGGTAGGCGAGCGCTTCGCCGCGGCTGGCGGCGGGCGTGCCCAGTGCATCGAGCAAGGCGCCGCCGCCCAGCCAGCCGATCGCGCCGGTGATCACCGAAATGATGAGGCAGAAGCCCAGGCCGGTGCCGAAGGTGCGCCGGGCCGCGTCGATGTCCCGCGCGCCGAAGTGCTGGCCAACGCGGACCGTGGTGGCCATGCCGAAGCCGAACACGGCAGCGAACACCAGGAACATCACGATGTTCGCGTTCGCCGTCGCCGCCAGCGCTGCTTCTCCCAGCAGTCGGCCCACCCAGATCGCGTTGACCGACCCGTTCAGCGTCTGCAGCACATTGGACAGCAGCATCGGGATCGAGAACAGCAGCAGCGTCTTGAGGATCGGCCCCTTGGTCAGGTCCCCCCGCATAGCCGGCCTTGCGGCGGCCTGTTCCTGAGGCGAGGCAGCACTGGGAGTTTCCTCGCCGAGGGGGATAGGAGATGCTTCGTTCATGTGCCTCTCGTGTCGCCCCAGAGGTGGATGTGCAAGCGGTCGGTAAACCGTAGTCCGTGTAGCGAGCAGAAATCCGCCAGCCAGCCCGAACGCTGCCTGATGACATCGCTGGAGCGGCCTTCGGGCATCAGGAACAGACGCTGGCCGGGAATGGCGTAGGTTTCTTGCAGGGCCATGACTTCGGCGAGGTCGGATTCCTCTGCAATCACGAACTTGAAGAAGGCGCGCGGGTTTGCCGCCCATGCCGACAGGCGGTCGGGCAGCAGGGCCAGTTCGGCGGGGTTGCCGCTGTGCGCCAGCTTGGGACTGACGTTGTACTGGTGGACCAGTCCGTCGAGCGCCGGGTGCGGGGCGACCGTGGAGTTCGTCTCCACCTCCACGTGCATGCCCGGGCGCAGATCGTTGAGCGCGGCGACCATGCGCGCGAGCGCGGCGCCCTGCAGCAGGGGTTCGCCGCCGGTGATGACAAGGCGGTCAGGCACGAGATCGGCGACGGCGCGGGCGAGGTCGCCTTCCTCCATCGTCACCTGATTCTCGCGGCGCTCGAAGGCGAGATCGTCGCGGTGGAAGCGGTTGTCGCCGGTGAAGCGCCATGTGTAGGCGGTGTCGCACCACTGGCACGCAAGGTTGCAGCGCGAAAGGCGGACAAAGGTGCTGGGGCGGCCCATGGAAGGGCCTTCGCCCTGCAGCGACGCGAAGATTTCCGGTTCACCCGGCGTGGTGGTGGCGAGAGTCAGGGTCATAAGATGGCGGGGGTTTACACGGTTTGTACGGTTCAGGGGAGTACGGCGGCACCTTGCGGTAAAGGCGGCGCTTTTTGTAGCGGGGAAGCAGTCGTCATGCAGGGGGCGGGCGCGCACCGCCGGCTGAATAGCCGGCCGTCACCTTGAACCAAGTTCAGGGTGACGAAGTCTTCCTCGCAGGTTCGTCACTTACGAAAAACCCCCGCCCGCCGAAGCAGGCGGGGATAAAACCTGACTTACCCCAGTCTTGTCAGTGCCGCCGCGAGGCGTTCCGCTTCCGCTGCATGGGCGGCGTGATCGGCGCGGGCCTTTTCGATCGCTTCGGGCTTGGCCTTTTCGACGAACGCCGGGTTATCCAGCCGTTTGCCGAGCGAATCGCGCTCCTTGATCGAGGTGGCATGGGCCTTTTCCAGACGCGCCTTTTCGGCGGCGAGATCGATCACGCCGTCCAGCGGGATCGCCAGCATCGCATCGCCTGCGCCGACCTGCATGGCAGGCCCTGCCGGCGCCGTCTCGAAGCGGATCGCGTCGAGGCGGGCGAGGCGGTCGATCGCCTTGCCGTTGCGGTCGATCACTGCGCGGGTCGTCTCGGACGGCTCTGCGAGGTAGGCGGTCAGGCGGGCACCGGGCGAGATGCCCAGTTCCGATTTGGCGCCGCGCAGGTTGCCCACCAGCGCGATCAGCCACTCGACTTCCACCTTGGCGGAAGCATCTACCTTGGCCTCCGGTGCGGGCCACTGCGCCACGATCAGCTCGTTCTCACGCGCGCCCATCTTGCTCCACAGCTCTTCGGTGACGAAGGGCATGAAGGGGTGGAGCATGACGAGGATTTGGTCGAGCACCCAGCCGGCGACGGCCTTGGTCTCGTCATCGAACTGACCCTTGATGAGTTCGATGTACCAGTCGCAGAACTGGTTCCAGACGAAGTGGTAGATCGCGTTGGCAGCGGCATCGAAACGCAGGTCCGCCATGGCCTTGTCGAGCGCGGCGACGGTCTCGACGACTTCGCCGATGATCCAGCGATTGACGGCCGAGGTGGCGGCGGGCGTGGCGACCGATGTGCTGGCGGCGATGCCGTTCGACTGGCAGAAACGCGCGGCATTCCACAACTTGGTGGCGAAGTTGCGATACCCCTCGACGCGCTTCTCATCCATCTTCACGTCGCGGCCCTGGCTCTCCATGGCGGTCATGAAGAAGCGCAGCGCGTCGGCGCCGTACTGGTCGATGAGGCCGAGCGGGTCGACCACGTTGCCCTTGGACTTGGACATCTTCTGCCCGTCGGATGCGCGCACCAGCCCATGCAGGTAGAGCCGCTTCCACGGCACTTCCTTCATGAAATGAATGCCCTGCATCGCCATGCGCGCATTCCAGAAGAAAAGGATGTCGAAGCCGGAAACGAGCAGGTCGTTCGGGTAGTGCTTGGCGAGGAGCGAGGCGGATTGGATGTTCGTGCCCGTGCTACCCTGACCCGCTCGTGCTGAACTTGTCGAAGCACCCTCGGCGCCATGCGCAGGGCCTTCGACAGGCTCAGGCTGAGCGGGGTTGTTTTCGAGGTTGTCGGGCCAGCCGAGCGTGGCGAAAGGCCACAGCGCGGAGGAGAACCAGGTGTCGAGCACGTCCTCGTCGCGGGTCAGCTTCTTGTTGCCGGCAAGCGCCTGAGCTTCTTCCTCGGTCTCGGCGACGAAAATTTCGCCATCCTCCGCGAACCACGCTGGAATGCGGTGTCCCCACCACAGCTGGCGTGAAACGCACCAGGGCTGGATGTTCTCCATCCAGTTGAAGTACGTCTTTTCCCATGTCTTGGGCACGATCTCGATCTGCCCGGTGCGCACCGCCTCGATCGCCGGCTTGGCGAGCGTCGCCGCATCGACATACCACTGGTCGGTCAGCCAGGGTTCGATCACCACGCCGCCGCGGTCGCCATAAGGCGTTGCGATCACGCGGTCCTCGACCTTTTCGAGCAGGCCGTCGTCGTCGAGCATCTCGACCACGCGCTTGCGGGCATCAAAGCGGTCCATGCCGATGAACTCGTGCGGGATCAGGCCGTCCGAGGTTTGCTGCACTTTCGCTTCGGCGTCGAGCATGTTGAGCATGTCGGCGGCCTTGAAGCCGGCGCGCTTGCCAACTTCGAAGTCGTTGAAGTCATGACCCGGCGTAATCTTCACCGCGCCCGAACCCAGTTCCGGGTCGGCGTGTTCGTCGGCGACGATGGGAATTTCGCGGCCCGTGATCGGCAGCGTTACCGTGGCGCCGCGTTCCAGCAGCGGCTTGTAGCGCTCGTCCGCCGGGTTCACCGCCACGGCCATGTCGGCCAGCATCGTCTCGGGGCGCGTGGTGGCGACCATGATGTGGCCCGACCCGTCCGAAAGCGGGTACTTGAAGTGCCAGAAGCTGCCATTGATCTCGCGGGTTTCCACCTCAAGGTCGCTGATCGCGGTCTTCAGCATGGGGTCCCAGTTCACCAGCCGCTTGTCGCGGTAGATGAGGCCCTGCTTGTGCAGGTCGACGAAGACCTTGACCACAGCGCGCGTGAAGTGCGGGTCCATGGTGAACTGCTCGCGGCTCCAGTCCATCGAGCAGCCCAGACGGCGAAGCTGGCCGGTGATGGTGCCGCCGCTCTCGGCCTTCCACTCCCAGACCTTCTCGATGAAGCCTTCGCGCGTGTAGTTGGTGCGCTTGTCCTGCTTCGCTTCCATCTGGCGCTCGACCACCATCTGCGTGGCGATGCCGGCGTGGTCGGTGCCGACCACCCACAGCGCATCCTTGCCGCGCAGACGCTCGTAACGGATCACCACGTCCTGCAACGTGTTGTCGAGCGCATGGCCGATGTGCAGCGAACCCGTCACGTTTGGCGGCGGATTGACGATGGTGAACGGCGCGGCATCGGGGCGCTCGGGGCGGAAGAGGTTCCCCGCTTCCCAGTGGGCGTACCACTTGGCCTCGATTCGGGCGGGATCGAAAGTCTTGTCGAGTGCGGCTTCTGAAATCTCTTCGGTCATGGCGCGGGGCTTTGCCAGTGCGCGGGTTTGCGCGCAAGAAGCCAATAGTGCTGCATTGCCACGGTTTTGCCGCAAGCGGCTGGCAAGCATGGCGTGAAACGTAAACGACACAATTCGTCGCAGCCGTGGAACCTCTTGCCGGGCCACGCTTTTTCCACGATACGAGCGAACATGCGGGAATGGGCTGACTTCACCCTGTCGGAAAACGACCAAGGCGGCGACCATGTCCTGGCGCTCAAGGGGCCTCTTCGCGTGCATTCCCTGGGCAATCTCGACGCTAAACTGGCCGGTCTCAGCGGGAACTTCACGCGGGTCGACATGTCCGGCGTCACCGATATCGATACCACCGGCGCCTGGCTCGTTACCCGTTATGCGGGCGAACGCGGCCTCGAAGTCACCGGTGAGAGCGAGCAGGCGCGCCGCCTTTTCGCCGCCATCGGAAACATGGAAGAACCGGCGGCAGAGCCGGAACCCGAACTGTCGCTGATCCCCCGCACCCTTGCCGATCTGGGCGATATGGTGGCGTTGTGGGGCAATGGCCTTTACAAGCTGATCGGCTTTCTTGGCGAACTCATCATCGCGTTCGGCCAGGTCATCCGCCGTCCTTCGCGGCTGCGCGGCACCGCTCTGATCTTTCACATGCAGTATGTGGGCATCAACTCGCTGTGGATCGTGGGCCTGATGAGCTTCCTGATCGGCATCGTGATCGCCCAGCAGGGCGCGGTGCAGCTCGCACAGTTCGGCGCCGAAATCTATACCATCAACCTGACCGGCCGCCTTTCGATGCGCGAACTGGGCATCTTGATGACCTCGATCATGGTCGCGGGCCGCTCCGGTTCCGCTTTCGCCGCGCAGATCGGCACCATGAAGCTGACCGAGGAAGTCGACGCCATGCGCACCATCGGCGTCTCGCCGATGGAAGCGCTGGTGGTGCCGCGCGTGCTGGCCTCGATGCTGATGATGCCGTTGCTGGGCTTCTATTCGTCCGTCTTGGCGATCATCGGCGGTGCCACGATCGCCAATTTCGCGCTCGACATCCCGTTCTGGACCTTCCTCCAGCGCACGCAGGAAGTGGTGCCGATCACAGACGTCTGGATTGGCCTGATCAAGGCGCCGGTCTTCGCGCTGATCGTGGCGTTGGCGGGGTGCTATCAGGGGATGCAGGTGACGACCAACGCCGAGGAAGTGGGCGCGCGCACCACTCAGGCGGTGGTCACCGCGATCTTCACGGTCATCGTGCTCGACGCGTTTTTTGCCATCTTCTTCACCAAGATCGGCTGGGCATGACCGACCTTTCCCCCGCCACCTCAGATGATTTTCCGATCGTGGTCGAAGGCCTGCGCAACACCTTCGGCGATCATGTGATCCACGAGGATTTGCAGCTCAAGGTTCGCCGCGGCGAGATCCTCGGCGTTGTCGGCGGCTCGGGCACCGGCAAGTCGGTGCTAATGCGCTCCATCATCGGGCTGCAGCAGCCGACCGCCGGCGAGATAACCGTGCTGGGCCACAAGATGGGCGATTCGACCGAGGAAGACTCGATCGACCTGCGTTCGCGCTGGGGCGTGCTGTTCCAGGGCGGCGCGCTGTTCTCAACGTTGACCGTGGGTGAAAACGTCGAAGTGCCGCTCAAGCAGTTCTTCCCGGAAATCACTGACGAACTGCGCAGCGAGATCGCCCGCTTCAAGGTCCGCCTTTCCGGCCTGCCCGAGGAAGCGGCGTTCAAATATCCTAACGAGCTTTCAGGCGGCATGAAAAAGCGCGCCGGTCTGGCCCGCGCCTTGTCGCTCGATCCCGAACTTTTGTTTCTCGATGAGCCGACCGCCGGCCTCGATCCGATCGGTGCTGCCGCATTCGACAGCCTGACCCGCGAACTCAAGGAGACGCTGGGACTGACCGTGTTTCTGATCACCCACGATCTGGACACGCTCTACGCCATCTGCGACCGGGTTGCGGTTCTGGCCGACAAGCAGGTTATCGCGGTGGGCACGATCCCGGAACTTCTGGCGCTCGACCATCCGTGGATTCAGGAATATTTCAACGGCCCGCGCGGCCGTGCGGCGCTGGCCGGAAAAGGCGACCCGGCGGTAACGCCGGAACAGGATGCGGCAAAGGCCGTTGAACCGTCTTCGACCTCTCGCGAGGTGGAGCCGGCCGTTATGGACGGCGCCGACAGAATAGATATCAGAAAGCCGGGGGCATAGGTCACAGCGATGGAAACACGGGCCAATCACGTATGGGTCGGAGCCGTCACGCTGGTGCTGCTGGCGGCTCTGGCAGTGTTCGTCATCTGGATCGCACGCCTTAATGAAGGCAGCCAGAACGAATACGACATCTTCTTCAAGCAGTCGGTCGACGGTCTCGCGAAGGGTTCGGAGGTCAGCTATGCCGGCGTGCCGGCGGGGCAGGTAACCCGGATCGAACTGTGGCCGCAGGACCCCAGCTTCGTGCGCGTGCGCGTCAAGGTGGACGAGAAGGTTTCCATCACGATCGGCACTACCGCCACCGTGCAGGGCAGCTTCACCGGCGTTTCCGACATCCAGCTGGCCGGCGCCGTCAAGGGCGCGCCGCTCATCACGGAGCCGGGACCTGAAGGCGTGCCGGTGATCCCGACCAAGCCTGGCGGCTTCGGCGAAATCCTGAGCAACGCACCGCTGCTCATGGAGCGGCTGGCCACGCTGACGGAAAACCTCAATCAAATGCTGTCCGAGGACAATCGCAAGTCGATCACGGGCATCCTCAAGAACACCGACAAGATGACCGCCGACCTCTCGCAGGCGACGCCGGAATTCCGCGCGACGATGGTGGAGATGCGCGGAACCCTCGCGCAGGCGACGCAAACGCTCAAGGCGTTCCAGGGCGTGGCCGGCAAGGCCGACGATCTGCTTGGCGGTGAGGGAAGTTCGCTGGCCGATCAGCTGCGCAAGACGCTGGCTTCTGCGCAGAAGTCGATGGAGCAACTCGACAGAACGATGCAGCACGCACAGCCGGCGCTGGATCAGGTGTCGCAGCAGACGCTGCCCGCCGCCGAAGCCGCGATCCGTGATCTGCGTGCAACCAGCAAGGCGCTGCGCAGCGTCACCGAGAAGATCGACGAGCAGGGCGCAGGCGCGCTGCTCAAGGGGCAGAAGCTGCCCGACTACAAGCCGTGAAGGAAAGCGCGATGACCCGCTTGCACAAGATCCGCGTAGGCAGCATCTATCGCGCCGGCTTCATGGCTGTCGCGGCTGCGCTCACCCTGTCGGGCTGCGTCAGCCTGGGCACCAAGCCGCCGGACGAACTGCTGCGCCTCACCGCGCAGGAAACCGCGCCAGCGGGCGCAACGTCCAGCGGCCAGCTAAGCGAGGCGATCGTCGTCCTCGATCCCGAGGCGGATCGCGGGCTGGACGTGCTGCGCGTGCCGGTCATCGTCGATGCCTCCAGCGTGGCCTATCTCAAGGACGCGCTTTGGATCGAAAAGCCTTCGCGCCAGTTCCGCTCCGTGCTGGCGGAAACGCTGCGTGCGCGCACCGGGCAGCTGGTAGTCGAGGGCGGCGATTTCGAGGTCACCGGAAGGACCATGATCGGCGGTCGCCTGCTGCAGATGGGCTACGATGTGCAACGTAGCGCCGTTATCGTGCGCTTCGACGCGATCCGCACCGATCGCGGCGGCGCGCCGATCCAGTCACGGCGGTTCGAGGCCGTGGTGAGCGGAGTGGAAGCCAAGGCCAAGCCCGTAGGCACCGCACTCAACCAGGCGGCGAATGACGTTGCACGGCAAGTTGCGGACTGGGTGAAGGGCTGAATGGAAGGGTTTCTGCGGGCTGCGCGCCCGTAGGAACCGTCAGGCCGATAATAAAGGCCTGAGGGCTGAAAATAGTTTGGTCACGCTCTGGCAATAATTCTGAATTGGCATGAAATCCCCATGGATCATGGCGGAAACGCAGTTCTTCGTCTGGTTTCGTTGTGACTTATTAATCACAATGACGTTTCCATGACACCTTGTTGCAACTCCATGGTTTGACGGCAAATTCTCCCCGGCTAAGGGGCGCGGGCCCGCTGCTTTCGACGGCGGGACGATAAGAATTCGCAGGAGCATACCATGAAGAAGTTCGTCACCGCATCGGCCGCCGCCGCGCTGTTCGCCGTTCCGGCTGCCGCCAACGCACAGGCTTTCGTTCAGGCCGAAACCGGTCTCGACGTGATCTCGGTGCAGGGCGAGTCCGACGAAGGCCTCAGCTACGGCGTGACTGCCGGTTACGACATGCCGCTGTCGGGCGGGATGTTCGTTGGCGTGCAGGGCACCGTCGCCGACAGCACCACCAAGGAGTGCGTCACTGCCGGCACCGAGCGCGCGTGCATCAAGACCGGCCGTGATCTTTCGGCTCTCGTGCGTCTGGGCACCACCGTTGGCGAGAAGAGCAAGCTCTACGTCCTCGGCGGCTACACCAATGCCCGCATCCGCGCCACCTACACCGACGGCACCGACCGCTTCAGCGAAGGCGCGAACGGCGACGGCTTCCGTCTCGGCGCAGGCGCTCAGTACGACCTGAGCGAGCAGCTCTTCGTGAAGACTGAGTACCGTTACTCGAACTACGAATCCGACTTCAGCCGCCACAACGCGCTCATCGCGCTGGGCGCGAAGTTCTGATCTCAAGAAGAAGAGCGGGCGACCCCATGCGCTTGCTCTGACAGGAGGCCCGCCCCGGATTTGTCCGGGGCGGGCTTTTTTTGTGGGTGGGGAAGGGCCGCTGCAGTCCAGGCAGCAGGAATTTACAGCGGGGGAGCTAAGGCACGCAGCTACGCGCGGCTCCTCGGCTCCTTACCGTGCCAGTTCGACCAGCTTCATCGCCAGTTTGAAGGCCGCGAACCGCGTGACTCGCAGTTCGGTGGCTTCCCAGTCCTCGCCCCAGAGTTCGACTTGCCAGTCGGCTTCCAGTTCGGCGGCCTTCCACAAAACGTCGGCATCGGCATTGGGGCGGATCGCCTCCAGCGCGATGACCAGCGACGCGGACAGGCTGGAGAGCATCTTCAACGCAGCCAGTTGGAAGTCGTCGCACGCCTCCAGTTCAGTTCGCAGGCGCGCCAGCGTGGCTTCCGGCTGGGGCTTGTGCATGATGCCTGAGACGCGCGTGAAGCGCACGCCAAGGCGCGCCTCGAAGGCGGACAGCAGCGGTTCCCAGATCTCCGTCTGGCGCTTGTACAGCGCTTCGTCGGGATCGGCGCGGTAGCACAGCGTATCGGTTTCGGCGTAGGGCACCAGTTCGGCGATCACGGCGTCATGGTTGCCGGCGATGGCGTCGATCGCGAAGTCCGCAAGATCGCGGAAATGAAAGGTGGAAGCCTCGATCGTTTCGCCCTGGCCTGCCCATTCGGCGGCGAGGGCTGCCGCCAATGCCTCGGTCGGCACGATCTGCGCTCGTCCTCCGGCGGTGCGGATACCGCGTCCGTCGAGGACCGCGCGCCAGCCGCCATCAGCCTGCTCAATGCCGGCTTCCTTGTAGAATCGCTTCATCTGGATCGCTCTATTTAGGGGTGCGCCACTTGCGGGCCATTTTCACCGGAATGACGAAGATACCGACAAGGCCAATGGCGAGAATCAGGTAGGCGATCCAGACCGGCGCGCCTGCGAACAGGCGGCCGTTCGCCATCAGCATACCCGCGATCACACAGGCGACGCCAAAGATGCGCGTCACCTGGATCATGGCGAAGCGGGCGGCGGCTGGGTCGCTCATGCGAGAAGGTGTGCCAGAAGCAGCGCAGGGCTTTCCACCACGACCTCGGCGCCGGCCTCCGTCAGTTCGCGCGGGTGGTGATAGCCCCAGTCGACACCGATGGCGCGGACTTGCACGGCGCCGGCCATCTCGATGTCGTAGACGGTATCGCCGATCATCACCGCCTCGGCGGGCTGGGCACCGGCTTCGAACAGCGCCTGCTCCAGCATCGCCGGATGGGGTTTCGAGGGGTGCCGGTCGGCGGTCTGAAGCGTGACGAACAGATCGGCGATGCCGTTGGCGGCAAGGCAGTGGGTCAGCCCCCGGTCGGACATTCCGGTCGCCACGCCCAGCGTCCACCCGGCGCCGTGCAGGCCGCGCAGGGTGTCCTCGATACCGGGGAACAGCGGCTGGGCAACGCGGCCCTGTTCACGCGCGGAGCGGAACGAGAGCTTGTACGCCTCGGCCATGGCGTTCTGCTGCTCGGCGTCGGATGCGGGCAGAAGCTGGCGGATCGCCTGCGGGAGCGAAAGCCCGACCGCGCGCCGGATCGCCCCGCGCGAGGGTGCAGGCAGCGAGAAGGCCGCGAATGCCGCCTCCATCGCCTCGCAGATCGGCGCCTGGCCATCGACCAGGGTGCCGTCGCAGTCGAATACCGCCAGTTTCATCGCTGATCAGCCCCGGCCGCGCGGTGCGCCTCGGGGGGCGCCGGACGGCTTGCGGGCCGCGCCCGCGCTGCCACCGGTGCGCGGACCGGTCGGCTTGCCGCCGCCCGGACGTGCCGAGGGACCGCCAGCACGCGGGCCGGAGGGTTTGCCGGCCGGTTTGCCGAACGACTTGCCCGCAGGCTTCGCGCCGGGCTTGCCAACAGGCTTGCCGCCCAGCTTGCCGATGGCCTTGGCGCCGGGCTTGGCCGAAGGCTTGCCCGAACGTACCCGACCCGAGGGGCTGTCGCTGCGGTTATGGCGTTCGCCGCGGCGTTCCTTGCGGTATTCCTTGGCGTGCTGCTTGGCGGCCTTCTTGCGCTCGTCCTTGGTGAACTCGTTCGATGCCTCTTCCGGCATTTCGCCTTCTGATTCCTCGAAGCCGAGCTGTTCCAGCGAGTTGGCGAAGTGTTCAGGCAGGGGCGCGGTCACGTCCAGCGGGGTGCCGTCCGGGTGCTCGATGATCAGGCGGCGCGCGTGAAGGTGCATCTTGCGGCTGATCGATCCGGTCAGGAAGGCTTCCTGGCCGCCGTACTTGCCGTCGCCGACTATGGGGTGGCCGATCGCCGCCATGTGGACGCGCAGCTGGTGGGTGCGGCCGGTCAGCGGATGCAGTTCGACCCAGGCGGCGCGGTTGCCGGCGCGGTCGATCACGCGGTAGCGGGTGCGCGCGGTCTGGCCTTCCTTCTCGTCGACATGCATCTTCTCGCCGCCAGTGCCCGGCTGCTTGGCGAGCGGCAGTTCGATCATGCCTTCGTGGATGTGCGGCACGCCGACCACCAGCGCCCAGTAGATCTTGCGTGCGGTGCGCCCCGAGAAGCGCTTGGAGAAGAACGCCGCGCTGCCCGGCGTGCGGGCGATCAGCAGGACGCCCGAGGTGTCCTTGTCGAGCCGGTGGACGAGGCGCGGGCGCGGTCCGCGTTCCACATAGGCGTCGAGCAACCCGTCGACGTGTTCCTTCTGGCCGGAACCGCCCTGCGTGGCGAGGCCCGGGGGCTTGTTCAGCACGATGGCGGCGCGGTCCTGCGTCAGCACCATCGAATCGGCGAGCGCGATCTCTTCCTCGGTCAGTTCGCGGCGCGGCATGTCGGCGCCGCCGAGCCCCGGCTTCGCCTCGCCGCCCGGCGGCACGCGCAGGATCTGGCCGGCGGCGAGCCGGGTGTCGACATCGCCGCGCTTGCCGTCGATGCGGATCTGGCCGGTCCGCGCCCAGCGCGAGACCATGGCGAAGCCGATGTTGGGCAGATGCCGCTTGAACCAGCGGTCGAGGCGCACGCCTTCATCGTCTTTGCCGACAGTGAACTGGCGGACGGAATCGGTAGTTTCGGGGGTATTGCCGGGCTTCATGCCACGCTCCGCATCATGATAAGGCCGAGGAACAGGCTGGCGAAACCCGCGGCCAGCGAAAGGCCGCAATAGAGTGCAGCCGTGCCGACATTGCCACGCTCGATGAGCGTGATGGTGTCGAGGCTGAACGACGAGAAAGTAGTGAAACCGCCGAGTACGCCGACGGCGAGCAGCAGGCGTGTCGCTTCGCCATGCATCCCTGCTCCTTGGCCAAACCTTGCGAGCGAGCCTGCGAGCAGGCCCATCAGCAGACTGCCGGCAATGTTCACCGTCAGCGTGCCGTAAGGAAACGCACCGGCGCGCACGGGACCGAGCGCGGCGCTCCAGCCCCGGCCGACGAGGAAGCGCAGCCAGGAGCCAAAGGCACCGCCGCACGCCACGTATAACGAGGCTGCAAGAAAGGAAGGTTGGGGCATGGAGCCCGCCTTAGACGCGAATCGGCAAATTTCCAACCGTGGTGGGCATGGCGGGCGGATTGCTATATATATTGCTATATATAGAGCGTCACGTGATGGCGGTATCGGGATGAGCCTGATGGCTTTTCCCGGTGCTTTTGCAGCTGCAATTGACCCTTAGGACTTGTCTTCAAGGCGTCACTTTGGTAACGGGCCGGCCATTCGAGCCGTACCCTCGCCGGTTGCGGCCTTGGTTTGGCTCTAGGATTCGCGGTTCGACTCGCCGAAAGGTGTGGGTCGGGCCCCGTTCGTATTTTGTGAGGTGTGTCGGTTTATGCAAATTCTCGTTCGCGACAACAACGTCGATCAGGCTCTTCGTGCGCTCAAGAAGAAGCTGCAGCGTGAAGGCGTGTATCGTGAAATGAAGCTGCGCCGTCACTTTGAGAAGCCGTCCGAGAAGCGCGCCCGTGAAAAGGCCGCAGCTGTGCGTCGCGCCCGCAAGCTGGAGCGTAAGCGCATGGAGCGTGACGGCGCCAAGTAAGCGCTGTTTCCTGCGCTTTCGCGCAGGGCACCTCGAAATCGCGGCTTGCGGCTTGAACGCCGCGCCGGGTTGAGCCATGAGGGCGCGGAATTTCACTTCCGCGCCCTTTGTGCATGCGCCTTTCGGGCACGAATCACTCTTCGACTACCCACCTTATCTAAAGAGTTAGAGGGCTATCCATGACCGAGATCACCCGCGTTGCGCTTCAGCCGATCACCAAGGGTTCGCTTACCAAGATCTGGCTGGGCGTTGCCGTGGTGGCTCTGGCAGCCGGCGGTATCGCCTATGCGGCGCTGCCGCCGACCCCGACCGTCAAGACGCTGAGCGCGGGCACGGGCGATTCGCCGACGATGGAAGACGTCGTGCTCATCAACTACAAGGGCATGCTTCAGGACGGCACCGTGTTCGACCAGAACAAGGGCTACCCCAATCCGGTCGCGCAGTTCGTGCCCGGCTTCAGCAAGGCGCTCATGAAGATGCAGCGCGGCGGCAAGTACATGGTCGAGATTCCCTCGGCGCTGGCTTACGGTGCAAATCCGCCTGCCGGTTCGGCAATTCCGGCCAACGCCGATCTGAAGTTCGAAGTCGAACTGCTCGACTACAAGAGCCTTGCCGAAATCCAGCAGCAGCAGCGCATCATGCAGCAGCTTCAGCAGATGCAGCAGCAGGGCGGCGCTCCCGGCGCGGTCCCCGGCATGCCGGGCGCTCCCGGTGAAATGCCGGGCGTTCCGGGCGCGGCTCCGGCTCCGGTCCAGCCCTGATCGTTTCGATGATGCCTGGTAACGCCGGTCGGTTGGCGGCTCTCGTTCTCGTGGCGGCGGTGTCTTTGGGCGCCGCACCCGCGCAGACTTCTCCGGCGGCTCCGGCCCCGGCGGCTGCAACTGCCGCGCCCAAGGTC
>Ga0308165_1001645_pt1 | contig 30384 bp, 23 predicted proteins | sample PhyWR2_FD_201032 | JGI IMG/M metagenome (GOLD analysis project Ga0308165, IMG submission 201032) | Phyllosphere microbial communities from UC Gill Tract Community Farm, Albany, California, United States - DLSLW.R2 | ecosystem: Host-associated > Plants > Phyllosphere > Unclassified | place: USA... | reverse complement strand
GACCGCCGGTCATGGTGCCGATGACTTTTTCCTTGTAGGCGCGCAGCTTGTCGATGTCGATTTCCGGCTTGGCGAAGGTCACGCCATGCGAGGCCATCGCGGCTGTTTCATCGATCACCGAAGTGACGTGCAACAGCGCTTTCGATGGAATGCAACCGACGTTCAGGCAGACGCCGCCGAGGGTCGAATAACGCTCAACCAGCACCGTGTTCATGCCCAGGTCGGCGGCGCGGAACGCAGCGGAATAACCGCCGGGACCTGCGCCGAGGACCATCATGTCGCATTCGATATCGGCCGAACCGCCGAAGCTGGCGGCGACCGGAGCCGGTGCTGCCGGGGCGGCGGGCGCTGCTGCCGGCGCAGCCGCAGCTGGGGCCGGTGCAGCAGCAGGCGCAGGTGCAGCAGCCGCGTCACCGCCGGCTTCCACCAGCAACAGCACGGAACCTTCGGCGACCTTGTCGCCTACCTTGACCTTCAGTTCTTTCACCACGCCAGCCGTGCTGGACGGGATTTCCATGCTGGCCTTGTCGGACTCGACGGTGATCAGCGATTGCTCAACCTTGATCGTGTCGCCGACCTTGACCAGCAATTCGATTACTTCCACTTCCTTGAAATCGCCGATATCGGGGACTTTGACTTCGCTCAGACTCATGTCTTTACTCCGTAAATTCTATTATTCGCTTGTTTGCGCTGCGCTGATTCATTACAGGGAGAATGCGCGACGCTGCTTTGTGCTTGTCTGAAACTGAAGCGCCGCACCGGGTTGAATCGGCACGGCGCAGCAGAAACAATTACAGCAGCGACTTGCGTAAGTCGCCCAGCACTTCGGCCAGATAGGCCGAGAAGCGCGCGCCCATCGCGCCGTCAACCACGCGGTGATCGTAGGACAGCGAGGTCGGCAGCATCAGGCGCGGCGCGAATTGCTTGCCGTCCCAGACCGGTTTGATGATCGACTTGGACAAGCCCAGGATCGCCACTTCAGGCGCATTGATGATCGGCGTGAAGGCCGTGCCGCCGATGCCGCCCAGCGACGAAATGGTGAAAGTCGCGCCTTGCATGTCGGCAGGCTTGAGCTTGCCGTCGCGCGCTTGCGCCGACAGGTCGCCCATTTCGGTGGCGATCTGGCCGATGGTCTTCTGATCGGCGTTCTTGATCACCGGCACCACCAAGCCGTTCGGCGTATCGGCCGCGAAGCCGATGTTGTAGTACTGCTTGAGGATCAGGTTTTCGCCCTTGGCGTCCAGCGAGGAATTGAACGCCGGGAATTTCTTCAGCGCCGACACGCTGGCCTTGATCACGAAGGCCAGCATGGTCAGCTTGACCGGCGACTTGGCCTTGGCGTAGGCGTCGTTGGAGGTCTTGCGAAATTCTTCCAATTCGGTCACGTCGGCTTCGTCGAATTGCGTGACGTGCGGGATCATGACCCAGTTGCGATGCAGGTTCGGGCCGCTGATCTTCTTGATACGCGACAGCGGCAGCAATTCGGTCGGACCGAACTTGCTGAAATCCAGCGACGGCCATGGCAACAGGTCCAGGCCAACGCCGCTGCCATTCTTGGCGGGCGCGGAAGCTGCCGCACCGGCGCCGCCGGCCAGCGCCGCCTTGACGAACTTCTGGATGTCTTCCTGCAGGATGCGGTTCTTCGGACCGGTGCCGACCACGCGGGCCAGATCGACGCCCAGTTCGCGGCCGTACTTGCGCACCGATGGCGACGCATGCGACTTGTTGACGGAACTCGGTGTGACGGCAGCGACCGCCATGGCGGGAACAGTGGCCGGGGCCGATGCTGGCGCTGCGGGGGCGGATGCCGGCGCTGCTGCAGCAGGAGCCGGTGCAGCAGCAGATGCTGCCGGGGCAGCCGCGCCGCCGGTGGCTTCCACCACGGCAACCAGCGAACCCTTGGCAACCTTGTCACCGATCTTGACCTTCAGTTCCTTGATCACGCCGGCATGGCTCGACGGGATCTCCATGCTGGCCTTGTCGGACTCGACGGTCAGCAGCGATTGCTCGACCTTGACGGTATCGCCAACCTTGACCAGCAACTCGATCACTTCGACTTCGGCGAAATCGCCGATATCGGGGACGAGGATATCTTGCAGGCCGCCCGAGGCTGCCGGGGCAGCCGCAGGTGCAGGAGCAGCCGGTGCAGGCGCGGATGCTGTTGCGGCGGCAGGTGCCGCAGCCGCTGCTGCCGGCGCGGCACTAGCGCCAGCGCCTTCGGCATCAACGATCACGACCACGGAACCTTCGGCGACCTTGTCGCCGATCTTCACGCGGATCTCTTTGACCACGCCGGCATGGCTGGACGGGATTTCCATGCTGGCCTTGTCGGATTCGACCGTCAGCAGGGACTGTTCGATTTTGATGGTATCGCCTACCTTGACCAGGACTTCAATGACTTCGACTTCCTTGAAATCGCCAATATCCGGTACTTTTACTTCGATTTGACTCATCTCTCGTGCTCCGTTTGTTCTGGATCCGGTGCGTTGCATCGCGCTGACGCCACGCCGGAAATTGTGTCCACATGTTGAAGGCGGCCTGCCGACATCAGTATGTCATGACAAGCCGCCTTGCTGATGGTTCAGGCTCCGCAGATTCTGAACTATTGAGTCACCGGATTTGGTTTTTCCGGATTGATGCCGTACTTGGCGATCGCTTCGGCAACCACGGAAGGCTTGATCTTGCCTTCGTCAGCCAGCGACTTCAGCGCAGCCACGGTCACATAGTGACGGTCGACTTCGAAGAACTCACGCAGCTTGGCGCGGGTGTCGGAACGCCCATAACCGTCGGTGCCCAGCACCTTGTAGGTACGGCCCTTCGGTACGAACGCGCGGACTTGCTCGGCGTAGGTGCGCATGTAGTCGGTGGACACCACGATCGGGCCTTCGGTGCCTTCCATCGATTGCTCGAAATGGCTCTTCTTTGCGGTGTCGGCCGGATGCAGCATGTTCCAGCGTTCCACGTCCTGGCCGTCGCGCGCCAGCAGCGTGAACGACGGCGCGGACCAGACGTCGGCATCGACCTTCCAGTCGTCGCGCAGCAGGTCGGCGGCGGCGATGACTTCGCGCAGGATGGTGCCGGAGCCCAGCAGTTGCACGCGCAGCTTGTTCTTCTTGCTGCTTTCGTTCAACAGGTACAGGCCCTTGATGATGCCTTCTTCCTGGCCCGGCTTGATGCCTGGGTGGCCGTAGTTCTCGTTCATCACGGTGATGTAGTAGAACACGTCTTCCTGGTTGCCGACCATGCGGCGCAGGCCGTCATGGATGATCACGGCGACTTCGTGGGCGAAGGTCGGATCGTAAGGCACGCAGTTCGGAATCGCCGAAGCGAACACGTGGCTGTGGCCGTCTTCATGCTGCAGGCCTTCGCCGTTGAGCGTAGTACGACCGGCGGTGCCGCCGATCAGGAAGCCGCGCGCGCGCATGTCGCCGGCAGCCCAGGCCAGATCGCCGATACGTTGCAGGCCGAACATCGAGTAATACGTGTAGAACGGAATCATGATGCGGTTGTTGGTCGAGTACGAGGTCGCCGCAGCGATCCACGAGCTCATACCGCCGGCTTCATTGATGCCTTCCTGCAGGATCTGGCCGGCCTTGTCTTCGCGGTAGTACATGACCTGGTCTTTGTCGACCGGTTCGTACAGCTGACCGACCTGGCTGAAGATGCCGATCTGGCGGAACAGGCCTTCCATACCGAAGGTACGCGATTCGTCGACCATGATCGGCACCACGCGCTGACCCAGGCTGCTGTCGCGCAGCAGCGCGGTCAGCACGCGCGAGTAGGCGGCGGTGGTGGAGATTTCACGACCTTCGGCGGTCGGTTCCAGCATGACCTGGAAAGCCGACAGTTCAGGCACCACCAGCTTTTCGTCCGCTTGCGGACGGCGTTGCGGCAAGTAGCCGCCCAGCGCTTTGCGGCGCTCGTGCAGGTATTGCATTTCCGGGGTGTCGTCGGACGGCTTGAAGAACGGGATGTTCGGCAGCTCGGCGTCGGAGATCGGCAGTTGGAAACGGTCGCGCATGGCCTTGATGGCTTCGTCGTCCAGCTTCTTGGTGTTGTGTGCGGTGTTGCGCGCTTCGCCGGATTTGCCGAAACCATAGCCCTTGATGGACTTGGCCAGGATGACGGTCGGTTGATCCTTGCTGTCCTGCGCAACCTTGAAGGCTGCGTAGATCTTGTGCGGATCGTGACCGCCGCGCGTCAGGCGCCAGATGTCGTCGTCGGACATCTTGCTGACCATTTCCAGCAGCTTCGGATGCTTGCCGAAGAAGTGCTTGCGCACGAACGCGCCATCCTTGGCCTTGTAGTTCTGATATTCACCGTCGACGGTTTCCATCATCACTTTTTGCAGGATGCCTTCCTTGTCCTTGGCCAGCAGCTCGTCCCAGCCGCTGCCCCAGATGACCTTGACGACATTCCAGCCGGCGCCGCGGAAATCGGATTCCAGCTCTTGAATGATCTTGCCGTTGCCGCGCACCGGACCGTCCAGGCGTTGCAGGTTGCAGTTGACCACGATGACCAGGTTGTTCAGCTTTTCACGGCCGGCCATGCCGATGGCGCCCATCGATTCCGGCTCGTCCATTTCACCGTCGCCGCAGAAGGCCCAGACCTTGCGGTTGTCGGTCTTGGCGATACCGCGTGCGTGCAGGTATTTCAGGAAACGCGCCTGATAGATCGCCATCAGCGGGCCCAGGCCCATCGACACGGTCGGGAACTGCCAGAATTCAGGCATCAGCTTCGGATGCGGGTACGACGACAAACCATGGCCGTCGGCTTCGCGGCGGAAATGGATCAGTTGGTCTTCAGTCAGGCGGCCTTCCAGGAACGCGCGGGCGTAGATGCCCGGCGAGGAGTGGCCCTGGATGTACAACAAGTCGCCGCCGTGGTCTTCGGTCGGGGCGTGCCAGAAGTGGTTGAAGCCGATACCCAGCATGTTCGCCAGCGAGGCAAACGAGGACAAGTGACCGCCCAGGTCGCCGTCGACGCGGTTGGCCTTGACGACCATCGCCATGGCGTTCCAGCGCATCCACGAGCGCAGGCGTTCTTCGATTTCCAGGTTACCCGGGCAGTGTTCGCCCTGATCGGCAGGAATGGTGTTGACGTAGGCGGTATTGCTGGAGAACGGAATGTGGGCGCCGCGGCGGCGGGCCAGATCGACCATGCGCTCCATCAGGTAATGTGCGCGTTCCGGGCCTTCTGCCTCGATCACGGCTTCGAGGGCGTCGAGCCACTCTTGCGTTTCAATCACATCGGGATCGTTGGCGGCTTGCGCCAGGACTTGGTCGATTTGGGCTGACATGGTACGTCTCCTGAGTTGAAGGGGATTGGCGGGTAGGCCGGATCGTTAAGCTGCAATCGTTAAGCTGCGATCGTTCAGCTGTATTACTGGCGCTTGTTCAAGCTGCAATACGCCGCAACACGATTTCCTGGAATTCTTTGTGTCAATACTTTACGGTCTTTGCGCCGCGTGGACGAGGCATTTTAACAGGGCTTTTTTAATTTTCAAATAGCGATATTTGATTTCATATTATGGGAAATTGCTGCAAAGCAGTATAAACACTCGCTCTCCTGCATGGTGTTTTTTAAACATCTCTCTTGAAACTGGCACCTCCGGGCTTGGTTGCAGTGCATTTAAGACCCCACTGTCGACTCGGTCAGGACCCTGCATGAGCAGGAATTCCTTGCCCGGCTTGCAAAATGCAGGCCCGGCTACCTGATTAAAATGCGGGAAGATAGGCTTTTTTGAAACGTGCTTCGACCCGGCGATGAATCCCGTACTCATATAAGAGGCACAGGCCCCAATAAATGAAGGCCGCGATCAAATAGAAGGTAAAGGGCCGGAACGTGACCGAAATGATGTCGCCGGTGTATTTCATCAGTTCGGCGACCGTGATCACCGACAGCACCGACGTATCCTTGAACAGGCTGATGAGGGTATTGCTGATGCCGGGGATCGCCAGCCGCAACGCTTGCGGCGCGACGATATGGCAGATCGTCCGGAACCGGGTCAGGCCCAGGCTATATCCGGCGCTCCACTGGCCTGCGCTGACGCCTTCCATGGCGCCGCGCATGGTTTCCGAGAGGTAGGCGCTGGCGTTGGCGGTCAACACCAGCGTCCCGATGACGATCAGCGGCAGGTCAATGCCGGCCGCGCCCAGCCCGAAATACACCAGGAAAGCCTGAATCAGTTGCGGCGTGCTGCGCATGAAGCTGACATATATGTGCGCCAGTCCCGCCAGCACCGGCACCTGTTCGTGACGAATGAAGGTCACCAGCATGCCGAGCGGCAGGCCGAACAGCATGCCCAGAACGGCGTACAACAAGGTATATAAGGTCCCCAGCAGAACGAGATTGCCGGAATCGGCGATGACGGAAAGAAACTCTTCCATGAGTACCAGTGCGGAGAGGATGAGGTCAGCGCTCTTGCGCAGGCGGACGGGACGCATCCAGTCCGAACCATTTGCGCGACATGCGCGCGTAACTGCCGTCCCGGATCATGCCGGCGATGGCGGCATCGACGGCGGCCTTGAATTTAGGATTGTTCTTCTTGAACGGGATGCCCTGCCGTTGGGCCTCGCCGATGGCCGCGGCTGCACGCAGGGGTAGTTTCGCCTCCTGCATCATGTACGGCACCAACAGGCGATCGTTCAATGCGGCATCGATGCGGCCGTTGGCCAGGTCCTGCAAGTTAAGCGGCGCCGAGACATAGGTCTTGACGTTGATGCCGCCCACGGCATTGAGGGTTTCGGCATAGCTGCTGCCCTGCCCCACGCCAACCGTCTTGCCCTTGAGGCTGGCGAAATCGCGGTACTCGGATTTATCGTCCTTGCGCAGGATCAATTGCGCCGTCGAATAGGTATAGGGCTGCGAAAAGTCGAACTCCGCTTCTCTTTTGGGCGTCATGGTGACTTCGGAAACGATGGCGTCGTACTTGCCCACCTGCAGGCCGGCCAGAATACCGACCCATTCAGTGGCGACGAACTCCACCTTGACGCCCAGCCGGTCGGCCAGAGTCCGTGCGAATTCGACATCGAATCCCGCCAGCTCCCCGGTCTTTTTATCTTTGAAGTTGAACGGCGGATACGTCCCTTCCAGCGCCACGCGCAAGGTGCCGCGCGCCTTGACGCTGTCGAGCAGGTCCGGTGTTGCCTCTGCCGTCGCTCCTGTCGCCGCGAACCAACCAAGAAGACATACCGCAATGATCTTTTTCACATGCATCGTCGCACCTCGCCGTTAGCTGAACCGGGCGCAATATACGCGAAAAGAATCGGCTTTCAAGCGGCTTCCAGGGCCGCAAAAGCAAAGATGGAAAACTATCACCAAATGATTGCACGCTCCTCGAATTTATTCAAAACAAGTCGGTGCAAGCTTCCGACCTTGGGCCGGCTGAAGAAAAAGCCGGCGCAACGTCCTTGGCGGCATTCCACCGTTTGCATGAGAAAAATGCATTCGAACATCAGTATTAATCGTTTTGTCAGTCGCCAAGAGCGTCTTAAGATGCCTCCATCCAATAAGGAAGCAAACAAGGCCAGCATGATCACCCCAGCCCGCGACAGCAATCTGCATCTCCTGTTAACTTCGGCATGCCAGAACGACAATACCGTCCAGCGGCTGTTCGATCTTCTCGACGTTCCGGCGTCGACCTTGCGTCCGGCATCGATCAGCGTCACCCGGCTGGAACTGGCGCAGGCATTGAACATGCTGCTGTTCGATAAATTGCTGCAGGAAGTCCCGGCAGGACGCGACTACGTTGCCGATGCGGCGGCGGCCGGCACCAAAATTTGCTTCGACCATGGCGCAGTGCGCACCGTGCTGCGCGGTAAGGCTGCGGCCGCGTCCTTCCCCGACGGCGAAGCGCTGTTCACGCGCATGCTGCTGCCGCTGGGCTACCGGCTCGCCGGTCTTTATCCGCTGCCGCGCATCAACATGACCGGCCACGTCTATGCCCACGCCGACGATCCGGAAAACATCGCCCAGTTTTTCGTGAGCGAATTGCATCCGGAAAAATTCTCGGCCGAGTTCCAGAGCACCGTCGACGCGCTGCTGGCGAGCTCGCGCGATCCGCTGTCAGCCGATCTGTTGACCCTGCTCGACAAACTGGCGGACGACGGCGCACTACCGATTACCTCGGCACAGCGCTTGCTGCCTGCGATGCTGAACAGCTTCGCACGCCACCACGACCTCCCGACCTTGCCGCAATACGAAGCACTGCGCGCCGAGTCCGCCGAGATGGCCTGGATCTCGACCGAAGGCAATGTCTTCAACCACGCCACCGACCGCGTCGCCGACGTAAACGTCACTGCCGAACACCAGCGCCGGCTGGGACGTCCGATCAAGGACGAGGTCGAAGTCTCGCGCAACGGCCGCGTGCGCCAGACCGCCTTCCGCGCCGGCAAGGTCAGCTATCAGCTCAAGGATGCCGCCGGCGCCCCGGTCGACGTCAGCGTGCCTGGTTCGTTTTACGAATTCATCTCGCGCGACACTTATATAGACGACGCCGGCGTCAGCAAGCTCGATCTGACGTTCGACAGCGGCAACGCCCAGGGCATTTTCAAGATGACAGGCGCGGCAGAAAACGCCACCACGGGAACCGGCGGCAATGTCCGCTGAGTCCTCGCTGGAACAAATCGCTGCACTGCTGGGACCGAACGGCTGCATCGTCGAAGCAGCTGCACGCGCGCCGTATGAACACGGCCCCCGTTATGGCGCCGGCACCGCGCTGTGCATCGCCCGCCCAGCCGACGTCGCCGAAGCCGCCGAACTGATGCGGCTGTGCGCCGCGGACAAGATCAGCATCATCCCGCAAGGCGCCAATACCGGCCTGGTCGGCGCATCCTCTCCCGACGCGTCCGGCCATCAGTTGGTGCTGAGCATGGAACGCATCAAGGGCGTGATCGACATCGATCCGGTCGACGGCGTGATCCAGGCCTGGGCCGGCACGCGATTGTCGGACCTGAACCAGGCGCTGGAACCCCACGGCCTGTGCTTCCCCATCGACCTCGGCGCCGATCCGTCGGTCGGCGGCATGCTCGCCGCCAATACCGGCGGCGCGCGCCTGATCCGCTACGGCGACGTGCGCCACAACACGCTGGGATTGCAGGCGCTGCTGATGCAACCGCCCGGCCAACTGCTGGAACTGGGCAACCGCCTGCGCAAGAACAATACCGGCCCGGACTGGAAGCAACTCTTCATCGGCACCGCCGGCAGCTACGGTATCGTCACGCAAGCCGTGCTGCGCGCCCATCCCTTGCCGCGCCAGCGCGCCACGGCGCTGGTCGTGCCGTCTTCACCGGAAGCGGCCTTGCGCCTGCTGCAGGATGCGGAACGCGAATTCGCCGATTTCCTCAGTGCCTTCGAAGGCATTTCGCAGAACGCGCTGGAGTCAGTGCTGCGCCACCTGCCGCAGGCGGCGGCGCCGTTCAGTCCCATTCCGCCGTACGCGCTGCTGATCGAACTGAGCTCATCGGCGGCGCCGAACGAACAGTTCAACCTGGAGCAGTTGTTCATGAACTGGCTGGAACGCCACTTCGACGACGCCATCGTCGACGCCGTGGTGGACAAGCCCGACACGCTCTGGCGCTTGCGCCACGCCATCAGCGACAGCGTCAAGCAGGAAGGCAAGGTGGTGGCCTTCGACATCTCGGTGCCGCGCTCGCGCATGCCTGCCTTCCGTGAAGAAGCGCTGGCGCTGATCGCGCGCGACTTTGGCGGCGCCGACGTCTACGACTTCGGCCACTGGGGCGACGGCGGTGTGCATTTCAACATCGCCATCGCGCCGGCGCAGCAGGAACAGTTCCCGCCGGCACGCATCGAGGTCTTGCGCACCGCCCTCTACGACCTGGTGGTGCACAGCTATCGCGGCAGCTTCAGCGCCGAGCATGGCATCGGACCGTTCAACCAGCATTACTATGATCGCTATCAGGGCCAGGAGCAGCAACTGCTGGCGGCACGCATGCAACCGGTTTTCGATCCGCACTACCTGCTTGGCAATACGCGCTTTGGCTGAACACGCCCGGGATATGTCCTGCCGGACGGCAGTGACCATGGACGCCTTGCCATGACGAATACGCATGGTGGCGGCGGCAACGGTGGCAACGACGGCACCGCTTTTGCTATAGTGCGGGGTCATCCTTCCAGCGGATTCCGCTCCATGCGCCGATTCATCCCGTCCACGTCCTGCCTGATCGCCTTCGACACGTCGGCGCGCCACCTGTCGTTTACCAAGGCCGCGCACGAACTGCACATGACGCAGGGCGCGGTCAGTCGCCAGGTGGCGATCCTGGAAGACTACCTGAACGTCAAGCTGTTCGAGCGCATCAACCGCCGCCTGATCCTCACCGAGCCGGGACGCGACTACGCATCGCAGGTGTCGAGCATCCTCAAGCAGATCGAGATGGCGACCTTCCAGGTGATGACCTACAACAGCCTGGCCAGCGTGCTCAACCTGGCGATCCTGCCGACCTTCGGGGTGAAATGGCTGATCCCGCGCCTGACCAAATTCGCTGCCGCCTATCCCGACGTGCTGCTCAACCTGAGCACCGAGGTCCTGCCTTTCGATTTCAACACGCGCCAGGTCGATGCGGCGATCCATTTCGGCGAGCCGGACTGGCCCGACACCGTGATGGTCCGCCTGATGGGAGAAGAAGTCCTGCCGGTGTGCAGCAAAGCCATGAATGACCGCATCTCGTCGGTCAGCGACCTGGCCGACATCACACTGCTGCAGCACACCACCCGCCCGCAGGCCTGGCAGGACTGGTTCCGCCATGTCGGAGTGGATTGCCCCAACGCCCTCGCAGGACCGCGCTTCGAACAACTGGCGATGGTGATCCAGGCCGCCGTGGCCGGCATGGGCGTGGCGCTGATGCCCAAGTTCATGGTCGAGACCGAGATCAGCCTGGGCCAGTTGCACGTGCCCTTCCCGTTCGCGGTGAAGAGCCCGCAATCATATTACCTGGCCTATCCCGAGAAGAACGCCAGCAAACCCGCCGTCATCAAATTCCGCGACTGGATCCTGAGCGAACTGCAAGCCGGCTGAGGTTGACGCCAGGCCATTTTTGCAAATACGCTCAAACACACTAAAAGTCATGTTGAAACGCGTCAGCATGCCATTTCCTCAACGCATCAAAGTGGTGCAACGACACCAGCAACCGCGCCGCGCCACTTTCCAAAAATCCCTTCCAAGCCTATGTGCCTGGGCGTTTCAAGCGACCTTGCAATTGATGCATCGCACCATAGAAGCGCACCGTGCCGCGTCTCTTCAGAACATTTTCGTGCATTAGCAAATGTAATGATGTCGTGACATTTTTTGATTTTAAAAAACGCCGTCTTATTCCTTATACTCGGGCGTCGAACGCTGTTGCAATGCTATTGCACTGCTATTGCACCCTACTCCGCCATAAAGGAATTTCATGCCGTCTTCCCGTCTCTTCGCCACCCTGAATTTTGATTTGTCCGCCTACACCGGCAGCGATCTGACCATCCGTTCGCCGCGCGACGGGCAACTGCTTGCCACACTCAAGGCGCACACCACGGCGCAAGCGGAAACCGCGCTGGCCGATGCCCAGGCCGCCTTCCTGGCCTGGCGCGAAGTGCCGGCGCCGGTGCGCGGAGAACTGGTGCGCCTGCTCGGTGAAGTGCTGCGCGAACACCGCCAGGCGCTGGGTGAACTGGTCACGCAGGAAGCCGGCAAGATCCTCTCCGAAGGTCTCGGCGAAGTACAGGAAATGATCGACATCTGCGATTTTGCCGTCGGCCTGTCGCGCCAATTGCACGGCCTGACCATTGCCTCCGAACGTCCCGGCCATCGCATGATGGAAACCTGGCATCCGCTGGGCGTGTGCGGCGTCATTACCGCCTTCAACTTCCCGGTCGCCGTATGGGCGTGGAACGCCGCATTGGCGCTGATCTGCGGTAACTCGGTGGTGTGGAAACCGTCCGAAAAAACACCGGTCGTCGCACTCGCCGTGCAGGCGCTGTTCGCCAAGGCGGTCGAGCGTTTTTCGGCGCAACGTCCGAACGTGGTGCCGGCCAATCTGTGCCAGATCCTGATCGGCCGCGCCGAGATCGGCGAAGTGATGTCGCGTTCGCCCCTGGTGCCGCTGGTCAGCGCCACCGGCAGCGTGCGCATGGGTCGCAAGGTCGCCACCGTCGTTGCTGAACGCCTCGGCCGCAGCCTGCTCGAACTGGGCGGCAACAACGCCATGATCGTCGCGCCGTCGGCCGACCTGAGCCTGGCGCTGCGCGCCATCACCTTCTCTGCCGTCGGCACCGCCGGCCAGCGCTGCACCAGCCTGCGCCGCCTGTTCGTCCACAGCAGTATCCATGACCAGGTGGTCGCGCAGATCAAGCGCATCTACGCCAGCGTCAAGGTCGGCGATCCGTTGCTCGCCGACACGCTGGTCGGCCCGTTGATCGACAAAGCTGCATTCGACGCCATGCAAAGCGCCCTGCAGCAAGCGCGCGGACAAGGCGGTGAAGTCACCGGCGGCGAGCGCATCGACGTTCTCGGCGACGGCGTGTACGTCCGTCCGGCGCTGGTCTGCATGCCCGGCCAGACTGCGATCATGCATCACGAAACCTTCGCGCCGATTCTCTACGTCGTGAAGTACGACGAGCTGGCCGACGCCATCGCGCTCAACAACGCCGTGCCACAGGGCTTGTCGTCGGCGATCTTCACCAACGACGTGCGCGAAGCGGAAACCTTCGTCTCCGCCGTCGGCAGCGACTGTGGCCTGGCCAACGTCAACATCGGCACCAGCGGCGCCGAAATCGGCGGCGCCTTCGGCGGTGAAAAGGAAACCGGCGGCGGCCGCGAGTCCGGCTCCGATGCATGGAAGAACTACATGCGCCGCGCCACCAATACGATCAACTACAGCAAGACCTTGCCGCTGGCGCAGGGTGTGAAGTTCGACATCGACTAAGCGCCGACCTCACCGTCGCCGCGCCATGAAAGAAATCAACAACAGCAATAAATAGCTACCGGAGATGCATCGATGTCGTTCCTCAAGTTGGAAAACCTGTCCAAGCGCTACGGCGATTTCACCGCCGTGGAAAACCTTGACCTGACCGTCGAAAAAGGCGAGTTCGTCTCCCTGCTCGGTCCATCCGGCTGCGGCAAGACCACCACGCTGCAGATGATCGCCGGTTTCGTCGAAGCCAGCGCCGGACGCATCCTCCTCAACGGTCGCGACATCACCAACGAGAAGCCCAACCGGCGTGGACTGGGCATCGTGTTCCAAAGCTATGCGCTGTTCCCGCACATGACGGTGGCTGACAACGTCAAGTTCGGCCTGGAGATGCGCAAGGTCGGCGCGGCGGAAAGCGCCGAGCGCGTCAAGCAGGCGCTGGCGCTGGTGCATCTCGACAAATTCGGCCATCGCTATCCGCGCGAATTGTCCGGCGGCCAGCGTCAGCGCGTGGCGCTGGCGCGCGCCCTCGTGATCCAGCCGCCGATCCTGCTGCTGGACGAACCGATGTCCAACCTCGACGCCAAGCTGCGCGAAGAAATGCAGATCGAACTGCGTGAGATCCAGCGCAAGGTCGGCACCACCACCATCATGGTCACGCACGACCAGTCCGAAGCGCTGTCCATGAGCGACCGCGTGGTGGTGATGGAAGCCGGTCATGCGGTGCAGGTCGGCAAGCCGCTGGAGACCTACGAAAATCCGGTCAACGCCTTCGTCTCGCAATTCGTCGGCAAGGCCAATCTCTTGCCCGGCACGGTCGAATGGGTCAGGGACGATACCGCCGGCGTGCGCGTCGGCAATCATGTGCTGGAAGTGCAAGGCACGGCCCTCGCAGTCGGCGAGCAAACCACCTTGTGCATCCGCCCCGAAAAAATCGAATGCTGTACCGAAGCGGAAGAACAACTGGGCGGCGTGGTCGCGTCCAGCTTCTTCCTCGGCAATCAATGGCTGTACCGTTTCGAGACCGATTGCGGCGACATCCTGGTGATCCTGAAGAACAACGGCCAGACTTCCTGTCAGCCGGGCCAGCGCGTGTCGCTGCGCTGGCCGACGTCGGCCATGCGTGCGGTCGAGCCGGCGCCTGAATCTGCGAGCTTGCGGAGCGCGCATGTCTGACCGCGCTGCTTCCTCTCTCAAGCCGAAGCGGTCGCTGCCTTATCTCCTGACGGCGCCGGCCACGCTGCTGTTCGTCACGATGGTGCTGGTGCCACTGCTGCTGACCGCCCTGCTTGCACTCAACAGCTACGACGACAGCGTCGGTATCAAATCGACATACGACCTGCACAATTACCTGGCGATCTTCGGCGACGATTATTACCTGCGCATTTTCTGGCGCACCTTCTGGATCGCCGGCCTGACCACGCTGATCTGCGTCATCGTCGGCGCGCCGGAAGCCTACGTGCTCAGCCGCATGAGCCGCAAGTGGCGCGCCTTCTTCCTGATCGTGATCCTGGCGCCCCTGCTGGTGTCGGTGGTGGTGCGCGCGTTCGGCTGGAGCATGCTGCTCAGCGCCGACGGCCTCATCAACCACGCCTTGCAAGCCTTGGGCATGGCGCCGGTGAAGATGCTCTACACCTCCGGCGCCATCGTGGTGGCGCTGGTGCACGTGATGCTGCCGTTCATGGTGATCCCGGTATGGACTGCGCTGCAACGGCTGGACCCGACCGTGGAACACGCGGCCTTGTCGCTCAACGCTTCTCAAGCGACGGTGCTGCGCCGGATCCTGTTGCCGCAAGTCGCGCCCGGCGTGCTCTCGGGCAGCCTGATCGTGTTCGGCCTGAGCGCCAGCGCGTTCGCGATTCCCGGCCTGCTGGGCGGACGCCGCCTGAAGATGGTCGCCACCACCGTGTACGACGAATTCCTCGGTTCGCTCAACTGGCCGCTGGGCGCCTCGATCGCCATTGTGCTGCTGGTCGCCAATCTGATCATCATGATGACTTACAACCGGATCCTGGAACGCCGCTATTCCAAGACCCTGGGCTGACGGAGACAAGAACATGCGAAGCAACGGCCCGATTGCCCTACTTTTCCACACGCTGGTGGTGACCTTCGTGCTGGCGCCGCTGGTGCTGGTATGCCTGGTCGCCTTCACGGCGCAAGACACTTTGTCATTGCCATTCGCCGGCGGCTATGGTGCGTCGCTGCGCTGGTTCAAGGCGGTGTTCGAGCATCCCGACTTTTTGCAATCCTTCTACAACAGCCTGCTGCTGGCGCTGATGTCGGCCACGCTGTCGGTCTGCATCGCGCTGCCGGCCGGCCTGGCGCTGGGACGCTATCGTTTTCCCGGACGCGATGCGCTTAACGGCCTGTTCCTGTCGCCGCTGATCATTCCTTCGCTGGTGCTGGGGGTGGCCTTCATGCGCATGTTTTCGGTAATGGGCATTACCGGTTCGTTCTTCTGGCTGGTCGTCGCGCACACCGTGGTCATCACGCCTTACGTATTGCGCATGGTTCTGTCGGCGGTGATGGGCATCGACCGCAGCAGCGAACAGGCGGCGCAGTCGCTCGGTGCCGGGCCATGGACGGTGTTTCGCCGCATCACGCTGCCGGCGATCCTGCCGGGCCTGAGTGGCGGCTGGATGCTGGCCTTCATCAACAGTTTCGATGAGTTGACGATGTCGATCTTCGTCACCACGCCGGCCACCGTGACGCTGCCGGTGCGCATGTACATGTACGCCACCGAATCGATCGATCCGATGATGGCGTCGGTGTCGGCGCTGATGATCCTGATCACCGGCGGCGCCATGCTGGTCCTCGATCGCATATACGGTCTCGACCGCATTCTCATCGGAGAGCGCGTATGAGTCTGCTCAGGCGCGTGGCGGAACAGGAGCGCAAAAGCATCTCGTTCTGGCTCGACGGCAAGGCGCTCAGCGCACGCGCCGGCGATAGCGTGCTGACGGCGGTATTGACGCAGGCCGATCGGTTGCGTCGCAGCGAATTCAGCGGTGCGCCACGCGCCGGCTTTTGCCTGATCGGTTGCTGCCAGGATTGCTGGATGCGCAGCGAAGACGGCGTCGCCGTGCGCGCTTGCACCACCGAGATCGCGGAAGGCATGCGCTTGCTCAGCGGCACGGCTCCGATAGCGGAAGAGAATACGGGAGAGAACAAGTGAGCGCTTCCTCTCCATCCCCGCAAATCATCATCGTCGGCGCCGGCCCAGCCGGCGTGCGTGCTGCGCAGACCTTGGTTGAAGCCGGCTTGCGTCCCATCGTCATTGACGAAAACCGGCGCGCCGGCGGCCAGATTTACCGCCAGCCGCCGCCGGGTTTTGTACGCTCGAAGAAAGAACTCTACGGCTTCGAAGCCGCCAAGGCCGAAGCGCTGCACAGCAGCTTCGACCAACTGCGGCCCAGCATCGATTACCGTCCCGACACGCTGGTATGGAACTGCATGCCCGGCCATTCCGGACAACTCGACCTGCTGCACGCGCAACGCCATGCAACGCTACCGTACACGCACCTGATCCTGTGTAGCGGCGCGCTCGACCGCGTCATGCCCTTCCCCGGCTGGACGCTGCCCGGCGTCTACACGCTGGGTGCGGCGCAGGTGGCACTAAAAGCACAAGGCTGCGTGCTCGACGGCCGCGTCGTCATCGCCGGCTCCGGTCCGCTGCTGTATCTGCTGGCCTATCAATACGCCAAGGCCGGCGCAGACATCGTCGCCGTACTCGACACTGCCCGCTTCGGCGGCAAGCTGCGCGCCCTGCCGACGCTGCTGCGCCAGCCGGTGACGTTCGCCAAAGGCCTGTACTTCATGGGCTGGCTGCGCGCCAAGGGAATCCCGCTCCTGGACGGCGTCGAACAGATCGCCGCCAGCGGCCAGCAAACCATCCAAAACCTGCGCTGGACACGCGGCGGGAAGACCACCGAGATCGCCTGCGATGCGCTGGCGACCGGCTTCGGCCTGCGTTCGGAAACCCAGTTGGCCGAATTGGCCGGTTGCCGTTTCGTCTTCGACGAACTCAACCAGCAATGGCTGCCGCAACGCGATGACGCCGGACGCAGCAGCGTGCCCGCCGTGTATCTTGCCGGCGACGGCAGCGGCATCGCCGGCGCCGACGCCGCCGAACTGAGCGGACGCGCCGCCGCGCTGGCCCTGCTGCAAGACCTCGGCCTGCCGACTAACGCCGCCGCCAAGACTGCAGCAGAACAAGAAAGCCGGCGGCTGGCGCGCACCCTGCGCAGCAACCTGCAATTCCGCCAAGGGCTGGAGACCGCCTTCCCGACCGCCGTGCACTGGGCGCGCAATTGCGCCGACGATCTGGTGATCTGCCGCTGCGAAGAAATCACTGCAGGACAATTGCGCCGCAGCGTGCAGCAGGAAGGCACGGTTGAGATCAATCGCCTCAAGGCGATGACGCGTGTCGGCATGGGGCGCTGCCAAGGCCGCGTCTGCGGCGCGGCTGCGGCTGAAATCCTGGCCCACGCCACCGGCGTCAGCGTCGCCGAGGCCGGCCGCCTGCGCGTGCAGGCGCCGGTCAAGCCGATCCCGGTCAGCGCTGCGCTGGCCGCGGAAGAACAGACATGAGCAAGACTACGGACAAGGTCATCGACACCGACGTCGCCATCATTGGCGGCGGCCTCATGGGCACGTCCGCGGCGCTGGAATTGCGCCGCCAGCAACGCTCGGTGGTCGTGCTGGAACAAGGCTGGTGCGGGGCGCAGGCCAGCGGCGTCAATTACGGCGGCGTGCGTCGCCAGGGCCGCGCCGCCTGCCAGTTGCCGCTGTCGCAGCGCGCGCACGCCATCTGGCGGCGACTAGAACAAACCATCGGCAGCGACGGCGAGTACATCGCCTCGGGCCATCTGAAACTGGCGCGCAGCGACGCCGACATGCAAGAGCTGATCGCCTATCGCGACATGGCTGCCGCTTACGGACTGGAACTCGAATTGCTCGAAGCCGAGACCCTGCGCCGCCGCTATCCGTGGATCGGCGAGCAGGCCCGTGGCGCATCCTTGTGCGCCGAAGACGGCCATGCCAATCCACGCCTGATCGCCGCCGCTTTTGCGCGCGCCGCCGAACAGGCCGGCGCACGACTGCTGCAACAGAGCGCGGTGGAAGAGTTCGGTTTCGACGGTAACTATTTTGTGCTGCAAAACAGCCGCGGCGAGCGCGTGCGCAGCCGCTTCCTGCTCAACTGCAGCGGCGCCTGGGGCAAGGAAATCGCCGAACGTTTCGGCGAGACCGTCTCGGAACAGGCGATCTATCCCAACATGTGCGTGACCGAACCGCTGCCGCCGCTGATGAACCTGAGCCTGGGCGTGGTCGGCGGCGCATTTTATGCGCGCCAGGTCGAGCGCGGCAACGTCGTGCTCGGCGGCGGTCGCGGCATCGGCAACCTGGCGCTGGACGCCACGCGGCCGCGCGCAAGCTCCAGCTTCAAGGCGCTGGCGGCGCTGACCGGAATGGTCCCGGCGCTGCGCAACGCGCTGGTGATCCGCACCTGGAGCGGCGTCGAAGGCGAGACGCCCGATCACCAGCCGGTCATCGGCCCGAGCGCCACCACACCCGGCCTGTTGCATGCATTCGGGTTTTCGGGGGCGGGTTTCCAGCTCGCCCCGGCCGTCGGCGAAGTACTCGCCGAACTGGTCACCAAAGGAGAGAGCAGCACCCCGATTGACGCCTTTTCAATCAAACGATTTGCAATTCAACAGGCATCAAAACAAGAATCGAAAGTTTAAATTCCCCGGCATTCCCGGGGTCGCTTTTACCGCCAAGGAGATCCACAAATGAACATGAAATATCTGACGCTGACCTGTATGCTGACCGCCGTCATCGGCGTCTGGTCGCCCGCCCAGGCCCAGACCAAAACCCTGTACGTCGGCATGAACGGCGGCACCATGGAAAAGAACTACACCTCGGGCATCTTCCCCGATTTCGAAAAAGCCAATAACGTCAAGGTCGTGGTCGTGCCCGGCACGTCGTCCGACATCATCGCCAAGATGCAGGCGCAAAAAGACAAGCCGCAGATGCACGTGGTCTTCCTCGACGACGGCGTGATGTACCGCGCAGTCAACATGGGCCTGTGCGAAAAAGTGCGCGACACCCCCGTGCTCAAGGACCTCTATCCGTTCGCGCGCCTGGCCAACGATCAGGCCGTGGCGGTCGACATGGGCGTGGTCGGCATCGGCTACAACAAGAAGATGTTCGCGGAAAAGAACTGGCCAGCGCCGACGTCCTGGATGGATTTCGCCGATCCGAAGTACAAGCAGAAGGTGGTGTTCCAGTCCATCTCCAGCAGCACCTTCGGCCTGTACGGCTTCATGATGTACAACCGCCTGGTCGGAGGCACCGACAAGAACGTCGAACCCGGCTTCAAGAAATGGCCGACGTCGGTCGGTCCGAACGTGCTTGAATACCTGTCGAGCTCGGCCAAGATTTCGGAAATGGTGCAAACCAACGAAGCCGCGATCTTCCCGCTGACCGTGACCGCCATCGCCAACCTCAAGGCCAAGGGCATCCCGGCCGAATTCGTCACGCCGAAAGAAGGCGGCGTGCTGCTGATGGTCGGCGCCTGTGCGCTCAAGAACAACAGCGAGCCCGACCTGTCGCAGAAGCTGATCGAGTACCTGCTGAGCGTGCCGGCGCAAACCAAAGGCATGGAGATGGCTGCCTCGATCCCGGTCAACCGCAACGTCAAGCTGACCGAAGCGGCGCAAGCCAAGCTCGGCGGCAAGACCGAAGCCTTGACCAAGAACGTGAACACCATCGACTGGGACTCGGTCAACGAAAAGCGCACCGAGTGGAACAACCGCTGGAACCGCATGGTCGAGCAGTGATCACGCTTGCTTGATCGTGATGACGGCGTCGGATCTCCACAAGTCCGGCGCGCGTTTTTGATGTCCTCGGTCTATCAGGATTGACAGGAACCGGCGGCGCGCCCGCCGGCTTCCTTTTCCTCTTCCTCCCCCTCCGAATTCTGCACACGCCATGAACCCAGCCTATCGTTTTAACCCCGCGTTTCAGACGCCGCAGGGTTCCCCTATTCGCGAGCTGTTCAAGTACACCCAGCAGCAGGGCATGATCTCCTTTGCCGGCGGCTACCCGTCGCCGGCGCTGTTCGACGCCGAAGCGCTGGCGCACAGCGGCGCCGCCGTGTTGCGCGAGTCACCGACGGCCTGCCTGCAATATGGCGCGACCGAAGGCGTGCCGGCGCTGACCGAAGCGTTGCGCGCACTCACGCAGGAACGCACCGGCGGCAAGGTCACTGTGGACAACCTGCTGGTCACCACCGGCTCGCAGCAAGCCTTCGAACTGCTGCTGCGCGTCCTGGTCGGCCCCGGCGATTGCGTAGCCATCGAACGACCGGCTTACCCGGCGGCGATACAGGCGCTGCGCCTGGCCAATGCCGACATGCTGGAAATCCCCAGCGACGACGAGGGCATGGATACCCAGGCGCTGGAAAAAATGCTGCTGGCCGGCGCACGGCCCAAACTGCTGTATATCGTGCCGACCTTCGCCAACCCGACCGGCGCGACCCTGCCGCTGGCGCGCCGCCGCCATCTGCTGGAGCTGGCGGTGCGTTATCAGATGCTGGTGATTGAAGACGATCCTTACGGCGAACTGCGCTTTGCCGGCGCGCCGCAACCGCTGCTGCTGGACGTCGCCGCCGATATGCCGGGCGGCGCCGACTGGCTGGTGTATCTGTCGAGCCTGTCGAAGATCGTCGCGCCCGGCCTGCGCATCGGCTGGATGAGCGGCCCCGCCGACATCCTGCGGCGCGCCGTCATCGCCAAGCAGACCGGCGACCTGTGCACGGCGCCGTGGATGCAGCTCGCCGCCGCGCGTTATCTGCGCGATGGCTGCCTGGCGCGGCATTTACCGACCATCATTGCGACCTACAAGGAACGTTGCGAGACCATGCTGGCCGCCTTGCAAGCGTGTTTCGGCGAGACGTTGGAAGTCACGGTCCCGCAAGGCGGCATGTTCGTGTGGGCGCGCTGGCGCGACGGCACCGAAGCCGGCGCGCTATTGCAGCGGGCGGTTCTCGAGAATGTGATGTATGTACCGGGCAGCGCGTTCTATGCCGGCGGCGCCGATCCGGCGCGACTGCGGCTGTCGTTCGCCACGGCCTCGCCGGAGGAAATCAGGACCGGGATGGCGCGGCTCAAGACTGCGCATGAAAAATCGAAAGACTGATCCGGACGGTGCGTGCGGATCGGGCGGCATTCGGCTCAGACGCTGATATTGCCCAGCGTACTGGCCCGGTAAGCGGCCACGAAGGTGTCGAAATCGCCGACCTGGGTGCGCTCGATCGATTGTTGATCCTCAATCGAGGTAGCGGCGGTGGCGACGAATTCCGCCGTTTGCTGCGCGCTCAGCGGACGCGACAGGAACTCCGCCGCCTGCGCCTTGCTCAAGTTCAGCGCAAACGCGGCGAACGAATTGCCGGCTGCGCGCACTTCACGCAGCACCCGCGCCGACGGCGTCAGCTCGGCATCGCGCAGCTTCTCGCGTTGCGCCTGCAGCGCCTCTGCATGCTCGGCGCCGCCGGCCTGGGCGTCGAGCAAGTCGGCGATCGGTTGCATGCGCTCCAGCAGCGACAGGCCCCAGTCCTGCAAGCCGACCTGCTTGCCTTCCTGTTCCAGTTGCAAACCCGGACGACGCCCTTCCTTGACCACGCGCGAGAAGTTGCAACGGCTTTCGGCGCCGCTCTCGTCGGAGGTCAGCGAGCTCTCTTCAAACGCGATGAAATGCAGGAACACATCGAGGAAGCGCGATGCCTTCAGGCTCACGCCGAGCGGCTCGAAGGGGTCGATGTCCATGCAGCGCACCTCGACGTACTGCACGCCGCGCGCCGCCAGCGCCTGCACCGGCCGTTCACCGCTGTAGATCACGCGCTTGGGTCGGATCGCCGAATAGAACTCGTTTTCGATCTGCAGGATATTGGTGTTGATCTGGATCCATTCGCCGTCGCGCTTGGTGCCGAGTTCTTCGTACGCGGGATACGGCTGGCTGACGGCCTGCGACAGGCTTCTTATATAGCTGTGCAGGTTGTTGTAGTGCGGCGTGATGTTGGCCTGGGCGTTGCTCTGGTAGCCGAGGTCGCTCATGCGCAGGCTGGTCGCGTACGGCAGGTAGAGCGTGTCGTCGCTGAGCGTCTCCAACTGGTGCGGACGGCCGCGCAGGAAATTGGTCGTCAGCGCCGGCGAGGCGCCGAACAGGTACATCAACAGCCAGCTGTAGCGGCGGAAGTTGCGGATCAGCGCGATGTAGCTTTCCGACTGGTAATCCCGGGCCGAGAATGACGGCTCGACGTTTTGCTCGCGATCGTCCAGCTCGCGCAACAGCGTCCAGACGTCTTCGCTGAGCGAAAAATTGTAATGGATGCCGGCGATGCATTGCATGGTCTTGCCGTAACGCAGCGCCAGGCCGCGCCGGTAGACGTGCTTCAGCGTGCCGATGTGCGAGGTGCCGTACCAGGCGATGGGGATGTCTTCTTCAGGCGGCAGCACGCCAGGCATGGACTCGTTCCACAACAGTTCGCCGCCCAGGTTGGCATGCACAAAACGGTGGATTTCGTCGAGGCGCCGAAGCGCATCGGCGATGTCGTGTGTCGCCGGGGTGATGAACTCCAGCAGGGATTCCGAATAGTCCGTGGTGATCTGCTCGTTGGTCAGCGCCGAGCCCAGCACGGCCGGATGCGGCGTAGTCGCCAACTGGCCGTCGTTGGTCACGCGCAAAGTCTCCCGCTCCACGCCGCGCAGGCCACGACCGAGCAGCGCGCGGTTTTCCGGGCTGGCAAAAAGGGCTAGGCGGCGGGTCAGCAGATCGGTCATGCAAGGTCCTCAGATGTCACTCAATTCGATTGGTTGGCGGAGCATAACCGAAAATTAAAATCAGCGTCGTCCGACGCCCCGGTGTCGAAATCGGGCCAACGACTCGCATCCCGTCCGTCCACGGCTCCGCGACCGCCGAAGGCAAGGCCCCTTATAATGACGCTTTATTTTCCCTCTTTTTCAGCTCCAGCCACCATGCCAGCACAACTCATCGACGGTAACCTGCTCTCCCAACAACTGCGCGCCGACGTCGCCCAACGCGCCGCCGCCCTCACCGCCAAGGGTAAACAGCCCGGCCTGGCCGTGATCCTGGTGGGCGACAGCCCGGCTTCGCAGGTCTACGTGCGCAACAAGGTCAAGGCCTGTGAAGACAACGGCCTGCACTCGGTACTGGAAAAATACGACGCCGCGCTGAGCGAAGCCGATCTGCTGGCGCGCATCGACGCCCTGAACAAGGATCCCAAGATCAACGGCATCCTGGTGCAATTGCCGCTGCCGGCGCACATCGACGCCAACAAGGTCATCGAAGCCATCGCCGCCGAAAAAGACGTCGACGGTTTCCATATCAGCAACGCCGGCCTGCTGATGACCGGTCAGCCGCTGTTCCGCCCGTGCACGCCTTACGGTGTCATGAAGATGCTGGAATCCATCGATTATCCGGTGCGCGGCGCCAACGCCGTCGTGGTCGGCGCCTCCAACATCGTCGGCAAGCCCCAGGCGATGTTGCTCTTGCAAGCCGGGGCAACCGTCACTATCTGTAATTCCAAGACCCGCGATCTGGGCCACCATACCCGCCAGGCAGATATTCTGGTGGTGGCCACCGGCAAGCGCAACATCGTCACCGCCGACATGGTCAAACCCGGCGCCGTCGTTATCGATGTCGGCATGAACCGCGACGATAACGGCAAGTTGTGCGGCGATGTGGATTTCGCCAATGCCAAGGAAGTCGCTGGTTACATCACCCCCGTGCCCGGCGGCGTGGGGCCGATGACCATCACCATGTTGCTGGTCAACACTATCGAAGCTGCTGAAAGAACCTGAGTCCATGACGACCAAGACAGATACCGCAATCGCTCCCGACAACAACCCGCTGCTGGATTTCTCCGGCCTCGCGCGTTTCGACGCCATCCAGCCCGAACACGTCACGCCCGCCGTCGACGCCCTGCTGGCCAAGGCAAGCAAGCTGGTCACCGAGCTGGAAGCACCGATGACGCAAAGGACTCAACTAAGCTGGGCCAACTTCGTCGAACCGCTGGAAAACGCCACCGAGCAGCTGGGCCGCGCCTGGAGCATCGTCGGTCATCTGAATTCGGTGATGGACACGCCGGAACTGCGCGCCGCGTACAACGAAAACCAGCCTCGCCTGGTCGAGTTCTGGACCGCGCTGGGCCAGAACCTGGCGCTGTTCGAGAAGTACAAGGCGGTGCAAACCGGCCCGGAATACGCCTCGCTGTCGGGCGCGCGCAAGAAGGTCATCGACAACGCCGTGCGCGACTTCCGCCTGTCCGGCGCCGAACTGGCTGACGATCAGAAAGAACGCTTCGCCGAAATCCAGGAGAAATCGGCCGCGCTGACCACCCGCTTCTCGGAAAACATCCTCGACGCCACCAACGACTTCGGCCTGTTCGTCGAAAATGAAACCGACCTGGCCGGCCTGCCGGACGACGTCAAGCAAGCCGCGCGCGCCGCTGCCGAAAAAGACGGGACGCCGGGATTCAAGTTCACCCTGCATTTCCCGTCCTACTTCCCTATCCTGCAATACGCGCACAGCCGCAGCCTGCGCGAGCAGATCTACCGCGCCAACGCCACCAAGGCCTCGGAGCTCGGCGCCAAGCCGGAATGGGACAATACTGCCAACATGCAGGAAATCCTGCAATTGCGCCACGAAGAAGCCGTGATGCTGGGCTTCAGGAATTTCGCCGAACTCTCACTGGTGCCGAAGATGGCGCAGTCGCCGCAGGAAGTCATCGGCTTCCTTGAAGACCTGGGGCGCCGCGCGCGTTCCTATGGCGAAAAAGATTGGGAAGAACTGCGCGCCTTCGCCAGGGAAGAGCTCGGCATCGACACGCTCGAAGCCTGGGACATGACCTACGCCGCCGAAAAGCTGCGCGAACAGCGCTACGCCTTCTCCGAGCAGGAAGTGAAGCAGTATTTCCCGGAACCCAAGGTAACCGAAGGCCTGTTCCAGGTCATTCAGCGCCTGTTCAATGTCACGATCAAACCCGATAGCGCTCCGGTCTGGCATCCGGACGTGAAATTCTTCCGCATCGAACGCGACGGCAAGCTGGTCGGCCAGTTCTACCTCGACCTGTATGCACGCAGCGGCAAGCGCGGCGGCGCCTGGATGGACGACGCGCGTGCGCGCCGCATGACCGCCAACGGCGTGCAGACGCCGATCGCTTACCTGGTCTGCAACTTCACCGAACCGATGACCGTCGACGGTGTGAAGAAGCCTGCACTGTTCACCCACGATGAAGTCATCACGCTGTTCCACGAATCCGGTCACGGCCTGCACCACATGCTCACCCAAGTCGACGAAGTCGGCGTCTCGGGTATCTCGGGCGTGGAATGGGATGCGGTCGAACTGCCGTCGCAGTTCATGGAAAACTTCTGCTGGGAATGGGACGTGCTGCAGCACATGACCGCCCACGCCGACACCGGCGCACCGTTGCCGCGCGAACTGTTCGACAAGATGACCGCGGCCAAGAACTTCCAGTCCGGCCTGCAGATGCTGCGCCAGGTCGAGTTCTCGCTGTTCGACATGCATATCCATTACGACTACGACGCTTCCGGCAAGGACAGCGTGCAATCGGTGCTGAATGCGGTGCGCGACAAGTTCGCCGTCATCCGTCCGCCGGAATTCAACCGCTTCCAGCATTCGTTCAGCCATATCTTTGCCGGCGGCTACGCGGCCGGCTATTACAGCTACAAGTGGGCGGAAGTCTTGTCGGCCGACGCCTACAGCGCCTTTGAAGAAGCCGCGGCCAAGGGCGACAACGTGGTCTCGATCGAAACCGGCCTGCGCTTCCAGAAGGAAATCCTGGCCGTCGGCGGTTCGCGGCCTGCGCTTGAATCGTTCAAGGCCTTCCGGGGTCGCGAACCTAGCATCGACGCTCTGTTGCGCCATAGCGGCATGGCCGCTTAAACCTGCTCACGATCTTACTGCGAGGCCGTGATCCGGCGTCGGGCGTCGGGCGGTGCTCGGAATCCTCATGTACTGAACTACATTCCAAGGGTTTCAACTGAGCTCCGCTCCGCCCGCCACCGGCTGACGGCCTCTCGCTACAGATCGTGAACAGGTTTAACGTCAAGGAACGAGGATGTTTAATTCCCTCTCCGGGTTTTCCTCGATCGGCTATATGTCTATACTTCGTCCATGACCCGCATCGATTTCCACAGCAATGTCCCCAATAAACTCGCCTACGCCTGCCGCCTGGTGCGCAAGGCGCGCGCTGCGCAGTGCAAGATCGTGCTGCTCGGCAAGGATCGCGGCGAACTGACCCAGCTTGATCAGTTGCTGTGGTCGTTCTCGGAACAGGATTTCATCCCCCACGTGCATGCCGGCGATCCGCTGGCGGCGCAGACGCCGGTGATCCTGACCGACAGCGAAGCCGTCGAATTGCCGCATCATCACGTGCTGATCAACCTGTCAGGCAATACGCCGGAACATTTCGCCCGCTTCGAGCGCATGTTCGAAATCATCTCCTCGGATGAAGCCGACAAGGCCGCCGGCCGCGACCGTTATCGCTTCTACAAGGAACGCGGTTATCCCCTGAGCCACTTTGTCGCCGACTGAGATCATGAGCCAATCGTCCGCCGACAACAGCATCCCGCTCCTGACCGAGGTCATCGCTCCGCCTGCGGCGCCGGAACATCAACTGCCGCAGGCGCTGCAGTGGGAAGACGTCCAGCAAAATCAGCCACCGTATCAACCCGACTACCAGCAACATTTTCAGCCGGAGCCGATCCAGGCCTTCCAGCCGCAATACCAGCCCACGTATGATGCTGCGCCGCTGCAGGTATCAGTGAGCACGCCGCTGCCGCCTCCGTCCCCGGCGCAGAAACCCAGCGCCGAACAGCTGCGCCAGCTCCGCCAGGACATCCAGGAAAACGTCATGCAGGCCTTGCTGGGGCAGGTCGACAATGTGCTGCACCAGCATCTGCAAGATCACCTTGCCGTCATCCTCGACAATATGGCGGATATCCTCAAGACCCGCGTACGCGCCAGCCTGGAACAAGCGCTGGCCGAAACCGTGACGCAAGCGATGGCGGAAGAAATGGCAAAATTTGAAAATGCAAAATATTAAGTTTTAAGCAAAAATATTTTGTTTTTCCAACACCGTCACTGCCTATTCATTAAAAAATAGAAATCCAGGCACGCCGATTGCTTACCTAAAAAACCGATTACTTCATACAATTTCACCCATTGAACAAGGAGAATGTGATGAAAGTCATCGTATTGGGAGCAGGCATCATCGGCACCGCGTCCGCGTGGTTCCTCAAACGTGAAGGTCACGACGTCACCGTCATCGACCGCCAGCCTGGCGCCGCCCAGGAAACCAGTTTCGCCAACGGCTGCCAGATCTCCGTCTCGCACGCCGAGCCATGGGCCAATCCCTCCGCTCCGCTGAAGGTCCTGAAATGGCTGGGCAAGGAAGACGCCCCGCTGCTGTATCGCTTCCGCCCCGAATGGCTGCAATGGAAATGGGCCGTGAATTTCCTGCGCGAATGTACGCCTGCGCGCACCGATGCCAACATCCGCCAGATCGTCGCGCTGTGCGAATACAGCCGCCAGACGCTGGTGGCGCTGCGCGCCGAAACCGGCATCCAGTACGACCACCTGAACAAGGGCATCCTGCACTTCTATACCGAAGAAAAGGAATTCGAGCTGTCGCTGCCGGCCGCCAAGCTGATGCGCGACCTCGGTTGCCAACGCGACTCGATCAGCGCCGATGAAGTAATCAAGATCGAACCGGCGCTGGCCGGCATCCGCGACAAGATCGTCGGCGGCGACTTTACCGCTTCCGATGAATCGGGCGACGTCTACAAGCTCACCACCGGGCTGGCGCAAAAGGCCGAGGACGCCGGCGTCGACTTCCAGTTCAACACCACCGTCACGCGTCTGCTCACCGAAGGCACGGGCGCCGCCGCCAGGATCACCGGCGTCGAAGTCATCGACGGCGCGGGTCGCCACAAGGTACTGCGCGCCGACAAGTTCGTCGTCGCCATGGGCAGCTTCTCGGAGCCGCTGCTGCGCCCGCTGGGCATCAACCTGCTGCTGTACCCGGGCAAGGGCTATTCGGCCACCTACAAGGTCACCAATCCGGATGCGGCGCCAACCGTTTCCCTGACCGACGACGGTTACAAGCTGGTGGTGTCGCGCCTGGGCGATCGCCTGCGCGTCGCCGGCACCTGTGAACTGAACGGCTACACCCGCGAACTGAACACCACCCGTTGCGACGCCATCACGCGCCGCACCCGCGAACTGTTCCCGGACGGTTGCGATTACGACAACCCGGTTTACTGGACCGGCCTGCGTCCGCTGACGCCGTCGAACATCCCGTATGTCGGCAAGACCAAGTTCAGCAACCTCTACCTCAACACCGGTCACGGCACCTTGGGGTGGACCATGGGTTGCGGCTCGGGCCGCGCGATCGCCGAAATCATTGCCGGCCGTCAACCGGAGATCGACTTCGGCTTCACCGGCCTGCCGCGCAAGGCGCCGGGCAAGCTTTCCACCCAACCTGCATAAGCAAGCGTAATCCGGCAACACCTCGGCGGCAGCCACACGCTGCCTGCCGCGGTTACCGTTTTGCCCTTCGTTTTGCCCCTCCTTGTCGACCCGGCTTGTCCTCCTTTTCAAGCCCGGCCGGCATGTTTTACTTTTCTTCACCGATCCACCGCAAAGCCCGTCCAAACCGCTTGGTGTAGAATCAGCCCCATCCATCGCGGCGCATCCGCCCGATTTCCAGATCAAACTCTTACCGCATTGATATCGCGCAGCGAGCGCTTATCTACTGCGTATCTATAAGAGATGGCGGCAGCCGCAGCCATCGTCATGAGGACATTGCAATGAAGTGGGTCGTTGTCGGCATTTATCTGTTTTCCATCTTGTTCATCCATTTCCGCGGACGGGTGAGACTGCCGTTTCTGCGGCAGTTCTTCGACCACTCCTCGATCATGGCGCCGATCAATCTGTTCATGTACGCCTTCTCGCGCGTGCCCTCCGTGCCCTACCCGGCGGTCAACGGCTTCCAGAACCTGCACCTGCTCGACGACAACTGGGAAACCATCAAGGCTGAAGCTGTCAACCTGCAGAACATCGCCAAGATCAAGGCTGCCGAAAAGAACGACGACGCCGGCTTCAATTCCTTCTTCAAGGCCGGCTGGAAACGCTTCTATCTGAAGTGGTATGACGCCAGCCATCCGTCGGCGGAACAGTTCTGCCCCAAGACCGTGGAGATCCTGCGCCAGATCCCGTGCGTCAAGGCGGCCATGTTCGCCGAACTGGCGCCGGGCGGCACGCTCAATCCGCACCGCGATCCCTACGCCGGTTCGCTGCGCTATCACCTCGGCCTGGTCACGCCCAACGACGACCGCTGCTTCATCGAAGTCGACGGCCAGCGTTACAGCTGGCGCGACGGCAAGAGCGTGGTGTTCGACGAGACCTTCATCCACTGGGCGCAGAACGGCGCCGAGACGAACCGTATCATCCTGTTCTGCGATGTCGAACGCCCGCTGCGTTATCGCTGGGCGCAAGCCATCAACAAGTGGCTCGGCAAGACCATGATGACTGCCGCCAGTTCACCCAACGAGACCGGCGACCAGACCGGCCGCATCAACAAGCTGTTCCGTTTCGTCTGGCTCGCCGGCCAATACCGCCGCAAGTTCAAGAACTGGAATCGCACTGTCTATCGCGCCACCAAATTCGGCCTGATCATCGCCGTCGCGTTGGCCATCATCTACCTGTAACTCCCTCCGCTTTACAGCGGCGCCATGTGAACAGCTTGCGCCGCTGCGCGACACCCCTCCTCTTTTCCATCGTTGCGGCACTCCCTGCGCGTGCAGATGCGGGGTTCGCCGTGCCACGGAAATAGCCCGCATCGTGACGGCGCGCAGCTGAGCAATCAATGCGTGACTGAGAAAAAAATCACGACCTACGACGCGCCTCAAGCGCGTGCAACGCCAATATAGTGCGGACATTGCACATAAAATCGCGGGAAAATTTCCACTCGGAAATGAAAGCGAATTTTTCCTTTTGATTTTGCGTTAACGCAATAGCTGTTCCTCTGAGCAGCGTGTAAAATCCCCTGCTTCATGGCTTGATTCATGGCGTGATTCTTGCGTAAGTTCTTATGCATTCTATGAATGGTAAAGCCTATCAAAACCTGTCGGCGGGGAGCGCGCGCTACATGACATGAGCGCGGCACAAACGCCGGCAAGTTCTTAGAGTACCCACTAAACATAGAATAATGTGCTCAAGCAGGAGTCGACATCCGGATGATGAAACAGCTTCTAAAGAACCTGGTAGATATCACAGCCCAGCGTGAAAACTCGCGCCTCGCCGGCGCAGTGATCACCGGCCTGTACGAACTGACCAAGGTCAAACAAATTCGCGTGCTCGACATCTTTTCGCT
>Ga0308165_1001643_pt1 | contig 30437 bp, 26 predicted proteins | sample PhyWR2_FD_201032 | JGI IMG/M metagenome (GOLD analysis project Ga0308165, IMG submission 201032) | Phyllosphere microbial communities from UC Gill Tract Community Farm, Albany, California, United States - DLSLW.R2 | ecosystem: Host-associated > Plants > Phyllosphere > Unclassified | place: USA... | reverse complement strand
GCCTCGACGACTTCTACCACCTGAGCCGCACGGTGCTGGTCAAGGACGAGAAGCACTACGACAAGTTCGACCGCGCGTTTGCCGCCTATTTCAAGGGCGTGGAAATGGTCGCCGACCTGACGCGCGAGCTGCCGCAGGAATGGCTGCGCAAGCTGCTCGAGCGCGAGCTCAGCCCCGAAGACAAGGCCGCCATCGAGGCCATGGGCTGGGACGAGCTGATGGAGACGCTGAAAAAGCGCCTCGAGGAGCAAAAGGAGCGCCACGAAGGCGGCAGCAAATGGATAGGCACGGGCGGCACCAGCCCGTTCGGCCATGGCGGCTTCAACCCCGCGGGCGTGCGCATAGGCGGCCCGGGCCGCAACAAGAGCGCGGTCAAGGTCTGGGAGCAGCGCGCCTACCGCGACTACGACGACCAGCAGGAGCTGGGCACGCGCAACATCAAGGTCGCGCTGCGGCGGCTGCGCAAGTTCGCGCGCCAGGGCAACGAGCTCGAACTCGACCTGCCCGACACCATACGCAGCACGGCCGCGAATGCGGGCTACCTCGACATCAAGATGGTTCCCGAGCGACACAACAACGTCAAGGTGCTGCTGCTGATGGACGTGGGCGGCACCATGGACGAGCACATCAAGCGTGTCGAGGAGCTGTTCTCGGCCGTCAAGAGCGAGTTCAAGCACCTCGAGTTCTATTACTTCCACAACTGCGTCTACGACTACATGTGGAAGAACAACCGCCGCCGCTTTGCCGAGAAGTTCGACACCTGGGACATCATCCGCAAGTACAACAAGGACTACAAGCTGATCTTCGTGGGCGATGCGACCATGAGCCCGTACGAGATACTGCAGCCCGGCGGCAGCGTCGAATACCAGAACGAGGAAGCCGGAGCCGAGTGGCTGCAGCGCCTCACGCATGCGTTTCCACGCTTTGCCTGGATCAACCCCGAACCCCAGGGCGTATGGCAATACCGCCAGAGCATCAGCATCATTCAGCAGCTCATGAGTGACCGGATGTACCCTTTGTCACTGAAAGGCCTGGAGGACACCATCCGCCTGCTGTCAAAATAGGCGCATGCCCCAGCCCCTCTTCACACGGACGCCGGCCATTCGCCCGGCGTTTTTTTTGACCACGGTGCTGCTGCTTTCCGGTTGCAGCCTGTTGCCGTCAAAGGAAAAATCGCACGATGCCCAGGCCGTCGCCAGCATCTCCGACAATCCAAGCTTCACGCTGCGCGTCGAGGCGCCCGATGACGTGCGCACGCTGCTTGAAAAGCACATGGAGCTGCAGCGCTTTCGCCAGCAGCCCGATCTGCGTCGGCGCGAGCTCTCGCGCCTGCTGGGCGCAGCCGACCGCAACATCCGCAACCTGATCGGCACGCTGGGCTACTTCAGCCCGACGATTTCCCTGGAAATCCAGGACGCAGCCGCTGAAAGCGACGAGCGCTTTGTCGTCGTCGTGCGCGTGGAGCCGGGCCCGCCCGCGCAGATCACCTCGGCGCAGGTGGGATTTTCCGGACCCACGGCCGAGGAGCCCGAAGGCGCGGCGCAGCGCGCCAGCATCCAGTCCGCGTGGCCGCTCAAGCCCGGCCAGCGCTTCACGCAGTCCGCCTGGGGCGGGGCCAAGAGCCAGGGACTGCGCAGCCTGCAGCAGCGCCGCTACCCGACTGCGGCCATTGCCGACAGCCAGGCGGTGATCGATGCCGACACCCAGGAGGCCCAGCTCGATGTGACCTACGCGCCGGGCCCGGCCTATACGTTTGGCGCATTGCGCATAGACGGCGGCGAGCGCTACAACACCCAGGGCACCAGCCGCATCGCGCGCCTGCCCGAAGGCCAGGAATATTCGCAGCAGGCCTTGCTTGACGCGCAGCAGCGGCTGGCCAGCAGCGGCTACTACGATTCGGTGTTTCTCACGCTGGACACCGCCGCCGCCCAGCCCGACAGCACCCAGGTCACGGCACCCGTGATTGCCCAGGTGCGCGAAGCCAAGCTGCAGAAATGGGTGCTGGGCGTGGGCGTCAGCACCGACACCGGTCCGCGCCTGAGTGTGGACCATATCCACAACCGCCTGCCCGGCATAGGCTGGCGCGCGGTCACCAAGCTCAACATCAACAAGAAGAACCCGCTGCTGTCGACCAACTGGACCGACCTGCCCGACACCACGGGCTGGGCCTGGTTCGGCGGCGCCAAGGCCGAGCGCGAGCAGTCCGGTGACTTCGACGCCACCAGCCTGCAGTTGCGTGCCGGGCGCAGCCGCAGCGAAGACCATATCGACCGCAACTACTACCTGCAGTACGACGCCGCGCGGCTGCAGGGCGGCGAAGACCTGCCGTCAAGCTCGTCGATCACCGCCAACTACGGCTGGACCGGGCGCTATTTCGACAACCCGACCACGCCCAGTTCCGGCTACGGCTTTGCCTGGGAAGTCGGCGCCGGCACGACGCTGACGCCGGCGCGCGAGCCCTTTGGCCGCGTCTCGGCGCGCTGGCTCACGCTGCTGGAAATCGGCCAGCGCGACGAGCTCACGCGCCGGCGCAGCCGGCTGGCGCTGCGCGCCGCCGGCGGCGCGGTGATTGCCCGCGAAGACGTGAGCATTCCCGTGACCCAGCTGTTCCTGACCGGCGGCGACACCACGGTGCGCGGCTACAGCTACCAGTCCATCGGTGCGCGCACCGACAACGGCCTGGTCACCGGCGGGCGCTACATGGCCTCGGGCAGCGTCGAATGGCAGCGACCGATCACCGTGCGCGGCAATACCTCCGACTGGGAAAGCACGCTGTTTCTCGACGCCGGCACGGTCACCGACAACACCGACGCGCTGACCGTGCGCGCCGGCGTGGGCACCGGCATACGCTGGCGCAGCCCCGTGGGCCCGGTCCAGGCCGATCTCGCCTATGGCATTCAATCCAAAAGTCTGAGGCTGCATCTGCGCCTGGGCTTCACTTTCTGACCCATGGCCGAGCCGACTGCATCCTCTTCCCCTTCTGCGCAAACGCCTGCGGCTGCCCCGGTCCGTGTTCAGCGCAGCCGCTGGCGGCGTGCCTGGCGCGCGCTGGCCGTGCTGTTTGCCACGCTGCTGCTGGTGCTGATCGCGGCGCTGGGCAGCGCCTGGTGGTGGGCCGGCCAGGCCGACTCGCTGGCATCGCTGCTCACCCGCGTCGCGCGCTGGCTGCCCGAAGGCCAGTCGCTTGAAGCGCGCGACGTGTCGGGCACGCTGCGCGAAGGCGGCCACATCGGCTGGCTGCGCTGGCGCGGCCCGACGCTGAGCGTCGAGGTCGAGAAAACCGACATCGGCTGGAAGCTGCAACCCCTGCTGCAGCGCGAAGTGCAGGTGGGCAAGCTGCATGCCCAGCGCCTGGAGATCACCAGCACGCCGCCCGCCGAGGCCAGCCCGACCGAGCCGCTGCAGCAGCTGCGCCTGCCGGTGCGCATCGCGCTGCCGTTCGAGATCGACCAGCTGATCTGGAACGGCCCGCCGCGCGCCGAAGTCCAGCAGCTCAAAGGCAACTACCGCTACGACGGCGAGCACCACCGCCTGGAAGTCGCGCGCCTGGACTGGGCCGACGGCAGCTACCGCGCGGCGCTGCAACTGCAGGCCGACGCGCCCATGCAGCTGCAGGCCACGCTCTCCGGCCGGCTCGAAGCGCCGCTGCCCGATCAGGAGCGCAGCCAGACCGTCGAAGCCGAAGCCAGGATCACCGGAACGCTGGCCACCGAAGCCGCACGCCTGGAAATCACCGCCGACGCCAAGGCCCCCAGCGACAGCTCGGCGCTCGCGCCCAGCGCCCATGTCACGGCCATCGTGCGCCCCTGGCTGGCCCAGCCGCTGGAACAGGCCCAGGCCACGTTCGAACAGCTCGATGTGGCAAGCTTCTGGCCCGCGGGCCCGCGCACCATGCTGGCCGGCAACCTGCAGGCCGGCCCCGAAGCCGACGGCAGCTGGGCGCTGCAGACCCAGTTGAACAATGCCAAGCCCGGCCCCTGGGACAAGCAGCAGCTGCCGCTGGACCGCCTTCAGGCCCGGATACGCTATGCCGAAGGCGTGTGGGAAGTGCGTGAATCGCGCGCCGATATCGGCCAGGGCAATATTGCCCTGCAAGGCCGCTACACGGCCGCCAACCAGACCGTCGAAGGCCGGGCGGATGTCATGCGGCTCAATCCCGCCGACCTCTACAGCACGCTGGACGCCGCGCCGCTGCAGGGCCGCGTCGAAGCCACGACGCGCGAAGACCAGAGCGTGGCCTTCACCGCGGCGCTGCAGGCCGACGCCGGCCGCGCGCGCCGCGCCGCGGGCCAGCGCGCGCCGCTGGCGCTCGAACGACTCAATGTCGAAGGCCAGTGGCAGGCCCCATGGCTGCGGCTGAGCGAGCTGCGCCTCGATGCGCTGCAGGCGCGCGTGCGCAGCAGCCGCGTTGAAGTCGAAACCCAGACCATGCAGGTCACGGCCCGCGCCCAGGCGGAAGTGCCGGGCGGCAAGCTGGACATCGACGGCCAGCTGGGCCGCGAAAGCGGCAAGGGCCAGGCCGATCTGGCCGTCACCTCGGCGCCCACGTTGCTGAAATGGCTGCGCGGCCTGCCCGGCATGGGCGACCCCCTGCCCGGCGCCCAACTCGAAGGCCAGGCCCAGCTGGCGGTGCAGTGGCAAGGCGGCTGGGGCAAACTGCTGCAGCGCCTGCAGGCCAGCGCCGGCCAGTTGCCGACCACGCCTTCGGGCCTGCAGGTCCAGGCCAAGCTGGACGTGCCCAGCCTGCGCTATCTGGCGGCGGGCGCCGAGCCCCTGGCCGTGCAAGGATTCGCGCTCAATCTCAAGGGCACGCCCGAGCAGGCGCAGATCGATCTGCAGGGCAAGGCCCAGATGGGCGAACGCAAGCTGCAGCTGAACACCGCGCTGGCCGCCGGCCTGTCCAGCCTGCGCAGCGGCGCCGCCGGCGACTGGCAGGCGCGCATAGAGCGACTGCAGGCCAGCGCCGAACTCGGCAAGGAGTTTCCCGGAACCTGGGCCGCGCAGCTGCAGTCGCCGCTGACGCTGCGCCAGACCAGCCCCGGCCAGACCGTGCGCGCCACCCAGTTCGACGCCGGCGCCAGCGCGCTGATCGTGACCCCGCCGTCGCTGTTCGAAGGCCAGTCGCGCATCGAATGGCAAGCGATCACCGCCCGCTCCCAACCCAAGGGCAGCTGGGCGATCAAGACCCAGGGCCGCTTGCTGGGCGTGCCCATGGCCTGGATCGACGCGCTGGGCGTGCAGGGCCAGGAAGGCCCGCTGACGCGCGCCGGCATCAGCGGCGACCTGAAGCTCAATGGCGACTGGAACATAGATACCACCGGCGCGCAACTGCAGGCCAGCGCCACGCTCGAGCGCGCCGACGGCGACATCCGCATTGCGGTCGACGAAGGCAATACCTCGACCATCGTGCGCAGCAGCGGGCCATCGGCCAGCAGCCACAGCGGCGAGACGAAGTCCACGGCGCGCGCCGTCACCGTGCAGGGAGCGCGCATGCGGGCCCGCATCCAGCAGGCGCGCCTCACCCTCAAGGCCCAGGGCGACGATGTCGTGGCGCAGCTTGACTGGGCCAGCGAACGCGCGGGCAATGTCAAGGCCCAGCTCGGCACCCGCCTGGCGCGCAGCGCCGACGGCTGGGTCTGGCCCGAAGACGCGCCGCTGTCAGGCAAGGTCGCGGCGCAGATGCCCGATGTCGGCATCTGGTCGCTGTTCGCGCCGCCCGGCTGGCGCGCCTCGGGCACGTTCAGCGCCGACGCCACGCTGTCGGGCAGCCGGCTCGATCCGCGCTGGCAGGGCACGCTGCAGGCCAGCCGACTGGGCATCGCTTCGCTGCTGGACGGCGTCGACCTGAAAAACGGCAGCCTCAACGGCAGCTTCGCGGGCAACCAGCTCAACATCACCCAGTTGCGCTTCGAAGGCGGGCAAGGCAGCAGCGCGCGCATCCTGGGCTACAGCGGCAACCTCACGGCGGCGCCTGCCAGCGGCGGTGAGCTGGTCGGCCAGGGCAGCATTCGCTGGGACAAGCTCGGCGAAAGCGAAGGCTCTGGCCTGCGCATGCAGTTCAATGCCGAAGCGCGCAAGCTGCAGGTGCTGGTGCGCGCCGACCGCCAGCTCAGCGTCTCGGGCAACCTCCAGGCCCAGCTCGACCAGGGCCTGTGGACGCTGCGCGGCAAGCTCACCGCCGACCGCGCGGCCATCCTGCTGCCCGAAGACTCCGCACCGTCGCTGGATTCCGACGTGGTCGTGCGCTCCGCGGCTTCGCGCAAGGCGCAGCAGGAAGAGCAGGCGCGCCAGGCAAGCCAGACCAGCGCCAAGGCACAGACCGCGAAGCCGCCGGATATTGCCGTGTCCCTGGATCTGGGCAACGACTTCGCGCTGCAGGGCTTCGGCATCACCACGCGCCTGGTCGGCCAGCTCGATGTGCTGGGCCCGGCGCAGGCTGGCGGTCCGCCGCGCATCACCGGCGAAGTGCGCACCGAGCAGGGTCGCTACCGCGCCTGGGGCCAGTCGCTTGACGTGGAAACCGGCATCGTGCGTTTCAACGGCAGCTACGACAACCCGTCGCTCGACATCCTGGCCATACGACCGAACATCACCGTGCGCGCCGGCGTGCAGGTCACGGGCTCGGCCAGCGATCCGCGCGTGCGTCTGTATTCCGACCCGGAAATGCCCGATGCCGAAAAGCTCTCCTGGGTGGTGATGGGCCGCGACCCCTCCGAAGGCGGCGCCGAAGCCGCGCTGCTGCAGCAAGCTGCGCTGGCGCTGCTCAGCGGCGGCGGCTCGGGCGAGAACTTCGCGGGCCGGGTGGGCCTGGACGAGATCGGCTTCAAGGGCCCGGGCAGCAGCGACTCCTCGGACGGCGCCGCGCTGACGCTGGGCAAGCGCCTGTCGAAGAACCTGTACATCACCTACGAGCAAAGCCTGTCGGGCGCGATGGGCACGCTGTATGTGTTTTACGACCTGTCGCGCCGCCTCACGCTGCGCGGCCAGACCGGAGAGAAAAGCGCCGTCGACCTGATCTACACGGTGCGCAAGGACTGAAGCTGCGCCCCGATGCCGGCCTGTCCGGTTTCGGGGCGCCGCACACGCTTACAATAACGCCGCGTCTCCTCATAGTTCAATGGATAGAACGAGTGCCTCCTAAGCGCTAGATGCAGGTTCGATTCCTGCTGAGGGGACCATATTCAAGGCCGCAAGCGTTCGTATGCTTCCGGCCTTTTTCTTTACCGGTGCCGCATCACGGTTGCCTAGCGTGGCCATAGGATGCGCGCGCCGCGCTCCCCCTCCACCATCAGCCGCTGACACAAAGTTACGTTACGATGGTTTTCCCAGGCAAGCCTTTTGCCTGGCAACAATGGGAGGAAAACATGACGTTCCAGGAATCCATTCGGGTTTGCTTTTCCAAATATGCGGACTTCAGCGGGCGCGCCACGCGCTCGGAGTACTGGTGGTTCATTTTGTTTGTGCTCCTTGCCGGCCTGGGCATTTCTATGATCAGCGATGTTCTCGGCGGAATCTTTGCCTTGGCGACTTTGCTGCCATCCATTGCTGCGGCAACGCGCAGACTCCATGACACCAATCGCAGCGGCTGGTGGCAGCTGCTGTGCCTGGTGCCCATCATTGGCGGGATTGTGCTGATTGTGTTTCTCGCCCAGGACAGCCAAAGCGAAAACGCCTTCGCCCAGGTCTGAGTCTTACAGCGGACGGTGGTCCGCTGCGCGCCCTTCAGGCCGCGGGCAGATCCGCCGCCCTGGCCGGCCGCCCATAGAACCAGCCCTGGCCCTTGGCCTGCGGGTGCAGCTGCTTGAGGAAGATCTCCTGCGCTTCGGTTTCTATGCCTTCGACAATCAGCGTCACTTTCAATGCGCTGGCGATGGACATGATTCCCGGAATGACTTCACTGGCCAGCGATTCCGTGCCTATCGCATTGGTGAAGGCGCGGTCCATCTTGATGGCATCGAGCGGCAGCGCGGCGAGATAGGCGAAGTTTGAATAACCGGTGCCGAAGTCATCGATCATCACCCTATGGCCAGCGTCGCGCAGCGCCTGAAATGCGTGGCCCAGGTCCACATAATCGGCCGTGGAGCGCTCGGTGACTTCGAGCGCGACACGGTTCGCGCAAATGCGGTGTTCGCGGCACAGTTTTTCCAGATAATCGCGGAAAGGCCAATGGGTGATTTCCTCCGACGCCACATTCACGCTGACGTAGAAAGGCGCATCGGCGCGCAATCTGTCGCCGAGATCGTCAAAGGTCGCCCTCAGCACCGAACGGGTCAGCGCATCGAGCCAGCCCATTTGTTCCGCCAGCGCAATGAACTGGTCCGGTGGAATATTCCTGCCATTGGCATCCGACCAGCGCGCCAGCGCCTCGACGCCCACCAGGCGCCGGTCTTCGAGCCTGCGTATGGGTTGGTACATCACGCGTATGGCGTTCCTGTCTATGGCCCTCTTGAGCTGCGCGGCCATGGAGTTGCGCCGCGCGAAGTATCCGCTGAGCGTGAGCCCTATGCCCGCACCGGCAAAAATCCCCAGGAACACCAGGGCCGCCAGCAGCCCGCGTGCCTCGCTCCACAGCGGCGAGCGCGGGCTCGATTGCACCACGCAAATGGATCTGACCGCATGGCAATGCGCAATCGCGTATTTGTGCAGTTCTTCCAGCGACTGGGCGCGAAACGCCTGCAGCAGCCCGGCGACATCGCCGAAACTGCGGAACACATAGGCGCCGTCGCGCGAAAGCACCAGGGTCTTGATTCCCGGGTCGGCAATGCCCACGCCGTCAAACGCGCCCGGCGCAGACATCACGGCCATCGCGCCATGGGCCGTCATGTCCGACCGCACCCCGCCTATCGGCGTCGAGGTGATGTCGCGCCAGAAGCGCCACGAGGCCATGGCGTGGTGCGGCGCCGGCAGCGCAAACGGCGTGGACAGCCTGCCCCATGCCGCGCTGCACGCAATGCCGCCTTTTTCCAGCCTGGCGACGTCGCGCACAAAGCGCGAATGAAAGCTCAGCAGCCGCAACTGGTCCAGGTCCTCGGCGCTGCAGGGCACGGTATCGAGACTGCGCGCCTTCTGCAAGATGAGATCGGTCTGATCCGCGACATCGATGGCGCGCTCCAGAATGCGGTTCGCGTGCGCATGCAGCGTGGCGATTTTTCCCCGGTCGATGAGCTTTTGCGCCGCCACCAGCGTGACGGCCAGCGTCAGCACCATGGACGTGATGAGAATGACCTGGGTGTGGCGTCCCGACGAACCGAGAACTTTGCCAAAAATGGAGAGCGGCATGGGCGATTTCCGAACCGGCGCAATCCGTTCCACGTCCGCGGTGGAGCCCTGAATTCGCAAGCTGCTGAGAGAAGCTCGGCTGGAACGCCGAACGTATCCCGCTGATGATCTCAGGCAAACCGGCCGGCGCCAAGCAAATGCGCCATGGATTCCTACAGACATTCCCTGCCAATCAGCCATCCACGGCCCGGCCCTGCCCGCCCTGATAAAGTGCCGGTTCTTCCCAGCACCCACCATGGCCTTGCCCCCGCCCTTCAAAGTCGATCTGCGCAGCTATGCCGCGCACAGCGACGAACACAGCCACAGTTTTTCGCAGCTGGTGCTGCCGATCGCCGGCAAACTGCAGATGCGCATTGGCGCGCAGGAGGGCTGCGTGCAGCAGGGGCGCGCGGCGTTCGTGGCCAGCGGAACGCCCCACTCCCAGGCCGGACAGGGCGCGAACCGCTCGCTGGTGCTCGATCTGGGCGATGCCGATATCACCGGGGACTTTGTCGAGCACATGTCCTCGCGCCCTTTTGCAATCGTGTCACCCGCCGCCTATCGGCTGATCAGCTACATGGGCCTGGCGCTGCAGCAAGGCAGCGCGCGCGCCGAGATCGCGCGCCATTGGGTGCCGTTGATGCTGGACGCCTTGAGTGTGCAGGCCGTGCGCCCCGCCTCACGCCTGAGCGCGCTGATGGCCCTGGTCGAGACCCGGCCGGGACAGCACTGGACCACGGAATCCATGGCGCGCGAAGCCTGCCTGAGCGTCAGCCGCCTGCATGCGCTTTTTCGTGCCGAGCTGGACATGACGCCCGCGGCCTGGCTCATGCAGGTGCGGCTCGAGCGCGTGCGCGAATGGCTGCTGCACACCAACCAGCCGATTGCGCAGATTGCGCTGGCAGCGGGATATTCCGACCAGAATGCGCTCACGCGCGCCATGCGCAAGACCAGCGGCATCACTCCGGCCGCCTTGCGCCGCCAGGCAAAAGAATCGGCCTAATTTCCAGGAGTCCGTGCCGAGACGCTGTGTGCGCGCGCGGCGACAGTAAGGGCATGCCTTCCAGCAGCATTTCCATTCCTGTCACCGACCGAAGAACCTTCCTGGGCATTGCCTGCGGCATGGCCGCGGGCGCGTTGTGGGGCCTGGTGTTTCTTGCGCCCGAACTGGCACGCGGCTTCACTGCGCTGCAGCTTTCCGCGGGGCGCTTCCTGGCTTATGGCGTTTTCGCCGCCGCGCTGCTGTGGCCGCGCTGGGGTGCACTCAAGGCCAAGCTCGCCGCGCGCGACTGGCGCGCGCTGTGTGCCTTGAGCTTTCTGGGCAATGCGCTTTACTACGTGCTGCTGGCCAACGCCGTGCAGCGCGGCGGCATTGCCATGACTTCCCTGGTCATAGGCTTTCTGCCCGTCGCGGTCACCGTGATCGGCAGCCGCGAAAGCCAGGCCGTGCCGCTGCGCCGTTTGGCTCCGTCGCTGCTGTTTGGCCTGGCGGCAGTGGCCTGCATAGGCTGGGAATCGCTGGGTGGGCAGAGCGCGCGTGGCGACCTGGTGGGCATGCTGTGTGCCTTTGGCGCACTGGTGTGCTGGACGCTGTTTGCGATCGGCAACAGCCGGCAGCTGGCGCGGCTGCCGCAGGTTTCCGCGCACGACTGGAATCTCGCGATCGGCGTGGTGACGGGCGCCCAGGCAGTAGTGCTGCTGCTGCTGGCGTGGCTGCTCGACAGCAATGAACATACTGCAGCGCAGTGGTGGCGTTTCATCGCGGTGGTGACCGGCGTGGCACTGGCCGCATCCATTGCAGGCAACGCGCTGTGGAACCGCATGAGCCGCATGCTGCCGCTGACCATGGTCGGGCAGATGATTCTTTTCGAGACGCTGTTCGCGCTGCTGTACGGCTTTCTCTGGGAGCAGCGCCTGCCGACGCCCTGGGAAGTGGCGGCCATGCTGCTGGTCGTGGCCGGCGTGCTGTCCTGCGTGCGCGCGCACCGCCCCAGGCAGCGGACATAGGCCTGCCGGCCCGCAAACCCTCAGAGACCGGCCCACAGCGCCAGCAGCGCCAAGGCCGCGGGCAGGGCCTGTATCAGCAGTATCTTGCGGCTTGCCGTGAACCCGCCATAGAGGCCGGCAATCAGCACGCAGGCCAGGAAGAACAGCTGAAACTCCAGCCCCGCGCCGCCGCGTGCCAGACCGTAGAACAGTCCAGCGGCCAGAAAGCCGTTGTACAGGCCCTGGTTGGCGGCCAGCGTGCGCGTCTGGGCCGCGAACTCCGCGCTCAGCCCGAACGCACGCCGGCCCGCCGGCTTTTCCCAGAGGAACATTTCCAGGACGACGATGTAGCAGTGGATGGCCACGACAAGGCCGATGAGAATGCTGGCGATCATGGGTTTCCTTGCGGGTTGGAACAGGTCGGCAGGCGCGCATCGGTGCGCGGGCAACTCAAGGGCGCAGCAGCACCTTGCCCTTGCGTCCCGGCTGCAGGCTGGCGGCCGCGGCCTGGGACACTTCGGCCAGATCGTAGACGGCTTCGACCGGGAGTTTGAGCGTGCCGCTTGCGGCCAGGCCCAGCAGCTCGCCTATCAGGCGGCGCTTGTCGTCCACCGACAGCGCCGCGCTGACCTTGCTGCCCCAGAAACCCTTGACCGTGGCCTGCTTGAAGATCAGGTCGCCCGAAGCAATCTGCATGGGCTCGCCGGCCATGGTGCCGAACGACACCAGCAAGCCGCCCTCGCCCAGCAGCGCCAGCAGTTCACCACTGGCCTTGCCGCCAATTGAATCTACCGCGGCGCGCAGCGGTGCGTCGCCGGCAATCGCGCGCACCTGCTCCTTCCAGCCGGGCTGGGCGGTTGAAACCACGTTGGCAATGCCCAGCGCGGCCAGCTCATCGACACCGGCGTCGCGGCGCACCAGATTGATGGTGTGCACGCCGCGCGCGGCAGCCAGCATGGCCAGGGTCTTGCCCACCGCGCCGTTGGCGGTGTTCTGCACGATCCAATCGCCGCTTTGCACTTCCAGGAACTCAAGCAGCATCAAAGCGCTCAGCGGCATGGCGATCAATTGCGCGGCCGCCTCGTCGGCAATCGCCGCGGGCAGCGGCACCAGCAGCGGCGCAGGCGCCGTGAAGTACTCGGCCCAGCTGCCGTGTACGCCGGCAACGGCAACGCGCTGGCCCAGTGCCACGCCCTGCACGCCCTCACCGAGCGCGTCGACAATGCCCACTGCCTCGCTGCCGCCTATGGCCGGCAGCGTGGGCTTGTAGCCGTACTGGCCGCGCACCGTCCACAGATCGTGGTTGTGTATGGGCGACAGCAGGGTCTTGATGCGGACTTCGCCCGGCCCGGGCTGGGGCACGGGCTGATCGCCCAGTTGCAGAACGTCGGCGGGCTCGCCGAAAGTGGTATGGATGGCACTGCGCATGAAGGCTCCTTTGAATTCTATTGGAATGGCTCAGGCCAGTTGCTGCAGCAGCGCCTGGGCGCAGGCGGCCGAACTGCCGGGGTTCTGGCCGGTCACCAGGCGGCCGTCGGTGACGACATATGATTGCCAGTCGGGACCTTTTTCGTAGCGGCCGCCCAGGCGCTGGAACTCGTCTTCAATCAGGAACGGCACGACCTGGGTCAGGCCCACGGCGTCTTCCTCGCTGTTGGAAAAGCCCGTGACGCGGCGCCCGGCAATCCACGGCTGGCCATCGGCGCCGCGCACCTTGATCAAGGCGCCCGGTGCGTGGCAGACCAGGGCCGCGGGCTTGTCGGCGCGCGCGAAGTGTTCCAGCAAGGCAATCGATGTGGCATCGTTGGCCAGATCCCACAGCGGACCGTGGCCGCCGGGATAGAACACGGCGTCGAAATCGGCCGCATTGACCTGGGCCAGGGGCACCGTGGTGGCCAGCAGCTGCTGCGCCGCCGGGTCCTGGCGAAAGCGTCTGGTCTCGGCGGTCTGGGCGTCGGGCGCGTCGCTTTTCGGATCGAGCGGCGGCTGGCCGCCCTTGGGAGAAGCCAGCGTGATGTTCGCACCCGCGTCCTTGAAGACGTAATACGGCGCGGCGAACTCCTCAAGCCAGAAGCCGGTTTTCTTGCCGGTGTCGCCGAGTTGGTCGTGCGAAGTCAGTACCAGAAGAATGTTCATTTCAAGTCCTTTCGGGGAGGGGAAGCGCCTCGGCGGGCGCGGAGTGATTGCAAGCCAGCAGGTGCTCGGTGGCGGCCAGCGCCTGGTGCAGCGGCGCCTTGTCGCGCCCGAGCTTGGTCAGCAGCGCCGCGCCCAGCCACATCTGGTAGAGCACCTGGGCCAGGGCCTGGGAATCGGCGCCCGGTGGCAGCGAGCCGTCTTCGCGGCCTTCGCGCACCGCGGCGGCAATGCGCGCCACCAGCGCGGCCACGCCGTCGTTGAGGATGCGGCGCATGTCTTCGGACAGGTCGGCGACTTCGGCGGCCAGCTTTACCACCAGGCAGTCCTCGGCCCAGCCGCGGCTGTCAGCGGTGCCCAGCCAGGCCTGCCAGTAGGCCATCACGCGATCACGGCCGCTGCGGTGCTCGGCCAGCAAGGCCTGCAGGCGCTGACCATAGTCGGCGACATACTGCTCGAGCAGCGCGCAGCCAAAGGCTTCCTTGGACGCGAAGTAGTGGTAGAACGAGCCCTTGGGCACGTTGCAGGCGGTCAGCAACTCCTGCAGCCCGACGCCGACAAAGCCCTTGCGCAACACCAGCGCATGGCCGGAATCCAGCAGCTGCTGGCGCGTGGCTTCGGCTTTCTTGGTCAATTTCATGCCTGTATTCTATACAGAATAGACCAGTCGTCTAGTTATAGGGTGTCGTATGCGGGACAGACTGCAGCATCTGACGCCATGACCCCAGCGCGGGCGAGCATGGCACGCTGGGGGCACAATCGCCCTCCTCCTTCACTGTTTCATCGCCGCACCATGCCCGCCACCGAAATCACCGTCACCTCCGCTGGCAAAGTCGCGGGCCAGGAACTGCTGGTTCCCACGGGCCAGGAAGGCGCGCATTTCGCGCATATCCAGGACTGGCTCACGGCTCAGCTCAAGGCCAAGAAATCGGTGCGCGACGTGAGCCAGAAGGTGCTGGTCAAAGGCATCAAGCAGTGGGCGGTCTATGAAGGCAAATCGGGCGGCAAGCCCGTGCGCTGGGTATTCAAGATCACCTGAAGTCAGCGCGCGGCCACGGGCATGGCGGGCGCGAAATGCTTGGCGCCGACAACGCACAAAATGACGGCCAGGGTCACGCCAACCATGCCCAGGCTCACGGCTTCGTGCAGCAGGCTCGCGGCCAGTGCCAGGCCGAAGAACGGCTGCAGCAACTGCAGCTGGCCGATCGCGGCAATGCCGCCCTGGGCCAGGCCGCGATACCAGAAGACAAAGCCGATCAGCATGCTGAAAACCGACACATAGGCCAGGCCCAGCCAGGCCGTGGTGCCCACCCGTGCAAGGTCTGCCGGCCAGCGCAGCGCCGCCAGCACCAGCATCGCGGGCAAGGCCAGCACCAGCGACCAGGAAATCACCTGCCAGCCGCCCAGATCGCGTGACAGCCGCCCGCCCTCCGCGTAGCCCAGGCCGCAGATGGCGATTCCCAGCAGCAGCATCAGGTCGCCGCGCCAGGACGACGCCATGCCCTGCGAGGCCGCAAAGCCCATCACCAGCGCGCTGCCCAGCAGCGAGAAAAACCAGAATGACGGCTGGGGACGCTCGCCACCGCGCAGCACGCCAAAGATCGCCGTCGACAGCGGCAGCAAGCCCATGAAGACCAGGGTATGCGCCGCGGTCACCTGCTGCAGCGCCAGCGCCGTGAGCAGCGGAAAGCCCAGCACCACGCCCAGCGAGACCAGCACCAGCGAGCGCCATTGATGCGCTGTCGGCCACCGCTGGCGAAACAGCGACAGCGCGGCCAGCGCCAGCAACCCCGCGATGGCCGCGCGTGCGCCGGTGAGAAACAGCGGGTCCAGCTCCATCACGGCGACGCGCGTGGCCGGAAGTGAGCCGCTGAAGATCAGCATGCCGATGAAGCCGTTGCTCCATCCGCTCGATGTTTTGCCCATGGTGTGCTTTCTTGTGAGGCGGTGTGAAAACGTGGATCCTAGGCAGCATCATCAATACAATCAAATAATTGTCATGGATACACTGCGCTATGCCCCAAGCCCGCTACAAGCCCCTGGTTGACCGACTTGCCGAAGACATTCGTTCGGGCCGGCTGCCGCCGGGCACGCGTTTGCCCACGCACCGCCAGCTCGCGGCGCGCGAAGGCCTGGCGCTGGTGACGGCCACGCGCGTCTATGCCGAACTCGAAGCCATGGGCCTGGTCAGCGGCGAGCAGGGCCGGGGCACGTTCGTCAAGGAGACCGCGCTGTACGCGGGCCAGAGCATAGACCTGCACAGCGCGGCTGCCGACATGGTCGATCTGAGCTTCAACTACCCCTCGCTGCCCGGACAGGCAGAACTGCTGCGCGCCGCGCTGCGCCAGCTCGCGGGCTCGGGCGACCTCGAAGCACTGCTGCGCTACCAGCCGCATGCGGGCCGGCTGCACGATCGCGCCATGGTCGCGCGCCATCTGCTGCGCCGCGGCCTGAGCGTGCCGGCCGAGCAGGTGCTGCTGGTCGATGGCGCCCAGCACGGCATTGCCGTCACGCTGATGGCGCTGCTGCGGCCCGGCGATGTGGTTGCCGTCGATGCGCTGACCTATCCGGGATTCCGGCTGATCGCCCAGACCCAGCATCTGGAACTTGCGCCGATTCCGGCGATGACCATGGCCGCAGGCGCGGGCCCCGATCTCGAAACGCTGGAAAAGCTCTGCCAGCAACGCAGTGTGCGCGCGATCTACACCATGCCCACGATGAACAACCCGCTGGGCTGGGTGATGGATCTGCCGCGCCGCAAGGCGCTGGTGGCGATCGCACGCAAGCACGGCCTGATCATCATAGAGGACGGCGCCTATGCGTTTCTGGCCGAGGATCCGCCGCCGCCACTGGCCATGCTGGCGCCCGAATGCACGGTCTACATTTCAGGCTTCTCGAAGAACATCGCCGCCGGTCTGCGCGTGGGTTTTGCCGCCGCGCCCCTGCCCTGGGTCAGCAAGATGGAACGCGTGATCCGTGCCACCATCTGGAACACGCCCGGCGTGATGACCGCGCTGGTCAGCAGCTGGATAGACGACGGCACGGTGGTGCGGCTTGAAGGAGAGAAGCGCCAGGATGCGCGCGCGCGCCAGCAACTCGCGGCCGAGGTGCTCGGGCCGCTGCCGCGCGTGGGCCACCCCGGCTCGTATTTTGTCTGGCTGCCGCTGGCCGAGGAAGTGCGCGCCGACCGCGTGGCCGTGGCGCTGATGCGCGAACAGGTATCGGTATCGACGGCGCAGCCGTTTGCGACATCGGCCCATGTGCCGCATGCGATACGCCTGGCGCTGGGCTCCGTCGCGCCCGAGGCGCTGCGGCTGGCGCTGACCAAGGTGCGCCAGGCCATAGAGGCACACACCGACCGCTGAGCGTTTGCACGGGGCCATTGCGGCCCAGGTGCGGGCGTTGCCGGGCGCAGGCCGCACAATGCCCGGTGTCGCCTGCGGCACCCTCTTTTCTTCCCCGTCACCACCCATGCGCCTATTTGCCGCCTTTCCCGCCTTTTTCCGCGACAACTACCCGTCGGCCGAACGCCTGGGCGTGCCGGTGGCGCGCTGGCGCGCAAGCCTTTACCGCACGGTGTTCGAGACCAACACGCAGATGGGCAAGTCCTTCGAGCGCTATCTGACGCTGGCCATCGTGCTGAGCCTGGGGGTGGTGATCGCGCACAGCATTCCCGAGATCTCCCAGGGCTGGCGCCTGACGCTGCTGCGCGTGCTCGAGTGGTTGTTCACGCTGGCGTTCACCGTGGAATACGGCCTGCGGCTGATCTCGGTGCGCAAGCCCTGGCGCTACGCGCTGAGCTTCTACGGCATTGTCGATCTGCTGGCCATCATTCCGGCGTATCTCGCCATCGTCTTTCCCGACGCGCAGTTTCTGGCCGCGGTGCGCGCGTTGCGCCTGGTGCGCACCTTCCACATCTTTCCCGTGCTGCGCGGCTTTCTCGACGAATACCTGATGCTGGGCCGGGCGCTGCAGGCCAGCGCGCGCAAGATCTTCGTGTTCCTGAGCGTGGTCGCGGTGCTGGTGTTCGTCATGGGCACGCTGATGTTCGTGATCGAAGGCCCGCAGCATGGATTCACCAGCGTGCCCATGGGCATCTACTGGGCGATCTCCACGGTGACCACCGTGGGCTATGGCGACGTCACGCCCGCCACGTCCATGGGCCGGTTCTTCGCTTCGGTGATGATGCTGCTGGGCTGGGGCGTGCTGGCCGTGCCCACAGGCATCGTGGGCGCGGAAATCTCGCGCAGCACGCGCGCCACCGGCACGCGCGCGCGCATGAAAGGCGTCGACTGCCAGGCCTGCGGCGAGAACCGCCATGAGGAAGATGCGCGTTTTTGCCGCCGCTGCGGCACGCGGCTGGCACCGGCGATGGCGCCGGCCGAAGTCAAGTGAGCATCGGGGCGGCGCGCTCCCGCAACTCGCCCACCGCATCCGCAGCAGTTGCTGCGCTGTAGGCCCGGCGCCTGACGCCAAGCCGGTGGTCTGCGCGCTCCTGCGGCAGCGCAACACGCCGGTTGACAGCGGCCAATGCATGCCCACTACAATCGCCCACACGCGCTTGTATGCGCGCCATCATTCATCAATGCAGAGGGAGTTTTGACATGTCTAGCAATTCAGACGACGACAGCCAGCAGCGATTTGCGCTTGGCCTGGTATTTTCCCTGATCGCCCTGATCGTTTCCACCGTGATCGGCACCGTGGTCTACCAGCGCGTTCTCAAGGCGCCTGCGGCCCAGACCGGCGCCGTCGTGCCAGCGGTGCTGATCGTCGACGAAGCGCTGGTGCGCGTTGAAAACGGCGTGGTCAAGTTCTACTTCGCCACGGGCAAGGCCGATGTCGCCATCGGCGGCAATGTGGCGCTGGCCGACGTGGTGCGTGGCGTGGCAAATGGCAAGAAAGCGCGTATTTCGGGCTTCCATGATGCGACCGGCGATGCCGCTGTGAACGCCGAACTGGCCAAGCAGCGCGCCCTGGCCGTGCAGTCCACGCTGCTGACGCTGGGCGTGGATCAGAACCTGATCGAGCTGCGCAAGCCCGAGCAGACCCTGGCCGGCAGCAATGCCGAAGCGCGCCGTGTCGAGGTGATGCTGATCGACTGACCGGCCTCATCCGGTCAGCAGCCAACCGGCAGCCTGCCAAGGCCTGCCGGTTTTTTTACGTCTGCACAAAGGCCTGCCAGCGGGCCTGTCGCGGCTGAGGCTGGACAGCAGAAACGCCATTGAAGTAGCGCAGCAACTCCAGCGCTGAAATCCAGCGGCTTCAGAGCTGGAAGGCAACGGTGCGCACCATGCCTTCAAAGATATCGCGCGGCCAGGACGGGCGGCGCGGGACATAGGGCGCGGCGCCGGCCAGCAGTGCTTCGTGCCACTCCTGCAGCCACTGCACCTCGGCCCGGCCGTAGAACGCGGTCATGGCCTCGTAGTTCAGGAACAGGCTGCGCGCATCGAGATTGAGCGAACCGCTGAGCGCCCACTCGCCATCGACAATCACGCATTTGGCGTGCAGCATGCCCGGCAGCAGGTGGATTTCGGCGCCGGCCTCGGCCAGCTGGCGCAGCGCGCGCTCGCGCGCCCAGTCGGCCAGCCGGTGGTTCGAGCGCCGCGGCAAAAGCAATCGCAAGCGCACGCCGCGCCTGCAGGCCAGGGTCCAGGCCGCGAGCAGCGCATCATCGGGAACGAAATACGGCGTCACCGCAACAATGCTTTCGCGCGCCTGGAAGGCCGCCGATAGCAGCAGCGCGTGCAGCGTGTCGTCGGCGTGATCCGGGCCGCTGGGAATCCACTGCGTCCAGGTCTGGCCTGGCGCGGGCGGCAGCGCCGCGGGCCGCACCACGGCGGGCGCGCGGTGCTTCTTGCGGTGAATGCGCCCGGGCGCGGCGCGCCAGTCGGCATCGAACTGCGCCAGCGCCTGCGCCGCCAGCGGGCCTTCGACGACAAAGCCCAGATCGATCCAGGGCGCAGCGCCGTTCTTGCCCACGAAGTATTCATCGGCCAGGTTGCGTCCACCGCTCCACAGCAGCCGGCCGTCGGCCACCACGAGCTTGCGGTGGTTGCGCAGATTGAGCCGACCGTACAGCGGGTTGTGCAGCAGCGGCATGAAACGCCGCACGGCAATGCCCATGCCGCGCCAGTCGCGCAGCAGGGTACGCGGTGTCTGCAGGCTGCCGATGGCGTCGATCAGCACGCGCACGCGCACGCCGCGCGCCACGCAGCGCTGCAGGGCCTGGGCCACCTGCTCGCCCGTGGCGTCGGCGGCCAGCACATAGGTGCTCAGCACCAGCTGTTCGTGCGCGCTGTCGATGGTCGCCAGCAGCGCCGCCAGCGCCTCTTCGCCGCTTGACTGGAATGCAACCCGGGTGTTGCGCATGGCCTCGGGCAGGTCGAGGGCGCGCAGCAGCCTGGCCACCCATTCGGGCGGCGGCGCACCCGCGCCTTCGCTGCCGTCGGCGGCAAAGCCCTGGTCGCCCCAGGCCTGGGGCGCAGGCAGGGCCGCCGCATGGCGCTGCACCGGCCGCAGAAACTTGCGGCTGCCGATCAGCAGGAACAGCGGCAGCGCGCCATAGGGAAACGCGATCATGGCCACGACCCAGGCCAGCGCGGCCGAAGGGTGGCGGCGCTGCTGGCCTATGCGCGTGGCGACCATGTAGACCAGCAGGCTCGCGATCACCGCGATGCTGTGGCCCAGGCCCGAAAGCAGCGCCAGCGTGGTCAGGTGAAAGGTCAGCAGGTTCATGCTGCGAGCATAGCGGCTGCCGCCTGGCGCGCGCCGCGCGCCGGCCCTACGGCAGCAGCGCCAGCACTTTCTCGGGCGGGCGGCACAGCGCCGCGCCGCGCGGCGTGACGACAATGGGCCGGTTGAGCAGCACCGGGTGGGCGGCGACAGCGGCAATCAGCTGGCCATCGGTGAGCGTGGGCGCATCGAGCTGCAGCTCGGTGTGGACTGTCTCCTTGCTGCGCAGCAGATCGCGCACCGGCACGCCCAGCCGCCCGACCAGCGCCGTCAGCGCCGCGGCGTCCAGCGGCTGCGCGATGTAATCGACGATGTGCGGCTCGATGCCGCGCTCGCGGATCAGCGCCAGCGCGCCGCGCGAATTGCTGCAGCGGCTGTTGTGGTAAATCGTGACCGGGAAAGCGGTGGCGGGGGATGAAGGGTTCTGGCTCATGCAGCGCAGTGTAGAGCTTGGTCGGTAACGCAAGGCGTTCGAACAATCCGCAGCCCATGAAACGGGCGCGGCCCAGCAAGGGGGCAGCGAGCCCTTCGACGCGCTCAGCACACCGCCCAGTCCACTGCGCGCCGAGGGGAATGCCCTCTTGCGTCCCTTGTTCATGGAGAAGCCGGGGCCCGTCCAGGGCAAAACGGCTCAGGGGGTGCTTTATCTAGAGCGCAGGGTACGGCTGAGCATGATCACCGGCACCAGGCCCACGGCCACCAGCGCCAGCGAAGGCAAGGCGGCCTCGCCCAGGCGCTCGTCGCGTGCCAGCTGGTAGGCGACCACGGCCAGCGTGTCGCTGTTGAACGGCCGCAGCACCATGGTTGCGGGCAGCTCCTTCATCACGTCGACAAACACCAGCAGCGCGGCCGCGGCCGTGGAGCGCTTGAGCAGCGGCCAGTGCACGCGCGCCATCAGGCCCCAGCTGTGCGTGCCGAGCATGCGCGCCGAGTCGTCGAAGCTCACGGGAATGCGGGCATAGCCGCTTTGCATGGATTGCAGCGCGACGGCGCAAAAGCGCACCAGATACGCCCAGACAATGCCCGTGGCCGTGGCCGTGACCAGCGATGCCAGGCCCCAGTCGGGTGCGGCCGCCTGCAGCCAGCCCACGGGCAGCAGCAGGCCGACGACAATCACCGCGCCGGGCACGGCATAGCCCAGGCTGGCCAGCTGGACCACGCCGCGCGTGAGCGCGTCGGGCCGGCGGCGCACGGCAAACGCCAGCGCCAGCGCGATGGCCACGGCCAGCACCGCGGTGATGCCTCCCAGGCGCACGCTGTTCCAGGCCCACTCGAGAAAACGCGACCAGGGCAGGACCGACCAGTCGGCCGCCAGCGGGCGCAGCATGAAGACCACCGGCGCGACAAAGCCCATCAGCACCGGCAGCAGACAGACCAGCCACGCCGCGCCCGCCTGCCAGCCGCGCAGGCGCAGCGGCTGGGCTTCGGCCGAGCCCGCGCGGCCCACGCCGTTGGTGACGAAACGCATGCGGCGCTGGGCGCGCACTTCGACCTGCAGCAGCACCACGACCAGCACCAGCAGGAACGTGGCAAGCTGCGCCGCGGCAATGCGGTTGTCCATCGACAGCCAGGCCTTGTAGATGCCGGTGGTGAAGGTCTGTATGCCGAAATAACTGGCCACGCCGAAGTCGGCCAGGGTTTCCATCAGCACCAGCGCCACGCCCGCGGCCACGGCCGGACGCGCCAGCGGCAGCGCCACCGTGAGAATGCGCCGGCGCAGCGGCGCGCCCAGCAGGCGCGCGGCTTCCATCAGATGCGCGGCGCGCTCGCCCAGCGCGGTGCGCGCCAGCAGATAGACATAGGGATAGAGCGAGAAAATGAACACCCAGACCGCGCCGCCCAGGCTGCGCACTTCGGGCAGCAGCCGGCCTTCGAGGCCGTAGGCCTCGCGCAGCCAGACCTGCAGCGGCCCGCTGAACTGCAGGAAGTCGGTATAGGCATAGGCCGTGACATAGGCCGGCATGGCCAGCGGCAGCAGCAGCAGCCATTCAAGCGTGCGCCGTCCGCGAAAATCAAACAGCGTGACCGTGGCCGCGGCCACCGTGCCGACGACGGCCGCGCCCAGTGCCACCATGAGCCCAAGCCAGACCGTGGTCCAGACATAGCCGGGCAGCACGGTGGATGCCATTTCGCGCAGGATGGGCCCGGCCTGGGTATCGGCGCCGCCCCAGGGCAGCCAGGCCGCGAACACCGCCAGCACCGGCAAGGTGAGCAGCAGCGCCAGCAGGATCAGGGGCAGGGAACGACAGGCGTAGGTGATGCGGCGCAAGATGGAGCTCGACTGGGGGGAGGAAAGCGCAGGAGGTGGGGCCGGAGTCGGGCCGGCGCATCAGGGATGCGGCGGTCAGGGCCTTTCGTGCAAATGCGAATTCTAAGCATTTGCACCGACCTACAATCAAGGAATGTTTCTCAAGGTCTCCCAACTCGGGGTGCGCTATGCCGGCCGCCCGCAGGCCGCCGTCCAAGGCGTTTCACTGAACCTGAACGCCGGTGACATCGGCGTGCTGATCGGCCCCTCGGGCTGCGGCAAGACCACCTTGCTGCGCGCCGTGGCCGGGCTGGAGCCCGTGAGCAGCGGCGAAATCCGCCTGCACGACGAGATCGTCAGCAGCGCCGCGGTCTCGCTGCCACCCGAGCAGCGGCGCATAGGCATGGTGTTCCAGGACTACGCGCTCTTCCCCCACCTGAGCGTGGGCGCGAACGTGGCTTTCGGCATCCACACGCTGCGCAAGAGCGAGCAGGCGGCGCGCGTCGCCGAAGTGCTGACCCTGGTGGGCCTCGAAGGCAGCGCCGCACGCTTTCCGCACGAGCTGTCGGGCGGGCAGCAGCAGCGCGTGGCGCTGGCGCGCGCGCTCGCGCCGCGTCCGCAGCTGATGCTGCTCGACGAGCCGTTTTCCAATCTCGACGTCGACCTGCGCGAGCGCCTGGCGCACGAAGTGCGCGCCATTCTCAAGGCCGCGGGCGCCACCGCGCTGTTCGTGACCCACGACCAGCTTGAAGCCTTTGCCATTGGCGACGTGATCGGCGTGATGAACCACGGCGAGCTGCACCAATGGGACGATGCCTACACGCTCTACCACCGCCCCGCCACGCGCTTTGTCGCCGACTTCATAGGCCACGGCGTGTTCCTGCCGGCGCGCCTGGTGATGCGCGAAAACGGCGTGGTCGCGCAGACCCCCCTGGGCGAACTCAGCGACCTGGCCGAATGCCCGCTGCCCGCAAGCTACCCCGACGGCGAATGCGACGTGCTGCTGCGCGCCGACGATGTGGTGCATGTCGACGATGCTCCGGTCAAGGCGCAGATCGTGCGCAAGTCATTTCGCGGCTCGGAATTCCTCTACACCATGCGCCTGGCCAGCGGCCAGACCGTGATGGCCCATGTGCCCAGCCACCACAACCACGAGATTGGGGAGTGGGTGGGAATGGCGCTGGCGATGGAGCATGTGGTGGCGTTTCCGCGGGAGAAATAGCGCCTGTCAGAGGGCAGGCCGTTCATGGTTCGACGCGCCCGGCCAGGGAAGCTCACCACGAACGGAGGACAAGTGAGCACGCTGTAACGGGAGAACCTTATGGGCTTCTGGATCTACATGCTGCGCTGCCATGACGGCAGCTATTACACCGGGCACACGGATGCGCTGGAGCGGCGAATTGCCGAGCATGTGTCTGGCGCTTTTACCGGGTGCTATACGTTTCAGCGGCGACCTGTCGAGCTGGTGTTGGCGCAGGAAGTTGCCACGCGGGAAGAAGCGCTTGCGGCTGAGCGGCGGATCAAAGGCTGGAGTCGCAGGAAGAAGGAAGCGATGATTCGCGGGGACTGGGACGAAGTCTCGAGGTTGGGACGTCCATCCTTCGATGCTTCGACAGGCTCAGGACTCAGGAAGAAGGAGTATTGAGAGTGGAACGAAGTTTCGAGGACAGGCCGTTCATCCTTCGACAAGCTCAGGACGAACGAGGGAAGACATACCTCCTGCCATAAGCTTCGGACTGTTTCCATCCTAGGCCTCTCCCCGTTCGCCCTGAGCCTGTCGAAGGGCGTTTCAGGGCGCGGCATTGAATAGGCAAGAACTACTTGCGCCCCAGCAACTTATCCAGAAACTGCCTCGCCCGCTCGCTCTGCGGCGAAGAGAAAAACGCCTCCGGCTCCGCCTGCTCGATGATCTGCCCCTGGTCCATGAACACCACGCGGTCGGCAACCGAGCGCGCGAACTCCATTTCGTGGGTCACGCAGACCATGGTGATGCCCTGGCCCGCGAGCTCGACCATCACATCCAGCACTTCGTGCACCATCTCCGGATCCAGCGCCGAGGTGGGTTCGTCAAACAGCAGGATCTGCGGCGCCAGGCACAGCGCGCGCGCGATGGCCACGCGCTGTTGCTGCCCGCCCGAGAGCTGCTGTGGAAACTTGTGCGCCTGATCGGCGATGTGCACGCGCTGCAGTTGCGCCAGCGCCTGGGCTTCGGCCTCGGCGCGTGGCAGCTTGCCGACATTGCGTGGCGCCAGCGTCAAATTGTCAAGCACGCTCAGGTGCGGGAACAGATTGAACTGCTGGAACACCATGCCCACGCTGCGGCGCACCTGCTGCACCGCGCGCAGGTCTTCGCGGCCTTCGACGGCCAGCGCCACGCCGCCCACCGACAGGCTGCCCTGCTGGAAGGGCTCCAGCGCATTGATGCAGCGAATCAGCGTCGACTTGCCCGAGCCCGACGGGCCGCAGACCACGAGGCGCTCGCCGCGCGCGATCTCCAGATCGATGTCGCGCAGCACATGGAAGTCGCGCCCGAACCATTTGTTCAGGCGCTCGAAGCGAACCATGGGAGTGTCTGGCATGCAGCTCTTCTTTCAACGGGCCAGGCCGCGTGCATGCCGCTGCTCGACCCAGAGGCTGTAGCGTGACATGGCCGCGCAGACCACAAAATAAATGGCGGTGATGAACAGGTAGCCCTCCACCATGAACGGGCGCCAGACCGGGTCGCCGCTGAGCGCCAGACCCAGCGATCCGGTCAGCTCGTAGAGGCTCACGATGGTGATCAGCGAGCTGTCCTTGAAGATCGAGATGAAGCTGTTCATCAGCCCCGGCACCACGGCGCCCAGGGCCTGGGGCAGCACCACCAGGCGCTGCGTCTGCCACCACGACAGGCCAATGCTGGCGGCGGCTTCGAGCTGGCCCTGGGGCACGGATTGCAGGCCGGCGCGCACGGTCTCGGCCAGATACGCCGCGGCAAAAAGCGAAATGCCCAGCAGCACGCGAATCAGCACGTCGGGCGTCGCGCCCACGGGCAGAAACAGCGGGAACAGAAAGCTCGCCATGAACAGCACCGAGATCAGCGGCACGCCGCGCACCAGTTCAATGAAGCCCGCGCACAGCGTGCGGATCGCCGGCATGCGCGAGCGCCGCCCCAGCGCCAGCAGCACCGCCAGCGGGCAGGCCAGCACGATGGACAGCGTGGTCAGCATCAGCGTCAGCGGCAGCCCGCCCCAGCGCTCGGTGGGCACGGCAGGCAGGCCGGCAAAGCCGCCGAGCATCAGCGCGAAGAACACGACCCAGACCAGCACCCAGGCCAGCACCAGCCAGCGCGTCCAGAAACGGCGCATGCCGCTGGCAATCACCAGCGCCAGCAGCATGCCGGTGGCCAGCACCGGGCGCCATTGCTCTTCCAGCGGATAGCGGCCCAGCAGGATCAGCCTGTGCTTTTCGGTGATCACGCCCCAGCAGGCACCGGCTCCGCGCGCGGCCTGGCAGGCGTCGGCGTCGGCCTGCCAGACGGCACGCCACAGCAGCCAGTCGAGCGCGCCGGGCAGCGCCCACAGCGCCCAGGCCAGCAGCACCAGCGTGGTCAGCGCGCTGACCCAGCTGCCGAACAGCTCGCGCCGCACCCAGGCGCGCAAACCGCCTGAACCGGCAGGAGCGGGCCGCGCGGGAATCGTTTCGGAAGGCTGCATGTTCATGGCTCCTGGCGCGCGAGATCGCGGCGGTCGAGCCGGCCCATCAGCAGCGCGGTGGCCAGCGACAGCGCGAGATAGACGGCCATCACGATGGCAATGCACTCGAGCGCGCGGCCGGTCTGGTTGAGGCTGGTGTTGGCGATCGACACCAGATCGGGGTAGCCCACGGCCACGGCCAGCGAGGAATTCTTGGTCAGGTTCAGATACTGGTTGGTCAGCGGCGGCGCCATCACGCGCAGCGCCTGCGGCCCGGTCACCAGGCGCAGCGTCTGCCAGCGGCTCAGCGCAATGCTTTGCGCGGCCTCGATCTGGCCGCGCGGCACGGCGGCAATGCCGGCGCGCACGACTTCGGCAACAAAGGCCGCGGTGTAGAAAGTCAGGCCCGCGAGCACGGCAAGGAATTCGGGCGACAGCGCCGCGCCGCCATCAATGGCAAAACCGTCAATCGCCGGAATGCTCCAGTGCCAGCCTTCGGCGCCATGCTCAGGAAACGGCAGCACCAGCCCCGACTTGCTGAGGAAAATCGATTTGCCCCAGGACCAGGCCTCGGTGGTGTCGGGCAGGTATTCGACCAGCAGCAGATACCAGACCAGCAGCTGCACCAGCAGCGGCACATTGCGAAACAGCTCGACATAGCCGCGGCACAGCGCGCGCACCGGCAGGTTGCGCGAGAAGCGCCCCACCCCGATCATCGCGCCCAGCAGCGTGCACAGCACGATGCCGGCGAGCGCCACGCGCAGCGTGTTGAGCAGACCGACGACAAACGCGCGCCAGTAGCTGTCGGTGGACTCGAAGGCAATCGGCTGCTCGCCGATGTCGAAGCCCGCGGTCTGGCCGAGAAAATCCCAGCCGCTGCGTATGCCGCGCGCGGCCATGTTGGCCTGGGTGTTGTAGACCAGCCAGCCGAGCAGCGCCACCACGCCCAGCAGCGCCAGCAGTTGCCAGACGCGCGCCCGCGTTGCCGGGTGGTGCCAGGACCACCCCGCGCGCGCGCGCGGCGGCGCAGGCCGCGCGGGAATCAAGGCTGCCGGGCGCGGTTCGCTCATCGCACCGGCAGGGCGTACATCAGGCCGCCGTCGGTCCACAGCTTGTTCTTGCCCCGGGCCAGGCCGACCGGCGTCTTCTCCCCGACGTTGCGCTCGTAGATCTCGCCGTAGTTGCCCACGGCCTTGATGGCGCGCACCAGCCATTCCTTGTCCAGGCCCAGCAGCTTGCCGGTGTCCTCGGTCTTGCCCAGCAGGCGGCCTATGGTCGGGTCGGTGGTATCCAGCTTGAGCTTGTCGACATTCGCCTGGGTGATGCCGTTTTCCTCGGCCTCGACCAGACCGTGCACCACCCAGCGCACCACGGCCAGCCACTCGTCATCGCCGCGGCGCACCAGCGGGCCCAGCGGCTCCTTGGAGATCAGGTCGGTGAGAATCACATGCTCCTTGGAATCCTTGGCTTCCTTGGCGCGCACCGAGGCCAGGCCCGAAGCATCGGTCGTGTAGGCCTGGCAGCGGCCGGCGAAGTAGGCGGCATTGGCGGCGTCGAACTTGTCGAACACCACGGGCTTGAGGTTGAGCTTGTGGATGCGCGAGAAGTCGGTCATGTTCTTCTCGGAAGTCGTGCCGGCCTGCACGCAGACCGTTGCGCCCTTGAGCTGCCGGGCGCTTTGCACCTTGGTCTTGGCCGGCACCATGAAGCCCTGGCCGTCATAGAACACCACGGCGGTGAACGCCAGGCCCATGGACGCGTCGCGCGTCAGCGTGACCGAGGTATTGCGCGACAGCACATCGACTTCGCCCGACTGCAGCGCGGTGAAGCGTTGCTGCGAGACCAGCGGCACCCACTTGACCTTGTTGGCATCGCCCAGCAGCGCCGCGGCAATCGCCTTGCCCACGTCCACATCCAGACCGCTCCATTGGCCCTTGCTGTCGGCGGCGGAGAAGCCCGGCACGCCGCTGCTGATGCCTATGCTGATCTGGTCGCGCTGCTTGATGGTGTCAAGCGTCTTGCCCGCGTGGGCCGCGGTCACCCCGGCAAGGGCCAGGGCCAGCAGGGAAAAACGGGAAATTTTCATGGGTCACCTGTAGCTGTGATGTGAAAAAGACCAGCGCGCAGGGTAACGCAAGTGCGGCGCTGCGCAGGTCCTCAGGCCCGTAGGGTATCGCGGTTTTCCGCGATGCCCATGCGCGAAAAACGACTAAGTGCGGCGTAGGCGATCGACTTCGCTCTGCAAGTCGCGTGCCCAGGTGCGCCGGTCGCGCCCGTCCGCGGTCTGGGGCGCGCCATAGACCACCCGCGCAATGATGGCCGGCGCGCTGAGCGTGCGCCACAGCGACACCCAAAGCGGCGTGTCCCCCGCGTAGATGGGCGCCTGGCTGTCCTCGCCCGTTGCCGGGTCGATGAAGCGCAGTCCCAGCGGCTGCACGGGGGCGCCAGACTGCACAGCGGCTTCGATCAGGTTGGCGCGAAAGGGCAGCAGTTCGTGGCCTTCACCGGTCGTGCCTTCGGGAAACACGGCCAGCACATCGCGCTGGGCCAGCGCCTGGGCCATGACGTTGACCATGCGCAGCGTGTCGCGGCGCGAGCTGCGATCGATGTAGAGCGTGCCGGCGGCGCGCGCCAGCGTGCCCAGCACCGGCCAGGAGGCGACATCGGCCTTGGAAATGAAGCGGCAGTGGCGCGCCGCATGCAGCACCGGAATGTCCAGCCACGACAGGTGGTTGGCGACCAGCAGCACCGGGCCGGTGGCCGGCGGCGTGCCCTGCACCTGCAGCTCAACGCCCACGCGCGGCAGCAGGCCGCGCGCCCAGGCCTGGACATGGGCATTGCGCTGCTCCACCGACAGGCGCGCAAAGCGCGTGAAGATGATCCACAAGCCGTGCAGCAGATGGCCGCTGAGGCGCAGCAGGCGTGCGCCGGCGCGCCCGCGCCGCGCCCAGGCGTGCTCAGCCACGCTCAAAGGCAATGCGCCCCGCGACCAGCGTGCAGCGCACGCGGGCCGGCAGCTCGTAGCCGCCAAACGGCGTGCACTTGCCCTGGCTCACCAGCGCAGCGGGAGTGACTTCCCAGTGGGTTTCGGGATCGACGATGCACAGGTCGGCAACGCCGCCCACCTGCAGCTGGCCTATCTGCGACTGCAACTCACCCAGCGCCGTGCCCAGCACGCGCGCGGGTGCGGCGGTGATCACTTCGATGGCGCGCGCCAGCGGCACTTCCTGCGCCTGCGACCATTTGACGGCCAGCGACAGCAGCAGCTCGACGCCGGTCGCGCCCGGTTCGGCTTCGGCAAACGGCAGCACCTTGGCGTCGTCATCGACCGGCGTGTGATCGGACACCAGCGCATCGAGCGTGCCATCGGCCAGCGCGGTCGACAGCGCGTCGCGGTCGCGCTGCTGGCGCAGCGGCGGATTCAGGCGCGCACTGCTGTCGAAGTAGCCGATGTCGGTGTCGGTCAGGTGCAGCGAGTTGATGCTCACGTCGGCCGTGACGCTCAGGCCTTCGGCCTTGGCGCGACGCACCAGCTCGACACCCGCTGCGCTTGACAGCCGGCACAGGTGAACGCGCGCCGCCGTGCCGCGGATCAGCTCGAAAATGGTGTGCAGCGCAATCGTCTCGGCCGACACGGGAACGCCCGACAGGCCCATGCGCGTGGCCAGGGGGCCGCTTGCCGCGACGCCCTTGCCCAGATGCATTTCCTGCGGACGCAGCCACACCGTGTAGCCGTAGGTGGCCGCATACTGCAGCGCGCGCTGCAGCGTCTGGGTGCTGGCCAGCGGCACGTCGGCCTGGCCGAAGCCCACGCAGCCCGACTCGGTCAGCTCGTTCATCTCGGTCAGCACTTCGCCGGCCAGGCCGCGCGTGAGCGCGCCCAGCGGGAACAGCCGCGACTGGTGCAGCTTCTCGGCGCGGAACTTGAGCATTTCCACCAGGCCCTGTTCGTCAAGCACCGGGTCGGTGTCGGGCGGGCAGACCAGGCTGGTCACGCCGCCGGCCACGCTGGCCGCCATCTCGCTTTGCAGCATGCCTTCGTGTTCGTGGCCGGGCTCGCGCAAGCGCACGGCCAAGTCGACCAGGCCGGGCAGCACCCAGCAGCCCTGGGCGTCGATGACGCGATCGGGCACGAAGCCCGCAGGCTGGTCGCCGATGGCGGCAATGCTGCCGGCGTCGACGGCGATGTCGCAGACCTGGTCAAAGCCCCGGGCCGGGTCGATGACGCGGCCGTTCTGGATCAGTAGTTTCATGGTGTCTTCAAGCTTCATTGCCGGCAACAATGGACATCACGGCCATGCGCACGGCAATGCCGAACGAGACCTGCGACAGGATCACGGCCTGCGGGCCGTCGACCACTTCGGAGTCGATCTCGACGCCGCGGTTGATCGGTCCGGGGTGCATCACGA
>Ga0308165_1001642_pt1 | contig 30452 bp, 25 predicted proteins | sample PhyWR2_FD_201032 | JGI IMG/M metagenome (GOLD analysis project Ga0308165, IMG submission 201032) | Phyllosphere microbial communities from UC Gill Tract Community Farm, Albany, California, United States - DLSLW.R2 | ecosystem: Host-associated > Plants > Phyllosphere > Unclassified | place: USA... | reverse complement strand
TGAGGTCCTTTCGGCTTCCCTACCCATTTTTCAGTGGTCCAGCTCCCTCTCTTTCAGGAGAGGGCGGGGGGTGAGGTCCTTTCGGCTTCCTTACCCATTTTTCAGTGGTCCAGCTCCCTCTCTTTCAGGAGAGGGCGGGGGGTGAGGTCCTATTTCTTCCTCCAAAACATCCACCATTTCCGGTTCTCATCATCATAATATCCAGAACCCGAGTATCCAGAATAATCAGAATAATAATAAGTGCTATTTCCTCCACCGCGGCTATAATCAGTAGTATAATAATTAGAATATAAGGCATCATCACCAAATGCATTTAAAACAATGGCCATATTGCTCAGTCCATATTCTCGCGATAACCTTTCAGGAATAGCTGCAGCCCGTGTTTGCGATACGCCAGAACGGATTACAAATAGATTTACATCCGAATTCCTGATCAACGGTATCGCATCCGAAACCAGTCCAACAGGGGCGGTATCAACCAAAACATAATCATATTTTTTTTCCAGGTCTTTCAATAAATCGCGCATGGCAGCAGTATGCAAAAGTTCTGAAGGATTGGGAGGCACAGGTCCTGATGGAATAAAATCGATATGGTGTACCTCATCATGCATCATTACTTCTGCTAAAGAGTGCTGTCCCGATAAAACGGAACTCAACCCCCTACGGTTATCGCTTCCGAAAACTTTATGTAACCTCGATTTACGTAAATCGGCAGCAATTAAAATCACCTTTTTTTCAATTAGCGCCAATGTGCCCGCTAAATTTACAGTAACAAATGATTTGCCTTCGCCCGAGATTTCTGAGGTAATACAAATCACCTTGCTTTTTTTATGACTGGCTAAAAAACTTAAATTGGTACGCACAGACCTTACCGACTCGGCAAAAACTGATTTTGGTTTAGCGATAGATAAGGCCTGCCGATTGTCCTGATCAATATAATCTGGAAACTTGCGGATCACACCAATAATTGGGGTATTCGTTAAACCCTCTACCGTTTCTTTATCATAGATATAAGGATTTAAAAACCTAACCAATAAAATCAAACCCATGCCCGCACCTAAACCAAATAGAATTGCAAAAGTGTACACCTTATTCGAATTTGCCGTAATGGAGTAGTAAGAGGGGTAAGCTAAATTTACGATGGCCGCGCCTGATACTGTAGCGGCGGCATTCATCTCGGCTTCTAATTTTTTCTCTGATAAATAAGAACGCACCTTGTTATTCACCTCAAAGTTTGTACTGAGTTTAACGAAATTCTGTTCTTTCGCAGGAATGGTGCTGATACTCTGGTTTACACCTGAAATCTGACTGTCGATATAACGGATCGTTTGCTCATTATTGCTGCGCATGGCCTGTACACTGCTTCTTATGCTCGCTTTTATATTGGCAATCTGCTGGTCTATTTGTTTTACAGGTTGCGAATCTGCATTAAATTGATTGAGTTTAACTAACCTGTTAGCCAGTAAGCTATTCAGCTGAGTAACCAAAGTACCCAATCCGCTATTTAAATCGCCTTCTATATCCAAGCCAATTTCTACCTTCGAGCGGTTGTTGTTTACCTGGTCTTCAAGTTGTTTAATGGCAAGTTGTTTAATATTAAGCTCCGTTTTCTGTTTCTCAAAATCAGATAATTTGCTAACAGTCATTGATGTGGCAGATCCCAGATCAACAATTTTGTTTTTGGTTTTATAGTCGGCCAGCGTATTGCCTGATTTTCCAGCTTCTGTATTGATAAAGCCCAGCTGTGTATCAATAAATTGTACGGTTTGTTTGGCCGAACGTTGTCTCTGAATCAAATCGTAACGCACATATTCTTTCATAATGGCATTAAGCATATCGGCAGCAAAAACAGGATTACCATCCGTTAAACTTAAACTCATTACATTGGTAAAACGCGCAGCTTCCGCCACATTTAAGCCCATGGCCCTTCCGATAAAATCTTCTTTAGTATTAAATTTAAAGCTATAATCTCCGTTTGGAACAGCCGATTTAATGCGAAACCGCATGTTACCCATGTTCAATACCGCTCCATAGCGGTGAACCGTTTGTTTGGCTTTTTCATTATTCGGATCGCTAATACTAAAGCTTTTATTGTCAATCGCTTCAATATTATACAAACCCCGGCTAAAATTAACCGAATCCTGTTGTATAATTTCAATCTGGAAAGGAATATTAGGGTAGAGCTCGCTCGTGCGGATACGGCCTTTTAAATAATAAGAAATTTTATAATCGAGGTGGGCAATAGCATTCAGTACAACATCGTTACTGCGGATTACAAAACTTTCTGCCTGAATTTTGTCGGTATAATTATAAACCTGCGTAGGCATCTGGTTATTGGTGCTCACGCTCGGGTTACTATCCTGAAGTTTAAGCGATGCACCGGTCTGATATATCGGTTGGGTATAAAGCACTTTTACTTTGGCAATAACCAATGCTATGGCTATGCAACCAACTATCCAATACCACCTGCTCCAAAATACCCTGAATATTTTGTAAAAATCAATTTGTTGACTAACGGCTTTTGCCTCTAAATTCTGTTCTTTTTCCATTAGCGTGTTAGCGCAAAAATTAATGTAGCAAGATTAACTACCACCAGTAAAGGTTGTACAATATTGTTAAAGCTTTGTAAACGTTCGCTCAATGCCTGTCCTTTTGTCTGTTGGAGTACAATGATATCGTTATTTTGCAATACAAGTTTTTTACTTGCTAAGCTATTGATGTCGTTTAGGTTAACATAAATAATTTCCGGATGGCTCCTGTCTCCCCTGATAATTTTTAAACTTTTTGGGTCTGCTGTTTTGGTAATTCCACCGGCTTCACCAATAATTTCAATCAGGTCTGTATTATCCCGTTCAAGATAAAAGTTGCCCTGTTTGCCAAATTCACCCAATAAAGTCACTTTTAAGTTAATAACAGTCAATTCTATAATAGGATCCTTTAATAGTTTACTTTTATAAATATCCTGAATTTTAAGTGTCGCCTCCCTTCTGGTTAAACCTGCAACTTCCACTCTACCTATTGCCGGAAGATTTACCATTCCATCGGGTTCTACAGGGTAAGCCAATACATTTTGAGATGTCCCACTTTGGTTATTACTGTTTGAGCCTGAAACGGCATTAGCTAAAGGAGATGTAGCCCCAAATTCGGGGTTTTGGACGTTCCTGATGGCTAGATTATCGTTGATTTTTATTTTATAATAAATATCACCCATTCCCTGGTCATTTACTACATAAACCTGTTTAATCGTATCGGTAACAATATCACTTGGTGCGTTAAATAAACTATGCTGCTTACGAACTGAGCAGCCGGAGAAGATTATGCTAAAAATAATTAAGCTAAAAAGGAAAGGAAAAAAGTGTTTGTTTGGGACCATAATATTTAAATATACATGTCCACGACTAAATTTCCATGCATAATGCAAAAATACAGTTTAATGCTGCTTAAAAAAAATGATATCAAAAATCAATGATGCTTTTAATGCGATCAACAGTTTTGAATTAACCTCCTGTAGTTTAGATCGCTATATCTAAAATGTAATGTTTTTAACAATGTCTTTGATAATCAACATGATGTGAATTGTATGATTTGTTTTGTTAAAAAAAATATACGAAGTGATAATTATCAATATTTATGTTTTTTGTAATGATAACACTACATATTTGAGTGCTTTTATCTGGTTAGAGTGCTGGATAAGTAGGTGTCATTATGAGGAAAAGAATAATCTGGTTAGTATTAATTATAGGTGGACTTTGTAGCAAATCTTTTGGTCAAAGTTATACAGGCTGTTTATATAATGGCGATATTTACACCGAGACAAGTATTGGTAATCCAGGCCCGACAAATTATTCTATATATGGAAATTCGTACGATCTTGGAGGTAGATGTAACAACGGTACAGTTGTAAACTGTAGGGTTTATTATTTGTGTTTTGGAACTTGTTACTATAATGGAGTTAAAAGTACCTTCAGCATTGCTAATTGTCCTATCGATTACAATATAAATTATCTATTGCTTTTTGTTGCAACAATTGGAATTTTAGTCATAAAAAGACAAAAATATGCTTAATCCATCCTAAGCATGTTGAGTTATATAGAAAATTGGATCTTAGCCTTCTTCCGTACCTCATTTTTTGCCAATTATTTTTAGGATTTTTTCCTGAAATTCTCAAACATTTGTCTTTTTAAAATGAGATGGACTTCAAAACTAAATAATAACTTTTGAGGAACTTTAGTAAGATTATTCTATTTAGGTCTGATAAATGATAGTATTGATTATTACACATTTTTAAGTACTGAAATAGTGTTTTTTGTATGATTATATTGATATTTTTGACTTTTTAGCCTTATTTTCTCATATTTGGGTGTCCTATATCCCTTTTTTATGAAAAGTCTCAAGAAATCTCTATTTCTTTTAATATTTATATTATCCACGATTTTTGCCAAAGCACAAACTAGCTATTCAAATGGATGTTACGTTGCCGCTGAAGGTCGCGTTTATATATTAATTAATTCAGTATGTCGCATTGGATTGCAGAACTGCGATCCGGCGTTAAGCAGTAATTATATTGTGATAACCCGTAGAACTACTACTTCATGTACAACTTGTCAAACAAGTGCGCAAGCTGGTGTTTTAGTAGATTTTAATGTTTTTCCATGTCCTTTGGATAATTATTTATTTGGCTTGCTAATCCCAATAGGCTTTTTAGGTTTTCAGTATTTACGCCGAACGGCCTAATGCTAATTTTATAAAAACTCGAATTGAAAATTAGTTCGGAATAGTCTATAATTTGGGCTTTCTGATAATTAATCTTACAAAATTTCTTGCTTTTGTTCATTTTGTTCATGACAATTGTCAACGTCCGAAGGAGCTATTTATTGCCTTTTTTTAGCTCCCTTATTTTACAATTTTTTTTCGCGCCTTCTTTCTAGTGCCCTATAAGGCATCTTTGATGTTTCGATATTTGATTTTTGTCAATAAAAATGCCCCTCAGCTACTTCTTGGTCGTATTCACATCTTCGTCATAGAAAAAACAAAATCTTTAAGTCAAAATAAATAGTGTTGTATATTTTACGATTTTTGCAATAAATGTAGTTTTTGTTATACGTAAATCACAACTAATTGTGTAGTATGACTTTGTTTGTCTCCCTCTTTATAATCTAATTAGTGAGATTAATAAACACTCATTATTAAAATACCCTGAGTCGTTAAAATCTTTATGTATAAGTTTTTTTTTATTTCATTTTCTTTTGTTTTTATTTGTTTTGTAGCGGTTGCCGCTGATACACAAACTGGATGTTTGGTACAAAATGCTTCGGAACTCTATTCAAATCCGATAGGCAGTCGAGATCCTTATTGGTCAGGTAATCCGAACCCAAGTACGCCCGCTTATAACGGTACTAAATATCAAGTTGATAATAGAGATTTTGTTGATGTGACCTGTGGCCTATATTATATTAAATCTACAACCCAAACAAATTGTCTTCAATATACGAATGGACCCTCACCAACATTTGTCTCCAATGGGGGTAATGGTGTAATTGCTACAGTTGAACAGAAGATTTGTAATCTTCCAATCGATGATTACACGCCGTCTTATTTACTATTAATAGGGGGGCTTGGTGCAATGTTTATTCGGAAAGATTTGTTTAATCAGATTCAAATCATTAGCTAAAGCAATCTGAAATTTAATTGAGGATAAATATTTAGCCCCAACTGTCTTATAACATTTAGAGGTCATTACTGTTAATCAATATGGTTAGCTAAGAGTAATGTTGAACAAAACGAACAATAATTAGGGTAACCAGTATGCTTAAATTTGTGTTGAACCATTCCGGATTCAACCATGAAAAGCATTCAAATAATTCTTTTTACCTTCTTTATTTGCTTCGCAAAGCCATCTTTTGCTGCAGAGGGCTGTCTGGTTGGCACTACCGTTTATCCTAATTTTGCGGGTTATAATACAGTTAATCTTATCCCCCTGTCTTTGGGCACAAAAACATTTTACCTTACTTCCCCATTATCAACCGTATCTGGCACATGCCCCGGTTGGGTCAATATTAACAGTAGTGGTGCAGCCTGTATTTATGGGAACGCAACTTTGGGCATAAACCTGGGCGGCTTTCAACTCGCAGTTTGCGTAGCTTGTCCAACAGGTACCTTAGTCGATTACACATACATTAACTGCAACATCGACGACTACACCTGGACCTTCGGTGCAGCGGCAGGGTTATTCGGGGTATTAGTTATCAGGCGAAGAAATAAATTATAATTGCTGTTTCCCGGCCTACCTTAATAATCAAAATAAACCTATTAGGGTAATGTCTTATTATTTTATATTTACAGCCTGCTTCAATCTGTTTAAAAAACAAAGCAGCCAATGGTGTAAATGAAAATATCCCTCATCACAGTTGTTTACAATGGAGAAGCATTTTTGCAAGAATGTTTTAACTCAGTACGTGCACAAAGCCATCCAGAGATAGAATACCTGGTAATTGATGGAGGGTCAACAGATCAAACGCTAAAAATCATTCAGGAAAATAGCGAACACATCGATTATTTCGTTTCAGAAAAAGATGCGGGACTTTACGATGCAATCAACAAAGGCATCAGGCAAGCAACTGGAGAAATAATCGGCATTTTAAACGCAGATGATATGTTGGCCAGTGCCGATATTTTGGCAACTGTGGCAAAAACCTTTATCTCCGATCCGACAATAAATGGACTTTATGGCGATCTGAACTACATTCATCCTACAAAACATCAAATCTTTCGGAAATGGAAGTCTAAAGCGGCAACCCTTAACGATTTAAAAAACGGCTGGATGCCTGCCCATCCAACATTATATCTAAAAAGAAAACTGTTTGAACAGTATGATGGATATTCATTAGATTTTGGTACAGCGGCCGATTATGAATTGATACTACGATACATGTACATTCATAAAATCAAAACCACATATTTGCCGCTGCTCATGGTAAATATGCGCACTGGGGGGCTGAGCAACCAATCGTTAAACAGTAGGCTTGCTGCATTGATTAACGACTACAAAGCGCTTAAAAGAAATCAAGTGCCATATCCACTATTTGCGCTAGTTAGAAAGAAGCTGAGTAAGCTAAAACAATTTTAAACTGCTTTGAACAGCTGCCGCTGGCTTAAAATAGTAGGGAGGTTTTGCTTTCAAAATCTACAGCTGATTTGATTTATATCATGTTAACATTTATAATACCCAAATTTGTTTATATTAGTATAGTTATATTTGCTGCAAGTCCCCGAAATTTTGTTTGAAGATATACTGAATACAAGTCCTAGCTATTGCTATATCGCCATTTTTATTCTGGCCTTTTCCATCGTAATCTTAAGTGTGCCTAGTGTGATTTACACCTCCTTAAAATACGGGCTTTTTGATAAGAATGATTTATACCGAAAAAATCATAAAAGAAATATTTCACGTTTGGGCGGTTTGGCCATTGTAGGCAGTTTCACCATTAGTATACTGCTTTTCTCTTCGATTATTAATTTTAAGGAAGCCAATTTTTTAATTGCATCCTGTATTATACTTTCTGCATTAGGCCTAAAAGATGATGTTTATGGTACCAATACCAGTACTAAATTTATTTTGCAGATTGTTGTCGCTTTTATCCTGGTCTTTTTTGGTGCCTTCCGGCTTAGCAGCCTGTATGGCGTACTCGGTATTGGCAATATGATGCCGCTTTGGGGAGGTCTTTTTTCAATTGCACTCATTATCTTTCTCAACAATGCTTTCAACCTGATCGATGGCATCGATGGTTTGGCGGGTTCAATCGGTATTTTTTCCAGTCTTGCCTTTGGTATTTTGTTTGCTACCATGGGACAGATCCCTTATGCATTTATTGGATTTGCGCTCGCCGGAGCAATTGCCGGGTTTTTAAAATACAACTGGTTCCCGGCCAAGATATTTATGGGCGATACCGGAGCTTTAATTATTGGACTCATTTCTGCCGCACTCGCCATCAAGTTTATCGAGCTTAATAAATTTACAGGCAAAAATGAACCTGCCTTTTACTCAGCACCCGCAATAGCAGTAGCATTACTCATCGTTCCAATTTTCGATTCATTAAGGGTTTTTACCATCAGGATATTGAAAGGCAGTTCACCTTTCAAAGGCGACCGTAACCACATCCATCACCGTTTAGAAAACATGGGTATAAAACCAAACATGATTGTGATGTCAACATTGGCTTTCAATGTAATTATTGTAGGAGCGACAATTTTGATGCAAAATCTAGGTAATTTTGTGCTCATCCTGATGATTATAGGGATTTGTATGCTGTTTAACAGCGTGCTAACATTGGGCCTGTTAAAAAAGAAAAGGCGATAGATTTTCAATTTAATCCTGTGCGAAAATAGCAAGCGCAGATCACTTTAAAGTATTTTCATCATCGCTTTCCCATCTTCAATATTCAGCTCGTCCCTTTGATAAATAAATACTAATTTTGCGCTCTAATTTTTATAGGATGAGGCTCGCAATAAACGGTTTTGGTAGAATAGGAAGAACATTTTTACGTTTGGCATTGGCTGAAGGATTTGAAGTCGTTGCGATCAATGATCTTGCAGAAGCTAAAACGATGGCCCATCTGTTCAAATACGACAGCGTTCATGGTGTTTTCTCCGGGAAAGTTTCTGCCAAACCCGATGCACTTGTTATTGATGATCTATCCATCCCTGTTTTCGCAATTAAAGAAGCTGATGAATTGCCCTGGTCGGCATTAAGGGTTGATTTGGTGGTCGATTGCACAGGGAAAAATCTCAGCATTCAAGCTGCAGAAAAGCACATTACCGCAGGAGCAAAACAGGTACTGATTTCAGCCCCTGCAGCCGATGATATCCCAATGGTTGTATTAGGGGTTAATGATGATCAGATTGATCTGAAAAGCCCGATACTGTCTAACGCCAGTTGCACCACCAACAACATCGCTCCAATGATAAAAATCCTGAACGATAACTGGGGGGTAGAAGAAGGCTATATCACTACAATCCATTCGATGACGGGCGATCAGAACCTGCACGACGCTAACCATAAGGATCTGCGTCGAGCAAGGGCGGCCTCATCTTCAATCATTCCAACAACAACAGGAGCTGCAAAAGCCATTACCCATATTTTTCCTGAACTGGATGGCCGTTTAGGTGGGGCCGGCATCAGGGTTCCGGTCTTAAATGGATCATTAACAGATTTTACCTGTTTATTAAAGAAAAAAACAACCATTGAAGAGATTAATGCTGCTTTTAAACATGCGGCAGAAAACGAATTAAAAAATCTGATCGAATACACTGAAGACCCGATCGTTTCTGTGGATATTATTGATAACCCGCATTCGTGTATATTCGATTCGCTGCTAACCTCAATTGTGGGTGACCTGGTCAAAGTAGTTGGCTGGTATGACAATGAATACGGTTACAGCAGCCGCCTGATCGATGTGGTAAAAAAAATTGATCAGCTCGTGGAAGCCTGATGTTTTTCGAAACGTCACATTATTTCAGCGTTAAGCCCGGTTTTGTTTTTTAGCGAACGCAACATGGCTCTCGATTCGTTCTAGACTTTTTTTTATCAAATTTATCGGCCTACAATCTGCCCTCCAGGCGAGATTTAGTAATGGTCAACATAGATGCTGTTAATGTGTTCGGACCGGTCAGATTCTTTATAATATAGAGCTGGACTAACGATGGGTGGATTTTAGCGCCCAATATACCAATACGGGCTGGAAAAATAAACGCATAAACCTTTTTGTATCGGTATTCAGTCCAAATGCACTGCGCTTATGCGTGTACTGCGAAATATTACCAGGGAATACGCCGATAAAAAGTCCGGCAGCAATTTTGCCGATCGTTTTTTCATACTTTTTTGGTGCCAGCACAAGCGCTGTTCCTAGAGCTATTTCAACAAAGCCTGAATAGATGACAGTATCATCTTTTTTCAGTGGAACCCAGTCTGGTACCTGCGCCTGAAAAGGTTTGCGTGCAAAGGTTAAGTGACCGATCCCCGCGGTGATCAGACCTGCACCCAATAAAATCCGCGCTGCTACTTTTATACTTTCTTCTCTCACAACTTTAAAAATTAATAATAATCTTCTCTCTTTAACATATCACAGTGCCGATCTGTTTTTGAATATCCGCTTATTAGCACTCGTTTTTTTGACTAATAAACCAAAATTTTGTATTGTAGTTCTCAGAATACAAATTTCTTAAAACCTGTAAGAGGATATGGATTTTTTTGGGAATTAAAAGATTACCTTTGTTGACAATGCTCAATTATCTTTATCCAACAAATGAAAAAGAAAGGCTGGCCTCCCTTGCCGGATATCAGCTCATGGATAGCGGTGAGGATATAGAATTTGATGAAATTGCGGCCATCGCCTCTGCAATTTGCGGCATCCCGATTTCGCTGATTACCTTTATAGATGAGAATAGGCAGTGGTTCAAGTCCCACATCGGAACTGATTTTACCGAAAACCTTCGCGAACTTTCTTTCTGTACCCATGCGATAGGAGCAGGGGAGGATATCATGATCGTTGAGGATGCCAGACTTGATGAACGTTTTTCCCATAATCCGATGGTTACCGGACCAACGAAACTTGTATACTATGCTGGCGTTCCCCTGATCAATGAAGAAGGTTATGCGCTGGGAACAATCTGTGTTCTTGATCAAAAAAAACATACATTATCCGATCAGCAGATTGCAGCCCTCAAATCGCTCGGACGGCAAGTAGTAGATAAAATCGAACTTAAACGGAAAGTTGTCAAACTTCAGCAGGCAAACCAGGAATTAACAAACTCTAACCTGCTTATCCAAAAATTTGCCTCAATGGCAGCTCATGATATCAAAAATCCTTTGACCAATATGCTGCTCACCTCGCAGCTGTTGAAAAAGGGGATGGAAAAAAATGAAGACGAACGTTCGCTGAGATTGATCGAGGTAAATATATCCTCAACAAACGCACTCTTGTCGCTGGTCGACCAGATGCTCGATTACTCGAGATCACCATCACAGCTTATTGCAAAAAAACAGAAAATCAGGCTTAATGTACTTTTCGAAAGAATCAGTACATTATTAACTACCCCTGAAAATTTTGCAATTGAGTTTCATTCCCAACTCGATGAAATACATTACTCCAGCATAGCACTAGAGCAGATCCTTTTAAACCTGATCAGCAATGCAATACGTTATAACGACAAAACAGCTGGTTGGGTAAAAGTAATCTTCAGCGAAGATGAAAAATTTTATCAGCTTAAAGTCGAAGATAACGGAATTGGTATACCAGAAGAATACCATCAGAAGATATTTGATAACAATTTTACCCTCGAAATAGCCGATCGCTATGAAAAAAAGGGAACAGGCATAGGTCTTTCTACAGTTAAAGATCTCCTTAATGCTTTACAAGGAAATATTTCGCTAAACTCCACGCCAGGAAGAGGTACTGCGTTTCTGCTAGAACTGAAAAAATAACCCCCGATTATTGTTTTAATGTTTTATCTATGGTAACATAAATACTATAGATTTGGTAGTCTATTTGCTGTTTGCTAAATTTAGCCACCATAACCTTTGCCGAAAAACGATAAACAACCATGAAAAGATTGATTAACCCTGGTACGGTATTAACCATTTTGCTCCTAACCGCTGCCTCAACGGGCTTTAGTCAGCGTAAAAAAAGTACACCGAAATCCAGCCCTCCCAACATTATTGTAATCCTTACAGACGATATGGGCTTTAGTGATGTGGGCACTTTTGGTGGTAAATTTGTACCCACACCAAATATAGACCGCATTGCAAAAAACGGATTAAAACTTACCCAATATTATAGCGCAGCACCAATATGTTCACCATCAAGAGCCGGCATGATTACAGGCATGTTTCCCGCAAGGTGGAATTTTACGACCTATCTGGATAACAAAAAGCATAACAGAGAAGCTGAACAGGCCGATTTTCTCGACCCTAAAGCCCCAACAATAGCAAAATTCTTTAAAAATGCAGGTTACGCAACAGGGCACTTTGGTAAATGGCACATGGGAGGAGGCCGGGATGTTAAAAACGCACCAGGCTTTGAAAAGTATGGTTTCGATGCCCATGCCAGTACCTACGAAAGCCCAGATCCTGATCCCGCACTTACCGCAACAGACTGGATCTGGTCTGATAAGGATAGTATCAAACGTTGGGACCGCACCAAATACTTTGTAGATAAGACGCTAGATTTCCTAACAAAACATAAAGGCCAGCCCTGTTTCATCAACCTTTGGCCCGATGATGTGCATACCCCGTGGGTACCCCGGAAAGAAACAGAATACACAGGTCAGTATCCGATGAACCCCCAGGAAGAAGCCGCCTTTAAATTGGTGCTCAAAGAATACGATCTACAGATTGGCAGGCTATTAGATGGCCTTAAGCAAATCGGAGCAGATCAAAATACCATTGTAATCTTTACCAGCGATAACGGTCCCTTGCCCAGTTTTAAAGGCAGCAGGGCAGAAGGCCTGAGAGGATCAAAGCTCTCCCTTTACGAAGGTGGTACCAGAATGCCTTTCATCATCAGTTGGCCAGGTCATATCGCTCAAGGCAAAACAGACGAAAGTTCAGCTGTAAATTCACTCGATCTTTTGCCTTCACTGGCTAAAATGGCCGGCGTTTCCCTGCCTGGCAGTTACAGCGGAGATGGCATCGATAGAAGTCAGGTGTTTTTAGGCAAAACCTCAGCAAGAGCAAAGGAAATGTTCTGGGAATATGGCCGAAACGATATCGCTTTTAAATATCCCAGGCCGGTAGATAAAAGCCCAAACCTTGCCGTACGGTCTGGAGAATGGAAACTGTTGATGAACAGCAACGGAACTGATATCCAACTGTACAATATCATTAAAGATAAAAAGGAAACCACCAACCTTGCCATAGGCGAGGCAAAGATTACCGCTCAGTTAAAAGAAAAGTTGCTCAACTGGTGGAAATCCCTCCCGAAATTAACGTCCAATAATCCCTAGAGCAAAAAACGATAACTATGAAATTCAAATCCCTATTGATTACAGCAGTGATGGCCGGGGCGGTTTTGCTGTGCATACTCTCTTTTAAAACCCCGTTAGAAACAGCTAATCTTAAAAAAGCACCGTTAAGACCTAATATCGTAATCATTATGGCCGATGATCTTGACAGCAGACAGCTAAGCTGTTACGGAGGCAAAAACCTGGAAACCAAAAACATTGATGCACTCGCAAACGAGGGAATGAAGTTCGATGAAATGATCTGTTCAGAAGCCATGTGTGTACCTACCCGCGCATCACTTTTTACCGGTCTTTACCCCATGCACCATGGTTCCTTTCAGAACCATAAACCTGTGTACAATAAAGGCTTAAAAAGCGTATGTCAATATCTTGGCGATCAGAAATACACTGTAGCCCTTACCGGGAAAGACCATAGTACCAAACCCATATCCGTTTTTCCTTTTCAGATCATCAAAGGTTTTGAATCCAACTGCGTAGCCAAAACCGACGATTATGAACTCGATGATATCAGGACCTTTATAACCAGAAAGAATGCCGATCCATTTTGTCTTTTTATCATGAGCATCAACCCGCACGCTCCATGGACAATGGGCGATCCGGGCGAATTCGATCCCGCTAAAGTAATCTTGCCGCCACACATGGTCGACACCAAAGACGTTCGGGAATTATACTGTAAATACCTTGCAGAGGTGAGGCGGCTGGATAATCAGGTAGGCGATATACGCAAGTTGTTAAAAGAAACCGGACAGGAAGAAAATACAGTTTTCATTTTCCTTGGCGAGCAAGGACCGCAGTTTCCAGGAGGTAAATGGACCCTATGGGACAACGGGCAAAAAAGTTCAATGATTGTAAAGTGGCCCGGTAAAGTACAGCCAGGCTCGAAAACAAACGCTTTGGTACAATATGAGGACATTACTCCTACTTTAATTGATATCGCTGGCGGCAAACCGATCGAAGGTTTGGATGGGCGTAGTTTTTTAAGTGTGCTGGCCGATAAAAACAAATCCCATAGATCAGCCGCTTTCGGTATCCACGATAACATTCCCGAAGGAACGCCATACCCGATCCGTTCTGTCCGCGATACCCATTATAAACTGCTCATGAACTTAAGTCCCGATTCCCCTTACTACATCAAATACATGATGAACCCGGCTAATAAAGGCAGTTATTGGAATACGTGGGTAGAAAAGGCAAAAACCTCGGCAGAAACGAAAAAACTGGTCGACAGGATTACAACAAGGCCCGCACTTGAGTTTTATGATATCCAAAAAGACCCTTACGAACTCAACAACCTCGCAGCTGATAAAAGCTACAGCAAGTTGGTGAAAGCGTACCAGGTGAAATTAAAAGATTGGATGAGGCAGCAAGGAGATGATGGGGCTACAGGCGACCGCGTTTACCAGAAAGAAATTAAAGCAGCCGAACAATAATCTTATTTAGATTTTATTATCCAAACGATAATGGAGCACATCACCAAGGCAAAAATTATATTTATGGGACTGGCTTTGACCGCCCTTGTTTCATTTAAAATTGCTAAAAGCGAAAAAGAGCCTCCTGCTAAACAGGCAGAACGGCCGAACATCATCTTTATCCTTACAGACGATCAGCGTTTTGATGCCTTGGGGGCAATGGGCAATCAGATCATCAAAACTCCTCACATGGATAAGCTGGCCAAGGAAGGAATACTTTTTAAAAATGCCTTTGTAACCACTTCCATCTGTTGCGTAAGCCGGGCAAGCGTGCTGACAGGGCAGTATCAGTCCAGGCACAATATCGGAGACTTCAGTACAGATCTTTCAGCTGCAGCCCTGGCAAAAACCTATCCATCACTATTAAAGGGTGCAGGGTATAAACTCGGTTTTATCGGCAAATTCGGTGTAGGCAAACATCCGCCGGCCAGTTTGTATGATTTTTGGGTAGATACCGAGGCGGGCGAAAAATCGCAGCCCGATTATATAACCATTGGTAAAAACGGCAAGGAAATCCATGATACCGATACCATTGGGCATGCCATCGGGGATTTCCTGGATAAGTTCAGCGATAATGGTCCGTTCTGTCTCTCGGTAAGCTTTAAGGCTCCCCATGAACAGGATGGAGATCCGCCAAAATATATTATTCAGCCACGCTACAAAGATTATTATAAAAATGTACACATCCCATCTCCCATAACCGCTGCACCCAAATATTGGGAGCAGTTGCCTGATTTTCTCAGGACAGATGAAAACTTTGGAAGATCGAGGTGGAAAGGCCTTTTCGGCACTCCGGGGCTCTACCAGGAAAACGTTAAAAACTATTACCGCCTGATCACAGGTGTGGATGATGTGGTCGGCGAGATGGTAAATAAACTTGCCCGGTTAAAACTGACCAAAAAAACCATCATCATTTTTATGGGCGATAATGGTATGTTTTTGGGCGAGCACGGGATGGAGGGCAAATGGTACGGTTACGAAGAATCTATAAGGGTACCCATGTTCATTTACGATCCGAACTTACCTAAGCAGCTTCAAAGTTACGCTGCAGCGCAGATGGCGCTAAATATCGATATTGCCCCCACCATACTCTCCATGGCTCATGTTCCTGTACCCAAAGGCATGCAGGGGAAAGACCTGATCGGACTGGTTAAAAAACAGGTTCCCGAAAGAAGCGACTTTGTATACCAGCACTATTTCCTGGGCAGTCCGCATATTCCCAAAGTTGAAGGGCTGGTGAACAAACGGTTCAAGTACATGAATTTCATCGAACACGGTTATGAAGAACTTTATGATCTGAAAAATGATCCGCACGAAACAGTAAACCTGGCAAAAAACAGGGCATATATTGAAATACTCAAAGGTTTAAGGGGCAAGTTTACAATGCGGAAAGCAGAAATTTCTAAGCCTGTTCTGTAATTGCCTGCCTGATAAGCCGTCATTAAAAATTTTTGGTTATTGATTTCAAACCTTTTTGTGTTTAGTTGGTTTTATCTGCCGATACCTGACCAGATTTTGCTGTTGCCGAACCTCTTTTTGTAGGCTCCCGGTTTGCTGGCCGGGAGTGAAAAAGAACTCAACGTGTAAACTGAACTGGCTTGGAAACACAAGAAACACAAATCAAACAAAGGAAGTCTTTTCTTCCAAAATTGTTATTAATCCTCTCACTCTCGTTGCTGCTTGGCGCGGAGGGGTATTTCGGATGGAGGTTGCACGAACTTTCCGATCAGCAGGAACGCATTAAGGAAGACTATTCAAATATCAACAATATCACCTACGGGCTGTTCTCGGTGCAGCGCTGGAAAGATAATGTATCCAGGATTGTACATCATCAGGTCGGCAATCTGAAAATGACCAAAAGGCAAAAAAAGGTTCTGCAGACAGAAGTACAGCAGGTTTTGCTTGCGCTGATCGATAAGGCTGAAGCCCTGGTAAACAAGCCCAAAAAAACAATCAGTGGAAAGATACAGAAATTTGCCATTCGCAATTTTGTCAATTCCGACAGCATCCGCGCGCAGGTGCCCACTTTTGCCAAAAAAATCATTGCCGAGGTGGACAACCCCAAGAACAAGCGGCAGTTGAGCAAAATGGCTATTGGAGAGTTTAACCAATTGGCCGAGGAGGAGAAACTCGATAGTGCATTCGTGGCAAACGGTGCCTCGGTCCGGGCAATGTACGGAAAATACAAGGTTTCCTCAACAGATGCACTCAATGAAAAGCTAGTCAGGTCACTTGCCGATATCCGCACAAAGACTTACGGATATTCTTTCGGCATGCTGGCCTGCGTGGTAGTGGTGCTGGGATTTTGGTGGGGCCTGCGCAAACGCAGAGACCTCCATACCACCCTTTTTATAATGTCGCTGTTATTTGCTTTCATTCTTTTGGGAGTCGGCCTCACCGCCTCAATGATCGAAGTTGATGCCAGGATCCGCTCACTCGATTTTGTCCTTCTGGGCGAGCATGTCATCTTTAAAGACCAGGTACTGTTCTTTCAAAGCAAAAGCATAATGGATGTGGTCCGTGTACTCATCGGCCAGCCCGGAATCGATTCGATCCTGGTCGGGGTATTGATATTGGTTTTCAGTATCCTTTTTCCTGTGGTGAAATTGAGTTCAACCGGGATACACCTTTTGGGCGGCAAACGTTTGGCTGAAAACAGGATTATTAAATATTTCGCTTTCCAGTCGGGCAAATGGAGTATGGCCGATGTCATTGTGATCGCTATACTCATGGCCTATATCGGGCTGAACGGTTTACTTGAAGGACAGCTGCAGGCACTCAACATCAAAAATGACTCACTTACCATTCTCACCACCAACAATACCGCCCTGCAGCCAGGTTATATTATCTTCATCAGTTTTGTATTATATGGGCTCATCCTTTCTACAATTTTGAAATTTATCACACCGCATGATGCGCACTAACCCGTTTAATAGAGCTGATTGATTAAATTATTTATGGCAACAACAACAGACACCCCCGCAAATACTCCTAAAAAAAAGAACTGGTTCGCACCTCTTGCGCTCATAGCCGGATTGAGCATCCTTTTGCTTGGAGAGGCCTATTTCGGCTACCGTTTTCATCAGCTTTCTTATGAACAGAAGCGGATCAAGGAAGATTACAGCCTGTCAAATAACATCACTTTCGGCATATTTTCAGTAGATAAATGGGGTGAAAAGATCTCTGCAGTGGTAGACCGTAGGGTGAAAGGTTTTAATTTAACGGCTGAGCAGAAAAAGGACATGCGCAAGGAGGTGGAAAAAGAACTTCATGGCCTTGTGAACAAAGCAGTTTCAGAAGTTACCAAACCGCAGAAAACCCTTGGTGGCAAACTGAAGAAACTTGCATTTAAGAGTTTTGTTGATGTTGGTGAACTTCATGCCCAGGTACCTTCGTTTGCCAGAACCATCGTGGCTAAAATTACCAGTCCGACCAGTCTGAAAAGACTTAAAGGGGTGGCTACAAGCAAGATTGATGAACTCGAAGGGCAGACTTACGACAGTACTGATACCACCATTACCACCGTAGAGCATACCATCTACCAGAAATATCATGTAAACAGTGCCATTGCCTACGATAAACTGGTCAGTTCCAGATTGGCCGAGATCAAAAAAGAAACCTTTCAATGCGCAGAAGGCATGTTGGTCTGTGTAGCGATTGCACTGATATTATGGCTGTTTTTAAGAAAACGGGTACAGTTACATGTTCCCCTGTTTATCATGTCGCTGCTATTTGCTGTTATTTTGCTCACTGTTGGTGTTACCTCACCGATTATCGAAGTGGATGCCCGCATCAAGACTTTGGAGTTTGCGCTGTTGGGCGATAAAATTTCCTTTACCAACCAAGTGCTGTTTTTTCAGAGCAAAAGCATATTGGGCATTATCGGTACGCTTATCGAACAGCCTAAGCCTGATGCCGTGCTGGTGGGGGTATTATTACTGATCTTTGTGGTAATATTGCCGTTGCTGCGCATTATAGGCAGGGGAGTGCATGTTTCCTGCGGGCACCTTTTCGGCAGCCAAAAGGTACTAAGGTTTCTGGCATTTGATCTCGGTAAATGGGATATGGCCGATGTGATGGTGGTAGGTATCGCAATGACTTATATTGGTTTGAACGGAATATTGAAAAGCCAGCTGTCCGGTTTGAATATGGAAAATGATACGCTAAAGACGGTAACGGCGAACAATTCCGCACTGCAGCTCGGTTTTTTCGTATTTGTGGCCTATGTAGCATATGCAACGGCACTATCTTTTATATTAAAGCGTATTGATGAAAGGAATGGTCCCTGTGACTAAGGCCAGGAACCGTCATTTCGAGCAAGTCATATTAATTTTTATGCAATAAATCATCCCTCAGATTGACAGCCGCATACTTCGCTTAATCACAGATGAAATACGGCCGCAACCCGGGCCGAATATTAAGTGCCGTTTTTTATAACAGATACCGGATTTTCTAAAATCGACTCTTAGTTGAGTTATTATAATAGATCAGAATAACATGTTTATTGTTGCGCTGTGAATTTTGAGTAAGTATAAAAAAAAAGGTATATTTGAATATGACTGTTAATTTAGATATTGGTACTCATTTAAATGAACAGCAGGTTTTGATGTTGCGATTGCTTAAAACACCTCTTCCTGATAAAGATTTTCTTGAGGTTCGTAAACTTGCAGTAAAATTGCTGGCAAAAAAACTAGATGAAGTTGTAGAAGTTTGGGAAAAAGAAACGGATGTTAAATCTGAAGATTATGAGAAGTTAAGTAATGGGCATTTTCGTGCTAAACTGTAATTTCAAAAGATGAAGATTGTCTTAGGATTCTAATGTTCTTATTTCTTCTTTGGGCAAACGCAGTACCTTAAGGCCAATTTGGGATTCGTTCATAGCAAGCCATTATCAGATTGTTGTTTCTGAAGACATACTTAAAGAGTATGAAGAAATAATGCATGAACACTCAGCACCAGGTGCGGCGGAGATTATAATGGAGATTTTCTTATAATCACCCGATGTTATCACACAAAAGATTTATTACAATTGGAATGCAATTTCAGCCGATCAAGATGATAATAAATTTTTTGATATAGCAGTTGCTGCCGATATAGATTATCTAGTTATCAATGATCAACATTTTGATGTAGCCAACACCATTAGTTTTCCCAAAGTAAATATTATATCGGCAAAGTCGTTTGTTGATGTTCTTATTGCTAATAATTTTTAGTGATCTCATGAGTATGATTGATAGGAAACTGGATATTATTTAAATGTGACAACAATTACCAGATCGTTATCTAGCAAGTCTCATACGTATCCAAAATGTTAGCACTTTCTAACCGATATTATTATCCGGTTTCAATTGCTTTATTAACTTTGCAAACGTTTGCGGTGCATCCTATGGCAGTATCCTGTACTGATACATCTGCTAATTGATACTAAAAATATGGTCAAATTTATTCTTCCCGAAGAAGTACTCCCTTTAAGAAGCCTGGTCTTGCGTAATGGCAAAGCATTCGGAGAATGTGTTTTTGAAGGGGATACGGCTTATGATACCTTTCATTTAGGGTTTTTAAAAGACGGGGAAATAAAATCTATAGCAACCTTTATGCGTAATGATTTTTTTCCCGAAGAAGGAGAGGGTTATCAGCTAAGGGGAATGGCCACTCATCCCGATACAGGCGGTAAGGGTTACGGGGCAGCACTTGTTACCTTCGCCATTGAATACCTAAAAGAATACAATACCGATTATTTATGGTGCAATGCCCGATCAACCGCAGCAGCTTTTTATAAAAAGATCGGTTTTACCACCGAATCCCCAGAATTTGATATACCGGGAATAGGTTTCCATTACGAAATGAAATTAAACTTAAATCAAAAATAACAACATGAATACAATTGACCAGTTTGACTTTAAAGATAAAAAAGCATTAATCAGGGTAGATTTTAATGTGCCTTTAGATGACGAATTTAAAATCACAGATGATAAAAGGATCAGAGCAGCTTTACCAACCATCTCTAAAATTTTAAAAGACGGTGGCGCGGTAATTTTGATGTCACACCTAGGCCGTCCAAAAGATGGTCCTACTGATAAATATTCTTTAAAACACATCTTGTCTGATCTATCGGCCCTTGTTGGTGTTGAAGTTAAATTTGCTGACGATTGTATCGGTGAGAGCGCAGTAAAACAAGCAGCAGAGTTAAAGGCAGGTGAAGTTTTATTGTTAGAAAACCTTCGTTTTTACAAAGAAGAAGAAAAAGGCGATGTCGCTTTTGCTGAGAAATTATCAAAATTAGGTGATGTGTATGTTAATGATGCTTTTGGTACAGCACACCGTGCACATGCATCTACTTCTATCATCGCCCAGTTTTTCCCTGATGCCAAATACTTCGGATATTTAATGGCTTCAGAAGTAGAAAATGCGGAGAAAATATTGAACCACGCAGAAAGACCTTTTACAGCAATTATGGGTGGAGCTAAAGTATCAGATAAAATTCTTTTGATCGAGAAATTATTGGATAAGGTGGACAACCTGATTATCGGTGGTGGTATGGCTTATACATTTGCTAAAGCGCAGGGTGGAGAAATCGGAACATCATTATTAGAAGCAGATAAACAGGAACTTTCTTTAGAGTTGATTGAGAAAGCAAAAGCAAAAGGTGTTAACCTGATTTTGCCCCTTGATACGGTAATTGCTGATAAATTTGCAAATGACGCAGATAAAAAAGATGTAACATCTGGTCAGATTCCTGCAGATTGGATGGGACTGGATATCGGCCCAAAATCTGTGGCTTTATTCCAGGAAGTAATCAAAAACTCAAAAACCTTATTGTGGAATGGCCCAATGGGTGTTTTCGAAATGGAAAGTTTCCAGGTGGGTACCAAAGCAGTTGCAGAGGCAGTTGTGGCAGCTACCAAGGATAACGGTGCTTTCTCATTGATCGGTGGTGGCGATTCTGCAGCGGCCATCGCTAAATTCGGTATGGAAGATGAAGTAAGTTATGTCTCTACTGGTGGTGGCGCTTTATTGGAGTATATGGAAGGTAAAGAATTGCCAGGCGTTAAAGCAATTAACGGATAAACGACAATTTTAATATTAAAAAAGGCCTTGCAGATTAATTTTTTGCAAGGCCTTTTTGTGCACTTATAACAGTGGTATTAATTTTGATCAGAACTGTTTTTGTGGTCTTTTTGTTCCTTGTTCGCTGTGCGGAACGGCGGAGCCTGATAGTCGCTTGGGAGATAATCCTGCGGAATGGTCGTAGCATTCCCATCTCTAAGCGCTTTATAATGCGGCGACATGATTTCTACCCCTGCCTCGTTAAACCGATCCTGAATATTGGCATGTAAACCCGAATAGATAATGGCCTGTTTGTTGGGCGATTTGGTAAAGGCATTTAGGCGGTAGCTCACATAATAATCGTCGAGGCTCGTTTGGAGTACATAAGGTTTTGGTTCCGCCTCAACAAGTGGTGTGGCAAGGGCCGCATCAATAAGCAGTTGGTGTACCTGTCTCCAGGGAACATCATAACCAATGGTAACAGTAGTATTCACAATCAGCCCTTTATCAGCCGCCTCAATACTAAAATTTACAGTATGGTTATTCATCACCGTAGAATTGGGAATTGATACAATTTCATTCTGAATGGTGCGCACACGGGTTACCAGCAGAGTTTTTTCTGTAATATCACCAGTAACTTCACCTATTTTTACCCTGTCGCCAATTTTGAATGCACGCATATACGTAAGTACAAGTCCTGCAACCACATTGCCCAGGGCACCGGCCGATCCAAAAGTAAACAGTACACCCATAAATACCGATACCCCTTTAAAAACACCTGAGTCCGAACCCGGTAAATAAGGAAAAATAACGATGAGCATAAACGCTAATATCAATACCCTGATAATCTGATAAGTAGGGTTTGCCCAGTCTTTGTAAAAGCCTGGTATAGTGAGTTTGCCCCTTTCAATTTCAACCTTAATAAAGTGAACGAAACGGAACACATAACGGAAAACGACCAACAATACCAATATTGTCATCAGATCGGGGATATAATTCCATACCGAAATCCCGATTTTTTTTAACGGGCTAAGAATATACCCCAAAAGATTAACAGAGAGATCGCGGGTAAATGGGAAAATACCAAATAACACCGGAAAAGCAAGATAAATGACAATCAGGATAACAGCAAAACGGATAATTTTCAATATTAGCGTAATGGCATGTTGTTGATGCGCAGCATCCAGGAGCTCGTAATTTTTAATCTTGATCCCTTTTCCCGATAAGCCTTCAGTTGAGAGAACCTTTTTTGCTATCTTTTTAAAGAGTTTATTGATGAGGTAGATCAAGGTAATTACAGAAACAATAACCAATACAGTCAATAAGATTTCTTCCAGAATAACCCGCCAACTACGGTCTTTTCTGTATTGCAGAACCGCCGTTGATATTTTTTTTTTGATGCCTTCCGAAAAGCCTGCACGGTCTTTTCTTGCCCATAATGCATCCTGGTCGGTGATAGATAATAACAGGTTGCCACCATAAACTAAATCGGTAGATTGTTCAGCAGAACTGAGTCTGAGCGAATCCGTTGTATACTCCGCGGCGTTGCCGATGCGCGCTAACCTTTCCACAACGGCGCGTGCACGATCACTGGCACTGAAACTTCCGAGCTTTGCATAAATATAATAAAGCGTATCTGAATGGAAAACCACAGGAACACCTTTGATAATTGTCCGAAGCGAATCAATTTGGTGTTGCTGGCGAGAAAGGTGCAATGAATCTCTTTTTTTAAGTAAGGAAAGCTCCGATAGCAATGCGGCCCGTTCAGATTGATCAGAAACACCCAAAGTACGCACACGTCTTTCAAGCTCGGACCTTTTAAGAGAGTCCGAAAGCCGTTCTGCAGCTAACTGGCTAACTTTGTCTAAATCATTGTCAAGCCTTTTAATGGCTGTGCTATCAGGCTTCAAACTGGTAGTATCCTGTTTGGCAATGCAGGTAAAAGTTGAAATACAAAAAGCGAGGCAGAGTGCGGCGAAAAATCTGATCATAGTTTATTGACTTAACCTAAAGTAATAAAATTACCCATAATTATATACCATATTGGTTGATCCTTCCAATTAAAACACAATGTACTGCCGCCGCTAATTTAATAAATAGCTATTTGCACCTAAAACAAATAAGTATTAACTTACCGCTATTACCTTAACAGGGGCTATGGTGACCTTATTTATAGATATAAGCTATTAAAACTTTATGAGAAAAATACTTTTGTTAACTATAGGCTGTCTGCTCATTGCAGTTTTGCCTTCAACTACCTTCGCTACTACCACGACAAATACTAAGGCCATACATCTGCTTGCCGATCCTGCAGCGCTGATAGGCCGGTGGGACATTACAGTCGATATAAACGGAAAACCGGCCCCTGCTTGGTTAGAGGTTAAGCTTTCGGGAGTAAAAACCTTGGTAGGCTATTTTGTATCTACAGCAGGCAGCGCGCGCCCGGTATCAGAGGTCAAATTCGCTGACGGTAACTTTAAATTCGAAATTCCGCCGCAGTGGGAAAGCGGTACATCGAATTTGATTGTAGAGGGAACGCTCACAAATACGGGAGTTCAAGGAACTTTGGTTGATCCCAATGGCAAAAAGTATAACTGGAAGGGGGTACAAGCGCCATATCTGAAAAGAACTGCAGCCCCTGCATGGGGTAAGCCGATAAACCTGTTCAATGGAAAGGACTTAGCTGGCTGGAAAACCAATGGGCAAAATCAATGGGTTGTTAAAGATGGTATTCTAACCAGTCCAAAAGCCGGGTCGAATCTGATCACCGAACATAAATACAATGATTTTAAACTCCATGTAGAATTCAAGTATGCAAAAGGAGGTAATAGTGGCGTATACTTAAGAGGTCGTTACGAGGTACAGATCGAAGACAGCAAGAAAGATGCGCATCCAAATAACGTATTGTTCGGTGGTGTTTATGGCTTTATAGCAGCAAATGAAATGGTTACGCTCGGTCCTGATCAGTGGCAGAGCTATGATATTATCCTTAGTGGCCGATTGGTAACCGTAGTGGCAAATGGTAAAACCATCATCAGCAACCAGGAAATTCCAGGTATAACAGGGGGCGCATTGGACAGTAATGAAGGCGATGCAGGACCAATTTACTTGCAGGGAGATCATGAAGCCATAGAATTTAGAAAAATCGTGATTACACCTGCAAAATAATATTCATCTGAAAGCCTGGTAAAAGCCAGGTTTTTCTTTTTATGAACTGATTAATAAACAGGAGAAGATGTTAGTGGTGTCAGATGTTATCCTCTGACACGATAAGAATTTATAGATTTTGATATAAAAATCATTACTCGTGTTAAATGTTACCATCTGACAGGATAAGAATTTATAGATTTGATAAAAAATTTGGAGGGTGACCTCAAATTGTTGGGGGATAGCATTTAAATTAAAATACTTCCAAACCAGTATTCAAAAGTAACATATACACGGCTAAATAACAGATAAGAAAGGCAGTCGATAATGCAAAATATCGCGTAACCTTATGACTGCCTTTTCTAAAAGGCAGAAGAAACAGGATATTGAACAGTTCGGATAGCAAGGCACATACAAAATTCAGGCACACCATTACACAGCTGAAAGCCACAATGAAAATGGCCGGCTGTATAATGATTCCCGACGGAAGGCCGTATAGGGCACCCATAATAAAGCTGATCGCAAGAATAATTCCCGCATACTTAATTCCGGATTTAAACTGGATAATAAAATACCGCCCGAGTTTAGGGAGAGGTAATTTAATCTTTGCTGGTTTAAGCTCTTTTTGGACAGGATCAGTTTTCAAGGTTTCATCCATAGCGGCCTCATTGGTTTTTCTCTTTTTACCTTTCTTTTGTTTCCTGTAACGCGGCCACCAGATGATAAATCCGGTAATAAAAAGGGCCAAGGGCATCAAACCCGCAATAATTGCAATAACCTGGGTTGGTCTTCCACCAAAACTTCCATAATGTATCGGCGTTAACCAACCTAAATAGGCACTGCCAATATTCGGGAAATCTTTTCTGCTGTTTAGCAATGTTTTTGCCGAGTACTGATCAACCACCAGCATTTCCCGTTTGCCGGTCCTTGGTAGGGTTCCGCTAACCACATCCAAACGGTAAGTGCCCATTTTGTCGGCCGGAAAAGCAATGCCGCCAATATAACCATTGGGCATTTTTTCCCTCGCGGCGGCCACAATAGCTTTAAGAGGGAGAGGAACAGCCTGGGCATGCCATGCAGATTTCGCGCCCAGTAATTTGGCTACGCCCTGCGGCGATTTTCCGCTGAGTAAAAATAAAAGTGGGATAACCAGTGTCGAAAAAGTAATTGAAAAACCCGTAAGGCTTAGTATGGCTACAAAAGGGGATGAATAAAAGCCAAGTGAATTGTGCCAGTCGTAATTCTGCCGCTTAAAAGATCCGCTGAAGCGTACAGTAAGAACCGATTTTAACTGTTTCCACTTCCTGGGAATCCAAAGGCGCAGGCCAGAAATAGTCAAAATCAAAAGGCAGAGCGAAGCCAGTCCGCAGATATATCTTCCCGCTACCGGAATCAACAATGTTCTGTGCAGTTCCGTTACCACCCTTATGAAAGAACTGGTATATATCCGTTTTCCGCTTATTTTTCCATTATAGGGATTGATAAATGTTTGTTCGTTTGTTTTTAAGTTGGTGATGCTGTAAGCTTCGTTCGGGTTTTTAACATCGCCCAAAAACAGGTAATCAATTTTTAATTTAGGATAGTTTGTTTTTACAAGCGGCACGATATCCTCGACGGGCATTTTCTTTTTTTGCGCAACCACCACAAACAGATCTGGGTTCAATGCACGGTCGATCTCATCCTGGAAAACCAGTATGCTACCGGTAAGGCCAACAAAAGCCACTATAGCCCCTGCAATAATGCCCAGATAAAGGTGCCATTTGCCAAACCACCGTTTCTGGTGTTTTGCCCAGTTTAAACTTTTAGGATTATTTTCTGATTTCATTTTTGAGCGCTTTACCCTTTATTAAGGATGGTTTACGTTACAAAGAAATCATTTTAATTGCTTTGGTCCAAATTATATTTAATAAGTCTAAATAAGACAACTATCTGTTTTTATTTCATTTAATATATGATGGAAAAATGATTGGATAGCTGGTTCATACTAACGATGGTTTGTCCCCTTGAAATGGATGCTCATTTAATACTAAACAAGTTATTATGATGCTCATTTTTAGCCTTATTTCAGGTTTTTGGAAAAATCTGGGCGAACGTGACACTTTTTGAATATTTATTTTTAACCTGCTTATTATCAGTTAATAGTGGTTTTTTAGTTATGTAGATAGACTAATTGTAAGTATATTTTGGGGCTGCTGTTGTAACAAAAAAGATGTGGAAAACTTTTTTGTGGTAAAAAGTGGTAAAAAGTGGTAGAACTATTTACTTTTACACTAGATATAAAGTGTAGATACCACTATGACCCAACTTTTAGGAGAATTCGATTGTAAACTTGACGCAAAGGGCCGCCTTATGGTACCTGCTGCGCTTAAGAAGCAATTGCCTAATGCTGAGAATGATGGGCTCATTATCAACCGGGGTTTTGAGAAAAATCTGGTCATCTATCCTAAAAATGTTTGGGATGCTGTAGTGGCAGATCTTGCAAAGCTTAATATTTACGATCAGGAAAACCGTGCTTTCGTACGTGCTTTTACGCGTGGGGCAACAGAGCTTTCCCTTGATGCTGCAGGGCGTGTGCTTTTGCCTAAATCTTTGGTAGAGTACGCGGGTATCGGAAGCGATCTTGTGCTGGCCTGCCAACTGGACCGTATCGAGGTTTGGGACAAGAAATCTTATGAAGATATTTTTGATGACGTGCCTGTGAACTTTGCAAACCTTGCTCAAAAAGTAATGGGAGATAAAAAAGGAGGTGCAGATGGGGAATAATTACCATGTGCCTGTAATGTTGCAGCCCTGTATAGATGGGTTGAATATCAATCCGGATGGGGTTTATGTTGACGTAACCTTTGGTGGCGGTGGGCATTCGAAAGAGATTTTGAAGCATCTTGGCCCCAAAGGACGATTGATTGCTTTTGATCAGGATCCTGATGCCCAGGCCAATATTCCTGCTGACGAGCGTTTCATTTTTATCGATCAGAACTTTGGTTTTCTAAAAAATAATCTCCGTTTAAAAGGTTTTAAGCAAGTTGATGGTATTCTTGCTGATCTTGGTGTTTCCTCGCATCAGTTCGATGTGCCTCAGCGTGGTTTTTCTATCCGTCATAATGCCGAGCTGGATATGCGAATGGATCAGCACCGCAATTTAACGGCTGCTGAAATCTTGAATACTTATACAGAAGATAAACTTCATAAAATTTTCGGGATTTACGGTGAAGTGAAAAATGCAAAATCTCTGGCACGTGCCATCGTGACTTCACGTTTGGAGCAGCCATTTACTGATATCGACAGTTTAAAATCGGCTATCGCAGGTTATATCCCAAAGGGAAAAGAAAATAAATATTTAGCGCAGGTTTTTCAAGCCTTGCGTATAGAGGTGAATGCTGAAATCCAGGTGTTAGAGGATTTTTTACTGCAGGCTGCCGATGTTTTAAAGCCTGGAGGACATTTGGTGGTGATGTCTTATCATTCTTTGGAGGACAGGCCGGTTAAAAACTTTATGGCAAAAGGTAAATTTCAGGGCGAGGTGGAAAAAGATTTCTTCGGAAATCAGCAAAAACCATTTAACGTAATTACACGCAAAGCGATAATTGCCACTGATGAGGAAATTGCCCGCAACAACAGGGCCCGCAGTGCGAAACTAAGAATTGCAGAAAAGATATGAACAGGTTCAGGGAAGAGATAGAAGAAGAAGAGATTGGGCCCGAACCAGAGTTAAAACCTGCGCCCAAAAGGCCAAAGACTGCTGAAGAAAAAATGGACAGCAATTCCTTTATCAGCAAGCTTTTTAATGATGGACTGGTAAGTAAGGAGGCGGCAACGGATGCTTTGCCTTATTTGTGTTTTTTGGCCCTTTTGGGAATGATTTACATCGCCAATAGCCATTTTGCAGTAAACAACATCCGTAGGATTGATAAATTAAATAAAGAAGTAAAAGAATTAAGATGGGAGTATAAATCCCTTAAGGCTGATCTGATGTTCAAGAGCAAGTTGACAGAGGTGGCCAAGAAGGTAGATACCCTCGGTATAAAAGAACTGATTGAACCACCAAAAAAAATAATTGTTAAAAGCGATGAATATTAGAGCAAACATCTTGCTTCGTGTATATCTGGCATTTGGCTTAATTGTGCTTTTTGCTTTCGCGGTGTTTTTACGCCTCGGTCAGGTGCAGTATGTGCAAGGAAAAAAATGGAAAGCGATGGCTGATAGCCTTTCCACGCGATATGTAAACGTAGAGGCCGTGCGTGGTAACATCTATTCGAATGATGGCAGTTTGTTGGCGACTTCGATACCAGAGTATGAACTGCGTATGGATATGTTTGCCGGTGGCATTGCAGAAGACAAGGTTTTTAATGAAAAAGTAGATTCGCTAGGCTATAAACTTTCACAGCTTTTTCAGGATAAAACTCCTAAAGAATATGCCCGGTACCTGCGTGTAGGCCGTCAGGATAGTGCGCGTTATTTACTGATTCATCGTAAAGTGGGGTATGCTGATCTTAAAACCATCAGAACTTTTCCGTTATATAACATTGGTAAGTTCAGCGGAGGTTTGATCGCTGTTCAACAGAATAAGCGTATTCTTCCTTTTCAGGCTTTGGCTGCCCGTACAATCGGTTATAAAAATGAGAATGTAAAAAACGGCGTAGGTTTAGAGGGGGCGTATAAAGAGTACATTAACGGCGAAACTGGAAAAAGGTTGATGCAGCGTATCGCAGGCGGTGTTTATATCCCTGTTAATGAAGAAGCAGAGGTCGCGCCAAAAGATGGTGCTGATATTATCTCTACCATTGATGTAAACATGCAGGATCTGGCACAAAGTGCTTTGGAGAAACAGTTGATCAAATCGCAGGCCGACCATGGCACGGTGATACTGATGGAAGTGGCGACAGGCGAAATCCGTGCGGTAGCCAATTTTTCTAAAGTAGAAGAAGGGGTGTATAAAGAGAAATTCAACTATGCCATTGCAGGTAATCAGGATCCCGGATCGACCTTCAAACTGGCTTCTTATATGGCCCTTTTGGAAGATAAACTGATAGATACCAATACGATGATCGGTACAGGTTATTATCAGATTCCTGGAAAACTGATCACGGATTCGCACCCGAAAATTGAAACGGTTACTGCAAAAAAAGCCTTTGAAACCTCTTCAAATGCTGCAATTGCAAAGCTGATCAACACACACTATGGCAGTGATCCGATAAAATTTACCGATCACCTATATGATTGGGGACTGAACAAAAAAATGGAACTACAGATTCCCGGTGAGGCAATGCCTGTGGTTAAAAACCCTAAAACAAACAGAAGCTGGAATAAAAACATGACCCTGCCACAGATGGCTTATGGTTATGAAATGCAATTAACGCCATTAAAAATGCTAACCATGTATAATGCAGTTGCTAATAATGGAAAAATGATCGCGCCAATTTTTGTAAAAGAGATCAGAAGGTTGGGTAATCCGATTGAGCAGTTTAAAGCAAGGGTAATCAATGATAAAATATGTTCGGATGTGACTTTGAGTAAAATCAGGAAAATGCTTGAAGGTGTGGTAACCGAGGGCAGTGGAAAGCAGATTGTTTACAATCCCTTATATCCGATCGCAGGTAAAACAGGTACTGCTCAGGTTGCTGATGCAAATAAAGGATATAAAGCGAACAAGCAATATCAAGCTTCTTTTGTAGGTTATTTTCCGGCTGATAAACCCAAGTATTCCTTGATTGTCGTGATTAACGATCCTAAAGGTGCTTATTACGGTGCTACGGTTTCTGGCCCTGTTTTCAG